>Ga0222427_100148_pt1 | contig 180161 bp, 181 predicted proteins | sample 2B20Ametagenome_FD_182890 | JGI IMG/M metagenome (GOLD analysis project Ga0222427, IMG submission 182890) | Enriched microbial communities from leaf-cutter ant dump, University of Wisconsin, Madison, United States - 2B20A (version 2) | ecosystem: Environmental > Terrestrial > Nest > Insects...
CTGCTCTGAGTCTGGGTTAAAACCCAGGGTAACCTAACCTAGCGATGATGAGGCGAAAGCGCTCATACCGATACCGATGATATCTTGCCTTAGGCTGGTCCTTTTTTGTTTTCTTTACTTTTCAAAACTGTTCTACTAGTTTCTTGTATCCTTAGACGAATAAATTTAAAAAATGATTTAAATTATTGCTGATTTTATCTTTGGTCATTCATGTTGTTTAAAATACTCTCTGAGCTCTGATCTGGTTATACCGCTATCTAACCCCTTCCCAGCCTTGTAAGATGGCGCCATGGTCTTTATTTGCTGTTCTGTGAGGTTTTCTAACCATTCTTTAAGATGAATATCTAATATTTCCTTTTCAATTTGTTCCTTTTTTGCCCGTTCAGCTTTTTTGCGCTCTAAAAATAATCGCATGGCTTCTTGCTCGGGTGACTCATAGTTTTCTGGCGGTGCATAGACTTGACCATTTCTAAGAATACCCATGAAATAATTAAGTGGGCTTCCTTTTATATTAGCTGCTTTATTATTTCTTTTAAGATCGTAAGCAAATGCGTAAATAGATTCTTGGATAAATTCAATAGAAAGTTTTCCTTGGTTAAGGATCTGCAGAAGATGAATTTGGGTAAAACCAATATCTTCTATAACAGAAATATCAATATTTTCGCATTCTGATTTTTGATAACTTGAAATTTCACTAGTAGTAGTTTTATTTAATAAATAACTACTACTAGAAGTGCTTGTGTCAGGTTGTGTGTTAGGTTGTGTGTCCAGTTTGTGTTCAGTTTCAAGTTGTAACAGCTCTCTGTAGGCGGTTTCTATTAGCTCATATTTAGCCCATCCACCCCGTCCATTTTTGAATTTAGCCCTTATTAAAAATTGCTTTTCTATTAATCTTTTGATGGATTGAATAATTTCTTGCCATAGACTGGACTACTCAAATATCGATAACTACCGTACGAACACAAATTCGTACTCAGAGTAAATAAAGCATCTACTGGATAGATATTTTGAAGATGATACTGGCCATGATTAGCTTAGACTAAAACTGAAATCATCATGGGATAATAAGAATCATTGGATATATAAATATCTCAGATAACCTGCTGAAAAATCACTAGTAAGGAATAATGATTAATACTTATAACTTACTTCTTTTGTAATGCTCTTTTAATTCAGCAACACATATTGGATTATCCAGTGCCCTACCTCGGTTCATTTGTGACAACATAGCTTTTTTTTGCTCATCCGTTTTACTAGCAAGCCATTCTTGGAACTGCAGCTCTTCTAGTTCTTGCTCCATCTTTTTAAGCTCTTCCTGCTCAGTTTTTTTGCGCTCTAATAGTTGCCGCATAGCTCTCTTTTGAGGCGATTCATAGTTAGGCTCTGTCCAGCACTTCCCTTTCCTTAAGCAATCAAAAAGGATAGTGGCATGGTTTGTATAAGTTTCAAACTTGGGATTGCTTTCAAAGCCGAAAGCAAAATGGTTAATTGACTCTTGAATAACTTCAGGCGTAGTAACGTTAAGTTTGTAAAGTTGCAGGATATGGCCGTGTGTAAAACCTATTTCTTTGACGGGTTCTAAATTAATGATTTTCCATTCCTCGGGCAGCTCATTAATAATAATATTTTTATTTATATTATTATTATTAGGGAGATGTGTTTCATAATTCGTTTGCGAATTGTTTGTTAAATGATTGTTAATGTTGTTTGTTAATTGTGCCTGGTAACCTCTTTGCCTTTGAGTTTCAATAATGGCTGTTTTTACTGCCTCGGTGATGATAAAAGTTCTAAAGCCACCTTTGCCAGTTTTGTGATCTGGTCTTGTAATGAGTTTCTTTTGAGCAAGTCTTTGAATAATTGTATTTATGACATCTCCATTAGCTTGGATGGCGCTTTCTAAGTCTTGCTTAGTAAGCTCATCTGTAATGAGCTCTCCGCGCTTTATACAGTTATCGACAATAAAATAAAGAAGTGATTTTTGTAGTCCTGTTAGACGTTTAACTTCTTTATAAATACTCTCAAAATCATCCGGTATGTTTGTTAATTGTTTGTTAAACGTTTGTTTATCGCGTTTGTTAAACTGTTTGTTAATTGATTCAGAAACATTTGTTAATTGTTTGTTAATTGATTCAGAAACGTTTAACAAACAATTAACAACCGTTTCACTATTGTTTGTTAATTGTTTGTTAATTGTTTGTTTATTATCAGAAAGTGATTCATTGTCTTGAGGAAAATAGGGGCGGTATTCTTTTTTTACAAATGGCTTAGCCGATGACTGCTTTGTAGAGATAGGCTTTCTTAGCTTTTTTAAACTTTCTAAATCATCAATTCTAGGCATACTCAGCTTCCATCATTATATTTGAGCTTTCAAGCTCGATCATTTCCGTGACAAGTGAGTCTATATCTTCTCGTGCTTGAGAATCTCTCAGTGTTTTGAAAATGGTTTCGCCTTTAGAAAATGCATTTGGAAACTCTTGGGAAAGTTTAATATAAGTTTTATAGCGTAAAGGCCCAAAAACAGGATGCGTAATTAATCTCTCAAGCTCATCATAAGAAGTTTTCTTACGTAGTTCGAATTTATTAAAAACAACTCGAATAGGAATGTTTGTTTTGTATATCTCTTCGATCTTCTTAATTTCTCGAAAGCACATTTCAAGCCCGGCAAAGGATTGCGTATCTGGGGTCACTGGCACAATAATTTCATCTACAGCTAATGCGATGGCTGTAAAATAACCACCGAAAGCTGGACTACAATCAATAAATATATTGTCATATTCAGTAAGGAGTGGCCTAAATCTATCACGAATGACTTTATCAAGCGGTAAACGCTTTGCCATCAACTCGCTTTCAAGCATGCAATTTTCAATCCGGCTAGGAAATAGATCAAATCCTGGGCTAATATCAATTATAGCGTCAGTGACAGGAATATTGTCTAAAATGCAGTCAATGAGTACAGGTTTTTCACTTGCATCAAGCCCAAGGCGGTCCCTTGTTTGGTTTGCTTGCAAGTCAAAGTCGCAGAGCAAATTATTGGAGCCATAGAGATTATAGCCAACACAGGTATCGTAACAAAGCTCACCTTTACCAACGCCGCCTTTAATATTCATAAAAGCGCGGATTTTTTTAGTGAACTGAATATCAAATAATTGTTTTGCAGATTCATGCCCAAAATAAATACGGTTATGGCTTTTAGAATAGGGTATATTTTTCGTATTTAGACGCTTATGGACAGCCTGTAATGAAATACCTAAATACTTGGCAGCTCCAGCCGCCGTTATTCTTGCATCAATCATATCGTTAGGTTTAAGTTATTTGGTAAAATATACAGTTATCTTAAACCAATCATATTAAATATACAAATTAAAGAGTAGTAATTATAGGAAATTTAAAGTTATAAATTTATTAACATAATCTGTGTATAAGTCTTTGGATGCTGGGCGTAATATATAAAAGAGGTTGATAAACCCCTTTCATAGACCCTGTTTAAACCGAGTCTAAATAGGGTTTAAATTTTGTGCCATATTTCAATCTATTGCTGGAGCGTGTCAAAAAGAGCTTCTACTGCTTCATCTAATTCATCTTGGCTAGGCTGCGTATAGTTAAAAATGGTTTTGGCCGATACATTGCCGCTCGCTTTAAAGCAATAATGGATGCCATATTTATCAGCTGCCCGTTTTAGAAAAGTATGGCGCAATTTATGCGGCGTAAATTGGAATTTTTCGCTTTCCGGCAAATACGCTAAGGCTTGTTTGAGTACCCGTTGGCAAATGCGATATACATCCAATTCTTTGAGCCGTTTATCATAACGATTAGTAAATAGAGGCTGCTCCTGCTGTGCCTGGCGCTTTTCTAAATACTGCTCTAAAAATTCCCTGGCTTCCTGGGGCAAGGGGACTTTCTTTGAAATGCGTTTGCTTTTATGGCGCATCACGTCATGTAAGCCTCTATGGTGGTATTGGTAAACATCCAAAGACACTAATTCCGATTCTCTAAGGCCTGTGCCTAATAGAGTATAAAATACGGCCGTTTCTAACTGGGGATCCTGGTCTTTGCGGGTGCAGCTTTTAATACGCTGCTCGCAGGCGGATTTTAGCCGCATCAGCTGACGCGGGGTTAAGCCGTTCCAGTCTGATGCATCGGTGGTTAGGTCTTTAACGTTCTCTAGCGGATTGCCTGCCACTAAAGGACGTTGTTTATGCAGCCAACGGCCAAAATGTCTTATCGTGGCCATGATACGGTTAATGCTGGTGGCTTTATAGGGCTTTTGCGTTTTGAATGAAATAGTTTTTCTAAGCCCCTTTTGAAAATGCTTGGTGACAGCGGGCGTCCAACTATCCACATGATCGCTACCAACTTCTAATTCGAAGAAGCTTAAAAATTTAGCCAGGTCTTTTCGCTTGGCTTGTTCGGTTTTCTCCGGCGCACCTTTGACATGTACATGATAATAATATGTTATCCATCCTATCAGTGAGTGAGTTGGCAATTGGCTAGGTAAAGGTAATTTAATCTTATCTATCACAGAAGTTAAGGCTTTTTCCTCATGGCTAAGGGATAAATTTAAGGATTTTTGCATGGTTTAAACTCTAACTGAGATAGATAAGGTACGTTATCTATCTCAGTTTACCTAAATTGTGGGATGCTTAAAAGATGCTAGTATAATAATATATGCTTAATTTTAGATTTAAATGTATACAATGAGGTATTTATGGCTACTGCATCTGCCCTTATTTCGGTTAGAGTTTCTAAAGCCATTGCTGAGCGTTTAGAAAATCTAGCTAAAACCGTTGACCGTTCAAAGTCTTATTTAGCCGCTGAAGCGATAGAGGAATACTTAGATATTCACGAATGGCAAGTGCAAGCGATACAAGCAGGCTTACAAGAAATAGAACAAGGTAAGGTAGTTGATTTTGCAAAAGTCAAAGAGCAGTGGAGTAAGGCTTGAAAATTAAGCTTTCTCGGCTTTCGTCACAAGATTTACAAGCAACTAAAGACTATATTAGCCAGGATAAACCGAGCGCCGCACAAGCGGTTATGCAGCGTGTTATAGAAGCAATAGAGAATATCGCTGCTTTTCCGAGTATTGGTCGCCCTGGTCGTGTACCGCATACTAAGGAACTCGTGGTCAGTGGTACGCCGCTCATTATTGTTTATCAACTGCGGCAAGATACGCTATTTATCGTGCGTGTAATTCATGCAGCGAGGAAATGGCCTTAAGTAATCGACTTGCTTAAATAGTTCAGCTGTAATAATTAATCTTATTAAAGCAATTGATAGTAGAAAATATATGTTCTCTGATAAGTGCGATCCATATCAAATGATTTGCTTAGGAGCTTATAAATGAACCTTTTAACTGGAACTTGTAATTGTGCTCTTATAAAATTTGAAGTTGATTTGGATAAAATTAAAACCATCGTTAATTGTCACTGTAATTTCTGCCGAGGAATGAATGGCTCGGCATTTTCTACCTATGCTGCTGTCTTAGAAGATGGATTTACTATAATTTGTGGTAATGACAAATTAAAAGCATATCAAGTGTCAACTAATGCTCAAAAATGCTTTTGTACCAATTGCGGCACACCCATTTATAATATCAACCCTAAGTATAATGGCCTGAAAATACTGCATTTCGGAACGATACCTGATTTAAAAGCTTTTATTCCAAAAGCTAACCTATATTGTGAATCAAAATTAGAATGGGTCGATCACCTAAATTCTATTGAGAGTTTTCCTCAAACTAGAACGCGGTGAAAATGAATATGAGATTAATGATGCTATTACCTTACGTACAGATGGGAGCATAGATTTAAGAAAAATTAAAGAATTTGGTTTTGTTTAATTGGGCAATGCAACGATGGTAATGTTTATCAACGGTTTAAATGAATAAGATAATCTAAATAATCGAGCCGTAATGAATTAATAATTCTCATATTAGCTTAGTTTGACTAGCCAAAGACTACAGGCTAAGAACCTATCCATAGATTCTTTACTCTTCCGTGCGTTTTAGCCTGTAATGTACTCATCCTTAAGTAATGCGGTATCCATACCTCATTTCCGTGAATGTAAGCATAGCTTAACGAGCAAATAAAGGTTAGAAGTGATGGCTGATTTAAATGTAAGCGATTAATTACAATTTAGATTTATAGAGGCTAGGCTAGGTTTTAGTTTTATAACCACATTACACTATTAAAATAGAGTAATAAATTATTTACTTTGTATTAAAGAAAATACTTAAAGTTGACATTAGGCACACATTTGGCTATATATGATTTATGAAATATAAAGAATATGATTTCCCTGCTGATAAAAATCAGTGGCTTAAAGATAATCGTAATATCAGTTTTGAAGAAGTAATAGCAGCAATAGAGGACGGATGTATACTTGATGTGGTACCTCATAGTAATTCAGGTAAATATCCTAACCAACTTATGTATATATTAAATATTAACGATTATATTCACTTGGTACCTTTTGTTAAACAAAGTGAAACTAGTATTTTTTTAAAAACTATTTTTAAAAGCCGAAAAAAAACCAAACAATATTTAAAAGAGGCTAAAAAGCAAGAGGTTTAATATGAGCAAAAAAGATTTTGTAGCAGAGCAAAAGTTGGATGCAGAAGAGCAAGAGCTTTTAGAAGCTTTTGAAAGTGGCGAATTAAAGAGTGTTGATAATTTGGCCGAAGAAATGGCTTCTGCAAAAGAAGCCGCGGCTAATTATTTCCGTAAAGATGCACGTATTAATATACGTCTATCACGTAATGATTTAAGACGTATTAAACAAAAGGCAGCTTACGAGGGTTTACCTTATCAAACCTTAATTGCCAGCCTTTTACACAAATATGCTGCGGGACATTTATAAAGCTAGTTAAATTTTCTAATTAACTATAAGCGTACTGTTTGGGTGTTACTAGCACCCAAACAGTACTAACCACAATCCAAACTATAATTGAACGTGGCTTTGCCTTTATAATATTTAGCAGCAAAAGTAGCTTAGACCTAATGACTTTGCCAATTCTTTTGCTTTAATTCACCCAGGGATCGCTTTATTACCCTATAGCCAGAAGATAAGCCTAGTCCTGCAATACATAATGCGACTAACAAGTCTGGCCAAGATTGTCCTGTAAACCAGACGCCGCCCGCAGCCAGCAAAACGGCTAGATTAATGATCGCATCGTTGCGGGTACATAACCAGACGGACTGCATATTACTATCACCTTGGCGAAAGCGATATAAAAGCCAGGCTACTGTTAAATTAACCGCCAAGGCTAGAACGGAAATAATACCCATCAAGGAAGCCAGTGGAGTATGTTCAAACTTAAAATTAAAAGTGACTAGCAATAGAATGATAGCTCCATAACTTAACATGGTTATTCCTTTCATTAAGGCGACTCGAGAACGCCAAATAGTAGGCAGACCTAAGGCAAAAAGGCTAGCCGCATAATTAATCCCATCGCCTAAAAAATCCATGGCATCGGCAAAAAGGGCAGATGAGTGGGCATGCCAGCCTGCGACCATTTCAATGCCAAACATGATAAGGTTAGCCCAAAGCGCAAGGTATAATACCTTACGATATTGAGCATTGGTTATGTTCTCTGCAGGGGAGCAACAGTCTCTTGCCATAATCATCTGCCTAAACTTAAAAATAAAGCATAGCTTAATAGAGCCATTAAGCAATCATTAGCATGGTTATTGCCATGAACACCATGCTTAAGTCTTCAACCAGCGTTATGGTCGACATCGGCAGATTTAAAACAGTACCAAGACAGGCGCAGCGAATGGCTTGTTTTTGGGATAGGGCTTTGATGACGCCAAGACTGGAAAAACCCATTAAAATAATGGTTGCAACATGCGTCAAAGGAGATTCACTGGCAACGAGATATAAAATTCCCAAGCCTAATTCTAAAAATGGATATAGATAACCATAACCACGCCAATGCTTAGCAAGTACATCATAGCTAGCGTAAGCATCCGCAAAGCCTCGCAAATCCAAAAATTTAAAGGCCGAGAATACCAGGAAAAATCCAGCCATAAATGTACTCATTAAGCCATGCCAATTACCATTTAAATTGGTTATGCAAGCAACACCTAGGATATAAATTGCAATAAGCAATAAGGGGTAATAGGTCTTTAGCCATTTGGGTTTAGGCTCTCTCTTCAGCTAATAGAAGCAGCTTGTAGTCACCTGCCGCTGAAATAGCTGCATTTAATTGCTCTAAGGAAATGGCTTGAGCCGATTCTAAGCTGAGTCTAGGTGGCTGTAGGCTAATTTCCAATTTCGTGGCCAGGGGTTGTAATACAGCTTTGATTTTATCTATGCAGGCTTTGCAATGCATGCCTTGGATTTGATAGTGAGCTTGCATAAAATGCTCCTCGTGAATAATTATATATCTGTTTAGTATAGACGGCATACTATGTCACAGAGATTAAGAATCTTCGGTGGCTTATAATTATCGAGAGTATACTCCACAAGGGTATTTTATCTATAGAGGCTAAGATATACTATCTTAGTGCGTGGATTGTTTAATTGAGCTAACAGGCAAAGGAGACGATCATGAAATTAAAATATATTTTAGCCTCTGCACTATTAATAAGCTTAAATACTTATGCAAATGAAGTCGTTACTGTTAAAGCTTGCAAAAAAGCCCCACTTGATAAATCCATCGTTTTAAAAGTAGACAATAGTATGAGTTCCAATAATTCTTGGGAAGAATTGCAAGCTTGCCCCAATAATATTGTTCAGAAAGTGGAATTTGATAAGGTAATTGCCATTCATGCTCGAAGCCAAAATGTCAGTGTGCTCTTATTTAAAGAGGATATTGAAGCTTGTAAGAGTAAAATTTTTCAAGCAGTTTATGATATAAATTCTGAAGATCTGCTGAATGTTAAATGCAGTGATTAGCTAACACTAGCTTTCTTATTTAAGCGATTGGGCTACAAAAGATTGTAGCCCTCAACAAAATTCAAATTTAATCTGGAGTATTAGAGTCTCTAGCTAATTTATAAGGTATTAAGAGCCTTTAGCCTTAAGTTGATTAAAAATCAAACTTATCGTCTCTATTCTCTTCTCTACCTTTTGAGCCGCCGCATCTAAGGTATAGCCTTCATCAAGAAGTTCTTTGATCAATAAAACTTTTTTAATCTGCAGGTAGTCAAAACATCGGGTGGAATTGTTTGAGTCTGTCGAGACAGTTTGAATAATACCTTTTGCTTGCCAATAGCGTAATTGTCGCTGAGGAATACCGGTAATCTTAGCTACTTCACCAATCCCTACTATTAACTTAGCTAAGAAATCAAAGTCTTCCATTATATTACCATCTGACAAAGTAATATTTTTTGATTCTCTGCTTTCCATAACTGATTAACCCTATAAAAAAGTATAAATTTAACATTATTTGCTTATTACAGCCAATTATTGTAACTTAATTACAATAGATGCTTAATTTTTACAAAATACTTATGAATTTTATTAAAGCTGCCAATAATCAAACCTGCGCGCTTTTACTGATTGAGTTTCAAAATGAGTGGTTAAGCTCGCAGGGAAAATTGTATCCCTTATTTGAAGATAAACAACAAGTGGTAAATTCAATTAAAAATGCATCTCAAGTTCTTGCTGCCACGCGTCTAAAAGCCATGCCTGTCATTCATTCTGGACTTGCCTATTCTTATAAGCATCAGGAATTAGGTGATATCCACCAGGGTGTATTTAGCGCCATCAAGTCAAAGCAAACATTTTTGGTGAATGAGGTAGGAAGCCAATTTGCCGAACCCTTTGCTCCAAAGCCTGGAGAGTTTATTGTTTCAGGTCGAGTTGGAACTAGCGCTTTTACAGGTTCCAATTTAGATAATTATCTGCGAAATAACCGTATCCATAAGCTTTTTATCATGGGGTATGCCTTACACGTTTGTGTAGAATCAACTTTGCGGGCCGCTCACGATCTAGGTTATGAAACCATTGTTATTGAGGATGCTTGCGCCTGTTTTACCTTTGAACAACGAGACTATGTACTAAAAAATGTCATTCACCATTTTGGTGTCAGCATGAAAACTCAGGATTATATTAAACAACTCAACTACGAGGTTATAACTTATGAAAACAATGGATGATGAAAATCAGGCTATTCGTGAGGTTGTGAATTTATACTTTAAAGGAACGCATGAGGGAAACGAAGATTTGCTTAAAATAGCCTTTCATGCCTCGGCTCATATCAGTGGAAATTTACAAGGGCAATATTGTGACTGGAGCTTAAATGAATTTATTAAGCGGGTAACACAAGAACCCACGCCCGCTGTAAAAAACGCAATATACGATAAAGAAATTTTGAGCATAGAGTATGAGAATAACCTTGCTTTTGCTAAAGCACGAGTGGTTATAAATGGAAAAATTTTCATAGATTATATAACTTTAATAAAAATCCATAATCACTGGAAAATACGAAACAAAAGCTTTACAGCGTAGATTAAAGTAAAAAAATGTGCACTAAAATGAGTAATATGCTCATACCTAGGATAGGGATCACTATAAATCCAAGAAATACATAAATTTGAGTCTTATTTTCAGGAGATGCCTGATAAAACTTTTTAAGTTTTTTAAACAGAGACATAGGTGTTTTTTCCAAAGGTTTTGACTATGAATACGTTTGAGCAAAATATCATTAATATTTATCAAAACCAAGGTAAAGATTGGCTACTTGAATTGCCTAATATCATAACATCTCTGGCAAAAATCTGGAATTTAAGCCAATTACAACCCGTTGTTAATTTATCATTTAACTATGTATTGTCGGGTTTTCAACAAAATCAGCCCATTATCTTAAAATTGGGCTTGGATAAAATAGCCTTAGCAAGAGAAGCATTGGCATTAACTTGCTTTGAAAACCATGGTGGTATGGAACTTTTAGCCAAAACTGAAACCGCATTATTGCTTAAAAGGGCCATTCCCGGTGTTTCCTTAAAAACCATTGCTAAAGCCAAGCCACAAAAAGCCCTTGAAATAAGTTGCAAGGTAATGCAAAGCTTGCACCAAGCACCCTTATCAAATGTAAATTTTCCGCATATTAGCGAATGGTTTTTAACCCTGGACAAATCTTGGAATTTGCCAGAAATCTATCTTCATAAAGCCAGGCAGTTAAGAAACTCACTATTGATGGCTAATAACAAGCCCGTACTTTTGCACGGCGATTTACATCATGACAACATTTTGCTTGATGGTGATGCCTGGAAAATCATCGATCCCAAGGGTGTCCTCGGTTATCCTATCAACGAAATTTGGACCTTCGTTAATGATATTGAACAAGATGCACCCTATATAGCAGGCACGTTTGAATTTGAGGTAAATAAGGTGGTAGAAGCCTATTTTGTCCACGTTATTTTAGCTACTTGCTGGAATCTGGAGGATAATCTGGATCCTAGTCAATTTTTAGATTTAGCCGCAAAAACCTATAAGCTTATGAATTAATCGATCTCAATTGAGCTTGTAAATAGGCTGCTCGATTAGTAAAAATCCATTCTATGCCGCGATTTAGCTCGCGATACAGACAATTTTTGTTATCAATGTGACCTGTGCCACACAATAAACCGCGCTGTTGGCAAGTTTTTAAAATAGAGTCATCGACAAATACATAGTAACCTGTGATACCACCCAATTGTCGGTCTAATACCTGTTTAAATAGGTGCTTGGTATTGGTTTCGGCAATCAGTAGCCAGGTTTTACTTCTGACAAAGGTAACCATGTCTAAGATGCGCGTATCTAGGGTAATTAGGTGATAATCTTGATTGGGCACAAGTTTAGCAAAGATAGTTTCAAGGACTTTATTTTGATAACTAAGACCAGGGTAGGGCTCATATTTTATTTCAGCCATCAGGTGTAATTTTTTCCCATATCTTTCCACAACAGCTTCCAGGGAAGGAATCATGGGATAGCTACTTTGCAACTCTGCTAAGCTTAATTCATTGATTTTTAAAGAAGAGTTAAATAAACGTTTTAAATCCACATCGTGGAATACCACGGGCTGTAAATCCTTAGTCCAACGAATATCAAATTCTATGCCATAAACACCGGCTTGAAGAGCTTTATCAAAAGCCGCTAAGGTATTCTCTAAAACATGTGAATCATGCTCACCACGATGAGCAATGATTTTGCATTGACTCAGTCGATGAGCATGAGGTTGTGAACGAGCTACTAAGCCATAAACAGTATCTACAATCTTGCGCGCTAAATTCAGCATCTAAATCTGCATATTTGGCTGAGGTTGAACATTTAATGTCCCTGGTTGCTCTTGATTAAGCTCAGGCCCTTGTTCTAATCGTGGGCTTACAGCTTGATTAGTTGGCATGGCATGGCCGTAATGAGGTGGTTCATTGTGTAATAAGGGTGCATTGTGATGATTATACTGTGCAAATAGCCCTACCTTATGAATACTATCAAACAATATAAGCTCATTATTTACTAAAGAAACTGCCTGAGTAGGTGCAAGATACTTCATGGGCTGTGGCTTAGTTGCTTCGCTAGAATCAATCAGCTCCTTTACCTGTTGCCAACGACCATATTCATTTTGAATATGCAAGATATAACCAGAATAAGGGCTACAATAGCTATTTAATAATTGCCGATAAATAGGTTGTAAAGGCAAAACTATGGGTGTGTTACGGACATTACTCGGCCAAACGCTTAATGTGGGTTTACGCAAATGGCGTAAAAGGCGATCAGTATTCATAAGAAACCTCCCGTAGTTTATCCGATAATTTTATTATACGCCTTTACAGAGTCATATTTAAGTTAAAATATTGACATTTTGTTACATGTACATAACATGTGCTATAATTATATTAATATTCTTTGGAGAAGCTATTATGGAAAGAACCGTTTTAATGATTCGCCCAGAACAGCGTCTAAAGCTGGCGAAATTAGCAGCTCGTGAGCACGTATCTGCAGCCGAAATTAATCGACGCGCGATTGATGCTTATAATCCCGATGCGCTTGATAATAAAGAATTGGAGCAATTGGCTGAAGTAGTGATTCGATCAAATAGAGAAGCCATGCAAGCTTTATTAGAAGCGAGAAAATCCATTAAAGAAACGCTGGCTTATTTTGCAGACAAAAAGGAAATAAACGATGGCAATTAGCAGCAAAATTTTTGAAGCATTAACTGCTGCAATTAAAATGAATGATACCATCACAAGTCTTGCCGAAGACGTGAAAAATCTAGCCAAAGAAACCAGAGACTTAGATAGGCGCTTGGTAAGATTAGAGACCTTTGTTGAAATTGCAGATAAACAGCGAAAATTATCTTCTGACAAAGCCGATTATTTTAAGTAATTTTAACTCTATTTCGGAGATAAATAAAATGGACCCGAGGTTTCTTTATGAGTCTCATCAATAATTTTTAAGCTTTCACCTAAATCTATTCCCTTTAAATTTTTAGAATGATCAACCCATTTACTATACTTATTTTGGCTATAATTAATATGATTGTTACAAGAGTTTTTATTGATGTTTTTTGCTGTATTTTTTTCTTTAAAAACAGCCGAATCAATATTACTAAGCATGTTTTTATGCTCAACAGATTGCATAGTAATCATACAACGATAGTTTAATAAATTTACTAAATCAGTTTGATTTAATTGAGATGACTTGAGTTTGATTTTAATAGTTTCTGAAATTGATTCTTCAATCTGTATCAAAATTTTTAGATTATTGGTTAAGTGTTTTTGGTCAACTTTTTTATTAACATTAATAATATGCTTATAAGTAAGAGCTAATCTAAAAGATTCTAAGTCTTCAAGTGTTAAGGAATTAAGTTTAGTAAAGTCAGGGCAATGAGTCGCTGCCATGCTTAGTAGGGTATCGGCTTCATAATAACGCGACTGGTCTATCAGATCGCCAGCCATTAATAAAATTCTTCTTAACATATTAGCTCCTTGCAATTAAAAATTTTTTCTTAGTAGAATTAATTTTAATATGGGTATGTTTTAAAGAACAACCATTAATATGTCTTAAGAAATGTCTTTTAATGAATTTTTATGTAATTCTTATAGTAAAATCGCATATCTGAAATATTACAATAGTATTACAAAAAGAGCTTTTTTCGATATTTTTCATTAAATATTAAGCTAAAAATTCTTATTTTAGCTTAATTAATTACTATAGTATTTCATACGCATTTGAAATTTAATCTAATAATCTTATTATTGTATTTCCATAGAAATACAATAATAAGATTATTAGATTGTTATATATGGCCTCTTTCTTTGTAAATGCAAGCTTTTTAAGAAATAAAAATCTTGCGATAGGTGTGGTAAAATAGTGAATCGTGACTGCTGTGTGAACTCGGTAAGAACTGCTCTATATATTATTTTTTGCTAATAGCATTCTTTTATTTTTTAGGAAGGCGGCCATCATCGTGGCCGCCTTTGGTTTCAGTCTTTATATTCTCGGAAAGGTTTGCAAATACGTTTATAGGGTTGTAACCATTTTTCATCTATAGCACTACTATCTATATTTTCTAATAAAGCCAATAATTCATTACCTAATTGAAAAAAATCACAATCAATATTAGGACATTGCTTATAACTTAATTTAGGAGCATAAAACATACAATTATTAGCCTTATTATAGGCACTTGTATTAGCTGCAAACATGTTAGCAAATATTTCATTGATAAAACTTTCCATAATAGGATCTATATAGTCCATATTATCATTAGAAATATATTGCGTTTTTAATAGGTTAAACTTTGGATCTAAGCTTTTAGCATAAGCTTGAAAATAACGATTTGTAATTAAAACATATGCAAAATTTCCGCTATAATTTTTTACCATACCAAGCAATTTAACTCTTCTTTTTTCATCAAAATAAATAATAGACATAGTGACAATCCTTATAAAATTATTAGCCTTAAGTAATGGCTTAAACTATGTTTAATTAGCCTAATTTCTTAGGCTAATTAATGCTAAAATTAACTTAATTTTTCAAGAATATTTTTTAAAAAATCTACCCGCTGTTTAACCGGTAGATTATCAATTTTTAAGTAGCTAAATAACCTTTCCAGCTCGCTGATTAATTCTTGCTTGGTACATTCTATAGCTATAGCGTCGATATAAATTTTATCGGTATAGGGAATAGTTTTACCTGTCGATGATACAAGATAAACTAATATATCTCTTATAAAATCGCTGATGATTCTATCTTGGCTAGTGTTCTTATTTAGATCACGAGCCATTTGAAAATGATGGTAAATCCGGCCTTCAGATAAAATAGCCTTTGCCATCTTGTCATGATGGTATTTGACCATCCCGTACAGTTTATTTATATCTAACTCTTCTAACATAATATATAACTCCTATGATTAGCCTTGTGCTTGGCTTAAGCAGGTTTAGAACTTCTAAACTTAAGATTATTATTACATAATATTATAAATATATCAAGTATTATTTATATATTTATTTATAGGAAAGGCGGCTTTTCATCGCCGCCTTTTGTTGACATTTAGCAACCTTCCTTACTCAGGTACTACGGTGCTAATCTGTCGCTTATAAACCATTTGCGGTTTCATAACTAAGGGATTTTCTAACACTATTACAAAATCATCATAAGCGGTTATTTTACCTATTAGCCTTATACCGTTAACCAAATATATAGAAACATTTTCCTCTCTTTCTCTTAAAGTCTTTAAAAAAACAGCCTCCATAGCGTTAGATTTTTTATTTTCTGGAGTAGCGTTAGTATTATTATCTTCCTGGATAGAGGTGGGCTTATTATTTTTTGACATAAAAATTCACTCCATACATTACTAGCCTTGTGCTTGGCTTAAGCAGGTTTAGGACCTCCTAAACTTAAGATTATTATTACATATTGTATTATTTTAATCAAGTATTTTTTATATAAAAATAAGTTTGAAATAGCTTTCAAATAATGCATGCTCGGAGGGAATGAATCCGAGCGGTTTCTAACTTAAGTTGTCGCGTCAGCGACTCCATAGCCGCGCAGTAAGCTATACCCGTGGAACTGGCTGCTTGCCCGTCAGTCATTCACCCTCGCGTAAACGCGTTAAAACACGGCCTGTTGCAGTATCAAGAGTTGCGTTCTTAGCAACTTGGCTTGCTCTTGATACTGCAACAGGTTGTGTTAGCGTTTGCTTTTCGCGAGGGTGAATGACTGACGGGCAAGCTTTCCACAAATGTTGAGCTTGCTGCGCTTCCCTTTGAAGGGGTAGGGTAGATCAGATGGCATCGCGCTAGCGATTCCTTCTTAGACTGCCCACTTTGTGGGCAGGGCGTAGCGAACACAGGTGAGCGGAGGGTTAGGTAAGGCTCTTACAGCCCTTAATGCGTTGCTAAATGATTTAGCAACGCATTAATAATCTTTACTATTGTTTATATTCTTTTAGTACGTCATAAACCTTATTTATAAATCTTGAATCTTCGCTAGAAATACTATTTTTAATAAACTCTATTTTCTTTCTAGGAATGATACTTACCTCAAAGCTAGTACCTAAATCAGTAAATAAAATTAGGTTTCTTTCATCATAAACCTTCACTGTCCCTTCTAAAATTTTTCCGCTTGCTAAATATATAGCTAATTTTTCTCTTGAGCTGATAAATAAATCTAATAAAGGGTTTTGCTCTAGCATATAAACTCCTTACCTGTTGGTTAATTTAAGTTAAACCCTATGTTTAACTTAATTACAGTATAACAAATCCTAGAATAAACAGCAATATTTATATTAAAAATTTAATACAAATATTGCTTTATCTCTAATTATTAAAATATTAAAAATTATTTAAATTTGTCTCTGTGTATTACTCTATAGCTAGGGTTAGCGGGATTATAGTATTTATCGGTATCAATACTGCTTACTTTTGAATTATTTTTATTTTTTAAACGTTTTTTTGTTGGGTGTTTTATAGTTGCATAAATAGCTAAACCTATAATAGTTGCAATTATTATAAAAACAGTAAACATAAAAACTTTTACACTATAGACAAAATTATCATTGGTAAATTTTTTTAGAATAAAAAGGCAGATAATATAGGCAAAAGTTATAATCAAGTATTTTAAGATATTATTTTTCTTAGTCATGGGTTTTAGTTGGGTGTTTTTAATTTGTTTTGTATGTTTTTTGCATTTTTTCCTTTTCATGTTTATAACCTCTTAATAATCTCCTTTTATTATAAATTAACAATAGTCAATTATATAGTATTATTTATATATTTTTTATATCCTAACTTGCGTAGTCTTTTAACTCTCTGTTTTGTCATTCAGTTACGTTTTAAAATGTCGGCTTGATATTCGACGTTTTAAAAATAGCAACAATAAGTTAGCGCGGATAATTGCGCCAAAATAGGCTTAATATCAAAGTTATAGTTTTAAAATATAGTGTAGGTGCTGAATATGGCTTAATTCATGCGTAAATAGATAGCACCTTTTTAGCTGTTATATGCTTATAAGTTCATTAGAAACAATAACTATATTAAATGTAGTCCAAGCGGTTTTTTGCTTGGTAAACCAAAGACCCAGGAAGAAAAATAGCCTTGCTTAACTTTAAGACTAAGCCATTTAGAAGTATAGAGCTTAACCAAGTGGTTAAGCTCCCGCTGCCAGGTATTCAACATATTATCTCCTTACCCTGCTGCAATACTGTTTATAAATCTTTGCCCGCTGTAAAGCCTTTGCCTTGCTATCGGGTGAAAGCTTAATATTTATCTTTTTCATTAATTCAGCCGCATCAGGGTAGCCTTGGTAGTCGGCTACATATGCCCAAGCATAAGCCTCTATAAGATCCTCCTTAGTCATGGGTTTATTATATAAATGCTCGGCAAGCTGATATTGATTAATATCACTACCTTTTAGGGCGTATGTAACTAGACCTTGTCTTATTTGGCTATCCTCAAAATTCTTTATAAATTTAATTATCTTAATAATAAAGTTTTTAACCTTCATGGCGATTACTCCTTATTGGCTTAGCATTGGGCTATAAAAGACTTCATAACATTTTTAACCAGGGGATTAGCTTGAAATTCAAGCCAATCTAACGGGGTCTCACCTTCTATATTTTGCGCATTAGGATCAGCGCCGGATTGAATCAGTAGCTGCATAATAGTAATGGCTTGACTAACCCTAAAAATTGAATGATGCAGCGGGCGCACTTTGTCGCGATCTTCGTAACAATTGGGATCAATTCCACTTTTTAATAAATTTTTGACTTTTTCTGACTGGTTTTCAAATATTGCATTAATTAATATATTGGCATCATGATTTGACATATTTATGGCTCCTTACCTGACGGTTAATTTAAGTTAAACCCAGGGTTTAACTTAAATGGTTATTAAAATCACTCTAAAATTATTAAATAATTTTTATATTATCCTTTGCCTTTTGGTAGACATTTTTAACAAAAATATCTAATTCTAGATTTAGCCAAGTGCAATACTGAATTAGGCAAGAAATTGTTAAATTTCTAGTGCCTGCCTCATGCTTAACATAGGTTGAAGGTGATATATTAAATTTTTTTGCAAATTCATCCGCGGTTTTATAACCGGCCTGTAATCTTGCCGTTTTAAGAGCTTTTGCAAGTTCCTTAGTAATTTCTTTATTTAATAAATCTTGTTGATTCATGGATCATAACTCCTTTAGTTAGCCTTGTGCTTGGCTCAAGCAGGTTTAGGACTTCCTAAACTTAAGATAATTATTACATATAATTATAAATATATCAAGTATTTTTTATATAAATACATGTTTGGTTACTTTTTATCAATATAGTAATGCATGCTCGGAGGGAATGAACCCGAGCGGTTTCTAACTTAAGCTGTCGCGCTAGCGACTCCATAGCCGCGCAGTAAGCTATACCCGTGGAACTGGCTGCTTGCCCGTCAGTCATTCACCCTCGCGTAAACGCGTTAAAACACAGCCTGTTGCAGTATCAAGAGTTGCGTTCTTGGCAACTTGGCTTGCTCTTGATACTGCAACAGGCTGTGTTAGCGTTTGCTTTTCGCGAGGGTGAATGACTGACGGGCAAGCTTTCCATAAACGTTGAGCTTGCTGCGCTTCCCTTTGAAGGGGTAGGGTAGATCGAAATGGCATCGCGCTAGCGATTCATTTTCAGGCTGCCCGCTTTGCGGGCAGGGCGCAGTGAGCGCAAGCGAACGGAGGGTTAGGCAAAAACAAAGCAATATTGATACCTTGTTTTGTAGAGGGTTTAAGGCCGAATTGGATAAATTTTTCAGCTAAAGATGCTATTCATAACTTACCTCATTTTAATTTAGCCTTGTGCTTGGCTCAAGCAGGTTTAGGACTTCCTAAACTTAAGGTAATTATTGCATATAATTATAAATATATCAAGTATTGTTTATATATAAACTTTTGTAAATCTCTTGCATAATCTTAAGTGAACTCCTGTCATTACCTATATTGGCATTGTTTGGCTCTATGTAGGGTGCATCTGTAGCATGGACTAATAAACAGTTAAACTCGGCTAAAAGATGCGTTAAACTACATTCAAGAGAATCGGCAGTATTATAAATTAAATGGTATTTTTTATAATATACCATGCTCGTAATATCCTCTATCAAGTAACTAAAATAAGCGCCTAATAAACGTTCTTTTTTATAGCCCTTTCTAAAGCGTTTCATTGAATGGCTATAATCTTTATATGCTGCCATAGGCTCAATGACTGATCTTAATTTTTCATCGTGAAACTTAAACATACCTAATAAGGTAAAAATACGTTTTTTATTATAAAGTTCCAGCATTTGCTATGCTCCTAATAAAATCAAAAAAGGGCAGCTTTTAAGCTGCCCCGCTGCTTTTATTCCTCTGTTACTCTAAAAATAGCGTTAAAAGGTGCTAACCAGCGTTGATCTAGAAAGCTAGTGCGATCACTGGCTCTTGTATTTGCTAACAATTCGGTTAAATCCTGTAAAAATTCGGCTTGCTCGCAAGGCTTAGAAGGCGTAAATAGGTAAGAGCTTCTAACGCCTTTTAAATCCACTGTTTCCCGCTGCTCCTGCTGACTCGCGTCAATGGAATAGGCTACCCTTGTAGCAATAAAGGCATAACGGAACATGGTGCTAATAAAATTAACCACTAATTCTTCATTGCTAACGGTTAAATTTTCTTTTTTCTTTAAAAATCTAACGAATTGATTAAAAAGATAACTATTTTTGAAGGTTGTATAGAGTAGTTCGTGATGGTGTTTAGCTTTGCTTAATAATTGGTGAATTTCTTCTGCTGTATAAAATTTAGACATTTTAAAACTCCTTACCTTTCGGTTAATTTAAGTTAAACCCTATGTTTAACTTAATTACAGTATATCAAACTATAGGAAAAAATCAACTTTTTTATTAAAAATTAAATAAATATAAATATTTAAATTATTGTATTTTATTATTAAAAATTTAATTAAAATTTTCTATCAATATAATTAGGGCTAGTGGGGTTAGTATAGCCTATAGGGTTGGAGGGATTATTTAAATTGGCAGGGTTATTTATATCGGTAATAGGGTTGCTAGAGTCGCTTACATTCGCGGAATAAGTGCTAATGCTGCCAGACATGCTTAATTCTTTTCTATACTCTTTAGGTAAAATAAAAAATGTTATCAAAAAAACTAAGGGATAATTAAGCAATAAAGTAATAATGGCATAAGTATATAGGCTATAGTCTTTAAAAACTAAGCTAAATCCTATAAAAACAAAACTAGGTAATAGGGTTAAAATAATGCCTATGGCTGTAATTTTAACAAATTTTGCACCAATTTCTTTTTGCTCTAAATTTTTTTTAAAACCCTGGCTTAGCATATGTTTAATGATGCTATGAAAAAATACTAATTCTATAAAAGGAAAATAAAATAACAGGGTATTAACTTGCATATGCCTTGAAATAAACAAGCCTTTTAGAATCGCAAAACTGCCGATTAAAAATAATATATACTTTAATCCTAGACGTAATTTATTAATTTTTTTTGATGGTAAAAACCAATTTATTAATTTAAAAACCGCATTAAATATTAATTGAAACCTTATTTTTTTAGACATGGTTTTATGTCTCCTATATTTAAAAAACACTCTATGACAGCATAAGATTATTATATAATATTTACTTTATTAAGTAAAGTATTTAAATAAAAATAATGGGGTTTGCTTATTAGATAATGCATGCTCGGATTGGAGTAAGCCTGAGCGGTCTCTAAATCAAGCTGTCGCGTCAGCGACTCCATAGCCGCGCAGCAAGCTATACGCGTAGAACTGGCTGCTTGCCCGTCATGTCGTTCACCCTCGCGTAAACGCGTTAAAACACAGCCTGTTGTAGTATCAAGAGTTGCGTTCTTGGCAACTTGGCTTGCTCTTGATACTACAACAGGCTGTGTTAGCGTTTGCTTTTCGCGAGGGTGAACGACATGACGGGCAAGCTTTCCACAAATGTTGAGCTTGCTGCGCTTCCCTTTGAAGGGGTAGGGTAGATCTAAATGGCATCGCGTTAGCGATTCCTTTTTAGGCTGCCCACTTTGTGGGCAGGGCGTAGCGAACGCAGGTGAGCGGAGGGTTAGGTAATCATTATTTGAGTTTAGCTCTCAAAGCATTAGCCTCATTAAGCCAGTAGTTTGCCTCCTCAGGCGGCAGAGATATCAATACAGTTTCCCAACCCTCAGGTAAATCTTGCTTTTTGATAAACTTATCCCATACGCGATTAAGAGTCTGGGCAATAGATACATAGGGCATATTAAAAACCTTCTCGACCTCCTGCCTTCGCATGCCTTTAACTAAAACAGCATGGGCCACAGCTATATGTTTTTCAGTTAAACGCATTTCCTGCATAACTTCATTAAATTCAGCTTCTGTTAAACGCTTTGGTATTTTAACTCTTGGCATAAATAACCCTTAATGACTAAACTAATCCGCTAAAATCTCTTGCTCTATAAGTTGTTTTTTACACTTTAAGTAAGCTTCTAAAACCTCATAAACTTTTTCTCTAGGCAAATTAAGCCGCAACTCTACCCATTCCTTTGGTAACGGCTTATTCTCTAAAAATTTTCGCCAAACGTTGTTTACAGGAATATGAATAGCCTGCCTACCCTTATTATATTTTTTTATTAAAAGCCCTATATCAATATCATCGACTAAGACTTGTTTAGCAATTAACAAATTCTCCTCGCTTAAACGTAAACCTTTAACAGCTTTTTGAAACTCATCAAGTGTTAGCGAACGAGCACGTTTTTTCATAAAAACCTCTGAATTTAAGCTGTGTTGATATTACAAAATTTTTCTATACATGGACTCAATTGCTTCATATGCCATTGATAGTTGTTTTAGATCTGGGTTAAAAAGCTCCTGAAATAATTGTTTGGCTTCAGATAAACTACGCAGACTGATCTGTTGACGCGCCCAATGCTCAGCAACTTTTTGAATGGAAATTATGCCAATGGGATTAATATTGTTTTGTAGTAATACGTCTATCGCAACCGCATACAACCATTTTTGCAAAGTCTTAAGCTTATCTTGATGAATACCCGCCCATTCCTCAAGCATACCTTTAAAAAATTGCTTTCGTTTGCCATATTTATAGGCAGCAGCTTCTAATTGCCTACAGGTAGTGGCAATAGGCTGATTAAGCTCAAGCAAAGCTTTAAATAAGGGTCGACTTTCTTTGTCTATTTTATCTAAATGTTTAGCAAAACTTTGTTTTTCTGCCGTATTAATTCCAACTGATTCTAAAATACCACTATTAAAACCATTAATGTGATCAATTTTCTGTTGGAGGCGGATTAATTTTTGCAGCCAACACTCAAGCATGGCATGGCGTGCAGAAAACTCAATGTTCTTCGATTTTGCTTCAATATTTAACCGGGGCTCTATTTCTAATAATTTGGTAGGTATATGTAATGTTATCTTAGTGGTATCTTCAGGACTAACATTTAAAGAATCCGCGAATTTAAGTTCGGCCAATCTATTTTCAAGCTGAATAATCTCTTCAGGTTGAAGTTTGGTTAATAACTCAGCGGGATAACCTTCCTTTAAGGGGAAAGATTGAAGTACAACAAATCGGGTCTCCTGCCTACCCGTCGCTTGATTAAGGTATTTATGTTTACGCAGTAATTCAACTCGATAACCTTTGCGCTGGGCATAATGAATTCTAATATCTAACATGTTTAACCTTAAATGATCATATAAAGATTATTTTATATATTAAGGTAACTTAACATGATAGTAAGTATTTTTCAAATGTTATTAAATTTTAAATAATTTAACAAATTAAAATTTCTAGATTATTTAAATAATAATTTAATAAATTCTGGATTTTATTATCTAATAATAGAAATTGGATTTTGTATAGAAATAGTCTTAAAATTAAATAAGCGAAAAACCAGATTTATTTTTAGGGAGCAGAATTTTCTCCTTTTAGCCTTTGATTTTATTAGCTTCATAAGGAATCAGCGTGTTTTTTCATTCTCAATCAAGGATTTAAGCCAGTTAATCCATAAACTCAAGATTCTAAGCTTTAATCTCTAGAGATTAAAGCTTACTCTGTTTACGTAGAACCGTAATTAGACTCATCCTATTTTTTGATTACATTTTTATACAGAATCAATTAGTAATTAATTCTATTCAAGCTATAGTTAAAATGTATTTTTATAAGTGGCTATAGCAGTATGCAATTTTTAATGTGTTCACCGGAATATTATGGGATTTATTATGAAATAAATTCATGGATGAATGTTCAACAACAAGCTATTGTAAAAAAAGCCCATCAGCAGTGGCACGATCTTTATCAAACTATTCTAAAAGTAGGCGCAAAGATAAGCTTAGTAGAACCTATTAAGGATCTGCCTGATATGGTATTCACTGCCAATGCAGGGCTTGTTTATAGAAATCAAGTTTGGATATCGCATTTTAGTCCTGTAGAACGTCAGAGAGAAAGCCAGTACTTTAGTAACTGGTTTGTTGAAATGGGATATGAGGTTGTTAATAGTGATAAGGATTTTACTCAGCCTCCAGCATTTGAAGGTGCGGGTGACGCTTTATTTTTAGACGATAAACTGATTATAGGTTATGGAATTCGAAGCCAACCAGAAGCTTATGAGCAGGATTTTTTTAAGCAATTTGATTTAGTGAGCTGTCAGTTAATTGATCCGTATTTTTATCATCTTGATACCTGTTTTTGCCCATTATCTCCAGAGCTTGCTATGTGGTATCCAGCAGCATTTAGTAAACAGGCGCAAGCTAAATTAAGAGAAACGTGTGAGCTTGTTGAAGTATCGGCTGAGGAAGCTCGCTATTTTGCCTGTAACGCGGTGGTAATTGAGAAAAATGTCATTTTACCAAGCAGATGCCCTAAACTCACTGAAGATTTAGAACACTTAGGCTTTACCGTATTTTCGTGTGAAATGACAGAGTTTATCAAGGCTGGCGGTGCTTGTAAGTGCCTAACTTTAAGATTATAAAAAATAAAGACAAAAATTTTCTTGCAAAATAAGCAGCCTGTACTATACCTATAGTATGAGTAATCAAATGAATGTTCTTTAACAAAAGAAAACAGTCGGCCCGTAAGAAAAGAGTTTCATACCAGTTACAAGTTGTCGCCTAATGGTATGCTAAATTCGGTCGACGCCGCCCGGAGCGACCCGCTGGCGGTAGTGCCAACCGAGGGAAGGAAGAGGGAAGATATCATTGTCCTCGCTGTAATTGCCAGAATGCCCTTAAGCATTTTGGGAACCATGGAGCCCACGCGTAAGCTGTTTATATGGCAGCCCAGGCTGAGGTAAAGCGTATGAGGGGAAAACCCATACGCGAGAAGTGCTAGGTTTAGATCTTAAGTCGAATAAACTTGGGATGTGAGTTCGAGTCTCACCACAGATGACCATGGGGGTCGGTGCAATCCTCGTGATTGAATATTGAGTCAGATTGTGGGTGCGTCCCACCTGTGATTTAAAACCACGGTAAGCTGATTTGATATCGGAGTAAAATCCGATGGACCTGTGTAGCGTTGATGATAGTCAGGCGCTTATTCTACGGAGTGAGTTATCTGGCAGATAGTCCTCCTAGCCTACCTGAGGTTGGTGCCCTTATTTTTCTTTTTTATCTCCATTTTCCTTTTTTACCTATGTTTTTCTTGGTTAGAGCTAGAGTCATGATTTGGTGCATGATACTTAAATGTATCTTTATGGCACTATATTATGGCCAAAATAGCTTTTGCTTATTAAAGCGAGTACATCATAAATTACGTATGGCCTTGGGAATAAAGGCTAATACAGTAAGTTAAAAGAAAAAACACAAAAAAACTTGCAAACTGAGCAGGGTGTACTATACCTATAGTATGAGTAATCAAATGAATGTTCTTTAACAAAAGAAAACTGTCGACCCGTAAGAAAAGAGTTTCATACCGCGACATTGTCACCTGATGGTATGCCAAATTCGGTCGACGCTGCCCGGAGTGACCCGATGGTAGCACAACCAGCTTAAGACGCGATTGAAGACGGTGTCTAATGCAGCAGTATGAAGAACTGGGTTGGTTCTTGATAGTGTGGAAAGCTGCAGTTGCTGCGTGCGCAGTGACTGTAGGTTTGGGTTGAAAGCAGGGTGCAGAGACTCTTCTCTGTACCCTGCACAGCAGCTGGGCTAGTTGGTTTAGACCTGAAGCCCTCTTAACTTGAGGATTAGGTTTAACGCCCACACCAGCGGCAGGTTGACATAGTTGCCTTGGCAACTGTGTTTGGAGAGAGACTGTGGGACGTGTGTCTCACCTGGGATGAAAATCACAGAAGTGCTGCTCTGAGTCTGGGTTAAAACCCAGGGTAACCTAACCTAGCGATGATGAGGCGAAAGCGCTCATACCGATACCGATGATATCTTGCCTTAGGCTGGTCCTTTTTTGTTTTCTTTACTTTTCAAAAAGCTACTAAAACTTCAGTGTCGAACTCCCTTTCGTGCATTACCTGGTTATCCTTTAAAAACTCCATTACAATGATGTTAGTTTTCTCAGCAAAAGGTATTTATATGTCGTTAGCCCAATTTAAAAGACACGATGTTGAATTTAATGCCGAGGGTATCATTTTACGCGGTTGGTTATATCAACCCTTAACTGAAAGAAGTAAAAAACCAGCCATTGTAATGACACATGGTTTTAACTGTATTAAAGAACTTTACCTTGACAAATATGCCGAGGTTTTTGCCCAAGCAGGTTACGTTGTTTTAGTTTACGACAACAGAAATCTGGGCGCTAGTGACGGTGACATAAGACAAGAGCTTGATCCGTGGCAACAGGTAAGAGATTATCGCCATGCCATTAGCTTCGTACAAACGCTTGACTACGTTGATAAAGATAAGATCGGTATTTGGGGAACTAGTTATTCAGGTGGTCATGTGCTTGTAGTTGCAGCACTGGATAAAAGAGTAAAATGCGTGGTTTCTCAAGTGCCTACCATAAGCGGTTGGCAAACTACCTTGCGTCGCATACAGCCCGGCCAATTAACTAAGCTACAACAAGAATTTATCCAAGATAGGTTAGAGCGTTTTCAAGCAAAACCACCTAAGATGGTGGCCATGATAAGTGAACCCCATGGCAGTAATATGGCATCTCATGCTAGCCAAGATGCCTGGGAATTCTTTACTGGGCTTAATGCCGGTGAGAAAGATAAATGGCGGTTTAAAAATTGGCGCAATGAGATCACCTTGCGCTCGTTGGAAATGTATTCAGAATATGAACCGGCTCAATATATAGCAAGGATTGCGCCGACTCCACTACTCATGATCGTAGGTAACTGCGATGTGGTAACTCCTACGGATTTGGCTCTTGCCGCTTTCAACCGCGCCAATGAAATTAAAAAGCTCTTTCTGTTTGAAGGTGGACATTTTTCCGGCTATGTTGAACAGTTTACGGCCACCTCACAAGCCGCCTGCGATTGGTTTAAGCAATATCTAGTGTAGATATTGCTTAAAGATTTTTAACTCACTATAGGAGCCTGAACAAGGCTCCTTACAAAATCTTATTCCTTACATTTACCTTTGGATCCATCTGGAAGAGTGGCTTTACAAATGCTTCTGGCTTTATTCAGTTGGTCGATCGTTATTTTAGCACCTAGTAAATTGGCATCAGCTAAATTAGCCCCGTCCAGATTTGCACCCGTAAAGTCAGCATAAGTTAGATTGATACCTGAGAGATTTGCGTCTATTAAGATAGCATTGCTAAAGTTAACTTCAGAATATGTGCCGCTCAATGAAATTTTACTGGCATTTACCCCAGCAAAATTTGCCCTGGTAAAGTCACTATAAAAACTTGCTGAGGATAAATTAGCGCCCTCTAAGTTGGCTTTTTGGTGATCTTTGGTAATGGTGGAATTTGACAAGTTACATTTAGGACAGGCATTGGTTTCATTAAAATTTTTTAAATCGTCTGGATCATAGGTTGCGGCAAAAGCAGTAGCAGACAATGTGAATAAACTTGCAAAAGTGAGATACTTAAGTTTCATAAAGAACTCCTTGAGAAAGATTAAACTCAACTTCGATTATAACTCGAATAGGTAAAAAGTGAATTTATATTTTTTACCTGCTACATTAAGGTTTTAACCTTGGACAAGATCCAAGCTTGCAGGAAAAGCTAAATGTTCTTCATTGCAACTTGAATTTCGCAAAACTCTATTTCCGTTATAAAATAGGCTAGAGATTTTTTTCATGAGCTTTAATCATGTCTGATTTTTCTTTGGTTAAACCGGGAATTTTGACCGTAAGCGCCATCGATAATTTTGCACCATTGATCTTTCGCGACCCAGTGCTAGCTTGGCAAGGTTTTGAAGTTGATATCTTAGAGGCCTTTGCAGCCAAATTTAAGCTTAAGCTGAACTTTCAGCTCACGCCCTTTGACGGTATTTGGCAAAAACCTTGCTTAGGAGAAAGTGATATTGCAGCCGCAGGGATATCGATTTCTCGAATCCGTTGTGATGAAGGAGCGGCCTTTACCGAACCCTATTTATTCATGCAACAATCCCTACTGGTAAAAAAGACCGAGCAAGCCGAGTTAAAAAATCTAGCTGGCGCCCATTATATAGAACAAGCTGCGCCAAAAAGCAGATTAATTCAAGAATTCAACCATTCATATCAACCCAGGCAATACAGTGAATATAGCTTAACTAGCTGTGATGAAACCGATGAAAAATTCGCCTTGGTGGTTGCCCCAAACCAACAAATTCTATTAGCGGCACTCAATCAACACATTCAACAATTAAAGGCCAATGGCAAATTAACAAGCCTATATAAAAAGTGGTGTGAAACATAGCAACAAGCTTTAGTCTGTGTTACAATGCGCACGCCATTAAGGCATTTCTTGCCAAGGATTGCGCGTTGATTTCCACAATGAGGAATGTCATGAAAAATTTTCGTAAACAACCCTCCCTGCGTAAGGATATTTTAATTACGCTGCTGCTAAAATTCATTGCCTTAGGGATCATCTGGGCGCTGTGTTTCTGCCATCCAATTGAACACGAACTCGACACCCGAGCGATAAGCCAACATCTATTAGCTAACTCTTAAATTATTTCTTTACCCTAGTATTTACAGAGGACTAACTATGCTTCCTACCGACACCGTCGTGGATTTGTCACGCCTGCAGTTTGGCTTAACCGCCTTGTATCACTTTATTTTTGTTCCCCTGACTCTAGGTCTTTCGATTTTACTGGGAATCATGGAAACCATTTATGTCATGACGGGTCGAGCCATTTGGCGCCAGATAACCCAGTTTTGGGGAATCTTGTTTGGAATTAATTTTGCCATGGGTGTCGCCACCGGGATCACCATGGAGTTTCAGTTTGGTACCAATTGGGCCTATTACTCGCACTACGTTGGCGATGTCTTCGGCGCCCCCTTGGCCATAGAGGGCTTAATGGCTTTTTTTCTTGAAGCTACTTTTGTAGGACTGTTTTTCTTTGGCTGGAATAAACTTTCCCGCATTAAGCATCTCACCGTCACCTGGTTGCTGGCTTTGGGCTCTAATCTCTCGGCCCTGTGGATTCTAATTGCCAATGGTTGGATGCAAAATCCCACCGGCGCCTATTTTGACTTCAACACCATGCGCATGGAGGTTAAAAATTTCTCCGCCGTATTATTTAATCCAGTTGCCCAGGCCAAATTCGTCCATACGGTCAGTGCCGGTTATGTCACGGGAGCTGTATTTGTCTTAGCCATCAGTGCCTACTATTTATTGCGCGGGCGTAATACAGCCTTTGCCAAACGGTCGATGACAGTGGCCGCAGCCTTTGGCTTAGCGTCGGCTCTATCGGTCGTCGTCCTGGGCGATGAAAGTGGCTATGCGGCTGGACAAAATCAAAAAATGAAGCTTGCGGCTATCGAAGCGATGTGGGATACCGAACCTGCGCCCGCTGGATTTACCCTTTTTGGTTTACCCGACCTTAAGGCGCATCATACCCATGCCGAATTTAAAATTCCCTACGCCTTAGGCCTAATTGCCACCCGCTCTTTGGATGAAAACGTCATTGGCATCAATGATTTGGTGGAAACGGCCAAGCAGAGGATTAGCAATGGCATTAAGGCCTATGACGCCTTACAAGTCCTGCGCGATGATCCCAAAGATGTACTGGCTCAAAACCAGCTTGAAAGTCATGTCAAGGATTTAGGCTATGCCTTATTGTTAAAGCGCTATACCAATAGGGTGGTAGATGCAACTCCAGACCAAATTGCTAAAGCAGCTAACGATACCATACCCAATGTTCCGGTGTTATTTTGGTCATTTAGAGCCATGGTTGGAATTGGATTTTTCCTGATAGGTCTTTTCAGTTTAGCCTTTTACCTGGCTTGCAAACGCCGACTGGATAAGCCTTGGTTTTTAAAACTGGCCTTTTTAGCGCTTCCCCTACCTTGGATATCCAGCGAGCTAGGCTGGGTGGTTGCCGAACACGGTCGCCAACCTTGGGCTATCGATGGGGTTTTACCTACTTTTTTGGGGACATCTTCGCTTAACACCAGTGACCTCTGGATTTCACTGATTGGATTTGTCGTGTTCTATACCGGACTTGCCATCGTTGAGGTTTACTTAATGGTAAAATACATTCGCTTAGGACCCGATGGCTTACTGCAAAAGAAATCCGCTGGCCAACAAGATTTAACCTCAACTGAACTGGCTGCCTAAGGAGGCTGTATGTTGACATATGAAATACTGAGATTAATTTGGTGGGTGCTGCTAGGCGTTTTACTCTGTGGCTTTGCCATCATGGATGGATTTGACCTTGGAGTTGCGGCTCTTTTGCCCTTTGTTGCCAAAAATGATACCGAGCGACGAGTGGTTATCAATACCATAGGTCCCGTTTGGGAAGGCAACCAGGTGTGGTTTATTCTGGGAGGCGGCGCCATTTTTGCGGCTTGGCCTTATGTTTACGCCGTATCATTTTCAGGCTTTTATCTGGCCATGTTTTTGATTCTCTGTGCCTTAATCATAAGGCCTGTGGGCTTTAAATTTCGCAGTAAAATCAACCATAGCCGTTGGGCACAATTTTGGGACATCAGCCTTTTTTGCGCGGGCTTAATTCCCGCTCTGGTATTTGGGATTGCCGTTGGCAACACCCTACAGGGAGTTCCCTTTGGTTTTGATGAAACATTGCGCATGACTTATCAAGGTAGTTTTTGGGCTTTACTCAATCCGTTTGCCCTGCTCTGCGGTCTGGTAAGTCTGGCCATGCTCTTAATGCACGGCGGACTTTATTTACGCATTAAAACCGAAGGCGCCATCCAAGAGCGAGCAACCCAAGCGGCGCGTAGCTTTGGTTTAGCAACTTTAGTGTTATTTGCTTTAGCGGGTATTTGGGTCATGCAGCTTGAAGGCTATAGCGTGATAGGTACATTAAATCACGACGCTCCCTCCAATCCCCTGCATAAAGAAGTGGCAAAACTCGCTGGGGGCTGGCTTGTCAATTATGCGCATTATCCTTGGACACGCTTGGCTCCAGCTTTAGGCTTGCTGGGTGCCGCATTCGCCACGATATTGGCTAGACGGGGCCAAGGTAAACTAGCGTTTTTTAGCAGTTCTCTTAGCATTACCGGCATCATAGCTACCGTGGGGGTTTCCATGTTTCCTTTTATTTTACCCTCGTCCAGCCACCCGAATGCAAGTCTGCTGGTTTGGGACGCCTCCTCTAGCCGCTTGACACTACAGATTATGTTGCTTGTAACGGCCATCTTTTTACCCATCATTGTGTTATATACAAGTTGGGTTTACCGGGTGCTACGTGGCAAAGTAACTGAAGCCTATGTTAAACAATATTCTCACGACTTATATTGAGGAGTAAGCTTATGTGGTATTTTGCTTGGATTTTAGGTTTAGGTCTCGCTTGTAGCTTTGCGGTATTGAATGCCCTGTGGTTTGAATTGAATCAAGGCCAGCTGGATAAGACGGGAGACAGCGATGAGTATTGAGCAAATTGGTTTAGCCGAAGTAAAACAGTATCTATTAGGTTTACAGGATAAAATCTGCCAAGCCTTAGAGCAAGAAGAGGGTCAGGCTAAGTTTCAAGAAGATATGTGGGAAAGAGACGGGGGTGGCGGTGGCCGCACTCGAGTATTAACCGCAGGCCAGGTCATTGAAAAGGCCGGAGTTAATTTTTCTTATGTGTACGGCGATAATATGCCTGCGGCAGCCACAGCCCAAAGACCTGAGCTAAAGGGTTGTCATTTTCATGCCACTGGCGTTTCGCTAGTTGTCCATCCCTTAAATCCTTTTGCTCCCACTACCCATGCCAACATTCGTTTATTTGTTGCGGAAAAGGCGGGGCAAGCACCCATTTGGTGGTTTGGAGGCGGCTTTGACCTAACACCTTACTACGGCTTTGAGGAGGACTGTATCCATTGGCATCAGACGGCAAAGCGGGCTTGTGAACCCTTTGGTGCAGACGTTTATCCCAAACTGAAAAAAGCCTGTGATGACTATTTTTATCTTAAACATAGAGGAGAACCACGCGGCATAGGTGGGTTATTTTTTGATGATCTAAACCAATGGGGTTTTAGCCGCTGCTTTGAATTTTTGCAAAGCATTGGCGAACATTTTATACCCGCCTATCAGCCCATCCTGGCTAGACGTAAGGGCTTAGCCTTTACCGAAGCACAGCGCGACTTTCAACTTTATAGACGCGGCCGCTATGTTGAATTTAACCTTATTTATGATAGAGGTACCTTATTTGGCTTACAAACGGGTGCGCGCACGGAATCAATTCTAATGTCGCTGCCGCCACAGGTTAATTTTATTTATAATTGGCAACCTAAACCGAATACTCCCGAGGCCGAATTATACCAAAAATATTTGCAGGCTAAAGATTGGATATAAAGAGGGGCTGTTAAGCCCCTTGCAGGTTTAGAGCGTGTAGGTGAAACCACAAGCCAACAAAAATCAATCCTTAACTCTTGTTGCAACCTCTCCCTAGGTTATCTCTTCTCAAGACATTGCTTGTGATTTTAGCATACATAACTTCTTGTATGCTCAGCGACTTCCTTGCCGCTTCAATGATTGTAATGATAGTCTAATTACTTAGAGAATGTTAGCCGACTTATGCCTAAAATATTGTAAGACTTTGGCTATTGTATAGGTTGAATAAATCTAGCTTTATAGCTTTAAGTGATATTCACGAAGCTTGTCATGCGTTATTCTATACATAAACAAATTCTTTATGGCCGTTGGCAGAAAAAATTATTTTCATAGCCAAGGCGTGCTCGAGAATATGTGTTGAAAATGACAGGTAAAGAATCTAGAAAGTTCTGCAATAAAGTAATCTCAGGAGATGCATATGCCAGATTTTCCTTTAATCGCCGATGCCACTATCCTAAAAATACCTATTCTGGAAAATAAAGAGCCTTTAATTGATTTAAAAGATAAATCAGAAAACATACAAATTAGCCCACGCTACCATTTAAATAACCCGATTGTTCAAAAATACGCAAAAGTGTGGCAGAAAGATTAGTACAGGCAGCAACAGAGTTACCAACTGGCATACAATTTTTATTGATAGAAGGATATAGGCCTTTATCCATTCAAACAGCCATTTATAATTCCTATTATCAAAAGCTAGCGAAAACAAACCCACAGTGGCCATTCACACGCTATCTATGCCTCAATTCCAAGTTTTCGTTAACAGCGAAATAGCCAATAATGTAAGCGGCTCAAGGTATTGACGATAAAATTTAGACGACGATACATTTCTTTGTGCTAACCTATGGTGAAGAAATCCATATCCTGAAAGACGTACCGAGAAATAATGGGGCCAAAGCCCCATTATAGTTGCAGGTTTAAAACGTGAGGTGAAAGTTTGCAAGTTAACAGCCAGTCTATCCTTAACTACTGCTGCTATGCCCATCCCTTGGTCACTTATCCTTAATTACTTACAACTTCAACGTACTTCCCTTTACGTTTTGCGACTTCCTTATCGCATCGTTAATAACAATCATAGCCTGAGAAGCTAACAAATGTTAGAGGCATTATTCGTAAAGCCTTGTAAGCCTTTTGCTATTAAAGAGGTTGTTCCACCTTAACGATACCTGCAATCACAAGACCTGCTAAACACCAGTTGATCAATTCTTGAAATAGAGTGGCAAGATGAAATCCCCAGACGTGATGCCACCAGATTGGATAAAGCGCTTCGATTGAAAATGCCGCGAAGAACCCCGTCAAGCTCACAAACAGCCAGCGCTTGGCAAAAGTGGTTAATCCTCGGTGAACCATGGCAACTAAAATTGCCATCAAAACTGCACTCAGAAAGGCGTGCAACCAGCCTATGATCATCACTTTGTTATTAAGTGGGTCAACCCCCTGGGCACGATAGAAAATTTGCGCAATGGGTCCTGCCCTATGCTTTTCATAAAAATGTTGATCGGTTACGTCCTTGGGCGGAAAAGGTAAAACATAGACACCACTTGCCGGTAACTCTTTGGCTAGCAATGCCAAGGCAGTATCTTCATTGGGCGCAGCTTTAAATCCATGAATACTACTGGGTAAAACCATCCAATAAACGGTTCCCCAAACCATCATCAGCAGCGAGGCGATAAATCCTGCAAATAAAACGCGACTCATGATACGACTCCTGTAAAATGAACTCCTTTTCAATTTAACATAGCTTATGAAGAAGACCAATCATCATTCTTGCAGAGGCTTAGTTCATCGACTCGTTTCAACTGATAAACCTAATCAGGAAACGGTTTTCCACGACAAATTTGCTTAGCCAAATAGCCCACCGTTCCTGCATAAAGCGATGAGTTATTATAAGACAATACTACCCTAAAGTTATTGAAGACCATGATGACAGGGCCACCGTCAAGTTGCTTTAGGCTTGCCAAGGTATTCATTGGAGGCAAAGCTTGACCTCGTTTGATCTTAACGCCCATGGCCTGCCATTGCTTAACCGTTTTGACTGCGTGCATGTTCAGTAAGCTCGAATTAAAGCGTGGAGGTAGGCTTATCTCCAGGCTATAAGGCTGATTCTCTAGCCAACCATGTTGAGCCAAATAATTAGCGATGGAGGCAAAAGTATCGGCATGGCTGTACCAAATGTCCTTACGACCGTCTTTATCATAATCAACTGCGTATTTAAACCAAGAGGAAGGCATAAACTGAGGTTGGCCCATACCACCATCCCAAGCCCCTATAAAATTTTGCTCGGGTCTATGGCCCTCATTGATAATTTGCAGTGCATATAATACTTCTTGGCGGAAATAAGTGGCGCGACGCGGATCATAAGCTAAAGTGGCTAGCGAGCTGATAACCGGGTAATTACCGGTAACACGTCCATAGACGGTTTCTATTCCCCAAATGGCCGTGATAAAGCAGGGGTCAACCTTATATTCCTTGGCAATTTTTTCTAACAAAATCTGGTGCTGTAAGTACTCGGCCCGTCCTAAGCGAATTCGCATCGCATCACCGCGTTTTTGCCGGTAATAATAAAAATTACCCTTGGCCTTAGCTTGGATGTGATCACGAGCAAGTAGCCTTAGCTGGGGAGTTAAATCCTTAAAAACCCTATCGAATAGGTCTGCCCTTATTCCTTGAGCCAGGGCATCTTTACGCAGTTCCTTGACCCAGAGCCGCCACTTTTCTGAATTATAACCGGGATCGCGTAATCCCACGCAGCCAGCCAAACAAATCAATAAAAGACCGCTAAGAAGATAGATAATTCCCCGATGTTTCATAAAACCTCAATCTAAATTTAAATTAACCATTCGCCAGGGTTTGAGAAATTTGCGTAAATACCTCACTTTCCTTGGTCGAACTCAATTGTGGGAAGTATTTAGAGAAAACGTCCATATAGCGTTGCGGATAAAGCTTATATAAATAAAACCAACGGCTGTCAGCCGACAAGTTAACGGCACTCTTGGGATAGCGAATGGTTAAGGCATAGAGTTTTTCAGCCTCAGAAGTCGGTAATGCAGCCAAGTGCTGGGCAATATTTCGTGAAATCTGAAAGTGCATATAATCTATGGTATCAAGCCACGCCCCTCCCCAAGTGCTCAAACCATGACGCTGCATGATATCTACAATGGCCTCATTCATCCCTGGTCTTTGCACGCGCCGATTTAAATAGCTAAGACCTGTCGGCGGAATTAAGCGGCCAACCCATTTACCATCGGCTAAAGAGCGATAAGAACCCAAATAAGGATTATGCGCCACATTGATGTCTATTGCAGCCCCATAAGAATGCAAAGAGGTAACCCCCCCACCGGTCAAGGCACGACAGTTAAAGGCAACGGTTAAACCGGTAGTTGCATCTTGATCTCCTGGGCTTATTACCTGAGGCGCTTCCAGTGGAAAACGGCGTTGGTATAACTCTTTAAAAGCTGCGACGACTTCTGCAGCCATGGCATCCAATACCACTATTTGACCTATCCTTTCCTTGCCTTCAAAATCATAGTAGCTTAAGGTCAAGAGGCTCAAACGATCTAGAGGTACCGGGCAGTTCTTGTGCCAATATTCGGCCTTTTGCAAGGCCCGTTGCCAATCTTTTGCCAAGGGTTGATAAGTAAAAGTCGCTGCTTGTAGGCTTAGGGCCAACAACAAACCACTTATGAATCCAAATATCTTTAGCATTCTAAACCCTTACTCTTTAAAAAACTGCTTCCAGGTCACCGTTTGTGTCTCTTCACCACTCCAGCTAAAACCCTGTTTGGCAAAAATAGCCACCGCAGGTTCAGCCATTCCAGGAACCTGTAGTTTGCGATTAATGGCAAACATGCCGGCAGGCGGTAAAACCTCTAATTGGGTAAGCTCGGCTTGGCACTGGCTAAAATGAGGCAGCACTCGGCAGTACCAAGGCTTGGCATTAACCACCAAGTTAAGACGTAGGGATGGGTTTTGCACCGGATTTAAGCTTATGGTTTTGCCATAAGACGGCTTGGCAAATTTACCCTCACTGGTTTTATAACAGATAAACCCATAGCTAACATTCTTCAGCTCGGCTTTGCACCAATCGCCACCGAAATGGAGTAGAGTATCGACTTTAGCAATGGGAAAATGTAGCTGATATAATTCTTTAAAGACAGTCAAGACCTCATTGGCAAGAGTTTGGTGAACGATGAGCTTACCGATTCTGGGCTGACCCAACAAATCGTAATGCGTGAGTGTAACAAGGCTTAATTGACTGAGCTCAACGGGACACTCCTTTTGCCACATACCAGTAGAAATAAGTTGTTGAGCTAATTTTTCGGGCAATGGCCCATGACTAAATTCCGGCGAAAACGTTGCGGCAAAACCCAGACTACAAAACCACAACCCCATGCTACCCATTAGCCATGTAACAAGATAGACTCGAAGCTTTTGCTGGGTTTTTCTCATCATTTTATTCACTTTGTCATAGCAGTTTGTAAATAACCAACGACCTGTTGGGCTAGTCTATATACGACTTCAGGTATATCGGTGACAAGGTTAAGAAAGGTTTGCTTATCTAAAAACAATAGATAACCTGGCTCACTGACTATGGCGCTTGCCAAACGAGGGTTATCACTGAATACGCCAACTTCACCAAAATAATCATGGGTTTTTAACTGAGCAATGATAGTTCTGTCGTTTTGAATCAAAATGCCCCCACTGGCCAGCATATAAAAGCCATTTGGCTTATCGCCCGCCGCAAAGATGACTTGGCCCTTATTAACCTCTTGCCAAACCGTCTTAGCCGCGACCTCTAATAATATTTCTATTGGCAATTGCTCAAATAATTTAACTTCACGTAAAACAAGTACCTTAGAAAAGATATTATCTTCTCCCATACTTTCTGGCAAATTTTGCATGTTTTGTAACTCTCTAAACAGAGTATCATTTGGTAAAGCAAGCTTATCTAGGGATAAATTAGCTTGATTAATTCTGTCAAAAATACTTAGCGCCTGCTTTAGATCTTTATCGGTACACAGACTCTCCATTAACTCCAAGGCTCTATCTCTTTGGCTTAAAGAATTCGATTCCGTCCAACTCCCAAGCCAACCTAAAACTTGCACCATAACCGTGGGTTCTGTCACCACGCCAAACCAGTATAAAAACTTGAGTTTAGCAAGATGCTGTCTTAGCCTTAGCTCCTTTTGTAAATAGCTTAGTTTTTCCTGCTGCGAAAGTAAATAATAATACTCAAGGTCTGCTGCAGCTTGAGCTAGCAAGGGATAAATGGCTTTAACCACTGCAGGAGAATAGTTTTGCTTCAGGGCTCTAAAGAAACATTGCTTGGCAATTTGTAACTGTAACCAGGGAGAAGGTTCATTCGCCAGCTGAGTGATGGCTTTTTCATCCTGGCTAGCGGCAATGATCATAGCCAAGGCAGGCATTCTACTTGCTGGCACATTTTTTGCCAGCGCTAGCAGCGTAGGAACGGTTAGCTGAGAGTAGGCCAATAAAATTGAGGTTGCGGCTTTAGTTAAATCTCTTCGCTGCCAAGCTTGGATAAGATGGGAAATATATTCATGGATATTGATGGTTGCACAGGCCTCCAGGGCGGCCTTAGCGATCTCATGCTCAGAGCTGTATAACTTATCTGTTAGTTCTTGTTTAAACTGCCCCAGCTTAAGCCGGCCAATGATCTTGATGGCATAGGCTTGCAACTCAGGTGGACCTTGCAGATGACGAGCCAAAATTGCTAGGCATTTAGCCTTTTGCTGGGCAAAATTTAGATAGACTGCATTGAGTTGACAAAAGGCATTATCCTTTGTGTACCAGTCTTGACTGAGTAACATAAGCTCTTGGGGAGCCCATTTGAGTAGTAGGTCAAGCAATTCCAGCAGGGTATGGGCCGCTAGTTTATCTTCAGCTAATAATTGCAGCAAATTTGGTGCTAGTGACTTTAATTGCTTATGTTCAATAACATGGATAACCGCAGATTTTAGTAAATTATCCTCCGCGCTTAATTTCTCGATCAACAGCCTTTGTATCTCGGGCGCATTAAAATCACTCAACAGCTTTAAGCCAACTAGATTGAGCTCTATCCGGTTTTGCTGCAAAGCTTGTTTAGCCAAGGCTTGAACTTCTTTGCTCTGAAGAGCCATGGAATTCATTTCGGCAAATAAAAATCGCTTTGCATAAATTGCTGCATATAAGGTCTGCCGATACTGCCTCACGAGCAACTGGTGCAGAGCAATGGCGCCTAAAGCGCAACCCAAACTAATCATCCCAAAGCCCCACTGTAAATTCTCGGCATTGACTACCAAACCACAAAGCAAAATTGTGCCAGCAGCTAAACCATTACCCGCGGGCTCTGCCAGAGTACGCTCTAAAAGTTTACTCACATTACGCATGGCCGTTGGCAAAGGATTAAGCCGAATTTCATTTAAGGGGTTATTAAAACTAAATACCGCGATTCGTAGTAAACAGATAAAACCTATGGCCACGGGCAATGAGGGTAAAGCAATATAGCAAAGGCTTCCCGCCACACAGATCGCTAAAATGGCATAGCCTAGACTATTGAGTCCATATTTTGTCAGCAAATTCTTAATGACCATGGATTGAAGCAAAAGGGTAAAGAGGCTGACACAACCAGAAACCATACCAAAAATACTGGCAAGTTCAGTTTGTTGATAATGTAAACTCAATTGATATTTAAAGATGTAATCGGCCATTACGGTAATAAAACCCATGAATAAAGCCCAACCTAATAGCCCCAGAGCTAAGGGATAATGCGGTAGTTGACTAAGACTCAATGGCTCTTCCGTTTGACTGGGCGGGCTAGAAGGCTTTAATAAACTCAGCCATAATGCCTGCAAGCCACTTAAAATTAAGATAACGCCCAATATACCTGGCAGTTGAAAATAGTGACTAAGCAAGGGGGCTGAAAAACCTGCTAGCATTTGGCCTATTGAACTGGCCAGCGCAAATTGATGCACCTTAAGTTTATAATCTCTCAGGCTATACAAACTGGCTGCCGTATTAGAACATAGCACAATGATTACATTGGCCATGGAAACCAAATAAAGACAAAAAATGAAAGTCGCCCAGGGACTAAAGTGCAACTTACTAAAGCCAAAGCAGATGGCAGTTAAAACCAAAACCAAGCTTATTTGTTGGAGGTGATTATTAACTGCGATGCGTTTTTTAAGCAAAACGCTAAAAAAAACCCCGAAAATAGCGCTTGCGATATAAAAGTAAACCAACTTAGAAACCGGAAAATAACTTAAGAAAAGCGTATTTAAATAGATATTTAGGTAAACTTGTAGGGCAAAAGCCGTTAAGAAGTGTAATAAAACCAGCTGGCTTGAATTCAATCTATTTGACATTGAACGTTTCTCGATAGCTCTACTTTTGAGGCTTGTTGCAAAAACCAAGGCCTAATAAAATATAACAGCAATAAGCCGGGTAGAGCAAAGACAAAACTATAAAGGTAAAAATTTAACCAGCCTACAACGGTCACCAACCAACCCGCAAGGGGTCCAAATATGACTTTGCCAGCCAGTGCTAAGGCTGACAATAGGGCAAATTGGGTTGCCGTATAGCGTTTATCACAAAGCTGCATTAACAAAGTTACCAGACCCACGGTTGCAAGCCCCTGGCAAAAATTCTCAGCAAAAATAATTCCTGCCACCAAGAAAGTACTTTTACTGGTGAAGGCTAAATAGGCTAATAATAAGTTAGATAGGGCTTGCAAGATGCCAAATAGCATTAAACTCCAATAAAGGCTTAAATAAAAGGTAGTCAAGCCTGCAATCAATACGCCCAAACTCACGGCAATAGGGCCTAATCCATTGTACCAAAGACCTATTTGCACTAACGATAGTTGTAAATGACGCAGCAGAAACGGGATAGTCATATCGATTACCAAGGCATCGCCAAGCTTATAGGCAAGGATAAAGGCTATTATTTTTAGCGCATAGGGACGCAACATGAATTCTTTAATGGGCGCAACGATGGCTTGCTTAAGTGAAGGCGGTTTGTAAGTTATTTCCAAGGGCTCATGAGCTAACCACGTATTGAATAGACTCAATAACATCAATATCGCCATTATTAAATAGGTGGCCTGCCATGAAATATAACCTGCGATCAGCAAGGCGAGGCTACCCGACACCAACATGCCTAAGCGATAACCTATGATATAAAGGGCATTGGCCAAACCTTTCTGGCTTAGCTTAAAATTTTCGGCACGATAGGCATCGATACTGATATCTTGACTGGCGCTAAAAAATGCAACGATACAGGCCATAAAGGCTAAGCCAGCGGGATTAGCCTTAGGGTCAAGATAAGCCATTATCACTAAGCCTAAAACTAAAAAGACTTGAGCTAAGATTATCCAACCCCGTCTACGGGTTAAAAACGGTAGCTGATAGTAGTCCAATAGAAATGCCCATAACCACTTATAAACATAGGCAAATCCAACCAGGCTTAAGGCACCTATGGTGATAATATCAACCCCTTGCACCGTATACCAAGCCTGTAAAGTTGTGCTTGTAAGGGCTAAGGGAAGTCCAGAAAAAAATCCCAACGACAAGATGTTGCTGAGCTGCCATTTGATATTCCGTGGCTTTGAACTTGTTAAACCCACCTCCATGTGATGACCATCCCTTAAGTTTGCACTTGGGCTAAATTACCCTTGCTCTCTAACCAGGCCTTGCGGTCGCTGGCTCGCTTCTTAGCTAAGAGCATATCGAGTAAACTCAGAGTCTGCTGGGCTTCATCTAAGGTAAGCTGGACTAAACGCCGCGTATCGGGTGCTAGGGTCGTTTCACGTAGCTGCAAGGGGTTCATCTCGCCCAACCCCTTAAACCGCACCACATTTACCTTGCCGCGTTTGCCTTCAGCCGTGATGCGATCCAAGACTCCCTGCTTTTCGGCTTCGTCCAAAGCATAATAAATATCCTTACCAATATCGATCCTATACAAGGGTGGCATGGCTACATAAACATGTCCTGCAGCCACCAAGGCTTTAAAATGTTTGACAAATAAAGCGCATAATAGGGTGGCAATATGGGCTCCATCGGAGTCGGCATCGGCCAAGATACATACCTTATGGTAACGTAAACCACTTAAGTCATCGCTACCGGGTTCAAGGCCAATGGCAACGGCAATATCATGCACCTCTTGCGAAGCGAGAACTTGATCGGATCCTACTTCCCAGGTATTTAAGATTTTACCTCTAAGTGGTAAGACTGCTTGGAATTCCCGGTCGCGGCCCTGTTTGGTTGAACCGCCGGCCGAGTCTCCTTCAACTAAGAATAATTCACCGCGAGCCGGATCTTGTGAAGAACAATCGGCTAATTTGCCGGGCAAAGCCGGTCCCGAAGTGACCTTTTTGCGGGCGATCTTTTGCGAGGCACGCAAGCGTTTTTGCGCTTGGCTAATGATGATCTCGGCTAAGGCTTCACCCGCTTGGACGTTCTGGTTAAGCCATAAGCTAAAGGCATCTTTGACCACCCCGTGGACAAAGGCAGCGCACTGTCTTGAGGTCAAGCGCTCTTTTGTTTGGCCTGAAAACTGTGGATCTTGAATTTTAACTGAAAGAACATACGCGCAATTTTCCCAAATGTCTTCTGGTGTTAATTTTACCCCGCGCGGCAGTAAGTTGCGAATTTCACAAAATTCTCGCATGGCATCGAGTAAACCACTTCGCAGTCCATTGGTATGAGTTCCTCCCTGGGCAGTGGGGATCAAATTGACATAGCTCTCACTGATCTGCTCGCCACCTTCCGGCAGCCAGATCACAGCCCAATCAACGGTTTCTGTATCAGCTGCGAAATTGCCAATGAAGGGTTGTTCGGGTAAATGGGCGGTCTCTCCCAAGGTTGATAGGAGATAATCCCTGAGACCTGCCTCATAACACCACTCAACGAACTCTTGGGTATTGGCATCGGTAAAGCTCACTCTTAATCCTGGGCAAAGTACGGCCTTGGCGCGTAACACATGTTTTAAACGACTTACCGAGAATTTCGCCGTATCAAAATAACTTGGATCGGGCCAAAAGCGAATGGTAGTCCCCGTTGCGCGTTTAGCCACATTACCCACTAAGGTTAAATCCATGGCTTTTTCACCGTGGGCAAAATCCATTTGATAGACATTGCCATTGCGTTTGACTTGTACTTGCAAACGGTTGGAAAGCGCATTGACAACGGAAACACCTACGCCATGAAGTCCACCTGAGAATTGATAATTTTTATTGGAAAACTTTCCACCTGCGTGCAAGCGGGTTAGGATAAGCTCAACACCAGAGATCTTTTCCTCGGGATGAATATCCACTGGCATACCCCGGCCATTATCGCTGACCTCTAAAGAACCATCGGTATGCAAAATGACTTCTATGTTATCGGCATGGCCTGCAATGGCTTCATCCACACTATTATCAATAACCTCTTGGGCAAGATGATTGGGCCTAGAGGTATCGGTGTACATACCCGGCCGCCTGCGTACAGGGTCAAGTCCGCTTAAAACCTCAATTGCTTCAGCTGTATAGTTCGCACTCATCATTTGCTCGCATTATTGAAAAATATTTTTACTACTCTGATCGCCAGTTTGCATCTACCTGGGCCTTATGTAATTGCAGCCATTGTAGGGCAATTATAGATAGAGCGTTACAAATTTGTCCCGCTGCCAAGGCAGCGAAGGCTTGCTCGGTATTCATGACTACCACTCGAATATCTTCATGCTCATCCGCAAGTCCAAATATGCCACCTGCATTGCTGGCATCAACCTTAGCACAAAACAAACTGATCCTCTCGTCACTGCCGCCGGGACTTGCCCAGTATTGGCAAATGGGCATCATTGCCAAGGGTTCCAAACCCGCCTCTTCCCGCGTTTCACGTTTAGCCAGCGATTCCAAATCCTGATCATCCTTATCTAACACGCCGGCAACGATTTCCAAAAGCCAAGGTGAGGCCCCACCTTCTAGGGCTCCTAATCTAAATTGTTCGGTGAGTACCACCTTATCTAAAAGAGGATCATAGAGTAAGACACCTGCCACCTGCCCACGGGTATATAATTCTCTCTCAAGCACTTCACTCCATTGGCCGCTAAATAAACGATGTTGCAGTTTATATTTATGCATTTGAAAAAAGCCTTGGTAAACTATCTGCTTGTCGAGAATACGCACATCTTGTTGCTCGTAGCATTTGTCATGTAATTTATGCCGCATAATACTTGCCTGTAAGAAATAAAACACGTATCTTATCACATTATTTTGTTAAGCAACGTGTGACTAACGTTGTTAACCTAAACTTAATCAATACACTATTTTATCATGAATTTAGAACAAGCTCGCACTAATATGCTCAAGCAACAAATTCGAGCCTGGGGTGTTTTAGATGACGATATTCTAAAACTGGTACAAACCACGCCTAGGGAAGAGTTCGTGCCTAAGGCTTATCGTAAACTAGCCTTTGCCGATCTGAATATTCCATTGGGCCAGGGCGAAGTGATGTTAACGCCTAAAGAGGAAGCCTATCTACTCCAAGCTTTAACCATCACTCGAAGCGATACTGTCTTGGAAATTGGCACAGGCAGTGGCTATCTTACCGCCTTGCTTGCTAAACTTGCCAAGCGAGTATATAGCATTGAAATCAATGCCGATTTCTCACAGCAGGCTAAGGCTAAACTCGAAAGCTTGCAGCTACAAAATGTCGAGTTAATGGTAGGCAATGCCTCCCAAGGCTGGGAAGCTCAGCAGCCTTACGATGTGATCGTTGTCACAGGTAGTCTGCCCTTTTTGCCACCAAGCATTCAAAAGCAACTTAAACCAGAGGGCCGCATGTTTGCGATAGTGGGCCAAGCGCCCGTGATGGAAGCACTCCTTATCAAGCGCATGGATGAGCAGAGCTTTAATACCACCAAATTGTTTGAAACGGTTGTTCCCGCCTTACAGCAAGCCTTACAACCCGAAGCTTTTATTTTTTAGGAATTGCAATCAGATGAAAAAATTTGCCTATTTATTGTTAGGAGTCGGGCTCTCAAGCCTTACTCAAGCCGCCGATCTCATGGATGTCTATAATCAGGCATTGCAAAGTGATGCCAAATTTCAAAGCGCATATGCCAATTATCTTTCGGTCAAGGAAAATGTGCCCATTGCTAGAGCCGGGTTATTACCCACACTAACGGCGCAAGATACTCTATCTCGTGCCAAAAATAATTCAACTCGAGGCAATCAAACCCTATCTGATACCCATACTCAGGCAAACGCTTATCGCATTGACCTCACGCAGCCCATTTTTAACTTTGCCAATTGGTCGCTTTTAAGACAAGCCAATGCCACGGCTAAGCAGGCCCAGGCCTCTTATGACGCTGCCTCCCAGGATTTAATGACCCGGGTTGCCAAGGCTTATTTTAACGTGCTGGCGGCCGAGGACACGCTTCGTTTTATTCGCGCGGAAAAATTGGCCACCGCTAAGCAATTGGACCAAGCTAAACAACGCTATAAGGTCGGCTTGGATGCCATCACCTCGGTCTATGATGCCCAAGCTTCTTACGACGTTATCGTCGCTTCAGAGATCGCCGCTCAAAACGATGTGGCTAAGACACAGGAAGATCTCAGGGAAATTACCAATACTCTTTATACTGATTTGGCTAGCATCAAGGATCAACTTCCACTCGTCACCCCACAACCGGCTAATGCAGATGCCTGGGTGGATACTGCTAAAAGGCAAAATTTTAACCTGGCTGCGGCTCGCTATGCGGTCGATGCCTCTAAACAAAATGTAAGTGCTAACTTTGCCGGCCATTTGCCTACTCTAAATGCTGTCGCAGGCTATAGTGGGTCAAACACTAAGGACAGACTCAATAACGTAGCCGATACGGATAATATGGGTTCAAGCATTGGTCTACAACTTAGCGTTCCCTTGTTCGCTGGTGGTGGTGTAGTGGCTAAAACCCACCAGGCTCAATACTTGTATCAAAAAGCCCTAGCAGACCTTGACGATAACTATAGAATCACGATCAACTCAACGCGCCAGGCCTTTAATAGCATCAATGCCCTTATCAGCAAGATCAAGGCTGATAAACAGGCCATCATTTCCAATGAAAGCTCATTGAGAAGCACTGAAGCTGCCTTTAAAGTCGGCACTCGTACCATCGTTGATGTCTTGTTGGCACAAAAAACTCTTTTCCAAGCCCAAAGACAGCTTTCAATTGACCAGTATGAATACATCAAAACCATTTTGGCCTTAAAGCAAGCCGCGGGTACCTTAAGCCCCGGTGATTTGCAAGAAATCAACGGTTGGTTGAAAAGACAAATTCCAGCCGCAGCAAATAGCCGTTAATGCCCCATAAAGCGACGCTTTAAGCAAAGCGTCGCGTGGATAAGAAATGAAGCTTAAACACATTGTCCTAGTTAAATTCAAGCCGAATTGTAGTCAACAAGCGATAGCCAACTGTTTGGCCGAACTGGCAAGTTTACAACAGATCTTGCCTGGAATTGAAAGTTTCTCTTCTGGCGAATATTCCAGTCACGAGGGCTTAAACCGGGGTTTTACTCACTGTTTTGAAATGACCTTTAGTGACGCAACTCAGCGTGATCACTATTTAATTGCGCCAGAACACGTCAAAGTGGCTGATAAGCTGCTAGATTTGTGTGCTAAAGAGGAAGGCGAATTACAGTTGATCGCCTTTGATTACTTTCTCACCCGTTGAGCCAGCTTAAGCTTGAGAACAAGCTTTGTCTCAAGCCTGCTTGCTGATTTGAGCTAAGATTCCTTCAAGCTCTTCAAGGCTATTATATTGCACGACGATTTTTCCCTTGCCCTTGGTTGCATGCTGAATCTTGACGTGTGCACCCAGCTGATCGGAAAGTTGCGTTTGTAACTTTAAGATATCAGGATCAAGCGTTTTTAGAGCGTTTTTTTTAGCCGGTTGGGTTTGCCATTTACGTACCAGATTCTCGGTTTCTCTTACCGATAACTGCTTGGTAACAACCAATTGGGCTGCATCGCTTTGAGCCTTACCCGTTAAACCTAACAAGGCTCTAGCATGGCCCATTTCCAGCTTATTGTACTCAAGCGCGGCCTTAACATCATCGTTAAGACCGAGCAAGCGCAATAAATTAGTGATGGCGGTTCGTGATTTGCCCACCTTATCGGCAACTTCTTGATGGGTCATGCCAAATTCATCAAGCAGGCGCTGCATTGCGATCGCTTCCTCTATGGCATTTAAATTTTTACGTTGGATATTTTCGATCAAGGCGATGGCCATTGCCGCCTCATCGGAAATTTCCCTAACCAAGGCAGGTATTTGCTCTAAACCAACCATTTGAGCCGCGCGCCAACGCCTCTCGCCTGCTACCAGTTCATAGTGACCGTGTATGGTTCTTCTCACCACAATGGGCTGGATAATCCCCTGAGCCCGGATCGAGGCGGCTAATTCTTCTAAAGCCTCGGCCTGGAAAACGCGTCTTGGCTGGTAGGGACTTTGTTGAACTAAATCAACGGGTAATTGTTGTAGTTCATTGCTTAGCTTACCGGGCTCCGTTTGAGTTTGTTGGATTGAGTTTAATAGAGCATCTAACCCTCTGCCCAAACCGCGCTTTTTTACTGTCATACAAAAAACCTCTTTTTAACTTTACCTTTCTGTGGCGTAATTCTATCTCTAGCTAAAACTATGTGCTTACAGCCTCTTGTTGTTTTAACAGTTCTCCAGCCAATTCTAAATAAGCCTGAGCACCTTGGGAACGCTTATCATAGAGAAGTGCAGGCATACCATAACTTGGAGCCTCCGCTAAACGCACATTTCTTGGGATAACGGTTTGATAAACTTTGGCACCAAAATGTTTAAATAATTGTTCAGAAACCTCGTTGGTAAGATTGTTTCTGGCATCATACATGGTGCGCAATAAACCTATCAACTCGAGTTTAGGATTTAAATTGGAGCGGAGCTTATCGATGACCTTGATAAGACCGGTTAAACCCTCTAGAGAATAATATTCACATTGCATGGGTACAACTACCCCATTTGCCGCTGCCATGGCATTGATAGTCAACATATTGACCGAAGGCGGGCAGTCTATCAAGATATAATCGTAACTGCAGCGCACCTTAGCTAAGGCATGACTCAGGCGATATTCTTTACGCGACATCTGCATCAGATTCAATTCGGCAAAGGTAAGGTCATCGTTGGCAGGAACTAAATCATAGCCCGCTTGAGTACCTAATAAGGCTTGATGAATATCAAGGTCGTCAAGCAGGATTTCGTTGATAGAGAAGGCAAGCTCTGACTTATCTACACCGCTTCCCATGGTCGCATTGCCCTGCGGATCAATATCTACCAGTAAGACTCGTCTGTGATGCGCAACTAGCGAGGCTGCTAGATTGATGCAAGTAGTAGTTTTTCCAACCCCACCCTTCTGATTGGCTATTGCAATGATCTTACCCACGCTGCTTACCTATAATGACCAAGTGCCTTTGTGCTGCTAAATAGGGCACGGTTAATTTTACAACTTCTTTTAGCAAAAACTCCCTAGGCATGGCAACGATCTCCTCCTCTGGGTAATTACCCTTCATTGCTAAAAATAAGCCCCTATTAGAACACAAATGTTGGGTATTTTGTAGCATATCGCCAAGACTCGCGAAGGCTCTTGAGGTAATGGCTGAATACTCGCCCTGAAACTCCTCGACTCTAGCATTGACTACCGTAAGATTTACTAATTGCAACTCATGTTTGGTCTGTGTCAAGAACCGGCATTTTTTGCCATTACTATCCAGCAGGGTAAATTCATGCAAAGGACTGGCAATGGCCAAGGGGATCCCTGGCAAACCCGCTCCAGTTCCCACGTCTATCACGGCGCCTGCCGGCAAATAAGGAAGGATCGCTAGACTATCGAGAATATGTTGGACCAACATTGCCTTAGGCTCGCGAATTGCAGTTAAGTTATAGGTTGCATTCCACTTCGTCAATAAATCCAAATAGGCCAGCAAGCCTTGCTGCTGTTCCTTACTAAGTGCGAGCTCAAGCTCAATTAACCCCTGCCGTAGCAGATCTTCCGTTTCCATGTGCATCAAATTGTTTTGCGCTCTGCTTCAGTTTTCTTTAAATGTACCAGTAATAAGGAAATTGCCGCTGGCGTCACCCCGGGAATACGTGAAGCCATGCCAATGGTCGCGGGTTTTCCAGCCGCTAACTTTTGTCTTACCTCGGTTGAGAGCCCAGCCACCAGATTATAATCTAGGTTATTTGGCAAACGCTTTTGTTCGTGGCGGCTGTGCCTTGCGATTTCTTCACTTTGCCTATCGATATAGCCGGCATATTTGGCCTGAATTTCCACTTGCTCGGCAACTTTAGCATCGCAAACTCCTGGGCCAACGCCAGGAACTTGCATGAGTTTAGCATAATCGAGCTCTGGCCTGCGCAATAATTCACTGACTCTAAATTCACGGCTCAAAGGGGAAAGCAGCCAAGTTGTCAAGGTTTGACCGGCCTCTGTATTGGGCCTTACCCATAAATCCTGGATACGTTGCTGCTCAGCCGCTATCGCTTGCTGCTTGGTTTCAAAGGCCTGCCAACGGACATCGCAAACCAGGCCTAACTCTCGACCCTTTGGCGTTAAGCGTAAATCGGCATTGTCTTCACGCAGCAATAACCGATATTCGGCCCGACTGGTAAACATGCGATAGGGCTCTGAAGTACCACGGGTAATGAGATCGTCAATCAGTACCCCTATATAAGCCTCGTCACGTCTTGGTGTCCAAGCCGGCTTTTCTTGCACTAAAAGAGCGGCATTGAGCCCTGCGATAAGACCCTGCGCTGCGGCTTCTTCATAGCCAGTAGTACCATTGATTTGACCGGCAAAAAATAACCCTCTGATAAACTTGGTTTCTAAAGAAGGTTTGAGATCCCTTGGATCAAAAAAGTCATACTCTATGGCATAGCCCGGCCGTGTGATGTGTGCATTTTCCAAACCCCTCATGCTGCGCACAAATTCATATTGCACATCAAATGGTAAACTAGTGGAAATACCATTGGGATAGACCTCATGGGTTGTTAAGCCCTCGGGTTCAATGAAGATCTGATGCGAACTTTTATCGGCAAAACGAGTAATTTTATCCTCTATGGATGGGCAATAGCGTGGACCAATGCCCTCGATGATACCGGTGTACATGGGCGACCTATCCATTCCGGAGCGAATAAACTCATGGGTCCTTTCATTGGTATGGGTGATATAACAGGCTATTTGTTCGGGATGTTCAGAAGCCTTACCTAAAAATGAAAACACCGGAGTCGGGGTATCGCCGGGTTGAACCTCGAGTTTACTGTAATCAATGCTGCGGCCATCTATTCGAGGTGGGGTTCCGGTTTTTAGCCTATCTACTCTAAAGGGCAGTTCACGCAAGCGCATTGCTAGGGCAATGGAGGGTGGATCGCCGGCTCGGCCTCCCTGATAATTTTCCAGGCCAATGTGAATTTTCCCTCCAAGGAAGGTGCCAACGGTTAACACCACTGCCTCAGCCCTGAATTTTAGCCCCATTTGGGTCACGACCCCGACCACCTTATCTTGTTCAACGATGAGATCATCAACCGCTTGTTGAAATATGGCTAGATTGGCTTGGTTTTCAAGCACAGAGCGCACCGCCTGTTTATACAAAACCCTGTCGGCCTGGGCGCGGGTGGCCCGTACTGCAGGACCTTTACTGGCATTTAAAATCCGAAACTGAATTCCGGCTTTGTCGGCCGCTTGAGCCATCAGCCCACCTAGCGCATCGATTTCCTTAACCAAATGCCCCTTGCCTATACCACCAATCGCAGGATTACACGACATTTGCCCTAGCGTTTCAATGTTATGGGTTAAGAGCAAAGTCTTTGCCCCCATGCGCGCCGCAGCTAATGCAGCCTCGGTTCCAGCATGGCCACCACCTACAATGATAACGTCATAAGATAAATTTAAGCTCATAGATTTGATCACAACCGCTAAAATGGTGAAAAATTATACAACAATGAAGACAAAGTTTCAGCAATAATTACCAGGAAATATTGTACTATTTAAAGCTTATATTTACGTTATAATGGGGTTAAGTAAAGGAGAGGAGAGATGGATGAAAAATAAATCCGCTTATGACAATTTTTACGATAAAACCACCCTATATCATTTTGCTTACAACCCAAATGGAGTAATTCTAGCCTTGCAGGGTGATAAAAGGTTTAAGCGTCGCTTGAATCAATTAAGAAGTGAATATCCTCGAGGCAGCACGCAGCCAAACTCCGAGCAGCAAAAGGGAAGCAGTGAAACCCAGCTGGAAGGTGAACAAGCAAACTCCACCACAAAGCCAACTCAAAATTCGCCCCAAGTGCCAAAACCTCAAGCCAGCCCTGTAAATCAGACTACAGCGAACCATACACACAAGCCAGTCACCGATAGATATATTGCTAAAACGTCTAAGGGTTCAAACCAAGAAACGGCCAAAACAGCAGTCAAGGTGAGTAAACCCAAGGAGCGCATTGTAGATACCGGTAATACCTTATTTTCCCACGGTGCAACTACCCCATCTTCGCAAAAGAATGTCGAGCTTGCGCCTACTGAGTTAAAAAAACAACTCGACCAACAACTCAGTGAACTGAGTCAGGCTAAAAAACATATGCCTGTCTATGAGTTTAGAAAGAGACAGCAAACTCTGAAAGAACAATTAAATTTGCTCAAGACTAATTACGGACTTTACCTGATCAAAACCGCAAGTGACAAAGAAACGAGCTTAGCTACCACCGACCTCACGACTCCAGCTTGGTCAAGTATCATCGCCCACTATGAAGTGGGTATTACAAATTTTAGCCCGACCACCAAAAAAGAACATGGCACTAAAAAGACAGCCTTATATCGCTTGGCTGTGTTATATCAAAGTTTAAAGCGGTGGCCTGAAACATTCGATACCTATGCTAAAATTATTCAAGCTTATCCACATGAATCCAAGGTATATTATCAGCGTGCCATCGCCTATTCCTTGCTGAATACGACACCAACGCTTGGCGATATTCAGTCTGCTCTAGCCGATATTGAACGCGCCTTAAAACTCAATCAAGAGCACCCTTCTGACTTAGATTGCAAACATGCCCAAACCATGCAGCAGCAGCTTTCAAACCTCTTGGCAGAACACGAGCGAAGTCTATTGAAAAGACTAGGTTTATAGATGGAAATCAACCTCTCGCTAGTGAAAACCCAGCGAGAGGTTAGAGCAGGGCTTTAAAAAACTAAGGCTGTAATATGGATTGTTCTGAGGTTGGTTTGGACTTCTTGGAGAGAGGTCTTAATTTACTATCTTCCTCAATTTCGTATTCACGTGTTTCTACTTGTTCAAAGAATCTTAGTCGGCAATTTTTCTCGCCACCAATATAGGCCTGGTTATAAGCTTGGTTTAAAACAGTATAATGTTTTCTGCGCTCAACTTTATGCCTTTCGAAACTATCAAAACCACAAGTCCGCTTTAATGATTGATTGGCCTTATGACTAGTGTAGAGAAGATACTGGGCTAACGTCCCCGTCAGGGTTTTAAAAGCCGAATTCAAAGTTGCGACAGCCTTTACATTTAGATTTGGTGAAACAGGTGTTTTGTGAAATACATAGGAAAACTGAGCATCGGAAATAGCTAACTTTTTATTTAAAGCTTTTGATCTTTGATTTAATAATGACAAGGTGTTGGGATCAAATTCTTCTTGCTGATTTTTTAGAGTAGCATGTATTTGTTGGTAATCAGTTTGAATTTGCTTTTCAAGCAAATAATTGCGATCCAAGCAGGTAAAACCAAACCACTTTCGACATTTAATATCTAGCCATTCAATACCATATCGTAGTCGTGAAGTTTGGACCGGCTCCTTAAATAAATCGGCTTTTGCTAACTGAGTGGAAGCCTCGACTATGGCATCCTTTAAGCTTTTTTTATAATAAAAGCGATTGTCATTAATATCTTTAGTAGCCCCTACGATCCGCGATTCCTCGGGAATCTCAATATTTTCAACTGACTTGGGTTTAAGGATAGACTTTGGAACTACGTTGAGTGAGGGAGTATCAATTGGGGTTAAAGTATCTTTTGACATGGGATTTAGCATAATTATTATTAATGGTTATATTTTAACCATTTTTTACCGAAAAGCTAGAGTTATCTCTCGTTTAGGTTAAAAATTAACTGAATTTTTAACCAAGGCTTGCGATCCAAATTAGCCTTTGCCAAGTCCAACATTTAATCGAAATAAATTTTGCATGAAACACTTGGTCATGAAGCCTTATCTGCGCTATACTGCCTGCTCAAGCACACCATACATAATAGCCAATAGGTAATAAGGCTTTGGTATCACTAGCTAACTACTAAGCTTGGCCTTGATAATAATATCAGCCTACATAGCAAAGCTTTTTAATTATAAAAAGATGATTTATTCGTAAAACTATAAAAAAATCACCATGACTCAAGAGACTAATACGCGTTCCAAAGTAATCGCTGGATTTAGAGTAAGGCGCAAGAAAACCAGTGGCGTAGTGCCAGGTTTTATTGGGCCTAAGGTTTTGCCTGCTTCATCCGCTGACTCGTTAGTGGATCTAGAGGAAGACATTGCTGCGCCTGATTATTTGGTTAAGGGCATTTTTAAATACTCTAAATTTTGGAAAAAATTTTATACCCCAAAAAAATTCCTTAGAAATTCCAATACCATAAAAAAAACCGCCATTTTTTCACAGGGTGGGTATTTATCCGCACTACTCAATGAGAGTTTACAAGAACTTGCAGCAGGTGCTTATGGGCAGTTTAAATACCGCTCTCATCTAACGACAAATACCGAACATTTAACCGCTTTTATTTGTTCTGAACTCTATCGTTCTATTGGCATTACCACGCCTTGTATTGAACTTCATCCCAACTTTATACCTGAAGCTCAGGTCACCCAGTTTATTACCGCCCAAGAATATTTACCTGGCCTAAAAACCATGGAAGGATTGTTAGTGAATGGGATCTGTTGTCAACCCACGCCTGACTCATTGGCAAATTTTCAAATTGGCCCCAATCAAACAGACGAAACAAATCCAACCGAATTAGCCCGAAATCGCCACTATCAATCGGCCAATATTTATAATTTGGGTCAAACGGCAATGATGGCGCTGGTACAGTTGAGCCGCGACAAGGTGGGATCTCAGGGACAAAATCTATGCCTTAGTTTTAGTCCCGAGCTCAATAGACTTGAATCGGTGGTTATCGATTGTGAAAAAAAACCCGATGACCCAAACATTGAAGAGGTTAATTTAAAGAGTAATTTAAGCTTTCAACATCCTAAATTGGTCAATTACTCTATCTTTAACGATACCTGTATTGTGGATCGCATGGCAGGGTTGTGGTTAATCTTACTAGCCGCTTACCCCAAGCTAGCAATGCCTATTCAGCTACAAACTACCTATGATGTTTATTATAGGGATAAATACGGTCTCTCTTTCAGTGAAATTATTCAGCAAATTAAGCATGAAAAGAGGAACTTTATCCAGATATTTTACGATGCAAAAACCTTTGTGGCACAGAATTTAACCGACGAAGAATTAGAGGCCGGTGATTTAAATTATTACATTCAGCAGGTCATCTACCTAAAGCAGACCATTTATCATAATATTAACTTTATTAAAGAAAAAGTTGGACCACGTTTATATTTAGACCCCCAGCAGCTATTATTGCTAGATAATATTGAAAAATTAACCTCCTCTACCCGAAAGTTAATAGGCCCAAAAAATGCTTCTGTAGAACTCAATCACTTAAAAATCACTAAACGTACGGTTTGGGAACCTGTGCAAAGAAAGTCTACTGGTCCCAAAAATCGCTTTACGCTAAGCTGTAAAAATTCAAATCCAGAAATCTTGTTGGGTTGTTTAGTAAAATATATTAAGGCTACTAACAATCTTACCCTCGTTCCAGCCGATGATAGTAAAACGGTATGGCAGATTAAATCCAAAGAAGACAATGCTCTATTATTTAAGATTAAACTAAGTCCTCAAGGTTTGGTTTTAAATATAAGTCCCCGCCATGTTGCTAGAGTCTGCGAGATCTTTAGTGAGCCTAATATCATTCGCTACAAGTATCCATCCAGAAAAACGGCCACTAAAATTGAGGAGAACCCTAGTAAAACACTGCCCAAAGATAACTCTAGTGAAATTATTGAGGCGCCTCCCAAAGGTAATCTTATTGAAACTACCGGAACGCCTCCCAAAGATGATCCCATTGAAATTATCGAAGTGCCTCTCACACCCAGAAATAGACTCAGTGAGGAAATATTGAGCACCCCACCTCAAATAACACCTTCACCCAAACCCTATTTATCGCCTCAAATAAACCAAAAACGCTTGGCAAATACAAACTCGACAAAAACTAACCCGGGTAAAGCTTATTTAGTCGGTACTCCAATGCATCACTTAACCCCGCTACGAGCAAAGCCGCAGCCAGAAACTGAGACCTTTTGCTTAAATTCATTCTCAGCTTTCAATTCACCATCAATCTTCAATTCACCATCAATCTTCAATTCACCCTCAACCAGAAGAGAGCTCTTCTCTAGCCAGGCGGAAACCCAGCCTAACCAAGGTACTTGTGTAGAAGATGTTCTACGCGAGCTACTGCAAGAGCTTAAGGTTTATAAGAGAATAAGAACTACCCCCGAGGCTAAGTTGTTTAAATCCATTTCCTCCTGCCGCGCTAAAAAACTAAAATTAGCCAAAACGCTGGTTGAAGAGCTTAAGACACTGGCTCCAGAACAAAAAACTCCAGATTTTCTTATAGAGAAATTAATTCAAAATTACGCTTGGGCTGCGACTTATCAAGCTTTAAGCTGGCGTCCCAAGGCGATGGGGGATCTTGAATATATCCTTGATAAAGCGCTGGATCAGTTACGCTTGATACCTTCGTCAGATGTAGCCATGCGCCGCTAAAAAAGCTATATCTTCAAGGCCAGATCCGCTAAAATGCCGTTTTTCACGAACGAATTGCATAGCATATGAATTCTCCTAAAGTTGGTTTTATTAGTCTAGGCTGTCCAAAGGCCTTAGTCGATTCCGAACGCATTTTAACCCAGCTGCGCGCCGAGGGTTATGCCATTTCTCCAAGTTATCAAGATGCCGAATTGGTGGTCGTTAACACCTGTGGCTTTATTGACTCTGCAGTGACCGAGTCACTGGACGCCATTGGCGAAGCCTTAGCCGAAAACGGTAAGGTTGTGGTCACAGGCTGTTTAGGGGCAAAAAAGGATGTGATCCTAGCCAAATATCCCAATGTCTTGAGCGTAACAGGGCCACAAGCCTATGAATCGGTGATGGCCGCAGTACATGAACACCTACCCAATAGCCATGACCCCTTTACCAGCCTGGTTCCGCCCCAGGGCATTAAGCTAACACCCCGCCATTATGCCTATATCAAGATTGCAGAGGGTTGTAATCATAAATGTAGCTTTTGCATCATTCCCTCCATGCGTGGCAAATTGGTCAGTCGTCCGATTGGTGATGTAATGAACGAGGCCGAACGTTTGGCAAATGCCGGAGTCAAAGAACTCCTGGTCATCTCTCAGGACACCAGTGCCTATGGCGTTGATCTAAAATATCAATTGAGTTTTTGGCAAGGCAAGCCATTAAAAACCAAATTTTACGATCTGGCCAAGGCCTTAAGTAATCTAGGCATTTGGACCCGACTTCATTATGTGTATCCCTATCCTCATGTGGATGAGGTCATTCCTTTGATGGCAGAGGGCGCACTTTTACCCTATCTAGATATTCCGTTTCAACATGCTAATCCACGGGTCTTACGCGCTATGAAACGTCCCGCTGATAGTGAAAATAACCTAGAGCGCATTCAAGCTTGGCGCAGCATTTGTCCGGACTTAACCATACGCAGTACCTTTATCGTGGGCTTTCCTGGTGAAACTGAAGCTGAATTTAACGAGCTGTTGGACTTTCTCCAAGCGGCTCAACTCGATAGAGTTGGTTGTTTTAAATATTCACCCGTTGAAGGTGCCAAGGCCAATGAGTTGCCAGGAGCGGTTCCTGAAGAAGTTAAGCAAGAACGCTATGAAAGATTTATGGAGCTTCAGGCAGAAATCAGCGCCCAAAAACTTCAGGCTAAGATAGGTAAAACTCTGCAAGTACTGGTGGATGAAGTTCATCCAGACTATGCAATAGCTCGCAGCAGTGCCGATGCTCCTGAAATCGACGGCGTGGTTATTATCGAAAATCCTGGTCACTTAAAAGCCGGTGAATTTGCCAAGGTAAAGATCGTTGATACCCAAACCTATGACTTAATTGGCGAACCCGTTTAACCCTGGCAATCGATGGTTTTCACTTTAAGAATATAATGTAAATGTAAGACAGATTGGACAATCTATACATTTCTCATCCTCCTGTGCGATAATAGAATTCTCTATTACAGGAGGATGCTTATGAAAAAGGGCTTAAGTTATCTAGTTGCTTGTTGGTGTTTAGTCTTTACCTCCCTTAGCCTTGCCGACCGAGTGATCATTCACATGAATTTACTGGCGAAAAAGGGCTTAGGCGAATCAATTGGTACGGTAACTGCTACGGATACAGAATATGGCCTGTTACTAACGCCGGACCTTAGCAGTTTACCTACGGGCATGCATGGCTTTCACATTCACGATAATTCTTCCTGTGCTAATGGAGGAATGTCGGCAGGCGGACATTTTGATCCCAAATATACGACCAAACATCTGGGACCGTATAACGACCAAGGCCATTTGGGCGATTTGCCTGTATTGCTGGTGGAGCAAAACAATAAGGCCAAGACTCCCGTACTCGCTCCCAGACTTAAAGTTGCCGACATTAAGGGTCATGCACTTATCGTCCATTTACACGGAGATAATTACCTTGATAAACCAGAAAAAAATGGTGGCGGTGGCGCAATGTTAGCCTGTGGCATTATCCGATGAAAAAAATTTTTAGCAGTCAAGATTTAACCAGCCTTAGTTATTATAAGGCTGTTCTTGAAAATCAGGGAATTGCTTGCTATACAAAAAATTATTTCCTAACTGGCGCAGCAGGTGAGTTGCCTCTTGATGCTTGCTGGCCAGAACTTTGGGTTTTGGACAGCTCTCAAGCACAAAAAGCCGAGACCCTTTTGGCTGAACTTAACCAACCGGTTGCTGGCAAACATTGGCAGTGTTTGCATTGCCATGAAACCAACGAACCCCAATTTGGTATTTGCTGGCATTGTAATACTAGCAGTGGCTAAGCTAAACCCCGTGCTAAAAACCTTTGTCTCAGGCTATGTTTTTACTTGGTTTTGAGTTGCTGATGTGAATTAGCCCGCTAACTTTAGCTTGCCGATCATCTGGCAAAGACATAACAAGCAACGGTTTCAAAGCCATGGTTGTAACGAGTAAATTGCTTTTAATTCACGTTTTACTCTATGTATTTTTCGGTATTCTCGTCATCGCCCATTGGCTCTAGAAAAATAATCTTTTTTTATTCTAGCCATCTGCTATATCTGAGGATAAACTATATTTTTATTAGGTAAGATACGCATGAATCATGACCTATACCATTATTGATGAGCATAAACCTTCTCGGCTCAGCAAATTTGCTGCCAACCCCATGTGGATCTTAATCGCCAATATCCTGCTCCAAGGCTTAGCCGGTTTTTGGTTCATTTTTAATAGCTTTGCCATTCAGAGCTCCACCAAAAGGCAGGAAATTGGCTGGATCCTCGCGGGTTTCTTTGGCGCTGCTTTTCTAGTAGGTTTATTGGTCCTTGGTATTTATTGGCAGCTTTTGCCCTTGGCGGTATTAAAAATTATCAAACCCTACTCTGGACTCATCAGAACCTTGATCATCTTGGTAGTCAGTTACAGAGTTTATCTGTACCAAGTGCCCGCTTATCTTTTAGCTAAGTCCTTATGAATACTGAAATAGATTTAGAAACCGCCTATCTCCAAATGGGCTTAGACCAATTAAGATTGGGTAATGAGCAGGCTGCAATTAAGCATTTTAAAATGGCGCTCGCCCTCAATCCCAATAGTGAGGTCTTACATGCCTGCTTAGCCCTCGCTCTACATGACGCCAAACGCTTGCGGGCTGCAAAGCATGAGGTTGAGATTAGCTTAAGCTTAGCACCGCAAAGCGCCTTTGCTCATTATGCTGCAGCAATGATCAATACTACCTTGGCTCAATATAAATTAGCTCAAACTCATTTTGAACAGGCCTTAGCTCTCGATAGTGGCAATGTTAACATTTACCTTGGCATGGCAAGACTTTATGATTTAATGGGCCAAAAAAAGGCCATGCTGAGCATTCTTGAGGCGGGCCTACAAAAAGAGCCTCATGACTCTGCCATTCTTGCGACCTTGGGCGATTATTATTTAGAAGTGAATGAGCTGGATGTTGCACAGAAATATGCCGATCAGGCACTACAAGCCGAACCTGAGTCCTCATCGGCTCACTTATTGCAGGGCCACCTTGCGCTGAGAAAAAATCGATTGCAGGATGCCACCGAACACGCCCTATTTGTTTTGCAGGCTCATGCCGGTTACACGCCGGCTTTAAATCTCCTGTGTAAAATAAAAACCAAGAAAAATCCTTTGCTGGGAATCTGGTGGCATTACAACCTCTGGATGGGTCGATTTAATTTTGCCAGTCGGCTTTTCATTTTAGCCGGGATCTTGATCTTACTTCACCTCAGTCTCGATCTACTGCAAAGGCATGGCCACGGTGATCTTGCCGGCTTGGTATCATTGGCTTGGTTTAGCTTTTGCGCCTATCTATGGATAGGATATATAGTTTTTCAACGTAATCTTACTAAACAATTGCGCAAGGTGAAATTAGGCAAAAATTTTTAGCTTACGTTAGTCAGTGATGTCACATGCCTTATTTGGAATGAAGATTCTAAGCCATTGCCGATTTGGTCGTTTGCCTCACGGCAAAATACCAAATAGCTAAAATACCTAAAAACTTACTTAAATTGAGCAGTCCAAAACCCAGCCAATTAAGCTGGTTGATCAAGTATAAAAACACCACGCTATCTATAGGTGCACTGATGGCCGATGAAAGCAATAGCCGTTGTGACAAGGGTTTTTTGGTGTAGGAATAAATCGCCCAATCAATGAGCTCGCCCACTAAAAAGGCCGAAGCACTGGCAAAGGCGATGCTCTTATCAGCCATCGCATAGCTTATAGCCGTGGCAATTAACATGGCGATGATCACATAGTGACGGATCTCTCGTTGCGCCATGTCCCTCAACACGTAGACACAACCCACGACGATATCGGCCGGAGTCACGACTTCACCAAATAGAGTAAAGGTTGGCACATAGGCAAACAAAGAGTTTACGGTGATAATGGCCAACATATAAAATACGGTATAACTATAAGATTTCATCATTTGAATTAGACGTAAGTTTAATGCGCTAGAGTTTAACCTATTTTCTGCTCTAGCATCTAGCCCTTAAGTTTAACTTTTGCTCAATACCAGAGTAAAATAGAGTTTTGTTACCCTATTTTTTATCAAGCAATGAATAGAGATAATCTTAAATCTATCTCTATTCATACAAAGGAGCATTCTATGGCAATCATTCATTTTAAAGGCCAAGTTACCCATACCCTAGGCGAATTACCCAAATTGCAACATCAAGCGCCTAATTTTAACTTAACCAAAACTGATTTAGCCGAGATTACGCTGGCTGATTTTGCGGGCCAAAATGTAGTCTTAAATATTTTTCCCAGCGTCGATACTCCAACTTGCGCCAGCTCGGTGCGTAAATTCAATGCCGAGGCCAGCAAACTACAAAATACCACTATTTTATGTGTATCCATGGATTTGCCCTTTGCCCAACAACGTTTTTGCGGTGCCGAAGGACTCGATAAGGTGATACCGGCTTCTGCGTTTCGCCATCCAGAATTCGGTCGTGATTACGGTGTTAGCATCATTGACGGCAAACTTGCCGGACTTTTAGCAAGGTCCATAGTCATTATCGATACCAAGGGCAAGGTGATCTATACCGAGCAGGTGGCTGAGCTTAGCCATGAGCCTGATTACGCCACAGCCCTAGAATATTTAACTAACCAGGGGTGAATATGTTTAAATTAGAATTTGAAGTCAGAGATAATGAATTGGACGCGCAGAATATCGTCAACAATGCCAATTACCTGATCTATATGGCACATACTCGACATAAGTTTTTACAAGAATTAGGAGTAAACTTTGCCGAAATGACCGATAACAAACAGTATCTACTTTTGCTAAAAACGACCATTGAATACAAAAAATCGCTAAGGGCCAACGATGTTTTTTATGTGACCTGCCAGATGCGAGCTGAGGGGACTGTTCGGTTTGCCTTTGAACAAGAAATTCGGCTGAAAGATTCCGATACCCTAATTGCAACCGGCTTAAACATAGGGGCTTGCATTGACGGCAATAACCGTAATCGCCCCTATATTCCTGAGCAACTCAAAACTTGTTTAAATTTCTAACTCTTAAAAACCAGAGGTAGCAGCTACCTCTGGTTTTAAACCCAAGTCTGAACTATTTAGTTAAACTTGTTGTACTTGTACTCGACTCTAGATCATTATCCGTATCATCATCTTGCTGATAATTTTCAAAAATATGAGGTTTATCATTCAACTGAGTAATACTGTCATCATACTTATCGATTGAGACGATGGAGACATGTTTTTCAGTTGAAGAAGTAGATCTCAATGATGAAACATCAGAGTCTGTTGGATCTTCTGTTTTTGGCGAGCTAGATGTCACATTTTTACGCTTACCAAAGACAGAATTAACAGAATTAACAGCACTACCTATAGCTCCACCAAGCGTCTCAGTCCATTTCTTTGACGTCGATGTCTTAGATTGTGTATTTCCCGAGGCTGAATTTCCTGTCTTTATAGGTGAAGCAGGTTTTGTAATAGTATCGCTATTATTGAGCGCTATATACATTTTTGGATAAGATTCAATTCTCCTTACTTGTTCCTGCTGAACGGTATCAATATTCACTTGTGGTGAAAGTTTCATCTTCTTACTTGTGACTGTAGCCACAAATTCTTGCAGTTTACCCCTCAGCGTCTTGGCTTGCTCCTGGGTTAAATAGTTCACCTCTCTTAATTCTTCACGATTAAGATTAGCTTCCTTACCATTAGCTTCTTTGGACACAGGCTCATTTTGTAAGCGTTTTTCGATAAACTCCGTCATAAGTGCGATACGCGTAAATAAACCTTTAGCCCAATCACCTTCATAGACCGTTTCTTCCATGTGTTTAGGAAACTGCTTAATCCGAGTCAACAATTCTTCATAAACATTTTCTAGCTTACACAACTTTGCATAACTTTTACTGTAAACACTTTTGACTTCCTCATTCAATTGGTTTGACCGCGCAGCCTTAACCAACGCAAGCATTTTAAGATAATGTTCGCGCTTGAATATTGAAACCTGTGTTGTATTAGCAGCTAAATCAGCAAGCTTTGCAGTGAAATCTTCAAAGCGTTTTTGATCTAAAGCCATGGCCAAACAAATAACCTGATTACTATCTAATTTTAGAACATCATGATTTTGCTTTTCATCAACGATTGGCTGTACATTCCATTTATTAAATGCAGGCACAGCTATTCTGGCATGATTTACCAACATAAACAGTAAACCTAGCTTTTGCTGTAAGGGCAAATATAAATCAAGGAATTTCTGCTTTTCTTGCAATTTGCCATTGATAATTTCAAGCCTTTGGCTCAGATCTAACTGTTTGTCGATGCCGAACTTTGCGCACTCATTGACTAGAACGAGATACTTTTTGTTAAATAAAGTCTCATCTTGCTGCAGTTTTTGCACATTTACTGTTGATTGGTTGTAATCGGCTAAATGACTATCAACTAGATTATGATTACTTTGCCGATTTTCCTCTATCTCTTTCTTACGCTCACTTATCGAGATATCAGCAGCAATTAATTCTAAAATAGTCTTACGAATGTTTTGCAACCTTATATTATCATCAGAATAAGGCACAATTAGCTTAGTTAATTTTTCATTACTTTGTTTAAGCATAATAGCTATAGTTTCTAACTTTTTGTTTTGCTCCAGGATATCTGTTGCAGTGCTAGCTACTTCACCTTGCAAGACATTATAGATCGGCTCAACAGCTATACTTTCACATTCAGGCATACTGATACGGAGCAAGCCTGCAAGAATATCCAAGAGCCTATCCTTTTCGCTAGGAGAGGTTTTCTCATCGGCAAATTTTGCCTGCCATCTGGTTTTACAAAGCGTCTCAAGCTGATTAATATTACCGTTTTGCAAGGTAAATTGCAGATCTTTGCACAAACTCCTTTCAACTTTAGCCTTTTGCAAACGTGTTTTGACTTCATTAAACTTAGTTTTTAATTCTTCAGCCAGATCTTTTTCATGTTGACTTAAAAATTTAAGATAAACTTCCGATAAAATATTAGAAACTAGTTGGTAGCGAACGTCATCTTCTTTGCAGAGCTCTTGAGTCCAAGTATTTAATAAATTCAACATCTCATAATTGATCTTCCTGGCATTTTTTGCCAAGTGTAGACCATATTCATTACTTGAACTATCGGTTGGAACATACCAATTGACAAAGTTCTGCACATTCATAGGTTGTTTGGTAATGATCTGGACTAAGTCTTCCAACTCTAAGCCGCGAGCAAGATTCAAGTATTCTTCTTTACCGCTTTCCAGAATGCTTAATAAACGGTATTGCTTTAAGACTTTTATTGTAAACTCATTTACTGCTTCACCATTGGCTGTTCTGAAAAGCTTCTCAAATCTTTTAGCAAGAAATTCACGATGAACCGCATAGTCGATCTCTTGACTATCATCTTCTTGCCACTGAGTTTTTAACTCATTAAGCTTTTTCAAGAACTTACTATCTTTTAAGCTTAATACGGCGAGCAATTTATCTATAGCCTGATCAACAACACTAGGCTGAATTCCTTTTTGATTTAAATGTAAACCAATCAAGTCTTTTAAGTGTTTGTTAGCCACTACTAGATTAGGCTCATCTTCGTCATACCATTCAACCAATTGCGCATCGAGTAAAGCTGCAAAACTTGCAAATCCCGTTTCAGTTTTAAACTTGACAAAGTTTTCAGCAATAGCAGGCTGATTCTCACTGGGTATTAGCTGGCTATATGCTTCAGCCTTAGTAGGATTTTTTAATCTTAAAAACTGTTTAGCATGGCTTAAGATGTATTTGTCATATACCTCTGGCGTAGCATATTTTTCAACTAGTGCAAACAGGTTGCTGTTCCAAACGTTGTGTTGCTCTATCAACTGTTCACGTAAGCTCAGTAAAACTTCATCCAACGATTTTTCATCAAACCAGGTTTTAGTTTCAGCTTCTAATTTTTCTTTTATTGCAGTAGGTAAACTTTCTAAATATTCGTTAAGTGCTTCATTAGCCTCTTCACGAGTTTTTTTGCTATTATTCAGAGCAAATTGTACTAAACCTGCTGCAGCATGCTCTAAGCTTAACTGAGTTGGGGTAATGCTTAACTGAGCATTCTTATAAACAGCATAATCTACATCTATAATTTTTAAGATGTCCTGGGCAACCTTGCTGTAAGCAGTTTTTTTAGTAGCTAGATTGGCGTTTTCTTTACATACCTTACGGTAAGTTTCCATAACCGCTATGATGGCTCTTTGACCTTGCTCTTGTGTAAACAAATCCTTACCATTTTTGCCTAGCTCTTTGGCAACAATGTCCGTTTTGCCATCTTGCAGCGCCTTTGCAAATGCCTGAGCTAAACAAATTTCTTGAGTAACTTTATCACCGTATTTGCTAATCAACTTATCTAAAACTGGAGTCCAACCTTTATTTACCGCCTCAACTAGCTGGAGTTGCAATTTAGCATAATCTGTCGGGGTGAAAAATGCTTTACCTTCAACATATTCATAGAAGGGTGACAAGTCACTGATATTCAATTGCGGCAGCTTTAACAACATTTCCAAATGCTGTAAACGGTAGTTTGATAAAGGCCCTTTCTCAACAAATAGACTGATATTACGCGTATCTAGTTGAGGCATCTTTCCTGCCAATAGCTGATCAACTTCCTTACGCCATGGCTTATTCTTAAGCGCATTATTTAACATTTCAGTAAAATGCAATGTATATTCAGGCGTTTTAGGTAAGGGTAAAATCGTACTAGGCTCATTTTCTTTGAAAATTGCTAATCTGCGTTCAAAATCATGGACTACATCTTCAGATTGCTCAGAAAACTGTAAAGCATTGTTCTGATTTAAAGCGCTTTTTATCCAACGTTCTAATGATTTTTGGCGTAATTGACTTAAATAAGGTGCATCGTGGCCAATTAATCTTGCGACAATTTTATCATCGTGAACATTACCTATGGGTAATTGAGATTTTTTGAATTCCTCATGATTACCTTTCAAGTAACGCTTCATAATGGTATCAAGAGCAGTTTTTTGATCAGGAGTTAGATCGTTATAGGCTGGATACCATCTTTGCTTCTCTTCTTTGCCTAAGGTTGAAATTAAAAATTCCTGCAACTTTTCTTGATACGTTTCTTCATGCGAAGCATTAGAAGCAGGAATGTGCGCCAATAGTTCTTTTAGACCAATATTGGCATAGCTTATGCAATTATCAAGACTAGCTGATAGATCTCTCAAGACATTTTGATTTACCTTCAGCCATTTCCGACCTTGTTCTGCGGTTTCCTTGATCCACTCCGCTGCCTTTTTATTGAATTTCTCATTTACACCTGGAATATTCAGATTTAAGAGATATTTTAATTTAAGTCTGTCTTCTGCGCCTATTGCTTTACCTAAAATAAGATTATGTTTATCAAATATACGACTAAAATAATTATCAGCATAATCTTCCATGAGTTTCTGACAATCAGACTGCCAGATATTATTAGCGTCAGGCCGGCAAAAAGTTATGAACAATGTGCTTAAGTTCAGGTTTTGTCCCTCATAACTATCTACATATTCCCTCATTTTATCAATGGTAGCTTTTCTAGCTTGTGCAGATAACTGAACCAATAGCACTGACTGCCATAGATTTTCCATCGACTCGATTTTTTCAAATCTACCGGTGGCTTTCAACAAGCCTTGTGCATCTTCAAAGTTTTTAGGCTGAATATATTTATTATCCAAAATTAAGGCTTCAATAGCATTTTTAGCTATTGATATACATTCAATATGGGCCGAATCTTGATCATGCGTATCCTGTTTAGCTTGCTTATATTCTGCTTCAAGACTTGCAAAATTAGCCAATTGGGTTCTATAGGATCGATTATAGTAAGCCTTGGTTATCATGCTGTTGAGACGTTTAGCGCAAATATCCGCGATGCCCTCATAGACACTGGTAACATTATGCGTTTTTGCTTGCTTACTATTATCTGCCAAAATTTCAAGCGTTGTTCTTTCCGCTTCAGTAATTTGAGCTTTTTTACCCTGTAAGATATCTCGAATAATTTCTAAGGCTTGAATATAATTTTGAAGCGAAGCTTCCAATCCCGCAGGTATAAATGCTCCAGGATTATTTATAAGCGCTTTTACCCGAGTTAACTCTGAGCGTACAGCTGCTCCTAACCAATTAAAATAAAAATCATTACGCCCTTTTTGATTGTAAATGATATCTCTTATCACATTGAGCGTAGAATTAACTTCCTCTTGATATTTAGATTTCAATGGATTAGTAGGTTCTTCCATTGATGGATTAGTAGGTCCTTCCATTGATGGATTAGTAGCTTCTATAAAGGGTTGATTTAACAAATCCTTGTCATTTTTCACATGCTTTACCATTTGTTCAAGATAATTAATCTTGAAATTCAACATCTCATCGTTGACATTTTTTGGAAGCCGCTGTTGTTCCTTGAGCCAGGTTAAAAATGTTTCTGTCTTGGCAAAATGACCATCGTTTGTTTGTGCAGATATTCTAACGGCCTGCATCCATTGTTCAATACTTTCAACCCTAGGAAGTTGTTGATTGTTAATATAACCAAACTCTTTCTTCTCATCTTCATTGTTATAAACTTCTAACAATCCTTGAGTAGCTTTGCTATAGCTTACCACCTGCTTTGGAATGATCTTTAGTAACTCCTCGCAGAAAGTCTTTACTTCAGTTGAAACCTTTTCATCCTTTAACGTAAACAAATTTTCCCGATGTCTAGCTAGCCAAATTGCAAAGGCAGCTCGAACTTCAAAATCATATTGCTGGGCAAATAATTTTTCGACTAAGGTTGAAGTATTAAACTCTGCTCCTTCAAAACTAAAGGCAGAAAAGCGAGTGTTCTCTAATGAACCACGTAATGCCTCATAAAATTGACCAAAAATGAGCGCATCTTTTTTATGTATAGCAAGCAAAGTATTCATGATGGTTTTGAGCTCACGAGGCTGAATCTCATACATAAGTACTTCTTTGCGCTGAACTAGGTTTTCTAACCAAGTTGAGTTTAAAGTGCCAAGCTTATTTTGCTTCACCAAATTAGCCACGAAACTTCTAGCATATTCGTTGTCTATGGTAAGTTGGATGGGAGCAATACCCTTTTCTTGTTGATAGATCAAGTTACGCTGCATATCCTTAAGCCTAGCCAATTTTTGCTTAGCCGCCTTTACCTTGGCAGTGATGAAGACATGGCTAATGGCTTTCTTTAATTCTTGCTCTTCAGCTTTCAATGCCTCTAATACAACTTTAACCTGGTCGATAGGTTGAGTTGATAAATTATAACAAATAAAACCATGACTTTTGTTTAGAGATTGCTCCCAAGTGGCCTGCGTACTCTCATCCAACTGGCCATATCTTAAGTTGGTCTTCAAGCGACGGAAAACTTCTCCATTGAGTTTATTTTCTAGGGGTTTAACCACCAGGCTTAGTTTTTTATCTATAGCTGCCTTTTCTTTTACATATACAGAGTAATACCACCACCGAGCTATGGGAGAAAAGCTTTCAAAATTACTACGTAATATTTGTTTTTGCGACTCAAGTGCTTCCCTCATTTGTTTGGTATATTGCAATAAGCTGGTGATCTTATCGTTATTCAATAAAGATAGGTCACCAATATAATGCACATCATTATTAGTGAGTTCATGCTGAACGTTTAAAGGATCAAAGGGGCTAAAATTGATCACATCATCGGCAAGCCTTGTGGTGCCAGAAATAAGGTCAATGTCTTGCTCATCGGTGCTCTTTGGATAATTTAAAATCTCCCTAACCGCAAAAAAGTTATCGTTAAAGCGTTGCCAGTTTGCTTTTTTAGTAGTTTCAAGCAAATATTGATTGAGACCTTTGCTCATACCACCGGCATAATGCTGAATCTCATCTCTGACCACTAAGGTATCGCCCTTAACTCGCTTAACCCGAGTTTTGACCCTTTGGCCTTGCAGATAATCCTGCTTATCATTGTCTTCATTTGGTTTGCCAATTTTAGTGGCAAGTTGCTTTTCTAAATTAATGCAAACATTTTCGATGTCCGCCAAATACTTAGTAGTTTTTCTACCTAAAGCCAAGCTGCCAAATAAAGAAGACTTTCTAGTCTTTTCAATCAAAGCATGAATAATGTTTAGAGTTAAATCGGCTTCTTGGTAAACTGCTACAGCCTTAGCTTTTAAGAACCTCAGCTTATGAGGATCTGTTTCTTGCTTAATTTTAGCTTCAAGCTCGGTTAATTGAGTGTTCAGTTCATTGAACTTAGCTAATTTTGGCACGATCTCGCATTGTAATTTAAAACGCTGTAATTTATAGGAATAATTTTTGTCATTATTCTCTGGCAGGCTAAGTTGCTGATTATCAACCTTTGCTCCCTTTACTAGCTTAGTAATATCAAGCTGCTGCGCCATTGCATCGGGATTAATAGTTTGAAGCTGTTTTGCAGCTCGTGGGTGATTTACTAGAGTATGAATTAGCTCACCTTTAATGGCTGGGCTGCTCTCTTCAGTAGCGATAATTTCAGGATAATATTTCTTATTTTGAGGAAGAACTTTCAGCTTTTTCGTCTTTATAGCATCTTCCATAAAATTGATAAAGGGATGCAAACTAGGTCTAGCTATTGCGTCTTCAAGCCTAGCTTTAATTTCATTTAGCACAGCTTGTTCACACCGATTAATATAATCTGCAAGATTACTATACTCTCGTTCTTTTCCTCTTGCGTTTTGTAATTCAATAAAATCTCTAAGATTGCTCAGTATGGGTAATAAGGCAAGTAGTCCATTACTGGTATGTATTGCAAATGGACGTTGGTTATAAAAATCGGCATTCAATTTTGATTTTTTCTGATTTTCTTCAATTGCCAAATACTGCATGTTTTTATCAGCAGCTTGATAAAAGCTAGCAACTTGTTCTGAGTATGTGACCATACCGTAAATCACTTCAGTCGCCATGAGAATATTGCTAGGTGAATTGTATCTATCAGTAGCCGCTTTTCTAGCTTCGCTCCATTTTTTTAAGCGTTCGGCATTATAAAGGCTGATCTTTTCTTTATTTAAGATCATTTCTAAGCAGATGATAGCGGTATTAAGTTCTGCTTCACGCTCTTTGTTATTCTGAGCAGCAAAGGCTTGCTTTTGTTTTTTTAAGAGCTCTAACTGTTGTTCTCCAACTGACAATTGACTGTTGTTATTATTGGTATTACTTGGGCTGACTGGCATTCCAAAATCTCCGTTAGCGTTATATAGATCTGATAATCTACCTTGTTATCAATGATCCACTTGAGATAATAATAAGTTCTAATCACTTAAACTAAATGAAAGATCTTCTTTCACTAGTATTACTCTACTCATTATCATAATTTTTTTGACTTTACAAGCTATTATTTTTTTAAGCCAAAAATTAGCCAAATCGCCTTAAACAAGCCGTTGGCAATTAAGCTTTTTGAGAGATTTTATTTGCCTATGCAAAAGCTTGAGAAGATTTTACCCAGTAGATCATCGGCGCTGAGTTCACCGGTAATTTCGGCCAAAGCCAGTTGAGTTTGGCGCAAATCTTCTGCCAAAAGCTCAGGTGCACGTTGACCGCTGAGTTGTTGTTGGGCTGAGAATAACCACTGCCTAGCTCTTTCTAAGGCATTTATATGCCGCCTTCTGGCACTTAGCGTTCCTTCGCCACTGGTTGCATAACCCATGCTGGTCTTGAGATGCTCTTTGAGTAACGGGAGCCCAGTCCCGGTTTTTGCTGAAAGCCGGATGAGGGTCATGCCATTTTCTTGAGTTATGTTGGGTGAGTCTTGGGTTAAATCGATTTTATTATAAACTACCGTGACCTTGAGTTTATCTGGCCATTCCTTGGCAAACTCCTGCCAAAGCTGCTTGGGCTGAAGCTGTTTGTCGGCTAGGCCATCAACCATCAACAACAAGTGGTCGGCTTTTTCTATTTCTTGCCAAGCCCGGCTTATTCCCTGCTGTTCTATGGTATCGTCGCTGATTCTAAGCCCAGCCGTATCGATGATGTGTAAGGGCATGCCATCAAGGTGAATGTATTCGCGCAACACATCGCGCGTGGTGCCAGCAATCGGTGTGACAATGGCCGACTCGCGCCCTGTCAAACGGTTTAAGAGACTCGATTTTCCGGCATTGGGTCTACCCGCGATGACTAAAGTCATGCCTTCACGAAGTAAGCTGCCTTGGGTGGCCGAAGCCAATACAGCCTCTAGCCGCTGTAAAATTGAATTGAGGTCCTGCTGCACAGAACTTTCGGCAAGAAAATCGATTTCCTCTTCAGGGAAGTCAATCGCCGCCTCAACAAAAATTCGCAAGTGGGTAAGCGATTCCTGTAAATCGTTGATCAGTTTAGAAAATTCACCTTGCAAGGAGCGAAGGGCGGAACGGGCTGCTTGTTCCGAAGAGGCATCGATTAAATCGGCTATGGCTTCGGCTTGAGCAAGGTCTAATTTGCCATTTAAAAAGGCTCTTTCGGAAAATTCACCCGGTCTGGCTAAACGTGCACCCAGCTTAACGACGCGTTTTAGCACTAGGTCCAAAACGATGGGGCCACCATGGCCTTGTAATTCTAAAACATCCTCGCCGGTAAATGAATGGGGTCCCGGAAAAAATAAGCCTAAGCCTTGGTCCATGACTTCGCCATTATTGCCATAAAACTCACCATAGCTAGCATAACGCGGTTTAGGAAGTTTACCCAAAATGGCAAGGGCTATATTTTTAACCTCGGGTCCCGATACGCGAATGATTCCCACTCCACCGCGTCCCGGTGGAGTGGTTTGGGCGGCAATAGTTTCCACCATAAGATTATTTTTTGCGTTTAACGCTCGGTTTAGCAGCGCGTGCAGCGGCAGGTGCTAAACTTAAGCGCTTGGTAATATACCACTGCTGCAATATAGACAAGCTATTGTTCACCACCCAATACAATACTAAACCGGCTGGGAAATTTAAGAATAAAAAGGTAAATACTATGGGTAAGGCCATCATAACCTTAGCCTGTAAAGGATCTGGCGGAGTAGGGCTTAAGCGCTGTTGAAGCAGCATACTGGCTCCCATCAGAATGGGTAATACATAAAAGGGATCGGCCAGGGATAAGTCATGAATCCAGAGAATAAAGGGTGCTTGGCGCAATTCCACGCTTTCAATAAGCACATAGTATAGGGCTATGAAAAAGGGAATCTGTACCAGAATGGGTAAGCAGCCACCAAAGGGATTAACCTTTTGTTCGCGGTAGAGCTTCATCATTTCCTGGCTCATTTTTTGCCTATCATCACCATACATTTCCTTGAGCATTTCGATTTTAGGCTGAAGTTCACGCATTCTAGCCATGGAACGATAACTGGTTGCTGAGAGTTTATAGAAGGCCAATTTGATGAGGGCGGTTACTATAACGATGGACCAGCCCCAATTACCGATGATGTTGTAAATGTGTTTCATCAGCCAGAATAAGAAGCTAGAGATCATCCACAACCAGCCATAATCTATGGTAAGGTCAAGTCCAGGAGCCACATTCTTTAAAATTTCAGCCACTTCGGGGCCAATGTAAATTCGTGACTGGGTCTGTAAACTTTCCTTAGAGGCTACGGTTAAATTTGAGCTTAAAGCGCCTAAGGTAAAAACATCGCCTTCGGCGTGAGAATAGAACGTGCTGAGTTGTTCTTTGTCAGGCACCCAAGCGGTTAAAAAGTAATGCTGTTGTAAGGCCAGCCAACCACCTTTTACTTGACGATGCAGATCCTGCTCGGCTAATTTTTTATAGCTGATCTTTTCATAGGGTTTATCTGCACTTGAAATTGAGGCGCCGGTAAAGGTAGAAAATTGTAGCATCTGTTTGTGTTCGGGCAAATTAAGCCGCTTTAACTGCGTGTAAAGCTGGCCTGACCAAACCTGACTAGAGTTATTATTGATCTGATAGCTTAAATCAATCACATAGCTATCACGTTTAAAGGTATAGGTTTTTACTACCCCCAAACCCTGGTTATTTTGCCAACGCAAATCGACTTTTAAAGCATTTTCACCATTGGCTAACTGATAGCGAGTTTGATTAACCTCATAGATAGCCGGAATTTGTTCAGTATCAGGTCCTAAACTGCTACGTAGACCACTTTGAGCCACGTAAAGCGAATTGGGATTGTTGTTTAATAACTCAAAGGGTTGATCACTATTTAAGCTCTTAGGATATTTGCGTAATGCAGCCTTTACAATATCACCGCCTTGAGTGTTGATAGCAACGTCAAATAAATCGGTTTGCACGTTAATCACTTGCGCTTTTGCAGTTGTTGCCGTTTGAGTGGGTAGAGGGCTGTTTATGGTTTGGGTTGGATTAACGGCTGAAACGGCTGGAATCGATTGTTGAGGATGGTTTAACTGATGATCAGCCTCCCAAGCATTCCAAAGAAAATAACTAACGGTTACTAAGGCAATAAATAAAAATATCCGTGTAGATTCCATAATTACTCACATTGTTTATTAGGTACTGGATCATAACCACCTGCATGCCAAGGATGACAGCGGGCAAGCCGTCTGCATGTTAGCAGTAAACCTTTAAAAATACCATGTTGCAGAATGGCATCTTCAGCATAACAGGAACACGTAGGCAAAAATCGACATTGCTGGCCAATTATTGGGCTCAAGAGGTAACGATAAATTTTTATTAACAGGATTAAGCCTTGCTTAATCGCTGCCACAAGGTATGTAAGCATAGTTGCAACTTTTTGTTATCTACATCATCCACTTTGCGCAATATGATAACGACAACGTCAACGGCTATCAGCTCATGTCGTTGTAAACGAAAACTTTCTCGCACAATACGCTTGATGCGATTTCTGACTACTGCATTACGTGTTTTTTTACGCGAAATTGCCAGGCCTAAGCGAGCAAAAGACAACTCATTAGGCTTGGCAAATATTTTTATATTACCAGCAACCAGTTTTATGGAGCCCCCAAACGCTCCTTGATACTCATGGGCAGAACGTAATTTTAACTGGGCTGGAAAATGATAGGATGGTTTTTCCAACAATTATACGGTTAGCTCGTGGCGGCCCTTAGCACGACGTCTTCTCAATACATCACGGCCACCCTTGGTTGCCATGCGAGCTCTAAAACCATGGTCACGTTGACGTTTAATTTTACTGGGTTGATATGTTCTTTTCATAACTTTACTACCTGTTAGTTGTCATGTTTTTGCAAAAAGTCGTTAATCATATGAAATTTAGCCAGTGCTTGTCAAATGTTTCGGTAAATTACTTGTTATTATTTAAGCGAGGTGCCTTACACTGTTTAATGGGGCACCTCCTAAATAGCAAATTTAAACTTGTAAACTTAAGGCTATGGCGCGAGACAAATCTTCATCCTCATCATATTCAGCATTTTTTTGTTCAACTGTCTCAATGAGTTCTACAATATGAGGATAACCGTTACTTGCTGCGTAATCTTTAGCTGTTATACCTTCTCTATCACGCGCCTCTATGTAATGAACACAGCGAAGATCGGTTAATAAAAATTTAACAACTCCTACTTGATTAGCTAGAGCAGCCAAATGTAGAGGTGTTAAGCCCTCCTTAAAATTTTCGCCAGATTTACGTTGAGCGTCTAAGGCATGGCTTAATATCCTTTTTGCTCCCGTAACTGCAGCTAGTTGAGCTAAAGACCAGCCACCGGAATTATCCTTAATAGAAAATTTTTTGCCAAAGGTATTATTTTGCCATTTTATTAGGGTAGATTTTAGTCGTTCATGATCATCACTCATCAATTCACTGCGTATGAATGATGGAATGGCATCTTTGACCAACTGAACCTTAGTCTTATTGACTAAAGCGATAAAATAATCTCTTGGCGTTCTTTCAAAATCATCTTCGCTATTTGGAATACTATTTATAAAAGCATACATTAAAGCAAGTAGGGGCTTTGAATATTCTTCCTTATATCTAAGCCTTTCTCTTTCCACTAATGAAATTAGATGGCCAATATTACGTCCATTATCATTGGTAACATTAAAATCAATCAGTGATACATTCAGTAACAATGAAGCTAAAACTTCATGATATAATTTTTCATTAAATCTATTATATACCTGACAATTTTCATAAATTTGGCTGAGTTCGGAAAGTAATTTATTACTGTAGATTCGCTTACCATAAGGAGATTGACGTATAAAAGGTGTATTTAAATTCTCCAAACTCATTTTATCGGTGATAGTCATTACTAAATTTCCATAGATATCACGAAAATTTAGGTATTCGCTTTTTTGTCCTGAAACAATATTTAACATGCTCGCATATCTAAACAGGTTTGCAACAATGACTACTCTATCGATATTAACTGCAGAAATATCTAGCGAAAATTCGAATAATTGATTGGCAATCTCGCTAACTGCTGCTCGAAATTCCTCAGTATGTAGCATTTGTTGTTGCTTTGCTTGAAGCATTATATAAAAGGTTTGCAAAAGAGCATCAAACTGATCGGTGTTTTCGAATTGAAATTTGTTTTGTCTTTGTAAACTAAAATAGAGACTAATGCTTTTTAAACTGTCTTCTAGTTGTTGTGAAAAATAATGATAGCTCTTTTCATCAAGACTATTACTGTTTTTTCTATTGCTGCCAAAGAAATGACTTGCAAGTTCACTTGCATAGCCCATTTCGGTAGCCGTGGTGTAAATACTATAACCTTCATTATCTAACAAATATGGATTCGCCCCACAGTTAACGAGCGCTTCAAGCATACCAAAATCATGCGCATGGCGCATATTTCTTATGGCAAGGTGTAGAGCAGTACGGCCATTTTCATCCCTTGCATTGATATCAACTATTTTTCCTTGTCTCACCAGTCTATGAAGTTCCTTAGCATCATTGTTTTCTATGACCGATTTTATTAATTCAATGCTTGAAGGCTGCACTGAGAGTGGCGGCAACATGCTTACAGGTACCGTATGATTATTGTAAGTTATAACATGGATTATCTCAGGATCCTCATATAAGGCTTTTCTATCTTGCGATTCTTCAAAATGAGGACCATTAATTTCTTGACCAGCTTGATAATAATTATCGGTAATAAATACCTTGAAGATTTTATCGCCGTTCTCATCGCAAAGATCCTGTCCATATTGATTTTTTTCAGTAGTTACCCTAACTTCAATGCAGTGGATTGTTTTTTTATAGACTTCTGAATAAATCTTCAGGTCAATCTCACTACGCAGCCATATTTTAGAATAGGGATTAGCAATTTTATCTTTATATTCCTGATAATCTGCGGTGGATAAGCTAGATTCTATCCAATTTTGACGATCTGAATTAATAAGATCTTGCAAATACTCATGGCTTTTCTGACGTAAATCAATCCAAGTTAAACCTAAGCCTTTAGCGACGGAATAAAAACCACAGTGACCTTTACCTAGAGAATCATCGATAGAAAAGGGCCCTGGGAAAAATTTTTTTAAGGCTTTAACCACGGCCTTTCTTTCCTGCTCAGACTCACCACGCAATCCTAAACCCATATAGTCTTGGGTTACATCTTTATTAATCTCTATTGTAACCATAATCACCTCCTAAGGTTTTTAAAGGGATTTATTGCCGATAATAAGCTTATCATATTTGTAAATGGATGACTAAGGCTTACCGTAGATTACAGCTTGTATATAAAGGCAGACTTGTAAATTGCCAGTTATGTACTAGAGTTAAATTAAGAGGTCATAAAGCAAAGGAGTGTGCATTATGAAATTCACTATTTATACGGCTCTAGCCATTCTTATCTTACAAGCTACTTCTGTTATCAATATTGCGAGCATGTACACCAGCATTACAGATAAGTATGGAAGTAATTTGGAAAAACTACTTCCCAGCCTGCAAAGCAGTCATGAAAATTCCAATTTATTTGCCGAAGATGATTTGGCTTCTAAAAATAATGATTCCTCGCAGAAACTGGCAGCTCGCTTTTAAGTATTTAAATAGAATAAAGATATTTTTATTTGTTTTTATTATTAAGGAAGCTTGTTTCTGTGGATAAGTTTTATTTTAATCAAAATATCAAAGACTTAGGGAAAAAATGCTTGTTGATATGCGGTGGTAAAACTTAAAGTTACTTGTCTATAAGTACTAGAGTTATACCGGCGAAATGGCTAGCCCAATTTTTAGCAGTTTTTATTCAGTTATCTTAACCTGTTATTAACAAGCGTCTGTGGATAAGTTATAGTAGGCTGTATTGTTTACTATTTTCTGGAGATGCGGTGGAAGCAAAACTTTGGCAGCAATGTTTAGATCAATTAGCTGAAGAGCTACCTGCACAGCAATTTAATATGTGGATAAGACCTTTACAAGCTCAATTGGTTAATTCACAGCAACTTTATTTATATGCACCCAATCGATTTGTAATTGACTGGATCAACGATAAATTCATCAATAGGATAAAGGAAATTTTAGCGGAGCTTGCTCAAAATCCAAGCTTTGATGTCATGCTTTTAGTTGGGGTTAAACCGACAGACAGCATTGAAAAAACTGAAACTATCGTGGTGAAAAAAATTGAGTCCGAACCCAGTGAGTCGGCTGTTGCCTCCCAAACTACCAAAGTAAAGCGGGAGTCTCACCATAGTAATTTAAATCGTTCATTTACCTTTGCAAGTTTTATCAAGGGTAAATCCAATCAATTGGCCTATGCGGCATCCTGCCAAGTCGCGGAAAATCCAGGAAGTGCTTATAATCCATTATTTATATACGGTGGGGTTGGTTTAGGCAAAACTCATCTTATGCATGCCATTGGCAATACCATTGCACAGAGTAAGCAGGGTGCTAAAGTCTTGTATCTGCATTCCGAACGCTTTGTTGCCGATATGGTAAAGGCCTTACAAACTAATAGCATGGAGCGCTTTAAAGAAAGATATCGTACCGTTGATGCTTTACTTATAGATGATATTCAATTTTTTGCTGGAAAGGACCGCTCGCAAGAGGAATTTTTTCATACTTTCAATGCCCTCTTGGAAGGGCAGCAACAGATCATTTTAACCTGTGATCGCTATCCCAAGGAAGTCGATGGCCTTGAAGAGAGACTCAAATCTCGCTTTGGTTGGGGACTCACCGTAGCCGTAGAACCACCTGAGCTTGAAACAAGGGTAGCCATTTTGATCAGTAAGGCCGAAATGGCAGAAATCGAGTTGCCTTACGACGTAGCTTTTTTCATTGCCAAGCGGATTCGATCCAATGTCAGAGAACTTGAAGGTACTTTAAAGAGAGTGATAGCTCACGCCCACTTTACCGGCAAAGCCATAACACTTGAACTGGTTAGAGAAGCCTTAAAAGACCTGTTACTGTTACAAGATAAGTTGGTAACTATAGATAATATTCAAAAAACAGTAGCTGAATACTATAGAATTAAGGTTGCCGATCTTTTAGCTAAACGCCGTAACCGTTCAGTTGCACGTCCAAGACAAATGGCCATGGCCTTAGCTAAGGAGCTCACCCAACACAGCTTGCCGGAAATAGGGGATGCCTTTGGCGGCCGTGATCATACTACGGTATTACATGCTTGCCGCAAGATAAATGAATTATGTGCAAAGCCTGGCGACATAAAAGAAGACTATCAAAATTTGCTTAGAGTTTTATCAGGGGATTAGGATGCAGTTAACCATTGTTCGTGAGGATTTACTTTTACCCTTACAGGCCGTAATCGGCGTTGTCGAGCGCAGGCAAACCTTGCCCATTTTGGCTAATGTTTTGCTAATCGTTGAAGATCAAACGCTTACCTTAACGGGAACCGACTTAGAAGTTGAACTAGTCAGTGCCATAGGACTGTCAGATCCTTGTGAGCCAGGAAAAATTACCATTCCTGCAAAAAAACTCTTGGATATTGTACGTTCCTTACCAGAAGGCGTTAGGCTTGAACTCAAACTTGACACTCAACGTTTGCAAATCAAATCTGGACGCAGTCGGTTTAATTTAGCCGTATTACCGGCAGAGGATTTTCCAAATTCAGAACAGTTTGAAGCTGAAGTTAAATTTATTTTAAAATCCAATCAGTTTAAAAGTTTAATTGAGTATACCCATTTTTGTATTGCTCAACAGGATGTACGTTATTATTTAAATGGTATTTTATTTGAAGCCAGTGATAACCGTTTGAGCTTGGTTGCAACCGATGGACATAGACTTGCTATGAGTTTTTTGGAAACCAACCTACCTCAACAGGTAAAGCAAATTATTTTGCCACGCAAGGGTATTAGTGAGTTATTGCGCTTATTAAGTGATAAAGAAGATGAAATTGAGGTTGCTTTTAATGCCAATCAATTTCAATGTACGCTTAAGCAAACCATTTTTAAATCCAGACTGATTGACGGCCGCTTTCCCAATTATAATAAGGTTATACCCCGCCAGGGCGATAAACAATTACTCATAGATAAACAACAATTTAAACAAACTCTATCTCGCGTTGCCGTACTTGCCAATGAAAAAAATCGGGGTATTCGACTTCAGTTTAGAACTAACTTGTTGCAGATCATTGCCAATAATGCCGAGCAAGAACAAGCAGAAGAAGAAATTGCAGTTGAATACACCGCCGCTGATTTGGATGTGGGCCTAAATGTTAGTTATCTATTAGATGTTTTAAATGCCGTTAAATCCTCTCAAATACGCTTAACCTTATCTGACTCCTATGCCAGTGTCTTAATTCAAGGCGAAGATGAACCCAATAGTCTTTATGTAGTCATGCCCATGCGACTCTAATCTCATGACGATTTCGCAACTTGCAATCAATCAACTTCGCAGCATAAGCCAGGCTACAATTTTTCCTCATGCCCAATTCAATGTGATAGCAGGTGATAATGGTAGTGGTAAAACGAGCATACTTGAGGCCATTTACCTTTTAGGCTTAGGACGTTCCTTTCGCAGCCGCTCCATGCAATCGGTGATCCAATTGGGTAAAAACAGTTTGACAATTTTTGGCCTTATCACAACCGATTCCAATTTACAATTTCCGCTGGGCATAGAGCGTCATAGGGATGGTAGCTGTATTATTCGTGCTCAAGAGCATAACGTCAGCAGCATTGCAGAACTTGCCCATTACTTACCCTTGCAACTTATCAATCAGGATAGTTATCAACTTTTAGTTGGAAGTCCTAAACAACGTCGGCATTTTTTGGACTGGGGATTGTTTCACGTGGAACAAAATTTTTTTCCACTTTGGAAACGCTTTCAACGTAGTTTGCAACAACGCAATGCGGCCTTGCGCAGTAAGGTTTCAAATAATGAGTTGAAACATTGGGACCATGAATTCATAGAGGTTGCTTTACAACTTGATAAGATGCGAGCTCAACAGCTAGTAGATTATCTTGATCACTTCAAAGTCATTTTAGCCAATATATCCAAGCTCGAAGACATATCATTGAGCTATAAACGCGGCTGGCCAGCCGATCTGAGTTTAGAGCAAGCTCTAGCCGAATCTATAATCCGAGATAGACAAGCAGGTTTTACTCACTTTGGACCTCATAGAGCTGATATTGATATTAAACAACAAAAAATATTGGCAAGCCAGGTTCTCTCTCGTGGCCAACAAAAAATCCTAACCTATGGTCTTTTGCTAGGCCAAGGAGCCTTTTTTTCGCAACGAACCGGTCGGCGCTGTATTTATCTGCTTGATGACATTCCCGCTGAGCTTGATAAAGTGCATATTCAATCGGTACTCAAGTGTTTACAACAAATGCAGGCCCAACTTTTTCTGACCAGTATTGATAAGAATGAACTGTTAAAATATCTTCCTCTAGAGGTGAAGGTATTTCAGGTGGAAAAAGGCCAAATTACTGCAAGCTGAACTTTAACTAAAGAGATGTTTCACGTGAAACATCTCTTAACAGACATCTAACTTTCTAAGGTATTAAATTGGCTATTTGAAACACTTAGCTCAGTAGATGGCTTGATCTTTTTAACTTCAAGCCAAGCTTGAGCCAAATACTTACCCAGTTTACCAGCCGTCCGAGTTTCAGAGGGAAATTCAATATCTTGACGAGGGTGGGTAAGGTCCCAAGCTATGATTTCTTTTGAACTGGTAGAACGAGCAATATCTAAAAGATGGAGCTTTTTAGCTATTTTCTGCGTAAAAACCTGGCGTGCATCTTGCAAAGCATTATTGGCAATGGCCGCATTGATCAAGGTATTCTTGATAACTTCTAAACTAATCGGTGACTGATTTTTTAACAATAACAACTGTTTAATATGTCTGTGGATATCATAAACTAAGCTTAATTTATGTCTTAACGTGTCAGGGTCTAAACCAATGGTAAGTTTGCGCCGTAGTTTTTCATAGCGAGTGACTAATTTCAATTCAAGATAGTTAAGAACTTTATCAAATTGACTGTTTAAAAGATTCATGTTAGTCCCTGAGTCGAAAACTAATGTAGAACTAACCTTCTCTTTGGCATGAGATTTAGACTTAGCTTCGACTGGATAGAATAAGCCACTTCCAAAAGCAATCGACGAACCCTTTTGTATAGCAGATTTTTCTGAAGTTGCTGAAAATAAATTAGACGGTAGCTGAGTTTCATGCTTAATACTAAAGCTTCTATTGCGTTTTTTAGCGTTCTGATCACTTGTCTGAGTTAAATCCGGAATGATAGGACTATTTATATCTTCCAGTTTTTTATGCATTTCACCGAATAAGGAAGTTTTTTTTGACTCACTCTCAAGGCCAGTGAAAACATTCTCCATGATCATCTCGTGCATTTGCTCGGTTGAAATTTCAATTTTGATTAAGACAAAGGCCATTTTCTCGGGATCATAAACGCAGGTACTTTTATAATACCCAGGGAGAATTTTCTCATTGATGAGTACTATCTTAGAGCTTTCAAATTCATAGTAAAGCTGATTGGCCTTAACAAAGATATTCTTTTTGGAATGTGATTGCAAAACGGAAATGGCATACATGGAATCAAAGTCCATTGCAGCAATGGTCAATGCGTTATTAACAGGATAGGAAGGGCCTTGATCATAACTTTTGAACAAAGCCTCTGCCAAGGTTTGCCCCAATTTTGTAATAACGTAATCCTTTATCTTTTCTCGGTTTCGGTACTCTTCGGGGATGCGTTCTCCGGAAAGTATAATATCACGGTTAGCGTCATTTAAAATTTGCTCAACTACACGATTAATGTCTAAGGGAGGTAGGACAAAATCAGTCTCCATCATTTGTTGAATGATGGGGTTTTTCGATTTCCTAAGTGCTTCTTGATCAAGAACAATGAGGTTAGTCAGGGGCATGTTAAACTCTCCGAAGTTGACAAGGATAAAAATATAAAATAATTGGATTTTAATTTTAACCAAGAAAATAGAATAATTCCTTAATAAAATGGGAAGATACAACTATTTAGCGTTGAAACGTGCTTAACCCAAGAAGAGGTGGTATAATTGCGCTATTTATTTGGCTTAAGATAAAGAAATTGCTGAGGATTAAATGAGCGAAGTTAGCGCCTTACCGACCTATGATTCATCGAATATTAAAGTATTAAAAGGTTTAGATGCTGTACGTAAGCGGCCGGGAATGTATATTGGTGATACCGATGATGGTACCGGATTACATCATATGGTCTTTGAGGTAGTTGATAATGCCATTGACGAAGCCTTAGCCGGATATTGTAAAAACATCGATATCACCATCCAAGTAGACGGCAGTGTGAGTGTCAAAGACGATGGTCGAGGTATTCCAGTTGATATTCATCCTGAAGAAGGGCGTTCAGCAGCTGAAGTTATCATGACGGTTTTGCACGCTGGGGGCAAATTCGACAGTAACTCCTATAAGGTATCGGGAGGTCTACATGGAGTGGGTGTTTCTGTGGTCAATGCCCTATCAGAGGAATTGCAATTAACTATTCGTCGCGAAGGTAAGGTTTACCAACAGTTTTATGATCTGGGTGTGCCTCGCGAACCCTTACAAGAGATAGGTGTTACCGATAAGCGTGGTACAGAGGTACGCTTTAAACCCAGCGCAGATATTTTTTCCAATACCGAATTTCACTATGAAATTTTAGCTAAACGAGTTAGAGAGTTATCTTTTCTCAATTCAGGCGTTCAGATCAATCTCAAAGATGAGCGTAGTGGTAAAGAAGATACTTTTAAATATGAGGGTGGTATCAAGGCCTTTGTTGAACATTTAAATAAAAATAAAACCTCGATCAATCAAGATGTTTTTTATTTTGAGGGTGAGCGTGATGGTATTGCAGTGGCAGTAGCCATGCAGTGGAATGATAGTTTTCAGGAAACGGTTTTTTGTTTTACCAATAATATTCCGCAGCGCGATGGTGGCAGCCATTTGGCTGGTTTTAGAGCAGCGCTTACCAGAAGCTTAAATAATTATATTGAGCACGAAGGTTTAGCCAAAAAACATAAAATTGCAACCACAGGCGATGATGCCAGAGAGGGTTTAACAGCTGTATTATCGGTAAAGGTCCCCGATCCCAAATTTTCCTCACAAACTAAAGATAAGCTGGTTTCTTCTGAGGTAAAACCGGTTGTTGAATCCTTAATGGCTGAAAAGCTCCAAGAATATCTTCTTGAAAATCCCTCTCATGCTAAAGCCATAGTGATGAAAATCATTGAAGCGGCAAGGGCACGTGAAGCCGCGCGTAAGGCTCGTGACATGACAAGGCGAAAGGGAGCCTTGGACATTGCCGATTTACCAGGGAAGCTTGCCGATTGCCAAGAGCGTGATCCGGCCTTGTGTGAGATTTACTTGGTAGAGGGAGACTCCGCAGGTGGCTCGGCTAAACAGGCTCGCGATCGCAGAACTCAAGCCATATTGCCGCTTAAGGGTAAAATCTTAAACGTTGAAAAGGCTCGTTTTGATAAAATGCTGTCATCGGCAGAAGTAGGAACCTTGATCACGGCTCTGGGTTGTGGCATTGGACGGGATGAATATGATCCCAGTAAATTACGTTACCATAGGGTAATCATCATGACCGACGCGGATGTCGACGGTTCACACATTCGCACTCTGCTACTCACTTTCTTTTATAGACAAATGCCAGAGCTTGTAACAGGAGGTCATATCTATATTGGTCAGCCACCTCTATATAAGTTAAAAAGAGGCAAACAAGAGCAATATATAAAAGATGATAATGAACTTGAAAATTACCTAGTACAAACAGCACTTGATAATGCAGCTTTTTATCCAGGTGTAGAGGCCTTACCCATTACGGGAGTTGGATTAGAAGGATTGGTAAATGATTATCGCTTACTCACGACCCGTATTAAGCGCTTAGCAAGGCGCTATCCAGAACAAGCTCTTCATCAATTACTGTATCTTCCTGCATTAAATGTTGCTCAATTGCAAAGTGAAACTGACATGCAAAATTGGATAGCCCAACTTGACAATGGTCTAAAGCAAGATGTGGTCGCCAACAGTGTTTATGAAGTAGAATTAGCTCATGATATAGAACACCAAGCTTATCTGCCCACCATTAAGCGCAAGATGCATGGTAGTTACTCAAGCCATATTCTGGATTATGACTTCTTTGTTTCCAAGGAATATCAGGCAATCGTTGCCTTAAATGCAAAATTGGAAGGTCTATTCAATGCCGGCAGTTATATTAAGCGGGGTGAGCAAAAGCAGGCCGTGAGTAACTTTAACGAACTCTATAATTGGTTGCTTACCGAAGCTAAAAAAGGCCAAACTATCCAACGTTATAAGGGTTTGGGTGAAATGAATCCCGAACAATTATGGGAGACAACCATGGATCCCGCCAATAGACGCTTATTGCAAGTAGCCATAGAAGATGCAGTTGCGGCTGATCAATTATTTACCATTCTTATGGGAGATGAGGTGGATCCAAGGCGTAATTTTATTGAGCAAAATGCCCTAGCAGCTGCCAATATTGACGTTTAATGAATAATTTTAGCCAGTTCATTTGCAAACAAAAACAAGCTTAATTTTAGAAAAATGGGAAATTTGCAATAAGCAATGCAATATGGAATAACTTGCCTGAAATATACTACGGGATTTAATGAATGCTTACTAGCCAGCTAGCCGAATGGCAACATTTGCTTGCCCATCAAAAAATCTTGGCACAGTTTCATCTCAGTGAGCTGGTAGAGAAAAATAGCCAACAAGCGTTTAATTTGGTTAAAACGCATGCTGGAATAAGCCTAGATTTTACCAGGCAACCTATTACCTCTGAAACATTGAGCCTACTTCTCAACTTAGCTCAGGCCATTGGCCTTGAAAGGCGAATCCAAGGACTATTTGAAGGTGAAAAAGTCAATACGACTGAGCAGCAGCCTGCATTGCATATGGCATTGCGAACCCAGCGGCAAAATTGGCTTTTGGATGGAGATGATATTATTCCGCCCATCAAGGATACTCATGAGCGAATGCAGCAGCTGGTCGAGGCCATTTGGTCGGGTGAATATGTAAATTATAATGGCAAGGTCATCACAGACATCGTTAATTTAGGAATAGGTGGGTCGGACCTAGGCCCCAGTTTAGTTACCCAGGCCTTGATCCCTTTAGCCAATAAGTCACTTAACTATCACTTTGTGGCAAGCATTGATCCCATAGAACTCAGTGAGTTATTGAGTCGCTTGATACCCGAACAGACACTGTTTATTGTCACCTCTAAATCCTTCACCACTCACGAAACTTTGTATAATGCAGAGCAGGCTAGAACTTGGATTAGAACATCTCTGGGTGAACAAGCTGTTGCCAAGCATTTTATTGCGGTTACCGCAAAGCCAGAGCGTGCACAAGCATTTGGGATGACAGATGCCCAAATTTATCCCTTTTGGAATTGGGTTGGTGGACGTTATTCGCTTTGGTCTGCAGTAGGGTTACCCATTGCACTAGCCGTAGGAATGGTTAAATTTAAAGAGTTATTGGCTGGAGCCGCTGCCATGGATGAACATTTCTGCAGTGCTCCCTTAGCTGAAAATTTGCCCGTATTATTGGGTCTACAGGGTATTTGGCTGATAAATTTTTGGCGAATGCCCACGCTTGCGGTTATACCCTATGCAAGCCAACTTAAGCAGCTGCCTGCCTATTTACAACAACTTGAAATGGAGAGTAATGGCAAGCGAGTTACGGCAAGCGGTAAGGTCGTTGATTACCACACGGCACCCATTATTTGGGGTGGAACAGGTACCCAAGCCCAACATGTGTTTATGCAACTTTTGCATCAAGGAACTGAACCCGTTGCCGTCGATTTAATCGTCCCAGAACAAACCATGGCAAAGGATAAGTTTGCGCAAAGAATTTTGGTGGCCAATGCCATGGCCCAAGCACAAGCTTTGGTTAATGGACGTGATGCGCCAGATTTACCGCCTTACCGCTATCAACCGGGCAATAATCCTTGCACCCTAATTAAAATACCTTGTATTGAGCCCTTTACCTTGGGTGCATTGTTAGCCTTGTATGAACATAAGGTTTTTGTTCAAGGTTGTATTTGGAATATAAATTCGTTTGACCAATGGGGCGTTGAGCTTGGAAAAGAGTTGGCGCAAAAACTATTAAAGGAGTGAGTATGGCTTTAAAAAATACTGCTGAGCAATATGGCAGCCTGAGCAAGTTTTTTCACTGGACGGTTGCCATCATGGTTGTAGCTCTACTTACAGTGGGATTTATCATGGATGATATTTCGGATAAGGCCTTAAAAATGCAGGTTTACAACATCCATAAATTAATAGGCTTGAGCGTCTTATTGTTGATGATAATGCGTTTGTTATGGCGATTAAACAATGTTCTTCCAGAATACCCGCCCACGGTGCCTAAATGGGCACGAAAAGCGGCGCGTGCTACTCATGACCTTTTGTATTTAGTCTTAATCATAATGCCTTTAAGTGGTTGGATAATGTCCAGTGCTGCAGGTCATCCACCTCATTTAGGTAGCTGGTCACTCGGTATCCCGGGATTAACCGCTAATAAAACTCTAGCTCAGTATGGAAATAGCCTTCACTATGTGCTGGCTTGGGCTATTCCAAGTCTAATTCTGCTTCACATTGGTGCTGCGCTAAAACATCATTTCATGGATAAAGATGAGGTACTGCTCAGAATGCTGCCTTGGGCTAAGCTTAAGAAATAACTTATAGATTAACTCATAATGGGTTAAAATATTTAGATAGATAGTTTACTCCTGAATAGCGCATGGTTAATTCAAATTGGTCGTGGGAAATTACGCTAACCTTGGTAAATCCCGCGGCTAAAACATTGGCAACGATCTCTTGAAACTCATGGGCGATATAAAATTGTTGTTCATCCGAATACAAACGTAAATCGTTGTTAAAATCGTCTTTTGTGAAATAAGTCTTTAAATTAAGAGCATGTTGTTGAGCTCTGTAGGCCCATGCCCTGGCTAAAATTTCATCGGGTTCTAACAAAATGATATCGGGTTTAGTAGAGAGTAGGTGAATAGGAATATGAGGGGCGAAGAATTTGGGAATTATCTTTAAGTCTAATATCTGGCATTCATGGTGAATATGAGTATCTTCAACTTGATCGGTCACTAAGTAACGTTGATTTGATATTTGCATTTGTTTCAATACATCGAGTCCGGTTATAGGCGTACCCACAAATTCATAGTCTATGAGAAAGATATATTCCAAATGAGCGGGATCTCTTTGGCAGGCATTATACCATTTTAAAAAAAGCTCGGGGTCATGAAAATATTTTATCCTTTCTGGAGCTAGCTTTAGTTCTTTGAGTCGAGCTGCCCATAAATTAAAGATGGAGTCATTATCATCAACCACGACCAGGGTTGAGGTATTAAAAATACTCATCTGCTTACAAAACCAAGTTGGAATGGAACAGGTAGCTAAGGTTATAGTGACAGTGGTACCCACTTGAAGCTCAGATGCAAGTTGGATACTGCCTCCCCAACTAGCGATATGTTGCTTGGCATGAAATAGGCCAAAACCATTGCCCTTGGGTTTAAGTGAATAGCCCTTGGTAAATAACTTAGGTAGTTGTTCTGCCGGAATACCTTGACCATTATCGATGATCTGGATAACAACTGCATCTTGTTGGGTATAGGTTCTGATGATTATCTTGCCGTTGCCTTTTTCCCCAAGAGCATCGATGGCATTATTACAAATATTAGACAAAATGTTGCGCAACTCACGAGGAATAACCCTTACAAAAGAGGTAAAACTATTGAGAGCAAAATCAGGTTCTAAACTAATATTGCGATGCGTAATTTCAAAGCGTTTTTCAGAAATTACAAATTCAAGAATAGATATCAATAAAACATCACGGACTTGATAGGAGAAAGTTTGGTTATCTAGATAACTGGAAAGTAAGTTATTAGCAATGTCACGAATGTGCATGGTTGCATTGCGAATTAAAATCCTTTGTGGTTCAGCTACCTGAGCTAAATCCTTACTGGCGGTTTCCAATGCCACAACGTGCGAGCGAATATCATGGGCTACTTGCAAGGAAAACTCACCAAAAGCCGCATTACGCGATTGGGACTCATATTGCGCCAAAATTTTAAGGATAGTTGCCTTGATGGTATTTATTTCAAGCGTCTGCAGAGTTGGATCAGTCGATTGGATTTGGCCTTTTTCAGATAGGACCTTGAGCAAGTCATTAATGGGATCCAGAAATAGTTTAGCCGGAATTTTTTTGCTTAGTGGTAAAAGGACCATCAACAATAGTAGGGTAAACAAACCTATTAAACCAAAATGACCGAGTAGATTTGCTAGGATAGTAGGGTTTGCAAGTAGGCTACCGGATAAAATCAGCTGACCAAACTGCTGATTTTCCATGGTCTTAATGGGATAAATATAGAGCCAATCGAAGGGAAATTTAAAACTGATGCTAGCATCGGCAATCGGTTGTGGCGAATTAGCAGTCCACTCTATCCGCATGATAGTGCTGTGCTGGTTGAGATAAACTAATTTTTGCCGGATGGCCTGAGTGTTATCAATAAGCACTTGGCTAATGATAAATTGTTCTAACTCTTTAGCCTTTGGCTCAAGTTGTTTTTCAAAGCTAGCTAGCCAACTGTTGACGTCTGAGTACAGGTAAAAAAAACTTGAGAACAAAATCAATATCACACAGCTAAAAATTCGAATGCTGATTTGCTTTCTGATTAAACTAGCCATGCTAGTTTGAGGCTTATGCTCAACCATAAGAGTTGCTCTTAACTGGAACAGCATCATTGGCCGTTACGAGAGTCTTATAAGTATAGGAATCACCCTCTTTACTAGCTAGGCCCATGGGTGTACCTCGGCCTCCTACAATTTGGTAAAAAACGAAATTTTTGAATTTGTAACGCATTTCATCTTGGGCCTTAGCCTGCATAAAACGCTGCAAAATATAGGCTTTTTTATCCAAAGTTTTAGCAAGCTCAGCGCTATCTAGCGTAGATAAAACGTTATGAATGATGGTATAGGCGGTATAAGCAATATTTTCGCTAATCGAGTAGTTGTATAACTGCTTGAATTCTTGCTTGAACCTCTGTATCTCAGGCGTATCATGATCGAGAGAATTTGAAACTAAATACCAGATTTGAAAGTGAGAGGATGGGTCTAGTTTAGTTTTACTCCAATCATTGTGATTGGACCAACCATCACTACCGATGAAAATTAAATTGGGTTTATGTAGATATGTGGTTATTTTATGCATAAGTTCAATTGCCACATCGGAAAAATCCGGTAAAAAGAAAATAAACCCATCTTCATAACCTGCAAGAAGCTCTTGAACTGGCATTTGGCCGAGGTCAGTTGAAACGAAAGTATGTTCAATAAATTTAACCTTGGGCTTAATTTTCTCAAGCTGTTTGGCTAATAAGCCACCCATTTCGTTACAATTCAAGCAATCGATGGCACTGATGGTATGCACACCCTTAATTTGGGGAAATTGTTGACTTATAAAAGTGCTTAAGGCTTTGGCCTGCTCGGTATTGGGTAAGGCAAAGCTATAAAAATTATTAGGCAAATGGCGAAGCTTGTTGGCCGAAGCTAGAGGCGATACCACCAAGCAGCCTGGAAATTTGTCCTTGAGTAACATAAACTTTTCGGAAATTCTAGGCCCTATGATAAAGTCTGGTTGCCAGGCTTTGACTTCATCAACGGCTTTAAAGATCGCCAAGGGTTCTCTGCTAAAGTTGAATAGCTTATATTCCACGATGATGCCCTGGCGTTTAACTTCTTCGGCAGCAAGATTAATGCCACGTAAATATTCATTGTGATAGGCCAGGTTAGAAAAATCTCTAGTCATCAACTGATCGATCACCGCCACTCGAATGATAATTTTCGATGGGTTATTTAGGCCAAAAGCATGGGTTACTAATAAAAGAGAGAGGGTTAGACAAACGAAAAATTTTTTGCACATGGGTTTAAGGTTTTCCTAGATTAATAGTTTTCTTGAAGGGAGGCATTTTGTTGCCTACGCCTTTAAGCCAAGTAAGCTGCGAATAGGCGGTGATATCTCCACCGGTGATCAAATGGATTTGACTAAAACCTTGTTCTTGAGCCCATTTTGCAAGTTCAACCCCACTGGCTTGCTCTACTAAATTAACATCGATGTATAAGGGAATCGTTTTTGCTAAACTACTGGCTTTGGCTTTAAAGTCCTGGGCATTATGAAAAACCTCAAGCTTAATACCCGCTGCTTCTGCTTCTAATTCCCAGGCCAGACAAAGATTTTTATTGTCATCTACCAAGATAGCCGTTTGATTATGCACAGCCAAATCTAAATCTTGAACCTTAGGGGCGCTGATTTGGGCATGGCTTTGAAGTAGCATCTGAGTGATTAGAGTAATTTTATCGGCAGCTTTGGTAAGCATTTCGCGTTTGAACTCGGGTAATTCTTGCAAGTCTTCGGCCGCCATCTTTATCGCAACCGTTGGGTTTCGAATTTGATTGGCATAATCCAGAACTTTTGTCATATAAGCTTTTTCAGCAAGTTGTTTTGCTTCAATGGCAGCTAAACCATCATAAAGATATTTTTCAAGTTCACGGAATTCTTCTATTGATGAGTTAGAAGAATTAATGGTTAGACTCGGTGTTTCATTTGAATTATAGAGACTAAAAATATTACTCAGGTGTTTAAAGGGTTTAGTTAAATAATGGGATAGAACACGACTTATTAAGGCGCTGGCTACTGAAAATGCGATCAGTGCCATTGGAAATGCTCTGATCTCAACGTGTTGCATATCACCAAAAACATGTCCGATAACGATCAATATTAAAAGATAAAACATGGATAAGGTAAAAGTCCAATAACCTAGCTGAGCGTTAAGACTATTCCACTGATTGAAATTTTCCCGTAATGAAGTGGTTTTTTCTCTATGGAGCAAAATTAAGCCGTATAAAAATATCGATTGACCTAAAATCCATATGGTTTCGGGTATACTACCGGGAAAGAGCGTATTTTCTGCAGTTGAGAATATAAACACAAAATCAATGGCTATCATAATGAGATAGCCTGAAGCTAACAAGCCTATGCTTTTGGTTTTGCTAGAAAATAGGCTTATGACTAAAAACGTAAAGGTAAAAAGTTCAATTACCGAATCAATATTATTAAAAATGGCTGAGGTAAGCTGAAAGAGATGTTGCCTATTAAAAATGATCAGAATAAAGCTGAGAGTAGTGATACCGGTAATAATGGCAAAGGGAATGTATAATTTACGCTCAATCCTGCCTGGGTTATATTGCTGCAGCAATATATACATCACGAACCAGGCTAAGAATTCTAAACTTAAAAAAATGGCATAGGGTATATGGAATAAACTATTGAGGTAAAAATCAACTTTCTTAATATTTAAAATGCCTAGGATAACATTATAAGTAATGTCGCCAAGAGCTGAAAAGCAAAATGCGCTGCCGATAAGCATGAAAAAGGCTTTTTCTAAACGTTGATGATTTGCTGCTAGCCTTAGGGCGTAATAGGCACATAGCAGGTCTAAACTCACTTGCCAAATTAAAGCAAAATAACTGTTTAGAAGATGAGAGTTTAAAACCTGATCTGTTAATTTATAGATAAAAATGTAGCATAACCATAAACTAGTACTATAGATTAATTCGCGCATATTTTGTCTAAAGAGTAATGTCTGGTCCCTATTATACCCAAACATTAGACTTTATAAATTGTTAAAGCTCACCTAAAATAGTACCCAATCAAGCTCAAAGGGCATATAATCATGGCAACCTCTAATTCTGAAATTTTACACGCCATAGAAAACTCAGTTTCAACGATGCAATTAGTTGCGCAATCAATCAAGCCAATTGTGAATAAAATCATTGATTATGCCATACAAAACCATCTTGAAGTGGCCACAATGCGTCAATTAGAGATCACTAAACAAGCTTTAGATATTCTTGAGGAAGAAGCTAAAAAGTTAATGGTTCTTTATAATCAATTACCTAATTAAAACTCCTGATGAGATACTACTATGAAACCAGTTTGTTTTTACCATCCTAGCAAGGTTTTGTTATTGGATGATGAAGTCAATTTCTTAAAGGCTTTAGAATTTAATTTTCCCGAGCTAGCCAATATGGCCTTTTACGTATCGGCTAGCGAGGCTAGTAAGGCCATTAGAAATAGCTACCAGCTACTGAGTTCTTCCGCAATCAACAAACTAGATCCCGATGATACCGACACGGCAACCGGTCTTTTGTTGGATTTGAACGTTAATAATCTGTATAAAAAAATCTATGAACCAAAACGTTTTGATTGTTTAACCGTTATTGTTGTTGATTACAATATGCCCGAAATGACTGGCGGTGATTTCCTACGCTCGCTCAGCGATGTATCTCTGATGAAGATCATGCTGACGGGTAAAGCGGATAAAGATACCGCAATTGAGCTGTTTAATGAGGGCGTTATCAATAAGTTCTTATTTAAGCATACGGATAATTTAATAGAAGAAATCAAGCGGGCTATTGCTGAATTGCAATTACGCTATTTTTATCAGACTTCAAAAACAATAGTTGATAATTTGGAAGGCATCAAGCATCTTTTTGCCTGCCCGGATTACCTAAACCTGTTTCAGCAGGTCTTAACCGATAGTAAGGCGGTTGAATATTATCTTCTAGATTCCGACGGTAGCTTTTTGTTTTTAGATGCTTTAGGTGAACCCACCTGGCTAATTGTCCGAGACACCCTGAAATTACAGCAACAGCTAGAGTTGGTCGAGGGTTTAGAGGCTCCCTCTAGTATAGTTAAACCCTTACAAGATATGACCCATGGTTTATTTTTACTGGATGAGGCTCAATACCGGAGGCCCATAGGTGAATGGCAGCAATTTTTATTTGCCATGAAGAAGCTAAATAGCTCGATTTACTATAATATTACCAAGGGTAAGCACATCGAGGGTATTGCTTGGGAAAAAGTCGTACCTTATCAAGCTTCCTGATTTTCGGGATGGCGTTTACGTATCCAACTGATGGGCGCTGCATGTACAAGTTTGACATTTTTTTGTAGATGAGCCTTGGGCTTACGCAAGCTTGCTAAATCATAGCAGCCAGGTTCATCTCCTGATTTTAAGACTCTTATCCAGATGCTTGCGTCCTCAAGCAGCACGATACAGGGTCTATCGATGGCATTATTTAAGTCGTTGACAATTATACCCGCGACATAATCTCCCGATGTGAGCATGGGTTGCATCAGATCATCACAAACCATAGAGTCAACACTACCCGGCTGCCCTTTGAAAACGAGTAATTCCTTGGCAATTTGTTCGTCTTCAATGAGATTTTGGGGGGCATAGACATTTAATTGTGCCGCCATGGGACCCACGCCATGCAACAACCAGCCTAAGGTGCAGTGCACGCCTAAATTTCTAGCGTGTTTAATGAACTTCTCGGCTCCCTTTTCAGTTAAGCCTCCGCCCCAGCCTAGTTCCCAGCCCTTGAGTGATTGCAATAAAATTCCACTGTTTTCACAGAATTGGGGTCTTGAAAGGTTTAGTAAATGCTTTCTAATGTATTCAAGTCGCTTACCGCGCGCCTCAGCATTTGCAAGGTCATGAAGGTTCAAAAGTTACACCCTAAGATTAATATTAACAAGCTATTATTTTGTCAGGATACATGGTTTTTTGCTAGCTAAAACCCTCAAATTCCTCTGGATTTATTGGCAAGGTAAACCTTGGTCTTGATTATTTACCTGCAAGGGTAAGAAATCTATTGACAATCTTACCCATAACCATATATTTTCATATCTATAAGCTCTTTTGCTCTCTGACCCTTCTAGGACGGATTTTCAAAAGCTGGCTTTCTGATACAGGAGGTACTAATCATACTAATAAGCCTCTACAAACGTTGTCTCATGTTGTGGCTTATCGCATTCTTTTAGCAAGCGTTAGCTACTTATAATTCTTTTAACAGATTGATTGATCCGCTGAGAGATTCAACATGCTTAGATTTATTGTTTTATCACTATTGATCGTATTAACCGGTTGCCAAAAAACTACCATTACTCCAGAACAAAAAAATCAACAGGCCATTGCGCAAATCATGGCTGAAAAGTATAGCGTTACCCAAGTTAAAGGCGAGGGTATTCAACCCCGGCAATATATTGTTTGTGGGGATGAGGATCACCCCTGCCGGTTAAGCGATGGAAGCTTACCCGAACAGCCCAAACCTTTTTCCGTCAAACAAACCGTTGTGGAAGATTGTCAACCTTGTGTTTATTGTCAATAGGAGTGTTTATGAAAAACTTTACGGCTCTAGCTTATAGCTATCTTATGCAACCCCAAATCATCACGGTTTTAAAGTGGTTGACGGTCATTTTATTATTTATGTATTCGGGCCATTTATTTGCTGATGATGGAACAAAGGATATTTTAGACGGTACCTCCGATTCTTTGGTTAAAACACTCAATGGAACTGGGAAAAAATTTATCTATTTGGCGGAAGGTATTCTTTCACTGGCCATGTATATCAAAACCAAAAATTTATTGGTGTTAACAGGGATAGTCGTGGTCTCCATATTTTTTAACATCATCCTGCACATTGCAAATATACAGGCCACCTAAACCATGGATAAATATCAAATTCCACAACATCTAGACGAGCCCATGCGGTTTTTCCTGCTAACTCCGGATGAATTGGCATGCTTTGTCTTGCCTTTTTTCCTGATGATGCTGGTATTTGACCAAACCATCTTAGGCTTAATGATAGGCGCAGGTTTGGTCTTTGGTCTCAAGCGGCTCAAGGGTGAACAGGGGCATTATTTTATTTATAACTTGATGTACTGGCACTTACCCTCGGTGATTAAGTTTCGCATTACGCCGCCCTCGCACATCCGCGAATATTTAGGATAGAACAATGAAATGGTCTTTATATGAGTCTAAGTTAAAGCGGCTGTTGCGTCATCGCAATATCTTTCTTAGGCTGGTGTTTATCGAGTTGGGAATCATCGCCTTACTATGTCTCGCGCTTATCTACGCCTTTATCCACGAACGCGTGGTAGTGACGCCGGCTGTGATAGAGCGTAGCTTTTGGGTTAGTCATAATGAGGTTTCGGATGAATATCTGGCAGAGATGACACATTTTTTCGCTAACCTGCGTTTTAATGTCTCACCCAGCAATGCCAAGATGCAGCGCGATATTTTGTTGCGCTATACCGATCCCGCTTATTATGCAGCCATGAAGACCTTGCTTATAAAAGAAGGCGATCGTTTGGAAAAAGATCACATTGCCCTGGCTTTTTATCTGGTAGACGTCAAGGTAAGTCCTAAAACCCTTACGGCCCAGGTTACCGGCGATTTGAAATCCACCGTAGGTAATGAGCTGTTGTCATCCCAGCGAGTTACCTATCAACTGCACTATCGTTATCACGATGGACGCCTATTGATTCAGTCTTTTGAGGAGATAAATTCAGATGGTCATTAGATATCGACGTTTATGTTTGGCAGTCATGAGCCTGTGCTTTGCCCTGCCTACTTTTGCGACTCAGCTTAAACTAGCGACGGATAATAAAACGGTAGAGGCAAAGATCTCTGCCAAAGAACTCACGCGCATTTTTGTCGATGGCGATAGGATAGTGCAGGTACGTGGCGTTGAGGGGGCTTATACACTCAACAAGGATAATAGTCAGGGAGCCATCTATATTCAGCCCACTCCGGCTTATCGGGCTAGGGCATTTAATATCTTTATTACCACAGAACAAGGCCATACCTATCCCTTGTTTTTACTGCCCCTAGATGTTCCCAGTGAAACCATTCGTCTAAAACCCATCACGGCAGCCAATGCCGCGGCTGAACACTGGGAGACCAACAGTTCCTATGAGCAAACCCTAGTGGACTTAATCACCGCGATGGTCAATAGAGCGCGTCCCGAAGGCTTTGCAGTGGTTGATGTCAGCAAGGTATTGCCAAGTCAAACGGGTGTCCTCAAGGTTTATCTTAAAACAGCGTATTTGGGTAAGCGTTTACGCGGCGAAATTCTGCATATTTTCAACAAGAGTAACAGCACCGTGCACCTGGCAGAACGCCAATTCTATACCGCAAATACTCGAGCGCTTGCCTTATTTGACCAAGACATAGCACCCCAGCAATCAACCTATTTGTATAGGGTGGTGAACAATGAGTAATGAAACCAATCCTAAAAAAGTTAAACAACAACAGTACCGCAATATCGTGATCATCGCTGCGGCAGTGCTACTTGTAGGCTGGGGATTGCTGGCCTTAATGTCCGAGGATAAACCCGCCTCAAACCCCAGTAAATCGGTAGCGAGTAAAAATAAATTTACCAGCCCGCTTGAGCATGTCGATAGTGACAAGGTTTGGATAGAGCGTACCGAAAACCGCTTGGCCGATGCCTTGAAAAAGGGTGAGGAAACCAAGCAGCAGTTGCAAGATGCCAAGCAACAGCAGCAAAGTTTGCTCAGCCAATCGCAATTGCAAATGCAGGAAATGAGCCAAAAGATGCTGGAAATGCAACAGCAGATCGAGGCACTTAGAAATGCTCCTCCCGCTGCAACATCGATGCCACCACAGCAGGCCTTTGATGCCAATGGCAAGCCCATTCCCATTAAAATTCCCGGCGAGGGCATTCGGGAGGATAATTTAGACCTCAGCTTAACGGAAGCCGAAATTATTCCACCCAAAAACCCCGACACCTATGTTCCCTCGGGCACCTTTGTTAAGGCGGTAATGATAGGCGCTGCCGATGCTTCGGCCGCAGTTGCCAGCCAATCCAACCCTAAGCCCATGGTGTTTAGGATCACGGAGGTGGGAACTCTGCCTAATCACCGCAAAAGTCATCTAAAAAACTGTACGGTGACCGCGGCCGTGGTGGGTGATATTTCTTCAGAACGCGGTGAGGTGCGTTTGGAAACCTTAAGCTGTGTTAAACCCAACGGTTCGATTTTAGACACACCGGTGCAAGGAACGGTATTTGGTGGCGATGGCAAGAATGGCGTTCGAGGCACACCGGTTTGGCGTGAAGGCGCACTCATTGCAAGAGCCGCGGCAGCAGGAACCTTGTCGGGCTTTTCCGATGCCTTGGCGCAAACCTATACCACCACAACCTTATTTCCACAGTCGGGTGGAAGTTCTCAATCGGTTAACAGCGGTGCTGTTTGGCGCTATGGTGCGGCCCGTGGTGCAGGTAATGCCATGAATAAGCTCGCCGACTACTATATTCAGCGTGCCGAGCAATACCATCCGGTCATTCAACTCTCGGCAGGAGATACGGTTGATATCGTTTTTCTCAAGGGATTTTATTTAGATGGCAAAAAGCATAGGGAAAACTTAGAGGTAGACGATACTAAAGCCGCTGAACCTACGGCGTCAAATAGGATTGCTGCCACGGGCAGTCCGCTTCCCTTAACTGAAAGACAGGTACAGCGCCTAAAAGAGCGCCAGGCTGAATTGGGCTTAAAGGTTAGATAAGAGGTTATTATGAAAAAAAATGTGTTAGGCATATTGATAACAATGGCTGTACTCCTCACCGGTTGTGGCAGCATGAACTCTAAGCTTGATTGCCCACGCAAAGGTGGAGTGATGTGTCGCAGTCTAGACGATGTCAATCGCATGGTTGATAACGGCGAGATAGACAGAATCAATCAAGCCAATGCTGCGGGGACGAGTGCAGATAACAAACCTGTACCCACTCCCGAGGTAGGCAATACGCCTTATCCCATCAAGGACTTACACCCCGGCAGCCCGGTTCGTTATCACGAAACCGTAATGCGGATCTGGGTGGCGCCTTATGAGGACAACAACGGTAATTATCATCAAGACAGCACCTTGTTTACCGTCATCAAACCCGGACATTGGATGGGTAAACCTGTCACCGAACTTGTGGATGAAGATTAAATCTGGAGACGTCAATGTTAGGACAATTTGGAGATTGGCAAGAAAAACTGCAAAGTTGGTGGGGTGGCTTTACCGCCTCAAAGCGTAGCACCGAAGAAAATATTGCTGCGGCCTTAAGCGAGCTACAGCCTAATATACTGGCTAACCTGCTGCCCTATATGTCCTATGATACCGATAATGAGCTTTATGTTAACAAACGCAGCGCGGGGTTTATCCTTGAAACCCTGCCCCTACCTGGTGCCAGTGAAGAAACGGTTAACATTCTCTCCACCATTTTAACCGATACCTTGCCCAAGGATGCTGACCTGCAAATCATGTTGTGGGCCTCGGATAAGGTGGGCGATGTGTTGGCCAAATTTGAAAAACAGCGTTCTGGAAAGGGCGAAATTTTTGAATGGTTGGCTAAAATGCGCACCGACTATCTAAAACAAGGCGCCTATCAATCTTTGATCAATAACGGCTCGATGTTGATCCGTGATTTTCGCTTGTTTTTTATCGTGTCCTTGCCCTGCAAAGACTATGAGGAGGTGGCCGAAGAACTCCTGAGTTTGCGTGAGGATATTCAAAGTTCTTTAAAATCCGTCAACATGCCTTCTCGTCCACTACCGGTCGAGGGTTTTTTAAGTCTTATGACCGATTTAACCTCGCCTTCTAGCGATCCCTTGAATGCGCGAGTTCCTTGGCAGGAATTAGACGATTTAGCCAGCCAAGTGACCAATCCGGAATGCATGATCAAGGTTTTCCCCTATCACTTGAGTTTTGTCAACGAAAATGAAACCTGGGAAGCTCGTTGCTTCAGCGTGCGCAATTTTCCCAAAACCATGGCACAGTGGAAAATGACTGATAGTATAGGTCAGTTATTTAACAGTGCCCTGCAAATCCCTTGCCCTTTTATCATCAGCCTTAATGTACGATTGTTAGACCATGAGCAATCAGCCGCCAAGGCTCAGTTGCAATACATGGACAAGGACAAGATGGCCAGAAGCCCTATGGCTAAATTTAATCCCATGGCGGGTGAGCAGCGCAACGATTGGGAATTTGTGCGCAAGCGCCTTGCCGAGGGCGATAGATTGGTGAAATCGTTTTTCCAGATCGTTTTATACGCACCGGAAAAACAAGCCATTGCAGCAGAGCGCAAGGTGCGCGACTTATATAGGGCCAATGGCTGGCGTATGCGAAAGGAAGCCTATTTACAGCTACAATCTTGGCTAGCCATCATGCCCATGCTGATGACCGAAGGCCTGTATAAGGATTTTGAGATCTTCAAGCGTTTTCGCACCATGACGGCCTTCAATGCGATCAATATTGCCCCCTTGCAAGGGGAATGGAAAGGCAGTCCAAGCCCCAATTTACTCTTGCCCGGCAGACGTGGTCAGTTGGCCACCTGGAGCCCCTTTGATAATACCGAGGGTAATTATAATGTCTGTATCGCCGCGGCCTCGGGTAAGGGTAAGTCGGTATTTACTCAGGAATATATCGTCACCATCGTCGGCTCGGGCGGCCGAGTCTGGATCATCGATATTGGTCGTTCCTATGAAAAAACCTGTAGGCTTTTAGGGGGTGAATTCATCGAGTTTTCGCTGAACAATCCCATTTGCATCAATCCGTTTAGCCTGATCCACAATCTAGACGAGTCCATGGAGATGTTAAAACCCTTGCTAGCCTCTATGGCACGTCCCTCGGGAAAGGTTTCCGATGAGGAACTTGCTTGGCTAGAAAAAGGCATTAAAGCCGCTTGGGAAGAAAAGGGCAATGCGGCCACCATCACCACGGTGGCTGATTGGCTAAAAGCTCAAGAGGCACCGATTTGCGAAAACTTAAATTTATTGCTGTATTCCTATACCAAGGACGGGATGTATGCGCGCTATTTTGAAGGCGAGGCCAACATCAACTTCGACAATCCTTTTGTGGTTTTGGAGTTACAGGAACTCAAAAGCAAAAAGGATCTGCAGCGCATCGTGTTATTGGTATTGATGTATCAGATCGCCGAAATCATGTACATGGGTAACCGTAGCCAATGCAAGTCGTGCATCATCGATGAGGCTTGGGATCTATTGGGGGGTGACAATGATAACGCGGCCAAATTCATTGAGGCGGGTTATCGTACCGCACGGCGTTACACGGGTAACTTTGTTACCATCACCCAGTCCATCAATGACTATTTTAAAAACTCGACCTCAACGGCCGCCTTTGATAACTCCGATAACATGGTGATCTTAGGTCAAAAAAGTGAGGCCTTGGATCAAGTGCGCAAAAACGAGCGGCTTTCCATGGATGCCTATACCGAAAGATTGTACAAGAGCTTGCGCAAAACCGACGAGTATTCCGAATGTGTGATCAAATCGCCTTCGGGACTTTCGGTGCATAGAATTATTTTTGACCCCTATTCACGGATCTTGTATTCATCCAAAGGGGTGGAATTCGATGCGGTAAAACGCCTACAAGCACAGGGCCATAGCCTAAAGGATGCGATTTCCATTGTTGCCAACCCATCACGCTAAGAGGACAGAGCATGTCGATTTTAACGGTAATTAAAAATAACTGGAGCCAGATTGAAAAGGATATCTATCAGTTTTTGCTCGGCGCCTTGGGTGCCCTCTGCGTGTTATTTATCTATCACGCTTTAGAGGGCCATCAGCAGCCTCGCATAGCTACGGTAAACTTAACCGGCGTGGTGAATAATTTTATCAAGGCTCAAGTAGGACAACAGCTAAGTCAAGAGGAACAACAAAGGCGGGTCAAGGCCTTTGGCAGTAGCTTAGAAAAGACCATGAAGGAGATTGCCTTAAAACACCACGTGGTATTGATGCCAAGTGAAGCGGTAATAGCCGGGGCTAGGGATTACACCCCCGTGTTACAACAACGTTTAACCAGTTTGCAGTAAGACCCATGTTTATTAGGCTGCTCATGATATTACTCGTTTGCTATACGAGTCTGGTTAATGCCACGGAAGTGGGTACCTATGGGGAAACCTATCCCATCATGGAGCAGGATTTTTTAAGCTTTATTCAAGAGCGCTTAGCCAAAATGCAGGCTTCGGGTGAACTTAAAAAATGGCAAGAAAAAGCCCAAGCGCGAACCCGCGAGCTTGTCGATAGGCCGCATCCGGTGCAAAATCTCAGTGTCACCACCGAACCCAGGAGCTGGTTGTGGGATCCTTCTATCACCTTGCCCCATGATCTCAGCGATGCCTATGGCCAAGTGTTCGCCAAAAAAGGTTCCACGTGGAACCCCTTAAACCAAGTGTCGCTGCGCAAAACCCTGGTATTTTACGATGCCGATGATCAAGAACAAGTTAAATGGGCACAAGCCATAGACAAAAAGCTAGCCGGTAAAACCAAGCTCGTCTTAGTCAAGGGCTCGGTGGGCCAAGAAGCCAAGCGGTTTGATAAACCGATATTTTTTGACCAAGAAGGTCGGCTAGTCGCTCGGTTTAAAATCCAACATACCCCGGCTTTAGTAAGCCAAGAGGGCTTAAAGCTACGCATCCAGGAGGTGAAGCCATGAAGCGTTGGATTTGGCTGTTGGGCATTGTCAGTTGGTTAAGCTTAGGCCAATTAACTCGAGCCGATGTCAACCCCTTATGTCATGGTAGTTTTATCAATCCCATCACCGATGTGTGTTGGACCTGTCTATTTCCGATTACTTTGGGAGGAGTACCTCTAGTGCCGCCTGCGGGAGGAAGCCTTCCCGATGCTCAGCCTAACCCTTCATCTCCTGTCTGTGCTTGTCCAAAAGGGATTATTTTAATACCAGGCCTGACCCTGGCTTATTGGGAACCCATAGCCTTAGTCGATGTGACTCGTTATCCGTTTTGCATGGTAAATATGGGCGGCATTCAATTGAATATGGGTACTAATTACGGCTTGGGCAAGGCCGAAACCGCCAATCCCAACCAAAACAGCAGCTTTTACTATGTGCATTGGTATAAATATCCCTTGATCTACTGGCTCAATATTTTGACCGAAGCACTTTGTCTTGAAAAAGGTGATTTTGATATTGCCTATCTTACCGAATTGGATCCTACCTGGAAGGATGATGAGCTCACCTTTATTTTAAATCCCGAGGCAACCTTATTTGCTAATCCCGTGGCTCAGATGGCTTGTGCGGCCGATGCAGCTGCAGCAGCCGCCGCTTTACCAATTGACACCTTATTTTGGTGTGCAGGTGCTCAAGGCACCATGTATCCCATGAACGGCCATGTGCAAGAACACGTGGGTGGTGTACAGGCCAGTACCTTGATGGCCGAGCGCATGACTTACAAAATGCACAGAGAGGGTTTGGTATGGGACTCAACAGGTCGTACAACTCCACCTTTCCACCAAGAGCTTTGTAATCAAACACCTGCCGCGATTATTCCAAAATCGCGTTACCGGTATCAAATGGTTTATCCCTTGCCAGCTACGACTTATCCTAATGGTTGTCAGCCCTTTGGCCATACTACAGCCGTTTGGGGTGCGGGCCGCGAATTTCCCTATAAAGGCGAGGATTTTGGCTATTTAATTTGGCGCAAACGCAATTGTTGCGCTTTTTAAGGAGAAAAAAATGACAGAAAAATCCAATGGTTTTGACCCCTCCTGGAAAATGATTGCCCTCATCGCCATCGTGGTGATTGCATTGTTGGTAATTAGCCGTGAGATCATCAATTGGATGGCCTACCAGGACACCAAGCAAACGATCAACAATATTGCCGACAAAGTCATGGAAAGAGGGCAAAGTTTGGAAGTCATACAAAAAAAAATGGTTGCAGATTTTGATGAAACTTTTGCTAAAAGGCAGGAGCCTATGAGTGCTCCAATAGAAGAAGCCCGTAAACAAGTAGAAAAAGTTGCCCAAGAATATAAAGAAAAACATGGTCCTGAACAACCCTTATCTGGTAGGGAGGAGTTTAAAAAAGAGGCCGATAGATTGATGCAGGAAAATATTCAAAGAGATTCAAAATTACAAATAACCCCAGATAAATCCCTAGGGCAAGATGGCTCAAAGTCCAATAGATAGGTTAATAATGATACAGAAGCCGAGCTATAAAATTTTGGCAATTGCAAGCTTAATCCTGCTGACAGCTATAGATGTTAGGGCGGAGGATTATGAGCAGTATGCGGCTGCGCAAGCCAAAACTGAAGCTGAAAAGATTAAGCTTTATCAGCAAGAGGCTCAACAATTCAAAGCCAGCATTGAAAAACGCATGCAGTCTGGAGATATTCATGAATTTGCCCAATGGATTCGCTCCCAACCACAGTCCTCAACCTCGGCTTTATCGGCTAAAGTAAAACGTTACCCTAGCATTTTAGTGTTTGTATCGTTCTCCATGCCCAAGACTAGTTTGCAGCAATGGTTAGTTCAGGCGCAAAAGGTTAAGGCTAATCTAGTGTTACGTGGTTTAGTCGATAACTCATTTACGGTGACCACCAAACGCTTGCAAGAGCTATTTAAGCAACAGCCAATCGGTGGTTTTCTATTGGACCCTACCTTATTTCAACGTTATGGCATTACCAAGGTGCCGGCCGTGGTGATTCACGATGGTACTGAATGTCAGCCCGATCAAAGTTGTAAGGAAAACTACGCGATATTCTATGGTGACACCAGCTTGGATTTCGCCCTAACCAAAATTGTTAGCACTGAAAAATCCTTAGCCCCTTTAGCCGAGCAGGCACTCAGCACATTAAGAGAGGATCAACATGTTACGTAATCTAATTGCAATACTGCTATCAATCAGTTTGATAAGTTCATTAGTTATTGCTAATAGTGCTAATGATATACCCAATGTTTTTGATGATGGTACTAAGACGGGAGAATATTTTCTTGAGCATGACATAAAGGATAAATTAAAGGATTTTGATCCAAATAGTATCTTTAAAAATTATCAAGAAAATCCAAGAGAAACCAATTTTTACACCAATGAGCAAAATCCCTTTAGTGATTTAACTTCAAGAGGGGCGTCAGCTGCAGCAGATGAGAAAAATGAACAAGCACGAATAGTGTTGCAAAGCTTTAGCCAAAAGCCAGACTATAAAATCAATATGCAAGAACCGGGAATGAAAACCTCGCAGGAGATTAGTAGTCATGCCGCGGATATCATCAATCATCAATACACGGGTTGTAGATCAACTCAGACCTGTAAAATTGAATATACCAATGAACCATGTCGAGAACCAGGAGGATTAGGTCCGACAAAATGTACTAAAGATTTGATCGTCCAAGCTAAACCAGCTCCTGTGGATAAGGCAGATGTAGTCGTGACTGCGCAAACAGATGGCTGGGGCTGGCGTTCCCGTCAGGTTAGCTTTGAAGTTGATCTAAAAGAAGGTAAACTCATTTCTTCCAGCGACCCACGGGCTGGGGTCTCGATAGAGGGCTCTGCTAAAGATATCAACCATTGTCATACCATAATAGTTGAGCATAGGGTTGAGCCTTTAAGACCGGGTTCTGATTTACCTGATGTACAAATTACCAGCCGGCCTGATTGTAATAATAAGTTTCATACTAAATTTACCTTATCTACTAAGGGATGGTTTATAGGTGGCTTAGGTGCCAAAATTACCTTCTCCATTAAGGGTATAGGTGAGCAAACCATTCAAGATGCTTGGAATAGTAGTTGTGAGCAACTTGAAAGAGCAGCAAGTCTGGGAGTTTGTGCCAGAGGCGCAGATAGTTGTACGGTGCCAGGCGGTACGCGTATCATCAATACCATTTCTATCTATAGGGACTGTTGGCAAACAACCACTCAGTACAACTGTCAACGGGGTACAGATGATGGCAGTTGCCAGAGCTTACGTAATCAAAATTGTGAGCAAATTGGCTCAAAGTGTGAGGATGAGCGCTGTTTAAACTATATTCAAACCTATCGCTGTCCGAAAAAAACTTGTCAGGCCGATCCCGTCATTGTCTGTGGCGATCAAAGTTTCTGTTTCGATGGTAATTGTACCAAACCAGTAAAAACAGCAAGCGAAGACTTTCAAAGGAGTGTCTCTGCCCTTTCCGCAACGGCAGATGCCTCTAAGCAAAACGATGGGAATTTTATTTTCCGCGGCAATGCCTTGAGTTGCCGCAAGGAACCCTTGGGCTTTTTAAATTGTTGTTCCGATAAGGGTTGGGGTAAAGATATTGGGCTTGCCAGCTGTGACGATGAGGAAAAGGCCTTGGGCTATGCGCGACAGGAAAGGCGTAGTCATTATGTAGGTGAAAAATGTACCAAGCATCTACCTTGGCCCATGGACCACGTCTGTATTCAACATCGCGATGTTTATTGTGCCTTTGGCTCCAAATTAGCCCGAATAGTTCAGGAGCAAGGTCGAGAGAAACAACTACGAATTGGATTTGGTGATGGTGAAAATCCAAATTGTCGAGGTTTAAAAGCAGAGGAACTGCAAAGGATAAAATTTGATTCTGATTCAATAGACTTTTCGGAATTTTTTGAAGATTTAAACCAAAAAATGAAAATGCCTGATGTGGGTATGACCAATGATAAGATCAAAGAGGCGATAAGGCGGCAGTTTGACGAAGGTAAATCACATGGTTAGAATCTTTATTATACTGGGCCTAATACTATTGAATGGCATTGCCGTAGCTGATTCAGAGGCTGATTACTATCAAGAACATGCCAAGGGTTGGCATTGGTATGATGATCCAGCACCTGAAGTTCAACCAAAAAAGCCAGCGGCAAAGCCTGCCGACCCCGTGGAGCAGATGAATGCTATACGCGCCACCATAAGACGCGCCCTTGCCAAGGCCATCATTGAACCTAGTGCCGAGAATGTTGAAAAGTACATCGCCACCCAAAATGCCTTGAGTGAACAGGCCAATCAATTTGCCAATAGCTGGCAACAGGTTTTATTAAATCATCCCGATTTAGATTATACCTTGACTCATCCCACTGATTCAGTTGCTTTGCAAATTTACAAACAGGAAAAACAAAAGCAAAAAGATGCTGCCATCGCTAAGCTAGCCAATGAAAGCGGTTTGTTTTTCTTTTATAAGAGCACCTGCCCCTACTGCCAGCAATTCGCCCCAGTTTTAAAAGCGTTTGCCGAGCGCTATGGGCTTACAGTAGTTCCCATTACCATGGATGGTATTTCCTTACCCGAGTTTCCTAATTCATTAATAGATAGAGGCCAGTCACGCAAATTTAATGTTCAGGTTGAGCCTTCTTTATTTGCGGTTAATCCCTATACCCAACAGGCCTATCCGATTGCTTATGGTCTAGTAAGCGAAGACTATTTGCAGCAAAGAATATTGGATATTGCCACTCATTTTCGTGGAGGAAGCTGATGAAACTCTTAAAAACTAGCCTCAAGCTCGTGCTTATCCTGCTGTGGAGTGGTTTAACAAGCACTGTATCGGCGGATATAGGTGGTGATTTGGATAAATATTTTAATGAATTAGGTCTGGAAGGTAATGTCACAGCGCCTCACGCCTATGAAGGCCAGAGAGCGGGTTATTACACTGGGGGTAGTATTGTAGCACGTAGGGAAGTCACTAATTTACATTTGGCAAACATTCAATTACCTAGCCTTAACACCGGGTGTGGCGGCATAGACATGTTCATGGGCGGATTTTCCTTTATCAATCATGATCAATTTGTAGCTGCTTTAAAAAGTATTCTCAGTGGTGCTAAAAGTTATGCTTTTAACTTGGCTTTAGAGTCCGCGACACCTGAAATTGCCAATACCTTAAAACATATTGGTGATCAGCTCAATCAAGTTAATCGATTTAATATAAATTCCTGTGAAACTTCCGCGGCTTTAGTGGGCTCAGTATGGCCGCGTACACAATTATCGCAACAAAAAATCTGTGCCGATATTGGTATGAGTGCTAAGCCACATTTATTTGATGATTATGCAGCTGCAAGACAAGGTTGTGGGAGCGGTAGCAAAATGACAGATACCCTTAATAGAAGTGGGCAATTCGCAAATTTTATAGTAAATAATACCAATATTGCCTGGAAAGCCTTACACATAGAAAATAGCTTTGACGCACAACTGGCTGAATTTATGATGTCGCTCTCGGGAACCATCATCATTCGAACGCCTGGCGATGGTAGCTCTGATAAAAATGAAAAGGTAGTTTTACCTTCTTTAGTGGAGAATTCTGATCTGGTGGCGGCCATATTATATGGGGGCAATGCCACAATTTATAAATGTGATGAAGTAAACAAGTGTTTATCACCTGTCCAAAAGGGGCAAGTCATAAATATTCCAAATGACATTGCTTTACGACAAAGAGTTCGTGACATTTTGCATGATATCGCTAAAAAAATTGTTGATGATGAACCCTTGAACGAGAAAGAAAAAGGTTTATTAAACGCGACAAACTTACCCATCTACAAAATCTTGAATGTGCAAGGCGCTTATTTTAAGGGTGCAGATAACTTAAATCTTGATAATTATGCGGAAATTATTGCCATTGATATCTTATTTCAATATTTAAGAAATAGTTTGCTGATCGTTAAAACCAATAGCAGTGCCTTGGAGCTACCCGATGAAGAAGCCAAACGCTTTCAAGTAGGCATTGATAAGGCTTTAGAAAGTGTGCGTCATCAACAAACCACAGCCTATCAAAAGGTCAATCAAATGATAACCCTGATTCAACAAACTCAGTTTCTTGAACAGCAATTGGCAGGTCAATTATCCACAGAAATAACCAATACTCTTTCTTGGTCCCGCGGCCAGCACTAAGGAGAAGAGGTATGCAGCTTATTCCGTTCGATGTCTATGTGTTTGGTAATGTAGAAATATATGAACAATATTTTCAAGCCATAGCGACCATTATAAAAGAGCCGGGATTCAATAGCGCAATTCATTTAGCTGTCTTAATCGGCGGTGTAGGGGCTTTATTTCGGATGATGTTTAAGCGCGACATCATGGAATTAGTGCGCTGGCTTGGAATTTTTTACTTGGTAATGTTTATTTGCTTAAGGCCAGCCGCCAGAGTGCATATAGAAGATCGTACCTTTACTGGAGCAACCCCTTTTAAGGATATTGATAATGTACCCTTAGGACTTGCTATTGTCGCGCACTATTCCAGTACTATTGGCGCTGGATTAACAGAGGCTGTTGAGAGAGTATTTCATGGCCCAGATGATCATTCTTATAATAAAACGGGCTTAGTCATGGCATCACGCATGGTAGCCGCGGCCAGCCAGTTTCAAATTAGCGATCCTACCTTTAACCACAATATGCAAAACTTTATGCAGCAGTGCGTATTTTATGATTTGTTTTTGCATCAATATACGGTTGATCAATTATTAAATGAGCCAAATGTATGGCAATTTATTTCTGGAAAGACCTCTAAAGCAAGGGCTTTTCCTTATCAGATAAAAGGCTCTAAAGAGTCATCTCAAAAAATTAAAACTTGCATAGAAGCTGCAGGTCAGATGAAAAATGACTGGGAAGCTGAAAAACAAACTGCCATAAAACGCTATGGAGCTTATTTTTTCCCTGGTGATGATGGCAGCTTATTCAAAAAGTATTTACCAGGAAGTTATAAGCAACTTCAAGTTGCTGCAGGTAATGCAGAAGACATCATCATGCAGCAAATGATGTCTAATGCCTTGCAACAAGGCGTTCAGCATATGGCTGCAGCTAGCAATGCTTCGGCAGCGCTTGAAAGCTTCGTAGAGGCTAAATCCAAATTACAGCAACGCATGTCCTATCAAAGTATTGGTGAGCAAGCCGCCTATTGGTTACCCCTACTTAAAAACACGCTCGAAATGATCATGTACGGCATGTTTTTGCTGGTGATTTTATTGGCTTTTTTGCCTTCTGGCATAAGTATTTTAAAGAATTATGCTCTTGGTTTATTGTGGATTCAGGCTTGGGCACCCATTTATGCCATCATTAACTATGCAGTGACATCGTATGCTCAAGCCAAAAGTAAGGCTGTTGTCGGCGCTCATCTGACTTTGGCCAATCTAGATGCCTTGGCTTCAGTAAATATCGATATGGCAGCCCTGGCAGGTTATCTTACCATGTCAGTACCTTTTCTTGCCGCAGGCTTGGTAAAGGGCATGGTGAGTGTGCTAAATCAATCTGCACAATACGTCGGCGGTACCTTGCAAACCGTTACCAGTGGCGTAGCCGGTGAGGCTGTGGTGGGTAATATCAGCATGGGCAATACCTCTTTTAATACTCATCAGGCCTATAACACCACTGCAAATCACACCGATACCTCGGGACAGTTTATGGCAGGGGGTATGAGTTACCAGCTTCCAGGTGGAAGTATCGCTACCGTTTCGCCCAATGGTGCTCAATCTATAAACATGGGGCCTAGTTTATCCAATTTGGGTTTTACCTTAGATGTTGCCTCAAATACGAGCACGGCGCTTACCCAACAAGCGCAAAAATCCTATGAGGCAGGCTTAAACTATCAAAAATCTGTAGGTGACTCATGGGCTAGTGCTTATCGTAATGCCACTGATTTGACCAATCTAATTGGTAAGGCAAAAAACTCTGGCAATACCTCATCGTTCAATCAAAACGATTCAGTAGTAGAGAGTTTGGCGAAGAATTACGATTTAGCTGAGCAGTGGGGTCGGTCTCATAACATGGTTGGATCTGATGCTACTGCTTTTCTTAATAGTGTTTCAGCCAATTTTGGTGCTGGAGTAAGTCTTGGTCTGGGAGGAGGTAAAGGTAAGAAAGACACCCCATTCGGCATATCAGCGGGAGCAGGTTGGAATCGCGAAGCGTCTAGAGGGAATTCCGTTACTGAATCAGCCCTTGAAAACAGTGCAAAAGATTATATTGAAAAAAGTGGGTATGCGACTAATCTGCAAACGGCTATGTCGGCTATTCATGATCATCATTTTAGTACCAATAATGAGGAGGCTAAGCATTTATCCGATAGTATTGGGGCGTCAATGGATCAGGCTCATCAATTTCAACAACAGGCTACCAGTAGTTTTCAAGCCGCCCAGCGATATTCTACCGAAGCCTCGATGACTCAGTCTAATTCGGCAACGATCAATGATCAAGCTACTCAAGCTTTTACCAATTATTTGCTCCATGGCGGCGCAGCCGGAGCAGGTGGTCAAAATTATTCTGCAGAGGATATCGAACACATGCGACAACATGATCCAGCTAAAATGCGTGAACTTGCGCAAAATTTTATCAGTGGTTACGCTGAAAATACGCTGCACAGCCAAAATTGGAATCATGGCATGGCAGCCTCTGAAAGTGACATCCGCCAGCTCAATCAACAAAATGATAGCTCAATTGCGGGTAAAGAAACGGTCGCCAATGATTATCGGCATAATCAACAGGCTCTTGCTAATAGTGCTCATCAACAAGGACTAAAAGAGAATATTGTTAATAATCTGGCCGAGGCTCAAGCTGATGTCCTTTCAAGAAGTACCAAATCTGACATTGAAAGTGAATATAAGCAGCTAAATGTAGATAGCCAGAAACTAAGAAGTGGACAAGAAGCCGAGATTAAAAGAGCTAAAGACGAACTTTCTAAGATAGGTAAATAACCCGAGCTAGGGAGATAAAAAAACATGCAAAAGCAAACCGAGCCATCGCAAATCAAGCATTTTATTCGTGGTGGGCAGACGTTTCTGCACAATTTCCGCATGTTCAATCAGATCTTTGGCCGAGCCTTTTTGTTTGTCGGCCTGGTATTTTTGTTTATCGATGGCTGTATCATCTTAGCTAAAACCACGCCCTATACTCGCTATGTGGTCAGCGAGTGGTTTAATGCTAACCTGGTGAGTTTTTTTGACAACCTGGCAAGACAAACCTTTATCTTACCCAACGGTGAAACTGTTACCCTTTATAATCGCGATTTTTTAAATTTGCCGCTGGTGCACGAGATCTTAGCCAAGCTGTGGTTGACGGTCTTTTATAGCAGCTTGGTTAGCTTAGGTATCTGTATAGGCGTGTTTTCGGCTGTTAGCGCTTGGCTAAGACGGCGAGGCAGAGAGCAGACCGAGGATAAACACATTCGCGGCGATAGCCTGGTGGAGAGTCACGAGCTTGCCAAGATAGTAAAACAACGTGCGGTTAAGGTCTCAAGCTTTAGCATCGGTGAGGTGCCTTTGCCCGAGCGCGCCGAGTTTGCCAATATCTTTGTGCACGGTTCGGTGGGAACGGGTAAATCGGAGACCATCAAGCGTTTGTTAGATCAAATCCGCCGCAGTGGCGATAGAGCCATAGTGCTGGATAAGGGCTGTGATTTGATCCGCTTCTTTTATCGTTATGAACAAGACACCTTGTTAAACGCCCTAGACGAGCGTGATGGTGGTTGGGACCTATGGGCCGATTGCCAAACTCCGGCTCATTTTGAAACCCTGGCCGCCGCTTTAATTCCCATGCCCGTTTTTGGTGGAGGCGATCCCTTTTGGATCAATGCCGCGCGGACGATTTTTGCCGCGGCCGCTTATCAGATGCGCAATGATCCAGAACGTTCAACCTTAAAATTGCTCAAGGTGTTATTGACCTCGGAAATGGATGCCATCAAAAACATCTTGCAGGGCACCGAGGCCGAGACCTTGATGTCGGATAAAATTGAAAAAACCGCGATCTCGATAAAATCGGTGCTCGCCACCTATTTAAAGAGTTTAAAATACCTGCGTAATAAACCCGAGGGCTTTTCAATTCGGCGCTGGATCAATGACGATAGTCATCAAAATTGGATGTTTATCAGCTCCCTATCCGATAGCCATGAAACGCTAAAACCCTTGATCTCAGGTTGGCTTGATATCGCGGCCAATGCCTTGACCAGTTTAACGCCCTCACGGGAAAGGCGAATTTGGATCATTTTGGATGAGTTGCCCAGCTTGCACCAGTTGCCGTGTTTGCCAGGAGCCTTATCCGAGGCCCGCAAGTTTGGCGGCTGTTTTGTGCTAGGCATGCAAAGCGTGGCCCAGCTTCGTAAACTCTATGGTAGGGATGCGGCCGAGGAATTATCGGGCCTGTGTAATACCCGGGTGTTTTTCCGTACCCCGACCTCAGACACAGCCAATTGGATCTCCAAGGAATTAGGGCAATGTGAAATTGAAGAGATCCGCGAGGGCTATTCCTATGGTGAAAATAGCATGCGCGCAGGGGTTTCGCTTTCACATCAAACCGTGCAGCGCTATATAGTCAACTATTCCGAGGTCATGGCCCTACCCGATTTAAATTGTTATTTACGCTTGCCAGGCGATTACCCGGTGGCTAAATTAAAATTGGATTATCAAGAGCGTAAGGCCGCGAATGCCGCTTTCGTCGCCCATGAATCCGCACAAGACCCCGAGCTTGCCGAAATAGATGCACTGTTGGATAAATATGAGCTGCCGACTTTAAAAAATCGCCAAGATTCTGCCAATACGGGCGATGAGATACCCAAACCGCGTAAAAGGGCCAAGCAGGTTGAGGAGAGTGTCGGGCTTGATAAGCCCGCGCAGATAACCGATGGTTTAGCGGATATGTTTGCCAGAGATTAACATGCTTTCGGTCAGAGCCATTAAAAGCGTTAAACAAGCCGCAAATTATTTTTTTGAAAAAGATAATTATAATATGGCTTCCGAGGCAAAGACCGAGTGGTTGGGAAAAGGGGCAGAGGCACTAGGCTTACGAGGTGAGGTTACCAAGCAGCAGTTTACCGATTTACTGCAAGGCAAGCTCCCTAATGGCCAAATGATCGGTAAAATGGTTGAGGGTCAATGGGTACATAGGCCTGGGTTTGACCTAACTTTTTCGGCACCCAAATCGGCATCTATCCTGGCGGCCTTAGGCCAAGATGAGCGTATTTTAGAGGCGTTCGATGAGTCGGTAAAGGCTACGCTAAATTATGTCGAAGGTTTATGTGCTCAGGCAAGAGTCACCAAGGATGGCAAGACCGAAGTTGTGGATACCGATAATTTAGTCATCGCCACCTTTAGCCACGATGTTTCGCGTAAACTCGATCCCAATATTCATACTCACGCCGTGGTCATGAATGTCACGCAGCGAGAAGATGGAGCATGGCGCTCCTTGGCTTCCAATACCAAAAATGAACCCAACGCCATGCCCCAAGGCTTTCTAGAGCGAGTTTTTGAGGAAAAGCACTTGCTTGGAGTTTATCAAAGGTCAGAATTTGCCTATCGTCTGGTTGAATTAGGCTATAGTATAGAAAAAACCCACGCCGATGGCCGATTTGAGATCGTGGGTGTGCCTAAGGACGTCATCCTAGCGCATTCACAACGCGGCACCGATATCAAAAAATTTATGCAGGAGAAGGGTTTGCAAGGCGCCAAAGCCGCCGCCTATGCTGCCTTAAAAACTCGAGATCCCAAGCAGGGCTTTGACCGCAATGATCTAGCCGAGCACTGGCAAAAAAAATCCCAGGACATGGGCTTTGATGCCAAGGCTGTGGTGGCTCAAGCCAAAGAAAGAGCTCAACAGGATAAACAGGTCGTAGAACCCAGGGTTGTCACTGAGGTTGCCAGAGAAGCCGTGAGCTATGCGCTTTCTGACCTTGCCGAACGTGATACCACGCTTTCTCACCATAGAATTTTAAACTCAGCCCTTGCCCATGCTATTGGCGAGGTCACGCCGACACAGCTGATAGATGCCATGCACCAGGCCATTGTCGATCGCGAGCTTATTCCCCTGCAGTCAACAGATGGCGAGCCCCGCTATACCACTCAAACTCTGCTAAATTATGAGCAGGACATGCTCAACGCCATCGGTAGGCAAAGCTATAGTGTCATGCCCATGGCCGATGAAAAAGTCATTACTAAGCAGCTGGCTAAAACTCTCTTGAGCCAAGAGCAACAAGTGGCCGTATTAAAATTGTTCTCCAGCCATGACAGAATCACGGCCCTAGAAGGTCCAACGGGTAGTGGTAAAACCTGGTTATTGCCCACCTTACAAAGGCTTGCCAAGCAGCAAAATTTTAAATTTTTGGTTTTGACGCCTGGCAAAGCCGAAGCCAAATCATTGGAAAAGCAAGGCCTAAAAACTCAGACCGTTTCGGGTTTTTTACATTTAATGAAGGAACTTGAACCCGAGAAGGCCAAGCAGTATCAAAACTGCTATATCGTGATAGATAACGCCAATATGCTCTCTGCTAAACAAAGTCGCGATTTACAACTGGCAACCGAAAGGTTAAATGCCAGAGCTACCTTCATGGGCGATAATCATGCCTATCTGCCTTATAGCGGTGGCAGTCCTTTTGAACTGATGCAAAAGGCAGGTTTAGCCACCGTGCATTTGCACGAGTTGCATAGGCAAAAGGATAGCCAACATGTGGAGGCTATCAAAGATACTCTAGCGGGCGATATTCAAGCTGCATTTAGCAAGTTGGGTTCACGCATGGTGGCTATTGAAGATTATGCCGCAAGACTCGAGAGCATGGCCAAGCATTATACCGGTTTAACTCCCGCGGAGCGTGAGCAGACCTTGCTACTGTTGCCAACTCGGGCTCAGGTGGAAACCATCAATCAATCGATCAGGCAAGAGTTAAAGTTGCAGGGTCAATTGGGACAAGCCGATACTCAGCTACAAGTTTTATTACCTAAGCGTATGACCGAGGCCCAAACCAACTCCGCCCAGCATTATTTGGTCGATGAGGTGGTGCGGTTTCGGGAGGCTCAACCACGGCTCGGGATTGATTCAGGATGCGACTATCACGTGGTTGAAACCGATACTGAGCACAATGTGGTGATCCTAAGAGCCGAAGATGGGGAGGCGCTTCACTGGGATCCCAGGCAAAAGACTGGCAACGTCGAAGTCTTTACACCTAAACAGCTTGAAGTTGGTGTGGGCGAAAAAATTCGTTGGTTACACAATCATAAGGAATTGGGATTATTCAATGGTCAGCGTTTAACAATAACCGCTATCAACGCCAAGCAAATGGTTGTTCAAACCCCAGAGGGTAAAGCTATAAACCTGGACCTTAGTCAGACTAAACAGCGGCATTTTGAGCACGGCTATGGTTTTACACCTCAACAGGTGCATTTTGAACATCCCAAGCAGGTGATAGCTCATCAGGAAAGCCAAACGGGCCTCACTACCCAGCGCAGCTTTTATAAGCAGATGGGGCAGGCAACGGATACCGTTTGGCTTTACACCGACGAGGTGGAAGGTTATTTGCGCACCGTGGAGTCACAAACGGGTAATCGCTTGGGCGCCATGGAGTCAATACTTGATGCGGCTAAACAAACTCGAGTAATAGATCCTAAGCATGTGCCCAGCAAGGATGCCGAGCAGTGGACACAGGCGGTTGCTAAGGTTTTGGCCAACACGGATTTTTCGTCCTACATTGAGCCAAAACAAGTTGAAAATATTGCCAAAGAGGCCACTCTATATGCCATCGCCCATCTTTCTGAACGAGAGGCGGCTTTTTCTAGCCAGGCGTTATTGGTTACCGCCCTAGAGCATGCCTTGGGTGAAGCCACGCCAGACGGTATTGAAAAGGCTATGGCTGAGGCTGCCAAGCAAGGTTTGCTACAAGGTGGCGAAAATAAACAGTGGACTACGGTTGAGGCCATTAATCTAGAAAAAAGTATTTTAGAGCTTGCCGAGCAATTCAAGGGCAAAATGACGCCCATAGCCGATGCTAAGATGGTGCAGGAGTGCCTAGCGGCTTGCCCTATTCCCTTGAGTAATGACCAGCGAAATGCCATAGAATCTATTACTCAAAGCAAAGACGGAACCGTAGTTGTGCAGGGTTTTGCTGGCGTGGGTAAAACCACCTTCTTGGCGGAAATCAAGAATATCTGTGATAAAGTCGATTACCCTATCATCGGCCTTGCTCCTACGCATAATGCGGTCCGGGAAATGCAAGCCCAGGGTATTCAGGCGCAGACCCTAGATAGTTTTTTGGTGCAAATATCCCGCGGTGAAGTTCAAGCGGATTATAGCAAAACCTTGTTTGTGCTAGATGAAGTTTCCCTGGTCGGTAGCCGTAATTTTCACGACTTACTAAGCTTTATCAATGATGCCAAGAGTCGTTTAGTTGAGATGGGCGATAGACACCAATTGGCTTCCCCTAGTGCAGGTAAACCCGGTTCCTTAACCCAAGATGCAGGAATAACCACGATTCATTTAAAGGAAATTAAAAGACAAAACGCCAATCCGACCTATTTGGATGGGGTTAATGCCTTTTATCAAAAGGATTTTAACAAAGCGTTTTCGCTTATTGATGAACATAAGCATACGGTTTCACAGACTCTAAATTTGTCTAGTGCAGATAAAGATCGCTTAGGGATAATGGAAATTAAGGATAAGGGACTAAGATTAGATACTCTGGTCGAGGATTATTTTGCCCGCAGTCCAGAGCGTCAAGCTAATACCCTGATCATTATTCCCTCCAACAAAGACAGGATCGCGGTCAACATCTTGTTACGCGAGGGCTTAAGGGAACAGGGGGTCTTAAAGGGTGATGAGATAAACATGACCATCTTGGTGTCAAAAAACTTAGATGAGGTACAAAAGACTCGAGTCACTAATTATCAAGAGGGTGACATCGTTCGCTTCAACCAGGCTAATAAGAATTTAGGCGTTGAGAAAAACGCTTATTATACGGTTAAGGAAATCGATAAAAAACATAATTTACTCAGTTTAAGGGATGACACTGGCAAAACGCTTGCCTGGCAACCTCAGCAAGTGAATAAGCGGCGCGGTGACTTTGAGGTTTATCAGGAACAAACTCGCGGTATTTGCCAAGGGGATACCCTATATTGGACTAGAACCAGTAAGGCGGATGCCATATATGTCAATGATAGGGTCAAAGTTTTGGCCGTGGATGCCAAGGGCTTAACGGTGCAAACTAAAGAGGGTAAGCAAGAATATCTATCTCTAGCTGCAAGAGAAAATCAACATTTGGAATACGGTTATTGTTTTACAACCTATAAGGTTCAGGGAAGCACCAGTATGGAAGCCATGGCCTTGCAAGAAAGTTATAGAATAAACCTCACCAATCAAAAGGATATCTTAACCGCAGCGACCCGTGGCAAACATAGCTTTACAATTTATACCGATAGCAGAGAAAATCTTTTAGCACAGATCATCCGTAACCCAGGGGATAAGACCAGTGCCTTGGAAACCATTGGTTACGATTTTAAAGCGGCTCAAGCTCAGAGAGAAAAATTGCCGCCACTTTCTGGCAATTATAATTTGTCACCAACCCAGGCAAGCTATCAATATGGCAAGCTAAAGTCGTCGCAAACCATCGATACTCAGCAAACCTGGCAGGGTTCTGCACTGGCTAAGACTGAAAATCTCTTAAACTTAATCCATAAGGCCCAAGATAAAACCTTGCTCACTGATAGTCTAAAGCAAAAGGATCAAACTAAAGCGAGTTTAACCGGACCTGAAAGAAGACGCGTGGCTTTGGCTCAGAAAATTGAGCGCCAAAGTATGCCCATTGAGGGAACCTTAGCCGAGCAATATCTTAGACAGCATTGTCAAATCAAAGGGAGTTTGCCGGCTTGTCTGCTTTATCATCCTAAATTATTTGTGCAAAGTCACAATAAGCATTTACCCGCATTGATTGTGGTTGCCAAAAATTCAGCGGGTATAACCCAGGCGGTCCAGGCCGTTTATTTAGATAGAAAAACCGCTAATAAGATCAATATTGCTCCTACCAAATCCATCATCGGTGTGGTCAAAAACTCTTTGGTTACTCTGCAAGAGGGTAAGAGTCAGTATAGTATTAATCTTGTCACCAAAAATCCTGAGGCAGGTCTTAGCCTTGGGATGGCTAATAGGGACGCTAAGGTCCAAGCCACTTTGGTGACTTCTAATCTACTGAATCTCGCGCCCGAACGCCTAAATCAAAAGCTGGTTTTTTGTCTGGATAATGATGGGAAACGTAGCCTCAATCAACAGATAGCAGAGCAAGCCATGCAAAAATTATCGGCGCTTGGCAAAACAGTGTTCCATACTCAGCCTAGCCAGATGAGTCAAGATTATAACGATGTTTTAAAGGGAGAGGGTGTTAAGGGCGTGCAGGCAAAAATTTCCGCTGCCTTACGATTTGGCAAAAACCAGACCCTGCAAGCTTACAGCTTGCAGGAGATCAAACTTTCGGCAAGCCAAAAAACTCAGCAGGTTGGCCAAGATTCCCTGCGTTTAGAGCAAAAAACTCAGCAAGAAAAACTTCAGCAACAAAACCAGCTTAGCCATAAACAATTAGAGAGAGATCTTTAGCCATTACGTTCCTTAAGTTTTTCTAAAAACCTTTGTGATAATTGATGCAGAGACTCCATGGAGGCTTTAAAGCTTTCCTCATCTTTAAATAGATTACGGTAAATGCTACGTAATACCATGGTGTTTTCGGCGAGCAGTTCTGCAAGTGTGCCATTAGAATAAGTTTCTGACTCTGCAAGGCTTTGGGTGCCATGGTGTAATTGATGGTCAACCACCAAGCCCTTTTCAATTAGCATGCGCACATACCGAGTCACTTTGATGCCTCTTTCAGTGGCCCTTTGTTGAATCATCTCGTAAAGGTCATCGTCTATACGTAAGCTAAAAGGTTTCATGAGTTTCTCCCTAAATAATGACCATTGTAATCCATGTTGTGAAAATAAAAAGCTTCTTGCTAAAGCTCTTTAATTTTTTAATGGCTTATATTAAAGTAGGGTTCAGCTTTTTTACTGGAGATCTTATGCCTTTGCTCAAACCTTCCCAAAAAACGGCCAAAGAACAAATGAGAATTTATATTGATCAGCAATTGATCGAGCAAATTAAGGCATATTGTGAATGGGCCGAAATTAAAAAGATCGATGAGTTTATTGAGCAGGCTGCGCAGCTTGTGCTGGAAAAAGACAAGGACTGGCGTAAAGTTAGCAAGCAAGATGGTCTTTAAGCTGAACTGGGTAGTCTTCCAAGCTTAATATTTCTGGCAATTCGATAGCGAGCATACTCAAGCGTTAATTGTTTAGCGGTTGCAACCCATTCTGGGGCTATGGGCAAATTACCCAATACCAAGCCTAAGGCATCTTCTTCAGTATTAAAAACTTGATAATCAAGTAAAATTTGCATGGCTAAACCAATTTTGCCAGGACTATCTAATTTATAGCCTCTATTAAATGCCATCTGTAAGCCTGCCGCTCTTGCCCATTTAGGAGGAGATTGAAATCCTGGTTCTTCCATGGCTTTTGACCAACCGACTAAGCGGGATAAATTCATGTTTTGGGATGTGGCCGCATAGTGTTGCTGAGCAATTGAGAGCAATTCATTACATAAGGCGCGCCGACTTTCTGGCATGCTGAGCAAAAATTTAAATAATTGTTGGGCCTCTTGATAGTATTTTTCCATACTTATCCCTTTATTAGCTCATTAACTGGCTAAAATGGTATTTAGACTTTGTTTTTTATTGTTTTTTCTAGGTGAAATCTTTTGCAAAAGCCCGATCAAATTTAACAATTTGCCAATCCTCAGCCTTGGTTTTAACTGAGCTAAGTTTTATTGATAAACGCTTGGGTAACCCGTCTTCCTATCTATTTAAAATGCTAGTATATACTCTAACCCCTGGTTTAGATAGATGAATATAACCGTAGAGAAGGCTAGATTAGCCTAGTTTCTAGTTGGAAATGATCGACAAAACTAACTAATAAAACTAAAGTATGCTTCAGAGAATATTTTACTCACATCAATAAGTATTATGCCAACCCCATTAGCCATAAAATGCTCCAATATTTAATAATAAAACGAGGAAAAACCATGCTACCCATTATATTTATCTTTGAAAATCATAGCTTGCCAGTCGCAAGAGACTATATCATCGATGCTCTACCGGGGCTAAAGCGTAAGGGGTATAACACAGTCGCCCATGAAACGCCCAAGGGAGCTGAGCTTAGAAAAATGCTGGTTTCAATGAAAACGAACTTGTCAGATCTAAATCAAACTTTAGTAGAAATAAAAAAATTAACCGATCAAGGTATTGAGCCTCCACCTCCAGTTCAACAGCAAATCAATATGATGAAAATACAAAGGCAATTTTATCCCTCAATGATCGGTTTTTTAAAAGCCATTGAGCAGAATAAATTCGATTTTGTTGGCATTGATAATGAGCAATATCGCTCGGTTGCGATCAATCCAGAGTTAGCAGATCAGCTAGACAAAATCCGTCCCGATCGTGACAAGAACATGACTGATAATCTCATGGACTTAATTTTTCAACAAAAAAACGTCATCGCTTTGGTAGGACTTAATCATGCAAAAGGTATACAAGACCACCTTTATCAAATAGCGCCCGAAGTTGCAAGAAATGCGGTGTACATTTATCCCTTTAACGATAAGCTTGAAGAGAATGCGGTTTCTTTAAATCTTAGCCAGCAAAATTGTCGTTTTGGAGTTGAGGTGCTAAACACCGTCTCTACTTTGCAAGGCTATCTAGAAAAGAAACTGGAAAAAGCGCTTAGAAACGCCGCTGCCAAGGGACAAGATAGTGTTGTTAAGGAACTTATGGGCGAAGTCGATAATAAAGACGCTCAAGATGAAAATCCTAACTCTCTTAAAACGGCGCTGCATTGGGCAATTCTCAACAATAAAATCGACTGTGCATTTACCTTAATACAAGCCGGTGCAAAATATGATATTCCTGATGCTAAGGGCAAGTCAGCCCATGATTATGCCGTTGAGCTACAAAGAAAAGAGATTTTACTCATGCTAGAAGAGGTAGAAGAAAATAAAAGACTAGGATCTTTTGCATCCTTAACAATTTGATTCTATAAAACTACGGTTAATCCTAGTGATTGTTCAGACATGCTGGGCTGTATTTTAATGCTAGATATGGCTTAATTCATGGTTTAGGATAGATGATATAACCTGAGTTTTAGCTATGCAGGATAAAAAATCCAACTTCTTGAGCAGGGGGCGATATGCCAAGTTTTTCCCTAGAGGACTATGCGTGGAAAAATGACATCGATTATCGGAAACATCCCGAGCTTTATCGAGTTGGAAAGGGGGAGCAAGGGGTGTTATTGTGCGAGCCCTATAAGAGCGAGATCTTAGCGCATTGGCGCTTTAAAACGCCGGAGCTTGCCAAGAAAAGCTCTGAAAAGATCTATCAATTATTCTTAGATTATCTTGCTAAAAGTGAATTTGTGGGTGCCGATATGGCGCGCAAGTTTTTGCAGATGGGATTTACTCGGGCCAGACGCTATACCAATTATAGGGGTGGCAAAAAATACGCTTTAAGTGGTGAACCCTTACCAAAGGGAACGGGAGATCCGCAGAAGGCAGAATCTGCTGCCATTTTCTACGCTAAATGGCAAGAGGCCGAAACTCATCCAGCTTACCAGCAACAAAAATTGGCTTGGAAAAAGCGTTTTGGATGAGGCAAAGCTCATGAAGAAGGATATCTTTTCAAACTTTTCGGGATAATTTATGCAGCCTTGAGTTGGTTTTTTCCCTGCTTAAATGTTTGAAAGAGAAACTTAGCCACTTTTTCTAAAATAAATTGATGGGATCTACATCGATGGACCAGCGGACCTTGCGGCTGATTTTCTGCTGCTCTATATAGGCTATGAGCTGTTTTAAGGCCGTGTTTAAGGTTTGACGTTGTGCACCGTGCAGCAAAAGTTGCATGCGATAATGACCCGCCTTACGTTCCAGTGGTGCGATGACAGGGCCTTGTAATTGTACTGGTAGTTGCTGCTGTAGAATAAAGTTGCAGCAATCTTGCATAAAGCGTTGCATAAGCTCAGGATTTAAGGCTTCTGCCCGCAATAGTGCCAAGTAGGTATAGGGGGGCAAATGGGCTTGCTGTCTTTCATGCAACGCATATCTAGCAAATCTAGCGTAGCCTTGGGTTAATAATATTTGCAAGAGAGGATGCTCGGGATGATAGGTTTGCAAAAGCACCTCTCCCGCCTTATCGGCCCGTCCAGCCCGTCCTGCAACTTGGAGTAGAAGTTGTGCCAAGTGCTCGCTAGCCCGAAAATCACTGCTGAATAAACCTGCGTCGGTATCTAAAATGGCTACCAAGGTGACGTGGGGAAAATGATGACCCTTGGCTAGCATTTGGGTACCGATTAAAATCCTTTTTTGCCGACTGTGGATTTGCTGCAAAATGGTTTCCATGGCATGTTTGCGCCGGGTGCTATCCCTATCTATGCGTAGCACACCCGCCTCTGGAAAACGGGCCTCCAATACTTTTTCAATGCGCTGAGTGCCAACGCCTAAGGGTACGAGTTTAGGCTGTTGACAAGAGGGGCAGCTTTTAAGAACAGCTTGCTGGCTATTGCAGTGATGGCATTGAAGAAAATTGTGGTGCAAGGTTAGATGCGCAGTACAGCGCTTGCAGCCAGCAACCCAACCACATTGATGACAGATTAAAACGGGCGCATAGCCGCGCCGATTTAAAAAAACCAATACTTGATTACCTGCAGCAAGATGTTTTTCCATGGCCGAGAGTAGTGCTCCGGAAAGGCCTTCTTGCATAACCTGGCCCCTAAGGTCAAGAGTGCGAAAGCTAGGCGGGCTAGCATAGCCTGCACGTTCCGGCAGGGTTAGCTCTTGATAACGGTTTTTAACAACGTTATTGATACTTTCCAAACAAGGCGTGGCCGAGCCTAAAACCACGGGAATACTTTCCAGCTTACCTCGCATGACTGCAAGGTCACGGGCACAATAACGAAAGCTATCTTGTTGCTTAAAGGAAGCATCGTGTTCCTCGTCAACAATGATGATTCCAGGTTTGGCCAGCGGGGTAAAAATAGCCGAGCGAGTGCCAATCACAATGTGGGCTCGGCCACTTTGCGCCTCTAGCCAGGCTTTGGCGCGTTGGTTATCGGTTAAATTAGAATGTAAGGCCACGATTTCGGCTTTAAATCTATTTTGAAAGCGTTTGACAGTTTGTGGTGTTAAATTAATTTCTGGAACTAAGACCAAGGCTTGTTGGCCGCGTTTAATAACTTCGGCTATGACTTGTAAATAAACTTCGGTTTTGCCAGAGCCCGTGACGCCATCGAGTAAAAATACCTCGGGCTGATCCAAATGGCTCAACAGCCTTTCTACTGCCTGCTGTTGTGCGGAATTTAAACTGAGTGCTTGCTGCTGGATGATGACTTGACTACAGCCATGGGCTGGAGTGAGTTTAATTGCTTGAATCCAGCCCTTTGAGGCTACATTCTGTAGAACGGTTTTATTAATATCCGCCTTTAATAGCTCAGTTTTGCTAAGGCCCTGGGGATGTTGAGCCAATAACTTCAGTAATTTAGCTTGTAGAGGGGCACGAGCTAAATGAACGAGGTCAACTTGTTGACCCTGTGCCGTTAGCTGCCAATGACTAATAATAGTGGGTTCTATGGATTTAGCTTGGCGTATCGATGCAGGTAGGGCCGTTGCATAGGCATCCCCTATGGGCCATTGATAATAATCACTGCTCCAATTGATAAGCCGCATCAGGCTCTTAGGCAGAATGGGCTTGAGATCCAAAATCGCCGTGGCAGACTTTAATTTGCTGGGAGCGTGATCGGTTTGATTGCTAACGGCAATTAAAATGCCACAGACCTGTTTATTGCGTAAGGGGATTTGTACCCGCACGCCGGGTTGTAAGGTATTTACATCACACTGAGGGGGGGGCAAATAGGCTAAACATTTTCGCAAGGGTGAGGGCGTGGCGATTAATAAGAAAGCTGTTGGCATAAGATGAGGTATGGTTAACATGGCTAAACATCTTAACATTAAACTCAATTTATGTAATAGTTTAGTCTAGTTCACTTATGGAACATCTATGTTTGCAGTCATTTATCGAGCCTATGTTAAGCCGGGCCAATAGGATAACTATAAGCAGTATTGGCATCGAGTCGCCTCTTACTTTGTGAAAAATTGTGGGGCCTTGGGCTCATGTCTACACAAAACCGAAGATGGTTCATGGCTGGCCTATTCACGTTGGCCAGATAGGGCCACTCGTGATGCCGCTTGGCCAACCGATAATTGCTTTAAGTCTGCATTACCCGCCGAGGTCAACCAAGCGATTTTAGGACTTAAAGATTGCCTGCTGCCTGAACCCAAGTTTCCGGAAATAGCCATGGAAGTGATAGATGATCTTTTAGGTTAAAGTTCATCTATCTTTGCAAACAACGCTTACCTTGGGGTATAAAATACTTTTCTTTTATTTAAGGGTTGTACTTCACGAGCATTTTCATGGCCAAGAAATTGCTTGAGCTTAGCAATCTGTTCAAAAGAAGCTTGAATGGGTTCAGCCATGATCAACCACTCGACATTTTCGCTACAAGGCGGGGTGGTTAAGGAGCCCTTAAAGCTGTAAAATGAGTGCTTACTAGGTAGGAGGCCATAAAGGTCAAGGTTGGGATTCTGTAAGGTATGCTTTTGTTCTTTTAGAGCAGGCAAATTAGTTAGGATTTTAGCCAATTCTGCATTGGCCTTACCCTCTTTAATAAATACGCCAACCACGGCTAAATTACCGGTAGAGCCTTGATGGACAAAGTGAATCTCCAAGGGAAAAGCTTGGCCATTGAGTTGATTTTCACTCGGAGAATGAAAGTGGAATTGTTTTAAAAAATACCTTTCCCGATTAGCGGTCACGTACTCAAGGTGGTTTTGCTTAAAATCAAGCTGTAAGGTATGGTCATTGTCAATAATGATCTTTTTGCCACGTAAGTTTAAGGTCGTTATTCCATCAGCACTAAAATCCAAAGGTACAGGCTGATAGTGAAACTCAAGTAAATGCCCAGGTTGAGGGATGGCCTTTTGAATATTGATTGGAGATTGTTCTTTACCTATACCGCAAAATTCATAGGCCGGATCAAGACTTGCCCAATGTGAGGTTCCCCTATCGCCGGTATAATCCCAAACAGCTCCGGCTTTATCATTGGCTAAACCCAATGCGCAATAGAATATGAGACTCATGCAGCTGGATATTTTCGCTAAGTTAATGAACATATGGACCTCCTGTTGAATGCCAACTCAAAAGCATAAATTAAGACTTTATTTCACACTCGCTAGAGGGTATTGTAAATCCCTTTTTGGTTAAGTGTATAATAGTTAGCCGAACTTCAACAGTAATTGAGATCATGTTAAATTTAGACACATTGATAACAACATTAAATGCTTGGCCTCCCGAAGTCATTGCCGGCATGGAATTAGTCTTCTGCTTATTGGCACTGGGCGGTTTTTTGCGTGCCTATGGATTGGCAGGACTTTATTGCTATGTGTGTATTTTACTGACTGTGGGTAACGTTCAGGTGCTAAAGGGGGAGCAGTTTAGCTTATTACCGCATCCCATAGCCTTAGGCACTACGCTTTTCGCCATCATCGCAGTGACCTTTGATATTATCACCGAGTATTATGGTAAGCGCGCTGCACTCAAAGGCGTGCAATTGAGCTTTTTTATCTTGGCTTTTTTTACGCTTTTGATGTTCTTAACCGTAGGTTTGCGACCTTTAGATCCTCATGTTTTGCCTCAGGATGAGCTATCTTTATTTATCAACCACACCCACATTAAGGCCTTATTTTTACCCTTACCAGGCATTTTGATCGCCAGCTTAACGGCTTATTTAAGTAGTCAGTACGTTGATGTTATTTTGTACTTTGTGTTAAAGCGTTTTACCCATACAAAATTGTTGTGGCTACGAAGTTTCATTTCAACGGCCGTCTCAGCCTTTATCGATACCTTTTTATTCAGCCTTTTAGCTTGGAAGGTCTTAAGTCCAGAACCCGTGAGTTGGGCTACTTTATTTAGCGTATATATTTTTGCTGCCTACCCTTTGCGTTTAGTGTGTAGTTTCTGCTTTAGCCCTCTGGTATACTTGGCGCACCATTGTTTACCCTTAAACCAAAATGAACACCTATCCTAATTTTAAATTTACCATAGTCCAGCAAGCCAAAGACAGTAGGGCTCGTTTAGGTAGCTATCAAACGCCTCATGGCATTATTCAAACCCCCGCCTTTATTTTTTGTGCAACCAAAGCGGCGATGAAGGGCATTGCACCCAAAGATATGTGGGCGGCCAATACCCAAATCATTTTATCAAACACCTATCACCTGATGTTAAATCCAGGTTCTGAGCGCGTGGCAAAAGCGGGTGGCCTGCATAAATTTATGGGATGGGACGGGCCCATGTTTACCGATTCGGGTGGCTTCCAAATTTTTAGTTTGGGACATGGCTCTGTGGCGGAGGAAATAAAGGGCAAGCGCTCGGGTAGCCGTAATAAATCTCTGGTTAAGATCACTGAAGAAGGTGCTTTTTTTCGTTCTTATTTAGATGGCAGCAAGCATCTATTGACCCCCGAGCGCTCCATTCAGATCCAACGTGAGCTCGGTGCGGATTTAATCGTGGTTCTTGATGAATGCACGCCCTTTCACGTTGATAAACGCTATACCGAGCGCTCCATGCATTTAAGCCACCGTTGGGCGGTGCGTTCTTACAATGAATTTGCTAGACACAATGATGGCAAACAGGCTTTGTATGGGATTGTACAAGGTGGGGTATATCCCGACCTTAGGAAAATAGGCACCGATTTTGTCAATTCGCATGACTTCTTTGCCCATGCGGTTGGAGGCTCATTAGGGGCCAGTAAGGAGCAAATGTACGACGTTGTGGCAATGACCATGGAAAACTTAGCGCCACAAAGACCCGTACATTTACTGGGTATAGGTGGCATAGGTGATATTTTAAACGGTGTTGAACAGGGTATCGATACCTTTGACTGTGTGCACCCAACGCGTTTAGCCAGGCATGGAGGCGCCTTATTAAGACCGAGTTTACATCCAGAGCAAAAGCCCAACAGACGCGAGCATATTAATTTGCGTAATGCCATTTTCCAAGAGGATTTTTCGCCCATTGACCCCGAATGTGGTTGTTCAAGCTGTGAAAATTTTTCACGGGCTTATCTGCATTATTTGCTAAAAGCACAGGAGCTCTTGGCAATGCAGGCGATCAGTATTCACAATGTATTTACCATGAACCGACTGTTGGCCGATATTCGCCGAGGAATCCAAACTTCGACGCTTAGCGAAGTTAAGCGCTATTGGTTAGAGTCTTAGGAGCCTGCAGACAGCGCTCAGTTAATGGTTTATGATTTTTAGTATTAGCCGTTTAGCTAAACCCCTGGTTATATGCAAAAATTAACTTTCTACGATTTAGTCTATTGGCTAGATCTTGAATATGCCAAACTTCTGGCTAAGCAGTTAGCTTGCCTAAGCAATTTTTCTAGTTCGCAACAACTTGAAGAGCCGAAAGCAAGCTGGTTTATAAGCAGTGCGCGCGATCTCGGTATTCCGCTGATCAAATTTAGGCATTCGGTGCAGTTTTTAGTACTTTGGAACGATGTTACCCGACTTGAGCTATGGTTAAAGCGCTTCAATGTAAGTCAAAGACAACAATTATTAACGATTAAAATAGAATACGATAAAAGTAGTTTTGATCTGTTGGATCTAGCCTTATTCAATAATTCAGCTGCTGCGGTTTCCTTGCTCATTCAGCATGGATTTTCATTCTCACGACAAAATATACTAAGTTTGCAATATGCCTTAAGGCATAATCATTATGAAAGTTTAAAGGTTTTACAGTCACAACTTTCAGCAGATAATGATACTCTGCTTCCTTATGCGCTAAATGCTGGCTATTTATTGGCAGCTCAATTTTTAATGGCCCAGGGTTTTGCGGTTAATGGCACGAATGCCAAGGGTCAAACTCCACTCAGCATAACCTTGGCTAAACTTGCTAAACCTAACGAGCAATCCCACGCTTACAAAATTATCCTTTTTGGGTTGATTCAACAAGGTGCTAGGCGTGAGCATTTAACCGAAGCCGAAAGGTCTTTATTAATCAATTTTGAACAAGTTTTTTTGCCACGACTTGTGGAGCAATCACCTGCAACACTTTGGCAGCAAATCTTAATGAGCCCTAGACAGCTTCAATATTCTAATCATCAGCTAAAGCACAATAGTAGTCTAGATTACCAGCTGATTTTTGAGCGTCATCTAAATAAAGGCGTTATCAAACTCAATTTGCAATCGGTTGAAGATTATTCCAAGGGAATTTTATATCTGCTTGGAGAAGCAACGCTTAAATTATTGGATATGAGCATGCAAGAGCTTAAAAATACCTTGCCGGAAAACTTGGCTCAACGTTGGTTGATCGAACTAGGTACTAATTTTATCCGCCAATTACGCCGTGAACCCTGCTCCGTCTCAGCGGGGTTTAGCAATGCCTGTTTTGGATTATTCCTGAATTATAGGGCAAATTTTTCTTGCACTAAGAAGGGAGATAATCAAAATAAGGTTTTTAATCTAAATATTGAAAGACGTTTGGCAAAGCTCAGCAGCTTTACCAAATTACTCATCATGCAAGACGTTATAGTTCTCATTAATGGCTATCAAAATAGGCCGAATGATTTATCGGCCCGAGTTACGTCTCCAGCAAATTTAAAACTTCGAATAGCTGAAATTTGCCAAGATTTTAATCAAGCGGATCAACTTTTACAGGATTTGGCCCACACTGAAATAGCTAACTCCGCCACGTTAAGTCCTTAGGATAAATGTCCAGCCTGAATGGCGGTCAAGGCGATGGTATAAACAATATCTTCAACCGTTGCTCCACGTGAAAGGTCATTCACCGGTTTGCGCAAGCCTTGTAACATTGGGCCTATGCTTAGGACATCGGCGCTTCGCTGCACGGCTTTATAGGTGGTATTACCGGTATTAAGATCGGGGAAAATGACCACAGTTGCCTTGCCCGCAACAGGACTTTGGGGCGCTTTACTCTTTGCCACGGACTCAATTAAAGCCGCATCGTATTGTAAGGGACCATCGATGATGATATCGGGCCGCTTGGTTTTAACCAATTGGGTGGCTTGACGAACCTTATCTACATCATGACCTGAACCAGACTCACCGGTACTGTAACTTATCATGGCCACCCGAGGCGTAATTCCAAAAATTTTTGCAGAGTCTGCACTTTGAATGGCGATATCTGCAAGTTGTTCTGCATCGGGATTGGGGTTGACGGCGCAATCACCGTAGATCAACACTTGTTCGGGTAAACACATGAAAAAAACCGAAGAAACTAGCTTAGCTTGTGGTGCGGTTTTTATAAGCTGAAGCGCTGGGCGAATGGTATCGGCCGTGGTATGAAGGGCGCCTGAGACTAGGCCATCCACTTCCCCTTGTTCAAGCATTAAGGTGCCAAGAACAATGGAATTTTGCAGCTGTTCTCGAGCTAAAATTTCGTTCATACCCTTGTGTTGGCGTAGCTCGACCAGACGCTTAAGATAAATTTGTGAGTGAAGTTTTGGATCAACGATTTGCAAGTCGGCATGCAAGTTAATACCGTTGTCTTTGGCCACCCTTTGAATTTCCTCGGGTTCACCTAATAGCACACATTTAGCAATACCTCGTTCAGCGCAAAGTGAAGCGGCTGCCAAGGTACGTGGCTCAGTTCCTTCGGGAAGCACAATTCGTCTATTGGCTTTACGAGCTTTTTCAACCAACTGATAGCGAAAGGCGGCGGGTGATAAGAGTCGCTCCCCGTGGGCCTTGGCTAAGTCTTTGATCCAAGCGGGCTCAATATGGCTGGCAATATAGTCTCTGACAAACTCTATCCGCTCCGTATCATCTAAGGGAATTTCGGTGGGCATCATCTGTAAAGTGCTCGTGGTTTGAAAACTATCCGTTTTAACCGATAAAATGGGTAGGCCTGAATGTAAGGCTTGGTGACATAACTTCATGATATTGGTGTCGGGTGGATAATCGCCGGTAAGCAAAAGGGCCGCAATTTTAACACCGCTTAGAGCCGCCATGCAGGTGGCAAGAATGATATCGCTGCGATCGCCTGCGGTGATGACCAGGGTGCCTGGCGTCAAGGCGTTGGTCATATTGGGTAAACTGCGGGCGCACAAGCTCATGCGTAAAATACGTCGTGTTGCCATATCGCCGGCGTGAATGACCTTGGCAGCTAGAAAATCAGCGATATCCTTAACCCTTGGGGCTATCAAGCGTGGTTGCCAAGGAATACCACCTAAAAGCCTAAAGGTTTTATTGCGAAAGGAATAGTCTTTAGCATAGCTTTCAAGATCTTGGCTAGTTTGAGCCTTTTCTAATTGCACTAATTCGATGGGGGAGCGACCTTGTCTATCCACAGGCGCATTGATCTTATTGATAATACAACCAAGCAAATGCCGGTTGGCGGGCCCGCCATAGGCATCGATGGTGATTTCAATTTGTTTAGCCAATTGTTCTGAGGACTTATTGCCGGGGGCCGCCACTAAAATAACTTCGGCACTCAGTGCCCTGGCAATTTCACTATTCAAGCGACTGGCATAGGGATAATCAGAGGTCGAGATCAAACCTTGTACCAAGACTACATCCACCTGCGTGCTCAATTTTTCATAGGCTGCGACGATATCTTCTAGCAGTTCATCCAGTCTACCCGTGCTTAATAATTGCTCTACCCGCGTAACGGTGACACCGATGGGCGCAAGCGTTTCATCCGGGTGAGTCGCGATGGGCTTGAATAAGGTAACGCGAATACCCTGATTGGCAATGGCGCGTTCCAAACCTAAGCCGACGGTAATGAGACCAACACCAAGGCTGGTGGGGACAAGCATGAGGGTATGGGTCATGGTATTATTAGCAGGATAAGTTGACTTAAATCTATTTTAGCAAGCAAATCTCAAGCTGTATGCAAAAAAAACTAGCATTTTAACGCGATTGGGTAACTATCAATTGAGAACAATAATTATGAGCAGGGTTTAATAGCATGCGCTTGAGGGCGTGATAAGATAGGGTGTGGCAGGCATAGGAGATTTCAATGACTTATACGATTGACTTTAGCGCAAATCCATCCGACCAAGAAATAGATGCTATTTGTAAAGGCTTAGCTGAGCATGCTGAACAGGTTATGGGCTACAGTTCCTTTGAACCCTTTGGTTTTTTAGCCCATGATGAGACGGGTGGATTAATTGCAGGTTGTACCGGCGTATTAATGTTTGGTGTTTTATATATTAAATTACTCTGGGTAGATGACGTGGCAAGAGGTAAGGGACTTGGGCAAAGGCTTATCCAAAAAGCAGAGTCATTCGCCAAAGACAAGCACTGCCGCTATATCACGGTGGAAACCTTTAATTGGCAAGCAAAAGGTTTTTATGAAAAATTGGGTTTTAAAATCGAACATGTCTACGATGGCTATGATGCGGACAGTAAATTTTATTTTCTTAGAAAAAAACTTTAGCCTCTGGTAGTTAAATAAATCCATTCAGGCTCACAGCTTATATCAGCCTAGCGGAAATTTGGCGAAGCTAATGATTTAAGGTCATTAACCTAATTGAACTCTTTAGGCTAATGACCGAGAGACTTAAGGCCGATAAGAATTATTGTATATCTCGTTTACTAGCAAACACACTGTTGCAGCGGCGGCTGAAAGTATCAAAGGAGAAGCTTGATAAAAAAGCGTACCCTTGGTTTTAGCAAGGGAGACTGGCTCTTGATAGGTTATGGTGTTGCTAGCAGTTTCAGGATTTACAGGCTCAGGGTCTACAGTTACTTGTTGGGCCTTAAGTTTTTTCATTTCTAATTTTAGCTGTTGGTATTTAAGCGTTTCTTGTAAACAGTGTTTTTGGGCGAGTGTTTCTATTTGCTGCTGGGTGAGGTCGCCCCGATATTGCGGGTAAAGGATCAATAAACGAGCGATATGAGCATATTTCATGCCCAGTTCAAAGCGCAAACCATCTTCGGAATAATAATTCTTTAGCTTTTTAGCAAAGCGCGGCTCGGTTATTAAAAGCTCCGCAGCGGCCTGTGGGTCACCAGGGTATTCAATGTACTGCGGATTTTGGAGTTCAGCACATAGGACAAACTCAGAAAAGCGCCCCATATAGTCGCCAATTCCAAATCCACCGGCAAGGCTTGGCCATAAGCATTTATCCCAAACCATATTTTTTGGATTATAGTCCACGCGGATGTCATGGGCAGACTCAATGCGATTTTTAAGTTTAGCGGGTAGGGTACCCTGAGTAGCCTGCTGCTTAAATAGAGCGGATTTTTTTAAAAAAGCATAGAGTAAGATGCGCGCAGCCGGATTTAATTTGGCTACCAATGCCTTATCTTGAGTGATGGCCAGGCAGATTTCTTCGCGTTCATGATCAGAGGCATTATTTTTAGCATGACAGCTTGCAAGGAAAATACCCAAGCCTTTGCGTAAGCTGCTGATATTAAGCGCATAACTCATGACTGCCATTGAAAGATCGCTGGGTTGGAGATTTGCCAACTTATATTCCGCTATCATTTTGCGCATGACTTCGGACTGTTCGGCGGCAAGCGTGGCTTGTTGTTTGGAGCTCAGCAGATTAAAAAATTCACTGGCATAAAAAGCAACTGCAAATTTTTCGTTCTCTACTAGTATTTTATAGACCTTTGCCTGCTTTTGTAGGGCTTGATTGATTTGTTGAGAAGAATATTTGTTACGTTCATCTAATATTTTATCGGTTTCTAATATAATGTTAGCTATATCTTTTAGATTGAGCATTTTTACTCCTCCTCTTAAAAATGGTTTTTTCAAAGTATGTTTAACTAATAATGTAAGGTAGAGCAAAGACAGAACAATAGCTTAAATTTTGGGACTCAGTTTGGCAAACATTTTATCTGTCTTTACGTTAGAATGATGAAAACTTATGCGGAATTTATATGTTGAATAAGTTAGCCTATCGTCAACTCAGCGAAACTGATTTAAACAGTTTTTTTAGCTTGCGCCTGGAGGCCCTGCAAAAATACCCCAGCTATTTTTTGGCTACCTATGAGCACGAAAAAGCCTGCGGAAATCAGTTTTTCGCGGAAATTTTGCGGGCTAATGCATTGGAAAATGTGATTTTTGGCGCATTTGAGCGGGAATGTCTCATTGGTATAGTGGGAATTTACCAAGAAAAAGCAGTAAAAGTAGCCCATAAATGTACTGTCTGGGGCATGTACGTCAAGGTTGAATATCGTAAGCAGGGTGTAGGCAAAAGGCTACTTGAGATGGCTATCGATCACGCAGAGCAAAAAATGCATGGCTCAGTTATCAACTTATCGGTTGAATCCAATAATTTAACTGCCATGGGTTTATATGAAGCTCATGGTTTTAAAGCATGGGGCAAAGAACCCAAGGCAAAATATGTCAATGAGGCCTATCATGACCTAGTACACATGTCACTGTTATTGTAAAAAAGGTTTATGATCATGGTTCACTTTTAGCCATTAGCTTAGCAACGTCAAGCAGCAACACGTCTAGAAAATCCAGTTTTTCAGCCTTCAGGGTTTGGTAGAAAGCCTGGCCCTCGGCATTTGACCTTAGGCACCATAGTTCTATGCGCTCAATTTTCTTCTGATAAGCAATCTTAGCTAATTCTTGTAACAGATTTTTGGCTATGCCAAAACCACGGTATTTAGCTTGCACGAATAGATCGTCAATTTGAATCAGTGGGGTTAAATTAAAGGCACGATTGGTATTAGCAAAGCTGTAAAAACAAAATCCCAGAATAATATCGCCTTGAGCTGCAACCAAACCCTGCCAATCAGCAAGAGGGCCAAACAGCTCGTTAGCCATACGCTCAGCTGTTAGCTTAAAGCTAGCCTCTAAGCCCTCGTGTTTTACCAGGGCCTGCATTTGTCCGAAAACCTGGCCTATATCTTCAGGCTGAATGATTCTAATTATATAGTTCATAATTTGTATATCGCCATGCATAGGTTAAAAAAACATTGAATTTTTTACCTTTCATTGTCAAGATGTATCCTAAGGTGAGGCATTTAGTAAGTGCTGATAACCCTTTCCTACAAGCTCCTATGTTAAAAGATAAACGGATACAGTGTCTCTGATCTGCTCCTTAAATCAAGCTATTTAGCCAAGAGGCTTCGCAGATTAAGAAAATTTTTAATCCAGAATAACTAACAGTTTTTTATCAAGAGGAAAAGTAATATGCCAATAGATCAAAAAGCCAACCAAGTGGCCGCTACTTTAGTTGAATTTATATCAAAAACATTGATAGAAAGAAATTACTTCCAAAATTATGCCATAACGCCCAGCATGTTGATCTTTTTGGCCAATGATTTAATCAAGACCTTAAATCAAGCCCAGGCCGAAAAATTTAGTTTAGCGAAAGAGCTTTCAATTACGTATAAGCAATTTTTGGGTAAGGAATTAACCTCTGAAGAAAAACGTTACGATGCTGAGGGCTTACATGCATTGGATGTTATGGGTGAAATATACAATGGCATTAAGTATGCAACGGGTTTTTCTGTGGCAAAAAATCTCTATCATTCTATTTTTAGCTCAGCTTCCCAGGGACTAAGCAGCCATCTTCCTGCGGTGATGGGCTATACGGGTTTAGCCTATGCAGGGGCTTACCTTATCTCAAAAACCATTGATGAAATTTTAGCTGCCACCTATTTAGAGGAAAATCAAAAGGCAGTACTACGTCCTTGGCTTAACACGGTGGGTCGATTAGCCATCGGTTTTATACCCAAAGCCCATGCTGATGCAAACGGTATTACTTACCAGTATCCGGCTAAGGATGGCCATACGGTAAGATACCTGCCCTCACAAATTATCACTCAACAGGGTGAAAATCTTATTCTGGAAAAATTAGCTAATAGAGAGGTTAATTCCCCAGAGGGTAGTTATACGGCCGATGATATTTATCACTTTAAGCTGCACAGTGTCCACTCATTGACCGAACATGCGGTAAGAATTTTAGCCATTAATAGCGAGGGCAAAAAAGTACCCGTTATTTTCAGCTTAAACAATGAAAAAAATTTCCCAGAGCTTAGCATAAAAAGCTCTGACAAGTTGTTAGAAGAAAAATGGCAAGCCTATTTTATTAATAGTGGGTTCATTCATAAAAATAAGCTTCTAGAGGAGACCAAATCTGCAACAACTTCCTCAATGGTCATGCCCCCAAGTAAAAACGCACCGGAAGTAGCCAAAAAGCCAACTTCACATTCAACGCCGACCTATTCCGGATTGCAAATAGCCTGCTATTTTGCCGTTACTCAGCTTATTAAACAACCTAGCACCCTAAAATCAGTTGCCTTTGTCGGTAAAATGCTAGCCACTCTACTTTGCACCAGCAACTATGTGAGTGCCTATGAAAAATCAAAACCTCAGCAGCTAAACCATTCTGCCGAGAAAAAAGTTAATCCTGGTAAGTCTGTGAGTCATCTTCAGGGCAATGGGCTGTACTCCGCAAATGGCATCAAGGTGGTTAGCCTGAAAGGCTCACACCGGGAAATGGGTAGACAATACGGTTTATTATTAAGCTCGCAATTAGAGGAAGTACTACAAATTTTAAAAGATTTTTATGTGGAACAGCACCAGCTCCCCTATGAAAAACTAGTGACAAAAGCAGATTTATTTTATCAACGTTATTCTTATAGCTATCAGCTTTTCATTCAGGGTATTGCTGAAACCTCGGGACTTAGCCTAGATGATTGTAAGGTATTAAATGGCATGGAAACCTTAAATTCCCTACTACGCCATACAACAAACAGTAGTTCAATGGGCTGGTGTGCTTTTTTATCCCTGCCTCCCGAAAAAACCAGCTTCAATGGCACATTGCTGGGCAGAAATTATGATTTTCCCGCCCCCTTTGATAAGTGTGCAAAATACCTAACGGTCACGATACTGCATGAAAATGATAAAATACCAACTGCATTTATTGCCATGGCAGGGCAAATCTATTGTCCAAGTTGTCTTAATGCCAAGGGAATTTTCATGGAGCTTAACAATGGTACGCCCTCAGGCGGATATATCGTTGATACACAGCGACAGTCTTTGCTGGTTAATCTTTTGCATATTATGCAAAATTCAGAAAATTTTCAGCAAACTGAAAGCCAATTGCGGGCTACCCAATCAGATTATTCGTTGATCATTAATACCGCAAATTCGGCTAGCACTAAGTCGTATGAGTTTTCTTCATCAATGGGTATGAAACCCAATTTTCCCAAGCTTAATGAGACCTTTGCCAGCACTAATTTTTTCTTGAACTCCACTTGGCAAGGGGTGCCCGAACCCATGGATAATAGCACTTGGCTTGGTGTTACCAGAAGAAATAACCTATTAAAATTAGCCTCTGCAAAAACCCAACATACCATTGAGGATTTTATGCAGTTGATGGATAAAAAAATTGAGGAGGGTGGAGCCGTATGGGATTTTACCATTTACCAAATGATATTTAACCCTAAAAATCTAACCCTTTATCTAAAAATAACCCAGGAGCAAAAGGATTGGACGCCTATAAATTTGGCTGAATTTTTTAAACAAGATGCTGAAGCTAAACAAGATATGCGCTTAACCTTAGGGTTATTAGGTGCGGTAGCATCGGGGTCAACTATTATTAATATGGGTTTGCTGTTTACCTTGTGCTTAGTGTGCGTTAAACGTTTGAAAAATAAGCAGGATAATGAAAAGACTCCACTTACATCAGGTTCAACCGCTGTTAATTACAGTATTTAAAAAACTTAGTTAAACAATTCCGTTACCACAGGGATGCGGTAACGGAGTGTAGCAGAAGTACAAGGCGCGCTTAGTGCCTTATACTTAGTCAAAACTCCGTTTATTTACTGGGCCAAGCTTACGGTATCCTGAGCGATCAACAGTTCTTCATTGGTCTGAATAACTAAGGCTCTAGGACTTTTTTCTGTAGTTATCAAACCTGCTTGAGATACGCCATGTTCCGCATTTAGCTTAGCATCAAGCTGAAATCCGAAAATACCCAGCCATTCAATGACTTTGGCGCGGATAGGCGCAGCGTTTTCGCCAATACCTCCGGTAAATATCAGGCCATCGATACGGCCCAAAGGTACGGCAAGCGCAGCCAGATATTTTGCCAATCGATAACAAAACATGTTGATGGCAAGCTGGGCGCGTTTATGGCCTTCGTCAGCGGCCTGTTGTAAGGTACGCATGTCCATGCTGAGGCCCGAAATGCCCAAAAGGCCGCTTTGTTTATTGAGGAGCTCATTGGTGGTTTCAAGGTCAAGTTTAAGTTCCTTGGCAAGAAACCCAGGCAGACTTGGATCTATGTCACCACAACGGGTTCCCATAATAAGCCCTTCCAACGGGGTCATACCCATGGAGGTATCTAGACTCTGGCCATTTTTAATCGCCGTTACACTACAGCCGTTGCCAAGGTGGGCGATGAGTAAAGCGCTATCGGCTAATTTAAGCCCAAGGCGATTGATGGCTTCCTGTAGTACGTAGCGATAGCTAATGCCGTGAAAGCCATAGCGACGAACCTGGTACTTTTTGTAGACCTCATAGGGTAAGGCATATAGGTAAGCATATTCTGGGAGGGTTTGATGAAAGGCTGTATCAAAGACTGCAACCTGAGGTAGATTTGGATAAATAGTTAGCATGGCATTAATGCCCGCTATATTAGCGGGATTATGCAGAGGCGCCAAATAGCTACAGGCTTCTAAGCGTTGGATAATTTGTGAATTTAGTAAGACGGATTCCTTAAAATGTTCGCCACCGTGCACCACTCGGTGGCCTATCGCAGCAATTTCAGGGGCAAGCCCAGTTTCGGTTAAAATTTGCCTGATCTCCTGAATGGCTTTAGGGTAGTCCGCATTAGATAGCGCCTTTTTGTGTTTGGCTTGAGCGTTTACGCTCCAGCTTATTTGGCCATCGGGCTGATTAATACGCTCGACAAGACCGTTAAGCAAGCTGATTTCGCTTGAGGTATCCATAACCGCGAATTTAATAGAAGAGCTACCACAATTGAGCACCAAAATTAATGAAGCCATGTTTTTTACTACCTTAGGATTAGAATAGAGAGGCACTATTATAGAAAGCCTTTAAAATAAATAAAGCGGCTCTTGCATTTGCAAATTTTAAATAGCGGCCGAAGATATTTTAAGGCATGGCATAAGGCCTTCCTGATCAACATACTGTTGGCCATGATGAGTAATGGCTTATCGATAAGCTGCTGCTTGGCGTAACAATGACAGATGTCCTAACGTTAGATAGCCTATCAATAGTTCTGTTCTATGCTTTTGGCAAATGTTGGGTTACATACTTATGTAAAATACTTGCTATAAGGGTTTGATAGGGCAACCCTTCTTTTACTGCTATTCGCTTTAAACCTTCAACATCAAAATGAGTAAGTCGAATGTTAATTTTGGCATTTTTGCTTAAATGATTAGCGGCTGCTTCTTTGGCGATCGCCAGTTCTTCCTCTAAATTAGCTGTAATAGGCAAATCTTCCCAATGCTCAGGTAAAGCATCTTCAATTTCTTGTTCATATGCATCTAATTTGACATCAAATACATCATGTTTTTGTTGACTCATACTAAGTACCTCTTTGCAATTTTTCTCTATAAAGTCGTGTAATTTTGCGGCTTGGATAAATGGTTTTTACAATGGCCCTATTGCCCTCTTGTTCAAATGGAACCATATAGCCATATCCGTTACTCTATCACCTAGATTTTTTGCTGCGGATACTTAGCCTTATTAGGATGATCTAGTACAGCAATTGCACTCTTGTTCTCCAAGACGGCAATGACATCTTCAAAATCAACGCCCCTTTCCTAAACAGACTCAGACGAGATATTATTGATATCTTTAAGATTATCCATAGCTTCTGCTACTACTCGGTTAGTATTTGATTGCTCTTTAATAATTTGATCGACTTTGGGCTGGAAGGCCCGTTCAAGATATTTATTTTCTTCTGAAGATTTCATTCCCTCTAGTTTAACCTTTAAGGTGGGAGATTCTATTGAAAGTGATGCTGGATTTAGATTAGACACTATAACCTTATCAATAAGTCTTTCAGCTCGACCAGGCTCCCTATTAAATATAAAAAATCCTTTAATCGTTTCACCTAATTTTGCTAAACCTTGACTTGCTTTGCCTATACCAAAGAAATTCTGAATTTTTAATATCCATTGATAGCACCAGTGTAAATAAAAATATATTACCTAGATTTATGAACTCTATCAATTTGCTAACTAGATGTCTCTATAACCACCGGTTTATCGATATATCTATAAGCTAAAATGATGGCGATAAACGATATCGCTAGCATAACCAAACTATTTTGTAGTAATTTAGGCATATAGTAATAAACACAAAGCAATAGTTAGGATAGAATACTCAAATAGTTTGATTTTGCAATGGAGAGAACAATGGCGAAGAAAGAGTTGACCCCTCAAACCGCACTTATATACGTTATGGTTGTTACGGCTATTGCCGATCGACGGGTGGGCGATCGTGAATTAATGACCATTAATGAAATCGCTAAAACGCTTCCCATCTTTCGCCAAACCGTGGCTGCACAATTAGACGCAGCAACAGCCGAGTGTCTTGGTCTTTTGGATGATGAGGATGGGATAAATAATATCCTCAATCTTGTTAAGCAAGCCTTACCCGAACATTTACGTGAAACTGCCTATGCCTTAGCCTGCGATATCATTGCTGTAGATGGCAAGGCCGGCCAAGAAGAACTGCGCTGGTTGGAAATGCTCAGAAACCATCTTCATATCGATTTGTTACACGCAGCAGCCATTGAAAGAGGTGCTAGAGCCCGTTATGCTCGCCAATAACCTATCCAGACGTGCTTTACTGCTATTGATTTTGCTAGGGGTCATCTGGGGCTCGGGCTACGTTATTGCTCGTTATGCAACCCTGCACGGTGTTGCGCCCTTAGGCTATTCTTTTTGGCAATCGTTAGGACCTGCTGTTTTAGTGAGTCTTATCTGTTGGGCAAGGCGACAAAGCTTTAAATTTGATTTTTCGCAGCTTCGCTACTTTATAATTTGTGGCCTCTTGGGAATTGCGCTGCCCAATACCAACATGTATTTTGCCGCGCCGCATTTACCTTCGGGTATCTTGGCAGTCGTGGTGAATACCGTGCCGGTGATGATCTATATTTTAGCCTTGGCCTTAAAGGAGGAGCGCTTTCATCCCTGGCGTTTCTTAGGCGTTGCTGCAGCCGTATTTGGCATCATGTTGATCGCCACACCAGGAATTAGTCTTCCCTCGGTACACATGATTCCATGGGTGCTTTGCGTATTGCTTACGCCGATTTGCTTTGCCTTATGTGCAATTTACATTAATCGCTATCGTCCGGCTCAAGCTTCATCATTGGTTCTTTCAGCAGGAATGCTGGTTTGCTCAAGTTTATTATTAATACCCGTCGTGGCTATTAAACATGATTTTTATTTTTTTAATTGGCCAGTGAATCTTGCTGATCTTGCTGTACTGTTGGAAATAGGCCTTTCAAGCTTGGGCTATGTCATTTTGTTTGAACTGCTGCGTATTGCAGGTTCCGTATACTATAGTCTGGTCGGCGGTATAGTCGTTTTAACCGGTTTATTTTGGGGCTGGTTTATTTTCGGTGAAAAATTAAACCTTTATTCCACTATGGCCGTAGTATTGATCTTACTCGCCATCACTTTGGTTTCGCTCACTCAAAGCCGAAAAAACTAGCCCTTATCCTTCTACTAAGGGCTTGTTATTGTTGTTTCTCTGCTCTGTTAAATTCGCTATACTAAATAGCTCTAAAGGAGGAAGATGTTATGGAAACAGATGCAAATGAAAAAAAATCGTCTCCAATTGAGACTATTGGTGAATTAAGCAGCGAAATTCTAGAACATATCACCGGCGGCAAAGATCTTAAAATTTCGACGCAATCCACACCAACTACTCAGGAAATTTATAGTCAAATCATCACTGCATTTTATAAAGATTGTGATGATTAGCTTGGCTTAAAATTTATCTATTATGATCTAAGTCTTCAGCTAAATTCTTGGGTTTTAAACTAATGCTGACATGCTTTACAGCAAAACCTTAGATTTAGTTAAAAATTAAACTTGTCTAGGCTAAAAGCTTCTCTTGCTATTTAGTAAAAATGCTCTATGTTTCCTATTGGGTTGTTAGCTCTATGGGCAGTTAAATTAAAAACTAAAAATACTGCCCCAAGACTAACTATTTCTAAATTCTTTTGTTTTCTGCGAGAAAAAATATGCAAAAAAATAATCTAATAAATACTATTATTTCTGGGGTAAATTCCTTAACCACGAGTATTCTCGCGACTGGGAAAGCTGGCAAGTTAAAGTCCAAGCTGGTTGAAGTTTTGCAAGCTTATAAAAATATCCAAATCGCTGATTTAAAAGAAGTAGAATATAAAGGCACACTGCAGTATCGAGCCTATGTTTCTAATTTTGCAGTAGGAACAGAGCTTAATAACGTCTTGTTTCACAACTTTGGTATAACTAGTCAAACGAATAAGGGACAGAAAAAGACAGTTCATCGCGATGGCGAAAAGAGTTTCCTCATTCTCACTGAGAATGAAATAAATGCTATAGCGGCTAAGGCTGAAGAACTCAAAGGCGTTAAATCAACAGAAACCAGGCCAAAATTTAATAAAGGCGGCTCATTATGGCAAGCTTCTGCTTCTGCTGATTGGCAACCACAGGCTATAACATCAAGTGGCTATTTACCTACTTTGAATAACTCAAGCGTTAATCCATTTCATCCGGCTGGAACAACGCTAAGCTCAGTGCCATCAACCACTGTGCAGCAAACCTCTTCTCAGGTAGTACAAATGCAGCCATTTACTGCAAATCATTCTTCTACCCTGTTTACTGCTTCTCAGCCAGCAGCAAATAATCTTGCTTCAACCCAATCCTCCAATGAGCACAAAGCTATTCTCGACTTTTTGCAATCTATTGGGCTTGCAAATTCAGTGCAAATTGAACCAGCTGGTCAAATTTCGAACTTGGAAAAAACTAGTGTTAAGATCAATTTAGCTACTACTGTTAAGGTGATTTTTGAGGGCCCTCGCGCTCTTGAGCGAAAAAACTTGGCAGAGCGGTTTATGGTGGCATTGGCTCAAAGAGATATTGACGCAAAGCCAAATATGCTTAATAGCGATAGTTATGGGGTACAAACAACGTTGACTTTTGATGAAGGTTTTATCACTAAAGTTGCAGCGGCGATTCAAAAAGAAGCACAATCCATGCAGCAGCAATTTTTAGCGCCACAAATGTCTCAATAGGGGTTTTTTCTCTCTCACGAATCCATTACTGGAATAGTGAGAGAGGCCCAATCTAACTAACTTAAATTCTATTGATTATAGCAACAATTATATCTCAAGGATTTCATGCTTATGTCGGCCGGAAGGCTGAAAAATCTGTCGGCAAATAAACATAAGACGCGCATAGTTAAATGAATGAGCTTGACAGCTTAGGTTGGCGGAGGGTAAATTCAATTTTGGGATTTTTACTTTCGAGGTCAACATGCGTCTTTTACTTGCATTATTATTACCCTGGTTACAATTTTTCACCATAGGTAGGCCCTTTGCTGGAATCATTTGTTTGCTTTTACAGTTAACACTTATAGGTTGGGTACCCGCTGCCATCTGGTCGGTCTTTGCCTTAAGCCAATATAAAACCGATCAAAAGATCAAAAAGGCTTTACAAGGCCATTCAATTGCTAACTGATAGTTGTACTTAGCCTAGGGTATGGTTAAGTTTGTCTGATTAAGCCTAAACTGCTGATAGTTACATAAGAAGGTAATGGGTTTAGGCACCTATTTTAGTTGGCTTATCATGAAGTTGCTTTTTCTAATGCTTAGTTTAGGTTTGCTGATCTTCTTCTATCCGGTGGTTAGCTTTAATCAGCATTATAGAACTAAAATCATAGATTTAGCCCAATCACCTAGGCAAAAAGTCGCCATTGTATTTGGAGCTTCGGTTAAAAGGGGCAGGCCGAGCAATGCTTTAAAGCAACGGCTTTTAGTCGCAGTTGAGCTTTATCGAGCGGGAAAGGTAGAGCGTTTTATATTTAGCGGCGATGGTAAAGATCCCGGTTATAATGAGCCCGTGGCCATGCAAAAATTTGCCGTGCAAATGGGTATTCCGTCTACCAAAATCACTTTAGATCCCTTAGGCTTAAATACCTCAGCTACCTGCAAGCGAGCCAAAGTGGTTTATGGAATTGATAGTGCCATCTTGATAACCCAGGCCTATCATTTACCACGAGCCCTTTATTATTGTGAAAACTTTCAACTGAAGGTCATGGGTGTACCCGCTAAACATTGGCTAGGGGTTTCTTATCCTTTAGGCTTGATCCGTGAAGCCCTGGCCGTGAATTTAATCTGGTGGCAAACTCATACAAAAAGTTTTACAAGCTTGCGAGAACTTTAACAAGACTTTTTCGGGTTTTAGTTGTAAAATGCGCAGTCCACCGCTTTTGGTCGCGAAATCGGTGCACTATTTTTATTTTTTGGAGAGAATTATGACAGATATATTTGAATTAAACGCAGAAAAGCGTGCTGATATGGGTAAAGGTGCGAGCCGCCGCCTACGCCGCTTACAAGATAAAGTGCCTGCCATTTTATACGGTGGTGAAAAACAACCCCTGGCGATCACCTTGGAACATAGACAAGTACTAAAGGCTTTAGAAAATGAAGCATTTTATTCGCACATTCTAACCATCAAGGTCGATGGCAAGGCTGAAAAAGTCGTTCTTAAGGACATTCAGCGTCATGCCTTTAAGCCCAAGGTAGTACACATGGATTTTCAAAGGGTATCTGGCAAAACCAAGTTGCACATGCACGTGCCCCTTCACTTTATCAATGAAGATATCGCTCCCGGGGTTAAGACCGGTGGTGGTATGGTCAACCACTTGTTGACCGATGTGGAAGTCGTATGTTTACCTGCCGATTTGCCTGAATATATTGAAGTTGATCTAGCTAAATTAGAGGTCAATCAGGCATTGCATTTGTCCGATCTTAAATTGCCAAAAGGTGTTGAACTGGTGGCTTTAAGTCATGACCACGATCTTTCTGTGGTTAATATTCAACTACCCCGTGCTGCGGTAGCTGAAGAAGCAGCAGCTAATAGCGAAGCCTCAAAAGGCTAGTTTTTAGCATTTCATGACCATTCAACTTATCGTGGGCTTGGGCAATCCTGGCCCACAATATGCAGATACACGGCATAATGCCGGTGCTTGGCTAGTTGAAAGGCTAGCTAAGAAAGCGGATGTCAATTTTTCGCTGCAAAAAAAATTTCTTGGTTTAAGCGCTAGAATAGTCATGCAAGGGCAAGAATGCCATCTGTTAGTACCCACAACCTTTATGAATCGCAGTGGTCAAGCGGTCGGGGCCCTATGTCAATTTTATAAAATTTTGCCTGAAGCCATTTTGGTCGTACACGATGAGCTTGATTTGCCGCCGGGTACGGCAAGAATTAAATTTGATGGCGGTCATGGCGGCCATAATGGCCTGCGTGATATCATGGCTCATTTAGGTACGGGGCGCTTTTATCGCTTACGCTTAGGCATTGGTCATCCCGGAAAGGGCAATAATGTGGCCGATTATGTTTTACACCCACCGAGTAAAGTAGAGCATGGGCAAATTGAGATGCAGCTAGATAAAGCGCTTGGCATTTTGCCTGAGCTTGTGGCAGGCGATGTGCAAAAAGCCATGCGTAATTTACACAGTTAATTAATCAAGAGGAGTCGGCGATGGGATTTAAATGTGGCATTGTAGGATTACCCAATGTAGGCAAATCTACCTTATTCAATGCTTTAACTAAAGCAGGCATTGAGGCGGCCAATTATCCCTTTTGTACCATTGAGCCCAATGTCGGTATCGTGGCCATGCCAGATCCTCGCCTCGATAGGCTTGCCGCCATCGTGAAACCACAGCGAGTCCTGCCCACCACCATGGAGTTCGTAGATATTGCAGGCTTGGTTGCAGGTGCTGCAAAGGGCGAAGGCTTGGGCAATAAATTTTTGGCCAATATTCGCGAAACTGAAGCGATTGCGCATGTGGTACGCTGCTTTGAGAACGACGATATCATCCATGTAGCAGGCAAGGTCGATCCCTTAGGTGACATCGAAACCATCAATACCGAATTAGCCCTTGCTGATCTAGAGGCCGTTGATAGAGCTTGGCAAAAAGTCAGTAAAAAGGCAAAGACCGGTGATAAATCAGCGCAGCTTGAAAACACCTTATTGGAACGGCTTAAGCAGCACCTTGATACAGGTGCTCCAGTGAGAACCTTGGAATTAACTCCTGAACAACAAGCCATTGTTAAGCCTCTAAATTTATTGACGGCAAAACCCGTGCTTTATATTGCCAATGTGGCAGAAGATGGCTTTAGCAATAATCCCTATTTAGATAAGCTTAAAGAGTTAGCTCATAGCGAAAAGGCTGCCCTTGTGCCGGTTTGTGCGGCCATTGAATCCGAGCTATGCGAGCTTGCCGATGATGAAAAAGGCGAGTTTTTAGCTGAGCTTGGGCTTGACGAGCCAGGCCTCAACCGGGTGATCAGGGCTGGCTATGAATTATTAGGCCTGCAAACCTATTTTACCGCAGGGGTTAAAGAAGTTAGAGCTTGGACCGTGGTCAAGGGCGCCTCCGCTCCTCAAGCCGCAGGCTGCATCCATTCGGATTTTGAAAAGGGTTTTATTCGAGCCGAGGTAATAAGCTATCAGGATTTTATTCAATACAATGGAGAACAAGGCGCTAAGGATGCGGGCAAATGGCGTTTAGAAGGTAAAGACTATATCGTTCAAGACGGTGATGTCATGCACTTTAGATTTAACGTTTAAGCTGATTTAGATTGCTAACGAGTACTATATTGAGTTATTTTTTCAGTCAATAAGCTTGAAAACCTTCTGATGTTAAGAAGGTTTATAACTAATCTATAATAAAATTTACAATAATAATTATTAGTTGAGATCCTATGAGTATTATCAGTGCCATCCACTTGGGTGATGTAGCAAAGGTTGCCCTTTTTATTGATCCTGCCAATATCAATCAACCACTAGCCAATCGATTAACTCCGCTGCAATATGCTGCGTATACTGGGCAGTTGCAGGTATGTTTATGGTTAATAGGCGAAGGGGCAGAAGTAGATGTCCCGCTTGAGACATGCGCCATAACCGCCCTATATTTAGCCCTTGAGAATGGACATTATCAAGTTGCAGAACTTCTGTGTCTATGTGGTGCCAGCCAAGAAGTAGTAAAACAATTAGCCGTGAGTAAAGGGGATTTATTCATCAGGGACAGCTTGAATCAGCTTAACTTTAAACCCCACGAGTTTATTTTTCTCTGCTTACATCATGGTTATAAACCACGTGTCATTCATTTAGTACTCAATTATGTTGCAAAACATATAGCCTCACTAGGCTCTGAGGCGTTACAGCAATGGTACAAATCAAGCTTTAATCTATTAAGTTTAGCTATTTATCTTAAACAAGTTCAAGCTATTGAAGCCTTGCTGACAAATGAAAGTGTTAAGATGGATCATCCGGCTGATTTAAACTTACGGACACCCCTGTACTGGGCGATAAGAGTAGGCGCTTCTCAGCTAGGCAGAAATTTAGTGGCCAAAGGCGCCGATATCAATTTAGCCTGGGCTCAATTGAAGGTCGATGGTTATGAGACCGATGCCGAAGTAATCATCCAAAATTTGGATAGCGAATTGAGCGCGCAATATTTAAGTCAACTGAAAGAGGCCATGGCCAATCCAGAGGTGACTGTAGCGGAATTAAAAGGCATACGACTTCTAAATCAACACGACTATATTGCACTTAGTAATGCTTTGCAGGCGCAAACTTTAGACCTGAATGGTTTATTAACAGAATCTCTAGTGCATCAAGATTCTCGGGGCTTAAATTTTTTCCTCTATTTTCACTCTTCGTTGGACTTTATGGCTTCGCTTGCTCAGCATACCCATAACTTGCAGGATTTTAAGTTGAATTTACAAGCACTTTTCAGCCTGTTGGGCGGCGAGCCACAAGTTTTATTAGCTGGAAATCTAGCCAAAGCCTTACTGACTCGACATCCCATCGCCTATGTTTTAAGTCAAATGGTTGACTTAGCTCATCCACATTTAGCCCAAACTTTGTATCGTGCCATGGGCTTAGGCCAGAATCAGGTTTTAGTCCAATTAAGCGGCTGTTTCAAGAAACGAGATCAGGTTGAGCTGGGCCATTATAAAGCTTTATGGCAAAAAATAGAGCATTTGGCCAGGCGTGATAATGATTGGTCCATGAGACATTTATTGAGTCACGTGTATTTATTTAAAAACTTAGATTTAAATCAACAGCAGGGAATTTTTAGTTTATCCAAACGCTTACCCAAGAAGACGTCAATCCAGCACAGTTTACCTTGGCCAGTTTTAAAGCATATCATTGAATTTGCTGGACTTAATGCAGCTTATGCTCTTGCAAGTTTGGATAGGAAGTGGTATTCGGCTTTGAAAAAAAATCCTGACTGGCCCATGCTTATGCTTGATTTACAATATGGTCCGCTGTTAGACATTCGAGATAAATTAGTCGATCTGGCAAGCAAATTAACGCCAGTTTCGCTTTTGCGCCAAAATAATTACCTCAATATCGCTTTAAAGCTTTTAGTAGCTCTCTTGCTATGTGCGGGCGCTTCTAGCCTAGGTGTAGTTATTGGTATCAGCTCTATGCTTTATATGATTCGCTGCCTCAATTCGAATTACTGTCCTAACTTTGCCTTTTATTTTGGCTCGGGAGTTGGTTTTACTACCCTATGCATTCTTGCGGGTCTTTGTGCCTTGTTCGCTAACGGTTATGGTTTAGGGAAATGTTTACCCAGTTCCGATTTCCACGATAGTGCAGTCGTGCATAAGATTTTGCGGCAGCTTGAAAGGCTTAGTGAATGCTTAAACTCAATGAACATCCATCATTTAAATAGTGATTTAAGAATTAAACTCAAGCTAATCGAGGTTACAAATATTATACCCATCGAAAGTACAGATTTGTTTCGCCATAGGTTAGAAGTATTGCTTTTAAGCTTAGATGATTTATTAGAAATAAAATATGTTAGCAAAATTGGGGAAAAGCCCTTAAGACCGATCACACTTTGGCAAGTGCCAAAAATCAAGCTAAATGAGCATAGAGCAGACTCAAGCTCAACATCTGTGAGTAAGACTCCTGCTCCTGAAGAAACAATCATTGATATTGATGTCCTGCAAACCGAGTCTAGCTCTTGGCAGCGGAAAGTTTCCGGTTCAAGAACCCTGAACTCTTTAAAATTCTTCAATTCGGTTGCCGAAGATGAGCCTGGTTTTAATCAGCAAGCCAGCATTGTTGAGGTAAACGATGAGGAAAAACATGAAGAATACTTATCACTTTTAAACGAGTTGCGATTTTCTTAAATAGCAGATGGCTTACAAAATCAATCCAAGATGGCCGCTGGTGAAGTGGCTTAGTTTAGCCTATGATGTTTCTAAGGTTTTAGGACAAAACCTCTTAAATAACTAAACTTGATATGGAAATCATGCTATGAAATCAACAACAGACTTAAATAAAACCATCAGCCCTTTAAAAAATCCCAACTCTCAAGTGATTTTTCAGCAACGCTCGCGCGAATCAGCGCTAAAGTTACAGCAAAGCCAAGTTATCAATCCTTTATTAGAAAGGCTCTATGGCAAAGCATTGTAATAAAGCCAAGCTAGGCGAAAAAAGCCATCGTCTAAGCTGCTAGCTAGAAAATTGTGACGAGCCAGGGTTAAAATGCTAAACTTGCGCATATTTGATCAATTTACTTTTAATTATGTGGCAAGAACGCTTATTCGCCTACTTACAATATATTATTCCCCAGCGAGCAATTTCACGTTTAGCAAGGGGTTTAGCTAATAGCCGTAACACGGTGCTAAAGAACACTCTGATAAAATTATTTGTCAGGCACTTCAATGTGGATATGAGCCAGGCTGAGCAAACCGATCCCTTAGCCTATGCTAGTTTCAATGAGTTTTTTACCAGATCCTTGGCAGCTGGGGCAAGACCTGTTGTCAGAGAGGCTTTTACCATTGCAAGCCCGGTTGATGGTGCGATCAGTCAAATGGGTAAGATCAAAGACGGCAATATATTTCAGGCCAAGGGTTTTGATTACAGCTTGTATGAACTACTCGGCGGCTCGGAGCAGCGAGCTGCACCCTTTATGAATGGTCAATTCGCCACCATTTATTTAGCACCCAAAGATTATCACCGCATTCACATGCCACTGACAGGCATTCTCCAGGAAATGATTTATGTTCCGGGCCAATTGTTTTCGGTTAATACGGCAACGGCCCGTAATATCCCTAGGTTATTTAGCCGTAACGAAAGGGTCATAGCCATTTTTAAAACCGAATATGGGCCCATGGCAATGATACTGGTGGGGGCTATGATCGTGGCAAGCATTCATACGGCTTGGGCTGGTGAGATTACTCCCGGGCAGAAACGTGAAATAAAAACTTGGAATTATTCCGCGCAAGATGCCGAGCCCATCGTATTACAGCGGGGCAAGCAAATGGGCCATTTTGAATTGGGATCAACTGTGATCCTCTTGTTTGCCCCGGAAATGATGGCTTGGGTTAAACATTTACAGGCCGGCCATGGTGTGCAGATGGGCCAACATCTGGGTAATTTATTAAATCATGGTTAAGCCATAACATTCTGATAGTTCTAAACTAATAGAAGGCAAATCATGCAATACAAGCATATTGTGGCAATGCTGTTTGCCATTGTCTTGTTTTTGGATAGATTAGACCTGACCATCATTAATGTGGCACTGCCGACGGTTGCTCAGCATTTTAAAGTTCCCATTCTGGTAACCGATTGGCTGAGCATTGCATTCTTATTGGCTTTAGCGATCACCATTCCCATTAGTAGTTGGCTAGGTGAAAGATATGGACTAAAAAAAGTCTATAGCATTGCCATTTTACTATTTGGCCTAGGTTCGTTGTTTTGTCTTTGGGCTCCTGGACTTAAGGTTTTAATTCTGCTGCGGTTTATGCAGGGACTTGGCGGAGGCCTGCTTATCCCCTTGGGAATGACCTTACTTTACCAAGCTTATGACAAAGAAGACTATGCGAATATCACCAGCTTTGTGTTTCTTTCAGCCCTAATCGCACCGGCTATAGCCCCTTTATTAGGAGGCCTCTTATTAGAACATTTTGGCTGGCGTATGGTTTTTATCTGCTCTGGGCCATTGGCCTTGCTGGTTGCCGTCTTGACGATTTTTTTGCTAAAAACAGACAGCCCAACTCGGCCGGCAAGGCTCGATGGGTTAGGCTTTTTGCTGGCTGCAAGTCTGTTAGCCGAGGTTTTTTACAGTCTATCGCTCTTAGCAAGACAGGGCTTTTCGCTAAAAATCCTCTTTCATAGCATGGTCGTGAGTGCTTTAATGGCGAGCTTTATAGCCTGGGAAAGAAGGGTTAAATATCCCTTGATCGACCTGAGTCTCTTCACCAACACCCTCTTTTTAAAGGCCAATTTGCTCCAATTATGCTTTCAGATTTGTCACTTCGGCTCAATTTTTTTGGTGGGAATTTATCTTCAATTGGGTATAGGCATGAGTGCTTCGGATGCAGGACTCATAGTAGGCACCCAAGCGCTGGGGGCGATGGTGACGAGTCGATATTCGGTAAAATTATTTGAGCGTCATGGAGCTAAAAGACCCATTGTCATGGGGCTTGCAGGAGTGGCAGCCTTAAGTCCCGCAATACTTTTTATTCACACCCCTAATGCGAGCCTATTTGGAGCGGGAATCTTTTTTCTTAGAGGAATATTCAGTGGTCTATGTGGCGCGCCCATTCAAGCCCTCAGTGTTATAGGCTTTAGCAAGGAAAAACTGGCTCAAGTAAATAGTTTATTTAATGCCTGTCGTCAAATTGCCATTAGTCTTGGAGTCGCTATCTCTTCAGTATTACTTGGCCTGAGCTTAAAAATCCTGCATTTAATTCACATTGAGCCAATAGATAAACTGCAGGTTGTGAAAATTTTCTGCTTAGCCTTTGGTGCAATTCCTTTTTTTGCCTTTTTGGGCATTGTCATAGCCTTAGGCTTAAGTTCTAGGCAAAAACAATAGCTCAAGAGATAAAGCTAGCGCGGCCGTCGTTTTACAACGAGGTGAGCTAGCTAGATGATTGATTAAATCATGACTTAGATAAATTTTCGGAATTACTACCTTGGCCTATAGGCAAGCTGTTTTTCAGGAAGGTCATAATTCACTAACTTGGCCAGTACTGAAAAATCATCTTTGGTTTTTAGTTCAGGATTTTCCTCAACTAGGGTAGATAGCCTTTTATGGATGCGTTGTTTAAATTTATCAAAATCGGGAGAATTGGAAAATAGTTGCCAAAACCGATTTTCATTTTTACGAAAATTTGGATAATCCTTTAATAATGGGACCAGCTCAACCAAAGACTGATAAGAAAATTGCTTGATGTATTTTGCTTGCCAGTTAAAAAAACCCCATACATTTTTACCCTGTTCAATTTCCTGGGCGTATGCTTTTAATTGAGCAACCGCTTCTTCTTCATGAGTTTTTATGCCAGATAAAGTTTTTTCCTTAACTGCAGTTATATCGGGGCTATAGCTAATGGTTGTGAAAACTGAACAATATTGATTTAATACCAAGAGCTCACCATTGGGAAACACATTGAGATCGGAATAGCCTTTTCCTAGCTTAAAATGAGATACAGTACTGCGATCTTTATGGGTTATGGTAATGACGCCATCAGAGGATAAACAAAATATATTGTTATCATAAATTGCCAGCGAGTTTAGGCCTCTTTGCTTAAAATGAGTGTGGTGTATGCATTCAAGAGTAGTTTTATTTCTTAATTCTAGAGAGACGGTGCTTTGCTTATTATTAACTGTGGCACAAATAAAGGTATCATCAGCAAAAGATTTTAGTTTGGAAATATAGACCTCTTCTGGATAAGAAATGGTGCCACTCTCAGTATTATCAGCATTATAGATAAATAATGTATTATCATATCCAATAACAAATCTACCATCCTCAAAAAAGCACACGGGTAAGGGTAAATCAACATTTACTTCTTGCTGAAGAGGAATTTGCTCAGTTATGTTACTGTCAATTTTGAGCTCGTTGTCTTGATCTAACTGAATTTCAAATTCTAATTCACCTATCCATAATTCATTAGACCGATTTTTATACACGACTTTGAACTTTGGAAATCCACTCGGAGAATTTTCAGGAAGCTTAACTCCATCTAAGATGTAATAGTTTTGAATCACAAACTCTCTACCATAATTATTGTCGACTAAAGAGGTGTAATATCGTCTACTTTCGAACATGTCTTTAGGAGGCATATATCTCTCGTGAGCAAAGAAAATAAATTCTTCAAAACTGAGCTGATTTGGTTTGATATCTCCGGGTTTATAATCCTTATACTGATCAATAGTTTTGTTAAATGAAATGTAATTGCCAACCCCTTCTAATTTAACGCAATAATTTATGGCATTAAAAAATATCTCTTTGCCGGAGATATGAATTTTTTTGTTGGTTTCTAACACATGCTCATCATCTATAAAGAGTTTTTTTTTCGCGAAAGCGAGACAGGGTGAATTTACCTGTACGGTAGGCGCAAAATAGGGATAGTTATTTTTTTTATAAGCCTTGGCCAGGGCATAATGATGTTTAGAAGTCGCGCCAAACAGCGTAATAGAAGTTAAATCTGCATAAGTAAAAATTTGGTTGATACAATCGTCGTTAGTAAATTGAGAATTATGGGCTTCATTTTGAGTTAAATTTGGCATATTTTCCAGTTCAGATTTCTATGATAAAGTTTGCTCATTATATAGAAAAATTATTAAGATAATCTTAATCCTCCTCGCTTTTCTGCCAAATATAATAATTAGTGAACCAGCTCTAGCCTTAATCCCTAGATACTGCCTCTATTTCATACAAAATATAGAGCCAATGGTTTGGCAATAGCATTTTTATTTGGCCTTATGATAGTATGGGCTAACTTAATGAACTTACGATGAGGATATAAAGTGGCTGAGATGACAAGACCTGCGGGTAAGGTACTGGGTGTATTTAGCCTGGTCATGATCAATGTCATTGCGGTCAACAGTTTACGCAGCTTGCCCATCAGTGCTGAATATGGACTTTCCTTGGTCACTTATTATTTGCTGGCCTCGTTATTGTTTTTTATTCCCAGCGCTTTGATAGCAGCAGAGCTTGCCACAGGCTGGCCGCATACCGGCGGAGTTTACGTTTGGATGCGTGAAGCCTTTGGCAAGAAATGGGCATTTTTGGCCATTTGGCTACAATGGATTTATAATGTGGTTTGGTATCCTACTATTTTAGCCTTTATTGCCGCAACCTTTGCTTATCTTATCGATCCTCAATTAGCTCACAACCAGACTTTCATTTTGTTATCTGTGTTAGCGATTTATTGGTGTACCACACTGATCAATTGCTTTGGCATGCGTGCTTCAAGCTGGATGAGCGTGATAGGTGCACTGCTAGGTACCTTGCTTCCCATTTCGCTGGTCATTGGGCTGGCATTATTATGGCTCCTTAAGGGCCAACCCTTACAAATTAGTCTGAGTTCTAAGGCCTTATTACCCAATTTAAGCAATTGGGATAACCTAGGTTTCTTAACTGCGGTGTTGTTTGGGCTTGCCGGAATGGAAATGTCGGCGGTGCATGCTGAAGATGTGCGTAATCCTCAGCGTGACTATCCTCGTGCCTTATTGTATTCCACCTTAACGATTTTTATTAGCCTGGTATTAGGCTCGCTGGCCATTGCCATGGTGGTTCCCAAGGAGCAACTCAGCCTAGTGGCTGGTGTCATGGATGCATTTGCCATTTTTTTGAATGCCTATCATCTGGGTTGGGCCTTACCCTTGGTCGCTTTATTTATTGTGATCGGTGGTATTTGTAGCGTTTCAACCTGGAGTTTTGGTCCAACCAAGGGCCTGCTAGTGGCAGCTCACGACGGAATTATTCCACCCGCCTTGCTGAGAGTAAATCGCTTTGGCGCTCCCTCGGCTATTTTAATCACCCAAGCTGCTATTTTTACCGTGCTTTGCTCGGTATTTTTAGTTTTCCCCAGTGTTAATAGCTCCTATTGGATTTTAACGGTGCTAACCTCACAACTTGCGCTGTTGTTTTATATTCTGCTATTTGCCTGCGCCATTAAGCTGCGCTATAAACACCCCACCAAGCCTCGAGCCTATCGTTTACCCGGTGGTAACTTTTGGATGTGGCTTGTGGCGGGAGCCGGTATTCTCAGTTGTTTTGCTACCTTTCTCTTAGGTTTTATGCCTCCTGCTCAAATGCAGCTTGGCAATGTATGCTTATATGAGAGTGTTTTGCTAGGCGGCATAGTTTTGGTCAGTTTTTCGGCCTTTCTATTGCCTAAACTACGTAAAGTAAATTAGCCTATGGTATACTAGCTAAAGTTTTTGCTAAGCCAACTCAGAGCAATGAACTATACAAGTTTAGAGATTATTGCGGCTCTCACGGGCATTTTGAATATTTATCTTGTTGCCAAACGCAGCCTATGGAATTTTCTATTTGGCATTGTTACCGTCAGCATTTTCTTCAGTATTTTTTTTCATGCCAAACTGTATGCCGATATGGCCCTGCAAGTCGTTTACTTGGTACTACAATTTTACGGTTTATACCAATGGCTTTATGGCGGCGACCACCATACTGGCTTAAAGGTCATTAAAGTTGGGAAAGACCAATTAAGCTATGCCTTGATAGTTACAATTGCATTGGCCTTGTTGCTTGGAAAATTACTTCGCTATACCGACTCAAGCTCAGTGGTTTTGGATGCAACTACCACCGCCATGAGTCTAGTGGCGCAGTGGATGATGAGTAAAAAATGGCTACAGCATTGGTGGTTATGGATGGTGATGAATATCCTTTCTATTTTCATGTATAGCTTTAAGGGTTTGTTTATCACCGCGATACTGTATGCCGTTTACCTGGGTATTTGTTTACTAGGTTATTACCAGTGGCACGCCGAATGGCATTCAGCAAGGCTAAAAAGCTGCACAGCATAGTTGTGCAGCTTGTAAATCCATGGACGTGAAGAAGGTTGCTTATGCAAAGCTGTCTAAAGTTAAAATGGCTATAATTCACAATATTTTGTATTGGCTGGCCCTATATACTTTTCACAAATTAATCTCATCTGCCCACTGTCTTGCAACTGCAGGATCTTTTGGTCAAGGGCATTACGTAACTCACTATTGAATGGTAGAGCAAAGGCAAACTCATCGTAACGCAAGATGAGATCGATCAAATGTGCATTGATAATTTTACGTTGTTTGATGTAGTACCTAAGCGATTCTAAATCACCTACCACACCCTCGACTTGTCTGTTTTCCAAGAGGGAAAAGGCCTGCGCCAAGTCTTTAGTAGTAAAGGGTATGGCCCCTAACTGTTCACTGATTGTAATATGATGGGTTCCAAATACCGCTGCAATGGGTTTATCCACAATTTTACTGGGTTCAGAAAATAGATCGCGTTGATAGGCTAGGGTTATCGTGACCGAAGAGCTGATGGAGGCAATTAAGGTAGCCATGAGAAAACTAATTAGACCTGTACCTAATAAGGCAATGATTTTACCGCTGAGTGTAAAGGGAACGTAGCTAAATCTGCGGCTGATCAAATATCCCCAGGCAATATGATGGATGGAATTTTCTTCACGAGGCTCTTTGCTTAGAAAAAACCTCTCGAATCGCCATAATATGACCAGAAAAACTATACAGGTTATTGAAATTAAACCTATCGTATAAATAATACTCTTAGCAATCCTGGCAAAGGTATCGCCTAAGGTATACGGCATATTTTCCACGGCCATGCTGACAATATTAATAAAATAAGGTCGGGTATAATCTATAGTTTTTCGCCGCTCATAGGTTGTGGAAATGGGGCCCACAAGAATATCGAGTTCTCCCTGCTGCAGCTGCTGAATGGCTTTTTTAACGTCTTCGTCAAAAGAAATATAGTGGTATTGCCAGTGTTGGTCGGCGGCTATCTCTTCCCAAATATCCACAGCTATGCCTTTATACTTGCCTTGTTTTAATACCACGAAGGGGGGATAGACAATCAATCCAACCCGCAAGGTCCTTTGCGGTGAGCTAGCCGCTTTAACTAAAGGTAGGTAGCTAACGAGAGTTAAACCCAACAAGATGGGTACTAGTATTATCAGCAAGCGCTTTTGCATAAGGAACACACCTCAGTCTGGTGCATGATGCTAGCTTTTTAAGCAGTTTAACCCTCAGCAAGCTAGAAATCTAATAAAAATTACTCAGGGCGGATAAGCCCCTATATTACAACAATTGGTGTCAATTTAGCAAAAATTGTTGCCCCAATTACCCTGAGGGGAGAGAGTCATTAAGCTCTATCTATTGAAAAACTAATAACCTCTTGTAAAGACGCTGCTTTGCAAGCCAGCATCACTAATCTATCTATACCTAAAGCCACGCCCGCACAGTTGGGAATACCGCTTTCAAGTGCCGCTATCAAATTATGGTCTATGGGTACGCCTGCAAGTCCTAACTGTTCGCGCTCTTGTAGCTCAGCTAAAAAACGCCTTTGTTGTTCCTTGGCGTCACTGAGCTCATGAAAGCCGTTGGCAAGCTCCATGCCTTGAATATAGACCTCAAATCTTTCGGCAAGCGGTGGGTTGCCAGGACTTATTTTCGCTAGGGCTGCTTGGCTGGCGGGATAATGGTAAACGAAGCAAGGTGAGGTTTTACCCAACTGTGGTTCAACCACATGACTCATCAACAGATCTAGCCAACCATCTTTGTCATTGAGCTCTAAATCGACAATATTAATCCCATGCGTTTTAGCGCAGCGCCGTAAATCCTCAATAGTTGAATGATGCGGGTCAATTTTAGCATGGCGCAAAAAAACCTCTTGGTAGGTTAACCTTTCGGCAGAACCACACTCTAAAATCAAGTTTAATAACTCATCCATTTCAGTCATGAGGTCATGGTGGTCAAAGCCAGGCCTATACCATTCCAGCATGGTAAACTCGGGATTATGCCGTCTTCCCAGTTCATCGTTGCGAAACGCCTTGCAGATCTGATAAATGGGTCCCATGCCAGCGGCTAAAAGTCGCTTCATGGCAAATTCAGGTGAAGTTTGCAGATAGAGTGTTTTGCCATCTACTGAGCCTGGTCCAGTGTAGCGGGTGGAAAAGGACTGTAAAACTGGAGCGGTTATCGTCGCTGCAGATAGCAAAGGTGTTTCAACTTCCAAGACCTTACGCTTGGCAAAAAAATCGCGAATGGTTTGCAAAATTTGCGCGCGTTTAATTAAGTTTTCTAAACTGGCGCTAGGTCGCCAAACTGAATTTGTCTGTTGCATGCTTAAACTCCGTAAATTTAAGCTAGCTAACAACAGCCTTAGCTAGCCTGGGGCTGCAACAGTAAATATCCAAAAGAGAGAGTATGCCGTGTACAGCATGCTCAAGAGGTTATTCTTTGGCTCTTCCCACGTATTCACCGGTGCGGGTATCAACCTTGATCAATTCGCCATTGGGTACAAATAAAGGTACTCGAACCACTGCGCCGGTTTCAAGCGTAGCGGGTTTGCCGCCGCCACCTGAAGTATCACCTCGCAGGCCAGGATCGGTCTCGACTATTTTAAGTACCACAAAATTGGGTGGCGTGACACTCAAGGGAGCGCCATTCCAGAGGGTCATGATGCAAACATCTTGCTCCTTTAACCATTGTTTAGCATCAGCTACCACGGTTTCATTAGCAGCATATTGCTCAAAGGTTTCAGGCTGCATAAAGTGCCAGTGTTCACCATCACTATAGAGATATTGCACATCGATATCATTGACATCAGCGGCTTCAAGCGTATCGCCCGATTTAAAGGTCCGCTCTATCACACGACCCGTGCGTAAATTGCGAATTTTAACTCGGTTAAAGGCTTGACCCTTACCTGGTTTTACAAATTCATTGTCTACAATTGCGGCTGGATCATTATCCAGCATTACTTTTAAACCACTTTTAAATTCATTGGTACTATAGGTTGCCATGCCATCCCCTTTTGTAAGATAATCGTTTGCCCTAATACTGCATTCACTTAAGCCAAACCTAAAAATATGACTCAGATAGCTAATATTCCAGCATGGCAGGTTGAATTAAGTCAAGCTATTAATAAGCCTGATGAACTGCTCACATTGCTGGAACTTGATCCTAACCAGTTAGGCGTCAGTTGGCAAGCAAGCCAGGACTTTGCCTTACGGGTACCTAGAAGCTTTGTCGCAAGAATGCGTAAGGGTGATATTCACGACCCCTTATTACGCCAGGTTTTACCCTTAGCCGAGGAGCTGAAAGTGGTTCAGGGTTTTAGCCTTGACCCTTTGGGTGAAACCCAAGCCAATCCGCTGGCAGGTTTAATCCATAAATACAAAGGCCGAGTGTTATTGACCACGGTTGGAACTTGTAGTATCAACTGTCGATATTGCTTTCGTAGAAATTTTGCCTATGGGGATAATAACCCGGGCAAGGCCGGTTGGGATAAGGTGATGGCCTATATTGCCAATGACGTAAGCATCAAGGAAGTCATTCTCAGCGGTGGTGATCCGCTGATAGCAAATGATGATTATTTGGGCTGGCTAGTGGAAAAAATTGCGGCTATTTCACATGTGACCACCTTGAGGATTCACAGCCGCATGCCCATTGTTTTGCCAAACCGAATTACCGATAGCTTAGTAAAACTGTTAAAAGGCTTACCCTTAAAGGTCGTCATGGTCACGCACTGTAACCATGTCAATGAACTTGATCAAACTGTCAACTCGGCCTTATCGAAGTTACGCCAAGTCGGAATTATACTGCTTAATCAGACGGTATTACTAAAGGGTATCAACGACAATGCCACGGCTTTGCTGGAACTTAGCCAAGGTTTATTTTCTCAAGGTGTCTTGCCCTATTATTTACATCTACTAGATAGGGTTCAAGGAACAGCCCACTTTGAGGTCAGTGAAGCTTGTGCTAGAAAATTGCTAAAGTTCTTACAAGAAAATCTACCCGGCTATTTGGTGCCAAAACTGGTCCGAGAAATAGCCGGCCAACCACATAAGGTGCAGGTCATTTAAGGGAGTAACAAGTCTATGAATTTATATTTTCGGCTTATTTGGATTTTAGCCAAGGCAGTTTGGGGTGTTAAAAAGGATTTCTTGGCAGAGTCGAGGCTAAAATTACGAGCCTTGCCCCTAGACTGTGACCTAAATTTTCATCTCAATAATGCGCGTTATTTAAGCTTTATGGATTTGGGAAGGCTACATTTAATTGGCCAGGGCAATCTATTTAGGCAGATGTTAAAGCGACGCTGGTCACCCATTTTGTTAGCAGCCGAAATCAGTTTCATTAAAGCCATAAAACCCTGGCAAAGTTTTGAGCTTAGCACGCGGGTTTTAACCTGGGATGAGAACTATCTTTATCTTGAACAACGGTTTGAGGCCGAGGGTAAATTATTGGCCCTTGCCTATGTTAAGGGATTGTTTGTGGCAAAATCGGGTAAGGTACCCAGTGTTGAAATTCTGAGTGCGGCAGGAGCGCGTGAGCTAACGCCACCACCCATGCCCGAGGCGCTTAAATTTTGGAAGGACTTAACCGAAGCTAAGAAAAATGCTTAAAAATTTAGCGGATTGTTTAATTATTTGTATAACAGCCAGAGACTAGTTGCAAAACATTGAGAGAAGGATGGTTAATTTCTAAATTTTTCTATATTAATATATCGGGACGAGCTGCTTTTAACGCGGCCTTGCTTTCATAAATCTTGCCTCTGCTTTTTATATAATTAAAACACGCTGCATAAAGATTATCATTACAAATTAAGTTAAAAAATAAAATATTTTCATGCAGAAAATATAAAATGCCACCGCTTTGTCCTGGGTCTAGCACTATTAAATAATCATCAATACATCTACCGCCTTCAGTTAGAAATTTAACAATGTCATCATCTTTATATTTCATAAAAATTTCACCCTGATGGTTATATTGAAAAATCATTAATGAAGTATACCATAACGATAATAGCCCTCAAATTTTTGTTATGAACAGTAGCAATTAGGCTGCTTAGATCTATATAAGTTAAAAAAATGGGCGCAAGCCTTATTACTATTCTAGATTAAGCTCAATTTAGCTGACCAACAATTTATTAAAACTCATTAGTGATTGAATGTTTTTCAAACTGAATAAAAATGGCGGCAAAGAGAATAATAAAAATACCACTAGCTTGGGAAGTAGTTAGAATCTCGTTAAGAAAAATCAAGCCAAGAATAACGGTGACAATGGGCTCTAATGCCGATAAAACGGCTGCCTTAATCGGATGAATGACCTTTAAACCTTGAAATAGAAGCAGCACGGGCAAGGCGGTGGCTATAATGCCTATGGCAAAACTAAAAACCCAAACCTTACTAGAACCTGGAAATTGAAAACTATTGTTATAAGCAGCCACGGTAAAATAGCCTACCGCACTACCCAGGCAAATCAAGAGAGTTGAGGTGCTAGCCGCAATTTGCTTGCTTACCCTTTTGCTGCCCAAAATATATAAGGCATAGGCTAAGGCAGCGATGATGGCATATAAAAAACCCTTGATTGAGGCTGAGCCATGTTGGTTATCTCCCTTGAGAAGAAACATGCCTATAAAAATAGCCAGTAAGCAGAGAACGGCGTGTTTGGTAATAGGTTGCTTATTGATGAGTAATTCATAAAGCGCGATAAACAAAGGGTAACAAAAGAACACTACCATGGCGATTCCCGTTCCTAGTTCCTGGCAGGCTAGAAAATAGAGACTGCTGCCAATGCAATAGGATAAGGAGCCTAAGATTAAGATCTTCCAGCCTAGGCTTATCTTAAGCACTCTCACCATTTCCGTTCGTTGGAGTTTAGCCGTGGTGCAAAGGATACACAGGCTGGCAAGAGAAAACCGCCAAAACAACATGGTAGCAATCGACAAATGCTCGTTAAGTAGCTCTATCCCAAAGTAGCCTAAGGACCCATACAAAATAGCAGAGAGTGCGACGAGTAAGGTAGCGCGTAATTCGGTTTGCATTTAACTATACTATAGCGACTAATCGTAAATAGCCAATACTTCCATGATAGCTTTACGCGCATCCCCGTTACGGCTGATGCTACGTTGTACCGGAAAACGAATCAGCTTAGCCGTTTTATACAATTCGGGGATTAAGTGATGATCATGATTGGAGATAATCACCGCAATGCCGCGGGCGGCAAGAGTCGATGCCTGTTTGGCCAAAGCCTGTTGTTCAGCCAAGGAAAAAACCTTGCCACTGTATTGAGTAAAGTTAGCGGTTTTTGATAGGGGTAAATAGGGAGGATCGCAATAAACCACATCACCTGAATTTGCCGATTGCAAGGTCGTTTGAAAATCGGCATGGACAAACTTGGCTTGTTGAGCCTTATGATAAAATGCCAGCATTTCTTTATAAGGAAAATAAGGCTTAATGTGTTGGCCAAAGGGTACGTTATAGCGTCCATGGGCATTATAACGACATAATCCGTTATAGCCGTGACGATTTAAATATAAAAATAAGGCTGCTTTTAAGCGTACGTCGGTGGTTTGATTAAATTCCTCGCGAAATTGATAATACAAGCTAGAATTATTAGTAGCGGAAGTAAAAAAACCATGACAATATTCGATGAAGCTGAGACCTTCATTTTGTAGGTGTTGATAAAGGTTTATCAAGTCAAAATTAGTTTCGGCTAGTAAATAGTGTTGATAGTCCGTATTTAAAAAAACCGCAGCCGAACCTGCAAACGGTTCAATCAGACGCTTGGCTTCGGGCAAGATGGCTTTTAACTGGTGCATGATGCGATATTTATTGCCAGCCCACTTTAAGAACGGACGCAACTGAGTTCTCCAATATAAGAGCTTAATGTTGGCATTATAAGTATTTTATAAGCTTAAGCTAATGGTTTTTAGGGATATGATGAAGATTCAGGAAAAATTAACCCAATTTGATTTATTATTGGCGCAACCACAATTGGCACTGGAGTCAGTTACCGATTGGTTGGCGGATCTACCTTTGTCGCCCCCCCTCTTTACCTGCAAGCTTTTGCACAAAGCCATGGCTAGACTCATGGTCTTTGGGTTGACACCTTCCTTAGCCTGTGGCTTATTTAATTTATTGCATCGCACTTTACAACAACTTGGCCAACAACATAGTCGAGATAATTTACTGCATGTATTGGCAAACTATGCTGAAAATCAGCGTGTCAGTCTTTATTTAGATTGTGTACAGATTAAATTTGCGAAGAATTGTCTCAATCTGTTAATGAGCCGGGATGAAAATTTAACTAGAACAGAGAAAGCGCTGCTTGTTCATAGAGCCATGAGTGAGCTTGGGCTTGTATTGGTACGTCGAGCACAGCTTTATTTATCTGCACCTAAGGGGTTGTGGTTAAAATTACACGACCTATACCGCTATGCGGCCAGCCAGCAATTGTTGAGTGAAAAGATCACTGAAGTCAGTTTCTATGGGGTTACCAATACTTCTATTATTCAATTATATAAACGCATTTTAATCTTAGGCCTGGCTAATCTTGAGCAGCTTCAGCAACAAGATATCGAGCGACTCTATATTCTCGCCATCGATTGGGCTGATAAGCTGCATTTAGTGGCCCATCAACCCCAGCCTTATAGGGTATATTTTGACCAGGATAGGCCACCATTATTCCAAGCAGTGAATGAGCAATCCATGGGGCAAATTTGTTGTTATCTGCAATTAACCGAATTAGTTGCTCATTTGCAACAGCTGCTGACGCAGCAACAGGTAAGCAAAGCTAAAATAAACCAAGGTTTAGCCCATCATGTCTTGAGTTCTTTGCTACAGCTTTGGATGAATCGACCCGGTCGCAGACTAGCTCGCCAGGTTGAAACCGGCCAGGTAGAAGTCTGTATTGGTATAGCTGCCGTGCATTATATGGTTAATCAGCAACATGATTTAGTTACGGGAACTCATGGACAGCTAAACCTAGCAATGGATAACTTGAAGATTCAAGCCCAAGTTAAGAGTGAGGTATTTATTCCTGGGGCGCTTAATAATCTACAGGAGGAAAATGATGTCTGGCGGCTTGAATATATGGGCGCTACGTCTAATGAAGAGATGAATTTTAACTTTTCAGCCGACATTTATAAAAGCTACTTTTGGCAAGTTGTCAATTCGAGTGCTAAGGGATATTGTTTTGCCATGATGGATAAACCACCCGAGTTATTGCAGGTGGGTAAAATCATAGGCATAAGGGTAGTTGCAAACTGGTATGTGGGAACGATCCGCTGGCTGGCTTTTAACTCTGCCATAGGGTGTTTACAAGCGGGCATTGAGTTATTAGGGCCCAAAGCTAGAGGTGTGGCTTTAAAGACAAAATCACAGCAGCAATGGTTTCACGGCTTATTTTTGGCAGAGCTTCAACAGCCCAGCAGTTTAATTACGCCGGCTTTGATCTATGCTGTAGGTGATGAGCTTGAAGTTCGGACTCTGGAAGCCCAGTATCAGATCCGTTTAACTAAGCTTTTAGCACAAAATCATAATTTCGCTCAATTTGAATTTAGTTTAGGCTGAACCACTATTGTTAAAAGTTAATGTTTCAGAATATTAAGCTGGGTGGTCTGTTTATCGGCATAGAGCTCGCATTCGCCCCCAATTGGAAAGGTGAAAATGGGGCTGACGTGGCCAAAATTGACGTTGGCAACGATGGGAATATTTCTCAAGAGCTTTTTTGTATTAATAATATGACAAAGTAAATCTGTTGAAATCTGCGATGCAATTTGAAATCGACCTATCAGTAAGGCCTGGATGTGTTTTGCGCCGGGTTGATGCAACAAGGCTTGCAAGTAACGGTCAAATTGATGGCCGTCCACCAAATAATCATCCTCTATAAATACAATTTTATCTGCCAGATTTGGCATAAATTCCGTGCCATGCAATAAATTGAAGGTGCTGAGATTGCCGCCAATTATCGTTCCTCTGGCTTGACCCTCTTGCAATACTAGCCAGCCGGATTGAGGATGAAAACTGCGGTTTTCCTGATCCAAATACCAGGCATCGTCGCTCCAGTGATCACTTGGTTTTACCCTAAAGGCTTGAGGTTGGAATAAGCATTTGGATAAATAATCCAGGGTATATTCTCCACCTTTTTTCATGCCCAAAGTGGAAAAATGAGCGCCTGAATAGGTGACTAAGCCAGTTTTGCAAAAAATAGCGTTTGCTAAACCAGTAATATCTGAAAAACCACAGAGTATTTTTGGATTGTTTTGAATTAATGCATAATCAATTTCAGCGAGCAGTTGGTTACAGTGAAATCCACCGATGGCGGTGAAAATGGCCTTAATTTGCGGGTTGCTAAAGGCGGCGTGCAGATCGGCTAAGCGTGACTCAATTGAGGCTGTGCCTAGAGCGTCCATTTCACGAATATGTTGACCAAAACTCAGCTTTAAACCCAGTTGCTCAAAACGCTCTACAGCCAAATTGATTTCATAATCTTGTAAAATAGCGAAGCTAGAAGAAGGGGCGATAATCCGGATTTCATCGCCAGAACTTAATTTAGCGGGTATGGTACCAACCTGATTTTCAGCTTGGGGCATAAAAATTTATAAAGCCTCGGCATGGGTTATATCGGGCCATAGTTCACGGATCAATCCGTCAGCCAAACTATAGACCCAGCCGTGTAGCACAAGTTTCTGACCTCGTCGCCAAGCACTTTGCACGATGGTAGTCCGACAAACATTGTTCACCTGCTCCCTAACGTTCAATTCACATAGGCGACGCAACTGTTGGTCAGGCGTTTGAAGTAAATCGAGTTCGGCTTGATGTTTTTGTTGAATGTCTTGAATATGGCGTAACCAATTGTCAATCAAACCGCGTTGCTCAATATGGGTTGCGGCTTCTATACCACCACAGCCATAGTGTCCACAAATAATAATGTGCTCAACTTTTAAGACTTCAACGGCATATTCAATGACCGAAAGCGCATTAAAGTCGGTGTGGATCACCAAATTGGCAACGTTGCGATGTACAAACACTTCGCCCGGTTCTAAACCTATGATTTGATTGGCAGGTACGCGGCTATCCGCGCAGCCTATCCACAAGTACTTGGGTTTTTGCTGCTCGCTTAATTTTTGAAAAAAAAGCGGATCTTCAGCCTTCTTGTTAGCCGCCCAATTTCGATTATTAGCTAATAAGTGATCAACCAATGACATGGATTAGTTCTCGATATATCAAATCTATTGCTGAAAATATGCCATTAAATCTCTACCATTTCAAAATCTTCTTTGGTTGCATCGCAGTCCGGACAACGCCAATTAATAGGCACGTCTTCCCAACGTGTCCCAGGTTCAATACCATCGTCTGGCCAGCCCTTTTCCTCATCATAAATTAGGCCGCAGAGCAGGCACATATATTTTTTGTATTCGCCCATATTATCTTCTCATCTCAAGGTGATTTAAATGCCGCTTACTATATTGAAGCTCAGCTTTTTTGCAAGCTATTATTCTAAAGTAGCCGTCAATTATAGAGGCTATTTTAACCTTAGTTATCGAAAATTCAAAAGTTTAACTTGTTGAAATGCACTGGAGATTAAATTTAGGGCTTAATATCTTCTTAAGCTATTTGCCAATATAATTGAGATTTTTCTCAATCAGGAGCTTAAACATGTGGAGCAATGGCTATTATGAGCATGAAGGTTATTATGAAAGCGGTAATCGATTTAAAAAGATTTATGAAACAGGGAACTTAGCCAAGCTCAAAGCACTTCTTGCCGAAGATTCACAATTAAGCGGCTTTACTGAGGAGCAAATTTGGGAAGGCATGCAAGAGATGTTGCATAACGGTGTCAAAATCATTGATTTTTGCCCGCAGCAAGATGTAACTAAGGTTAAAAAGGTTTTGCTCACAGCCATAAGCCAATTTAACCTAGAGGAAAATTCTACTGAAAATATCCATAAAAGTGTTGTAGTTGATATTTTTATTTTTGCCTTGAAGAATGAGTTAAATACGACCCTGAAATTTTTAACTGAAAATGGCTTAAATATTTATCAGGATCAATTTCTCCATGAAGTAGTTCAGGAAACTATAGTTGTAAATAATCTTGAGATGATGGAATTATTTCTTAAAGAGGGACAGTGGAAGCCTGAACAAAAAGACCAAGCCTTAATATTTGCTCTTGATACTGATAGTTTAGCCATAACTCGGTTACTTATAGCGCATGGGGCTAATGTAAATGCTAAAACTTTGCTAAATAGCTTTGACAAGGTATCCATCTTACAGGCTAAATTTTTTAGCGCTAGATTTTTTCTGAATAAACAAACTAATACCTTGAATACAGATTCAATAAAATTAATGAGTTTGTTACTAAGGAACAAAGCAGTTTTTAATCCCGAGGTTAATGAAACCGATGCTGAGGCTCTTGATACCTTTGTTTATGAGATTTGGCGTGTTTTTGAGGAATACCACGATCAACAGCAAGCCTTGCAATTGTTTAGGCAAGATATTAAAGAATTGCTCAAGGAAATTATTTTAGCGGCGGGCGTTAAAACTAATGCTAATTTTATTACCGATTTTAGTCAGAAAAAAATCAGTTTAACGGAAGTGGTTGCTAAGTATATTGATCCCGAGATTTGTAAGGAAATGAGCGATTGGCAGCTGTATAAAGCCGACTACAATAAAAATGGTAATGTAAGACCCAAGCAAATGTTTTTTGCTCAAAACTATAAAGAACAGATCGACAAAACGGAAGAAAATCCTGCTAATTCTACCAGCTTAATTAGCCTGCAATTTGGTTAAAGCTACTGGGCTGGACTACTGAGTCCAGCCCAATTTCAGCTAAATTAAGCCTAGCTAAGTTTGCTCAAGCGTCAAATTGCAATGCTCGTCTAAAATGACAATACGGCGTTTTAGCTGTTTTTTGATAATAGTTTTGATGGTAGTCCTCGGCTGGCCAAAAGGTGCTGACTGGATAAAGTTGGGTGGTCACCTCATAGCCCTTAGTCATTAGTTTATCGATAACAGCTGCACTTAATAGCCGCTGGTTTTGGCTGTAATAAAAGATTGCCGATAAATATTGCGTGCCCAAATCAGGTCCCTGACCGTTTTGTTGGGTGAAATCGTGAATTTCAAAAAAATATTTTATCAAGGCTTCTAATTTAAGACTATCGGGATCAAATACCACGCGCACTGCCTCAAGATGACCGGTTTGACCCGTGCAAATCGCTTGATAAGTGGGATAAGCAAGCTTACCACCACAGTAGCCCACTTGGGTTAACAAAACGCCCGTTTGTTGTTTAAGCAGATGCTCAACGCCCCAAAAACAACCTGCAGCAAAGATGATCTCCTCACTCGTCTGAACCTTGGTATCGGGTACAAACTCCATGGCCAAGGAATTTACACAATGGCGAGTATTGCGCGCGGTAAAGCCTTCATTCTTAAATACATGACCTAAATGACCTTGGCATTGGCCGCAAAGAATTTCAGTGCGCCTACCGTCGTTATCCGGCCTGTGGATTATGGCTCCTGTAATTTCTTGGTCAAAACTGGGCCAGCCACAGCCTGAGTGAAATTGATTATCGCCGCGAAACAAAACTTGGCCGCAGCCTCGACAAAGATAACTGCCTTGAGCAGGCTCAAGGTATTTCCCTGAAAAAGGCGGTTCGGTTGCCTTAGCTCGCAAAATTTGTAAAACCTCTGGGGTCAAGGATGGGTATTTATTCATAGCAGGCTCCAAAACTGTTGCTAAGCAAGTTGCCCTACAATAATCTATAAGATAGTTTAAACGATATGGAAAATTAGGTCATGACACTTTCTGCAGATTTATTCAATCGCGCTCAACAATTGTTACCCGGTGGTGTCAATTCACCCGTACGCGCCTTTCGTGGAGTGGGCGGAAGCCCTTTGTTTATTAAACGAGCCGAGGGCGCCTATCTAATCGATGAGGACGAAAATAGCTACATTGATTACGTGGGTTCATGGGGACCCATGATTTTAGGCCATGCGCATCCAGCCGTGGTAGAGGCCATGCAGGCTCAGGCTATTTTGGGATTAAGTTATGGTGCACCGACAAGACTTGAGGTCACTATGGCCGAGCGTATTCAAGAATTGATGCCAAGCATGGAAATGCTGCGCATGGTTAATTCGGGTACTGAGGCTACCATGAGCGCGATTCGCTTGGCGAGAGGATTTACCAAACGGTCAAAAATTCTGAAATTTGCCGGTTGTTATCATGGGCATAGTGACTCGCTTTTGGTTAAAGCGGGCTCTGGCGTCTTAACCTGTGGTATTCCTGATTCGGCAGGAGTCCCTGCGGATGTGGCGCAGCATACGCTAACCTGTAGTTTTAATAATTTGGCTGAGGTTAGCCAAGTTTTTGCAGAACTGGGTGAGCAAATTGCCGCTATCATTGTCGAGCCTGTTGCCGGTAACATGGGATGCATTCCGCCTGTCGCTGAATTTTTGCCGGGATTGCGCAGGCTGTGTGATCAGTATGGTAGCGTGTTAATTTTTGACGAAGTGATGACGGGTTTTAGGGTGGCGCAGGGTGGGGCGCAACAGCTATATAAGGTTAAGCCCGACCTTACGACTCTAGGTAAAATCATAGGCGGGGGGATGCCTGTAGGCGCCTTTGGCGGTCGACGCGATATTATGGAACAGCTTGCACCCCTTGGACCTGTTTATCAAGCAGGTACCTTATCGGGTAATCCCATGGCAATGGCAGCGGGCATTGTTACCTTAGAAGGCATTTCCAGACCCTATTTATACGAAGGGTTGGAGCATATCACCAGACTATTGGTTACGGGCTTAAAAACCTTGGCCCAAAGGGCGGGCATCAGTTTGCAAGCCACTCATGTGGGTAGTATGTTTGGGATATTTTTTAGTGATAAGCCCGTGCAGAATTATGAAGACGTCAAGGCCTGTGATATAGAACGGTTTAAAAAATTTTTCCATGGCATGTTATCCCAAGGCATTTATTTAGCTCCTTCGGCCTTTGAAGCAGGTTTTGTTTCCACCTGCCATGGTGAAGTTGAGTTAGCGAAAACTCTTCAAGCCGCGGAAAGGGTTTTTAAAGACTTATAGCCTTGAGCTTATTTGGCATATTTTTTTAAAAAGGCCAATACCTCATCGTATTGGCCAGCCTCATTGGCATATTTGGCATAATTATGCGCTATGGTTAGCCATTCCACAGTAGTGGGCTTGATTGATTTTAAGGCTTGTTTTAAATAATTGAATGTCAGGACTTGCTCTTGCTCTCTGGCGAGGGTTTCTTCTATTGCATAATCGCAAGCGGTTTCGACAAGATTATCTAAATCGGCACCGGAAAACCCCGAGGTTTTAGCTGCGAGATAGTCTAGGTCAATATCGCTGGCCGTGGGTTTTGTCTGCAATAAGATTTTTAGAATGCTCTCCCTTGCCATATGGTCAGGCGGTGGTACAAACAAGACCCTATCAAAGCGGCCGGGTCTTTTAAATGCAGGGTCTAGGGCCCAGGGAACATTAGTAGCCGCTAAAATTAACACGCCTTGATTGTTGGCAGCAAAACCATCTAATTCTGAGAGAAATTGGCTAGCCAGCGTTGCACTCGAGTCGGAATGGGTATATTGACGCTTACCCGCTAAGGCTTCAATTTCATCAAAAAAAATCACTGCAGGTGTCGTGCGTCTAGCCTGTTCGAAAATGGCGTGCAGCTTTTTTTCTGCTTCACCCATCCACATATCCAAGACATCCGAGATGGCAATATTGTAAAACTCAGCCTGACACTCGCCCGCGGTCGCTCTAGCCAATAGCGTTTTGCCGCAGCCGGGTGGGCCATATAAAAGAACCCCGCCACCAGCCTTTTTCTTAAAACGCTGGAACAAAGAGGGCTTTTGAAAGGGCAGAATAATTTTGCGTGTGATCTCCTTTTTTACTTCCGTAAGCCCACCGATATCTCCAAAGTTGATGCCAGTAGCCGTCGTCCTTTCTAGCTGTGGTTCGGCTGCTGCGCCGCTGACTAGACGTAAATGAGCCTTGGCTTTCTCCTTAGCCTGCGGAACTTTAACACGAAAATTTTCTTCAAGTTGGCTATCTTGGCAGCCACTATCCTTGGCCACGGCTTGTTGGTAGGCGGCCTGAGCAAGTTGAAGATCACCTGCTGCAAGATAAATCTTGGCTTGAAGCAGCAGTTCTTGAGGTGTTTCTCCAGGGGATAAGCTTAAGGCTAAATCAAGCTCATTAAGCTTAAGACAGATGGTGCCTGCAAGTAAGCGATGGGGTAATTCAATTAAATTAAGCCGGTGGGTTTGAATCAGTTTATAGGCTTCCTCGATTTCGCCGGCATGGTCTAAGGTTTCAAGCAACAGGATTAACAGCGGTAGGTTATCGGGACTTTGCTGATAAGCGCTTTTCAAGGCTTCAAGAGTTGAGGAATTAACCATACAGCCACCTGCAAATTATATTTGGGCTTGAAACCTCAGTATAACGAAGGTGGCAGGGATAAAGAAAGTGCAAATTTAGCCTTAATTCAACAATAATTTGGTTAATAAATAACCCCCGGCCATTAACCAAATGAATAAGAGGGTGGCTAGATACAAGGGCTTTAAGCCAACCTGCTTAATTTTGCTAAAATTGGTTTCCATGCCAAGCGCTGCCATGGCTAGGGTCAACAGGAATGTATCAAGCTGATTGATAAAATTTACCGTGGTGGAGGAGAGAAAATTGAGGGAGTTAAAGCCCACGACAACGATAAACATCACCGCAAACCAGGGTATGGTTTTGCTAAACTTAACGCCTTGTCCCGCCCTTTGTTTAGCCTTGGCAAAATAAAATCCCAACCCCAAGAGAACTGGAGCAAGTAGCATCACCCGCGTCATTTTCACGATAACGGCGGTATTAGCCGTCTGATCACTGATTTGGGCACCTGCAACTAATACCTGCGCCACCTCATGGACCGTAGCTCCGGTATAAATACCGTATTGCAGATCACTGAGTCCCAGCAAACCTAAATGCTGGATAAAGGGATATAAAAACATGGCTAGGGTACCAAATAAGACCACGCTTCCAACTGCGATCGAGGTTTTATAAGGCTCACTTTTTAAGACACCTTCAGTTGCAAGTACGGCCGCGGCACCACAAATGCTGGCGCCACTACTGATTAACAAAGCGGTATCGCGATCTAATTTAAAAACCTTTATCCCAAGTAGTGTGCCCATGGCTAGGGTTAAGATAACTATCAAAAGGTCTAAAATAAATCCGCTAAAGCCTATGGAGGCAACTTGCTGAAAACTAATTCTAAAGCCATATAACACCACCGCAAATCGCAAGATGCGCTTTGCAGCAAATTGGATTCCCGGAACCCAATTTTGCGGGATATCGCTGCGCAAGGTGGCGCTATAGGTCATGCCCAATAAAATGGCAATGATCAGGGGACTAATGCCGTGTTGACTAAACCAATTTATGCTTGCAAGGTAGTAGCTAGCCAAGCCAAATAAGCCGACAAATAAAAAACCATTTAATTGACCCTTGCGATGATTATTAGCAGTGTGCATGTTAACTCTCTTCCATTAATTTTTAGCTAGTATGCCCTAGTCTTTGTTTCAATAAAAGTTGATAATATTGAAATAACAAATTAGTTTTTTTGATATACGCGATGCGGATCAGTTTAAGACAATTAGAAATTTTCGTGGCTATTACCAAAGCAGACACGCTTAGCCAGGCTGGCGAGCAATTGCACTTATCGCAATCCGCCTTAAGCATGGGATTGATGAATTTAGAGCAGCAGCTAGGCGGTAAATTGTTTGATAGACAGGGCAAGCAATTGCGTCTAACAGGCGTGGGTCAATTGCTCTTACCCAAGGCCAGCAATATTTTAGCTCAAGTTAGCGAGTTAGAAAGCGTCATGTTGCAGAATCAGCCTCAAGGTCAGCTGACTATAGGCGCAAGTACTACCATTGCTAATTATCTTTTACCCGTCCTGATTGCAGAATATATGACTTTACATGCTGCAAGCAAAATCGACCTTCGAGTGCATAATACCGAGGGGGTGGTACAAGAGGTCTTAAAATTTAATATTGACATGGGAATTATCGAGGGAAGTTGTAATCATCCAGATATTGAAATGAAACCTTGGCGACACGACGAACTGGTGGTCATTACCTCGCCCAATCACCCCTTGGCGCTCAAGTCAAATTTAAGCTTAACCGATTTACAAAATGCAAAGTGGATTCTAAGGGAGCCGGGTTCTGGAACACGAGAGATCTTTGAACAAGCCATGGGCCAACGTCTACCCTTGTTTTTAGAGTTTGGCCATACTGAAGCAATCAAGCGTGCGGTTGAGGCAGGACTTGGAGTAAGTTGTTTACCCAAGTTGGCGGTTGAGCAAGCTCTCAAGGCCAAACATTTAGTCGCATTGGCTACCCCGTTTTTAAACCTTACGCGAAATCTTTATCTTTTGGTGCACAAGGACAAGTATCAAACTCAACTTCTCCAAGCCTTCATGGACTATTGCCAAAAATCAAATCCAAAAAACGGCTAGGTACAGCTAGTTTATCCAGTGTAAAACTTAGCGTTTTGTGGCATACCAGGTTTTATTGGCCATGACCGTTTGCCACCAGGTATCCATGCGGGTTTGAGTCATACCACTCCAATCGGGTGAATGGTTAACCAGATTTTCACCCATGGTTTTAGCTAAGGTGATTTGCTGCTTAGCCAGTTGAATTTGGGAATCGCTCCAATTTGCCAAAGCGGTGCTAAGATCAGAGCCATTAAAGGCCGCGGCTAAACTCATGCTATCTTGCAGGGAATTAAGTATGCCGGAGGCCGAATGCGGCCTTAATAGAGTGGCCGCATCTCCTATAAAGCAGACTTTATCCTTAATTCGCTGTGAAAGTTGCAAGTCAAAAATAGTTTGGATGAAGGGCTTTTCGGTCTGCATGATAATCTCGGCAATCTCCATGGGAAGCTCCCTCTTAACGAGCTCATGTAAGTAATTGAGCTGATGACTTCCTAAACTACCCGGGGGCAAAGAGAATTGATGTTGCAAGCCTTTGTTATCTACTAATAAGGAAGGTAGAATTTCAACTGCATAGGCCTGATACAAAACCCAGTTTAAAAGCCGTTTTCCCGTTGATTTATAATCGGGCGCGGGTATTTGATAGAGTAGCAGATGTCCCTTAGGAAACATGTAATAAGCCAATTGGTCGGTAAAACAGGCTTTCTCAACATAGGCAGGGTCATCGATAACACCGCGCCAGGCAATGTAACCCGCATAGCAGGGTAAATCAGCCGGAAAAATTTGTTGTCTTAACCGAGAATCCACGCCATCGGCGGCAATGACATAATCAAACTCTTGAGTGTCCTGCCTTAGGGTTTTTAAGCTGCAACCTTGGTCTGTAAGTGATATTTCCTGGATATTGACGCCGGGGTGATATAGCTCATCGACAATGCGTTTTCGCAAATTAGCATACACATCACCCCAATTTAATGTGACCACTTGGACGGGTTGTTGCCAAATCTGTTTGGTCTTTGCGGAGTTTTGTCTAATAAAAAACACCCTTTTTGTCGTCGACAGGCGCGGCAAGTTACTGTCCAATAGATCTAAGTTGATACATTGTTGCACCAGGTTTTCTGGCAAGGTAATGCCGGCACCCTTTCGTTCCCAAGTATTTGAGGAGCGCTCAAAAATATCGACGTTTGCGCCCGAGCGAGTCAATAAGATCCCGGCACTGCAGCCTGCGATTGAACCACCAACAATGGCTATGGAAAGAGGTTTTGGCATATTTATGAGTCTAAAATGTAATCTTATAAGTATAGTCTAGCGTTGGAGATTTAAGAGATGAGAGAATAATTTATTAACCTGAGTTTTGGATAAGCTTATCCAAAACTCAGGTTAATTAGGCTTTCAGAGTAATGAGTCGAGGACCTGAGTCCTCGCTTTTTCATAAGGAAAGGTTAGCCAATATAGCGGCAGTGGCATTGATGACGGCTGCAATGCGTATGGCCGATTGGATTGCAGTACGACTTAACTCATGTTGCAATAACTGTTTAGTATGGGATTCCATACACATGCCACAGCCATTGATGGCGGAAATGGCAAGCGTATAAAGTTCAAAATCTATTTACTTATTCCTGGATTGCCCATGACATTCATTCGCAGTTTGGCAGGCAAGCTGGCAAATTCCTTATCATTGACCAGATGTATAAAGCGATAGTAAACATTATTCATTGCCATCACTGCATTAGCAGCTCTGGCTGCATTGATCTCAACTTCATTAAGTTCTACCTCTGCCATTAAGGCCTTTATTAGAGTTGGCTGTTTTGTTGCCAATGCACTGGCTAGGGCTATACCGTGAATTTGAGTTGAAGAAAGCTCGGCAGAGCCTTCTTCAGTTAATACATTGGCAAGGTTTAACTTAATATCCTTAGCATATTCAGGTAAAAGTTGTTTGATTGAGTCTAACATGAGTATTTCTCCTTTAAGCTACTGTAAGGGTGTCTTCACCTTTCTGCCAATTGCAAGGGCAAAGCTCATCGGTTTGTAGGGCATCTAACACACGCAATACCTCTTTCGGATTGCGGCCCACATTTAGATCGGTAACCATGGTAAAGCGGATGATGCCTTGTGGATCAACAATAAAGGTAGCGCGTTGGGCGACACCTTCTTGTTTATCTAAGATCCCCAAGCTAGAGGATAGCTCACGTTTAATGTCGGCAAGCATGGGAAAGGGAAGGTCATTAAGTTCAGCCTTATGCTGGCGCCAGGCTAAATGTACGAATTCACTATCGGTACTTGCGCCCAATACTTGAGCATCTCTATCTAAAAATTCACCATTGAGTTTAGCAAACTCGGCGATCTCGGTGGGACAGACAAAGGTAAAATCCTTAGGCCAGAAAAATACCACCAGCCATTTACCCGCATAAGTTTGGGTATTTATTTTGCTAAAAGCTTGGCTAGTAGTAGAATCAACGGTGGCCAGCAAATCAAAATCGGGAAATTTATCACCTACGGTTAACATGGTCTTCTCCTGTAAATTATTTAGGGTCAAGACAAAGTATAGGCAATCAGTTATAATAGTTAAAATCGTTTATTTTTATCATTATAATAGGTTGAGACTATTATGAATTTTCGTGATCTGAACTATTTAGTTAAAGTGGCAGAATTAAAACACTTTGGTAAAGCGGCCCAAGCCTGCTTTGTCAGTCAACCCACCTTAAGTATGCAGGTAAAAAAATTGGAGCAAGAGCTCGGTGTGGTCGTGTTTGAAAGAAGCAATAAGCACGTGATGCTAACGCCTATTGGCGAGCGCTTGGTGCAGCAGGCTAAAAATATGCTACAGGCTATGGATGAGTTACACCGTTTGGCAAAAAATTCGCGCGATCCTTATGCCAAGACCCTGCGCTTAGGAGTTATACCCACGCTTGCGCCTTATCTCTTACCCAGCTTGATTCAACATATTAAAACCAAGTTTCCCAAACTTAGCTTACAATTGTATGAAGCCCAAACCTCACTTTTAGTCCAGAAATTAAAAAATGCTGAGCTCGATCTAATTTTGCTGGCCTTGCCCATAGAGCAAGACGGGCTTACTAGTTATGAGCTATACCAAGAACCCTTTTATTTAGCGGTGCCCTGCGATCATCCTCTTGCAACCGAAAAAAAAATCAGCCTAAAGCTGCTAGCTGCACAGGAGTTATTACTACTTGAGGATGGGCATTGTATGCGTGAACAGGCTTTGGATGTTTGTCGCTTAGCCGGTGCTAGTGAACAGCAAAATTTTCGGGCAACCAGCTTGGAAACCTTGCGACAAATGGTTAATATAGGTTCAGGCATCACCCTAATACCCAAAATGGCTGTGCGTGATGACGATAAAAAAGTCGTTTATTTACCCTTTTTAGAACCTGAGCCCATTCGTCAAATTGGACTTGTCTGGCGTAGCACCAGCGTTGAAAAGGAACTGTTTACTGAACTTGCAGCCTTTATGCACGATTGTTTAAATAAATAGGAATATTACATGGCAACTATTTGGCAACTTTTAAGTTATACGCCTTGGTTTATTTATGTGTTATTGATTTTATTGATTAACGTTGGGGTTAAAGCCTCTAAAACCCAAGTTTTACCCCTGCAAAGACTCTTTATTATGCCAGTTTTATTTACTGGACTCGCCATTCATACCCTCGTGACTTCGGTGGCATTTTCCTCTTGGAATATAGCCAGCCTAGTAGCAAGTCTGTTAGTGGCGGCTTTACTGGGCTGGTGGAACGCCTCACGCTATAGGATTAAAGTTGATAAGCAAAAAAAATTGATCCAGACACCCGGTAGCTGGAGTACTCTTATTATCATTCTGGCGATATTTGCCAGCAAGTATTACATTGGTTATCAACTTGCAGTACACCCACAACTCCTTGGCGATGCACGGTTTGAGATTTGCGTTGTAGCTTCAATGGGCATTTGTGCCGGGTTATTTATTGGTAAACTTGCCAATTACCTGTTGCGATTTTATAGGCTGCCCTCAACCGAGCTTGTTGAAACTTAGTTTGCGTGCAATGGATAATCGGTAAATACGCCGTCCACACCCCAGGAAAAAAGAAGGTTAGCTCGTTCGATTTGATTAACCGTATAGGCGAGCACTAAACGTTGAGTTTGTTTAACTTGAGCTATTTGCGCTAGGCTTAGATATTGCTGGTCGAGGTTGACTGCAACACAATTGAGTTCATCGGCTGCTTTTTGCCAATTACGCGGTAGTTTATTATACAAAATGGCTAAGGGTGCTTGTGGATCCTGGGCTCGCACCGTGTATAAACTTGTTAGGGAAAAGCTTGAGATCAAGGGTTTTGGCAGATTTTGTGGCCAATGGCTCCTAATGATGGCCAGAGCTTTTTGGGCCGTTGCCACCTCCATTCCTCGAGCAGGCTTGATCTCTATATTGGCTTGCAGGCCTAGTTTAAGCAGGCAAGCCAGAGTTTCGCTGAGCGTAGGTATTGTTTCTTGGCTAAATTCGGGGCTAAACCAGCTTCCCGCATCCAATTTTTTAAGTTCAGGATAGGTTCTTCTAGCTATTAAGCCTTTACCATTGGTCGTTCTTTTAAGTCTTTGATCATGGAAAACCACGGCTTCACCACAGGCTGTTAACATAACGTCAAACTCAACCCAGCTAAATCCCAATTGTTTAGCCTTAATAAACGAAACCAGGGTATTTTCCGGAGCTAGGCCTTTCACACCGCGATGGCCAATAAATTTTGCTATATCAAGTGTCATTTGGGACTCGCTTGGTAAGGTAAAGAATGAGCGCATATTAACCAACCCCGTTCTAAACGGATCGACATGCTAAACTCGACTTTCTTTTACCACAACCGCTAGCAAAAAAATAGCCTGTAAGCCTAGAGTTTTACCAATCGGGTTCAAACAATCGCTGGCGCTTGCTATGAGCAAGCTTTAAATCGAGTTATAATAGATGTTAATCTGCCAAGACAGTGGCAAAGGGTAGTAAGAATATTTGCAATAATTTTGGAGAGATCTATGCCCATTCGAGCGTTTAATAATCACCAGCCCCTCATTGGTGAAAGCGTTTACATTGATGAAACAGCTTTGGTAATTGGCGAGGTCAGGATCGCCGAGCAGAGTTCTATCTGGCCTATGGCAGTACTTAGGGCAGACATTAATGCAATTCAAATCGGCGCAAGAACCAGTATTCAAGACGGTGCAATCGTACATGTCACTCATGCCAGTTCCTATAATCCCGAGGGGTTTTCCACCCAAATTGGTGATGACGTTACAGTTGGACATCAGGCCGTACTCCACGGATGCACAATAGGTGATCGCTGTCTTATTGGTATAGGTGCTAAGGTGTTGGATGGTGCTGTCATTGAGGACGAGGTTTTATTAGGCGCGGGTAGTTTGGTACCACCGGGAAAAAGATTAAGCTCAGGTTATTTATGGCTAGGTTCGCCCGCCAAAAAAATTCGTCCACTTAGCGCTAAGGAAAAAGAATTTTTTCGCTATAGCGCTGCCCACTACGTTAAATTACAGCTTCAGTACCCTAGATAGACTCAGTTACAATGGAGGCAAAAAGCTCCCAAATATGTACGATTTTAGCAAAAATTTGCGGTTCACGGCGTTTACGAATAGCTTAGGGTCTGTTGACAATTGGTTAGTATAAGCGAAAAAAGAGGCAATGGAGGAAAAATCCAGGGGAATTTGCGGCGAATAGCCGGCTATTTAACCAGAATTTCCCTGGATTTTAACCCATTGTACTCTTTTTACAGCATAGGAACCCATTGTCAACAGACCCTAATGTCTTGTAACATAAATCTTACTCATAGCGTAAAGCAAACGCTAAAATTATCAGCTTGTAAGTTTTGGCTGAAATTGATAAATAATTACCGTAGATTATGGGCTAAAGTCACAAAAATCCATTGCCAGATACTGTCAAGCAAAGTAGAGTATAAACTGATAATTTGTAATTAACCTAAAGGATAAAGAGATGAACAAGACTGAATTGATTCAAGCGATGGTAGAAAAAACCGGTTTAAAACGCAAAGACGTTGAGACCATGATCAATACCTATTGGCAAGTTACTACAGAAACTTTAGCTAAGGGTGAAGCTATCAACCTCGTGGGCATAGGTTCTTTTGAAGTTACAAAGCGCGCGGCCCGTCAAGGACGTAATCCCAAAACTGGTGAAGCCATAACCCTGGCTGCAAGCAACCAGGTAAAATTTAAAGCCGGTAAATCTATTAAAGATGCGGTAAATGCTAAGGCTAAGTAAATCAATTTAGCAGTCGGCAATGGGATCAACAATTCCATTGCCACAAACCCTGAGCTTTTTTAAATTTCCAGAACTTATTGATAAGTAGGGTATTGAAGCGATGGTTGCGCATCAGAGGACCAAAGTGCTTCTACTATATCGGCAAAATCAAGCTCGTGATCAGTCAGTGGTTTAAGCTTAGCCAGCATATTTAGGCTGTTTTTTAGTATTTCAACCTCATTTTGTGGACTAAGTTCGTCTATAAGATATTGATATTGCGCACAGGCTAATTTCAAGTATTTAATAAGTTCGGATTTGTCATCTTCTATACCGGCAATTTTTGCCAATTCACAGTAAATTTGTGCTAGCTCACTGATCATCCTATGGGATCTAGGATGAATTCGGCTAAATTCAAAATAATAACGACTGGCTTGTACTAAAAGAGCTTTTTTTTCTGCAATAGTTTCCGCCTTTGCAGAGGCCTTACTGGCTTCGAGTGCCTGAACCAGCAATTGTTGAGCTTGTTTCTCAAGGGTTTTTTCAAAAAGGTTTGCTGCAGATAACAACCATTCGTTTTGCATAGAAAGACCTACTCATTAATCCACACCTAAATTTTAGCGCAAATTTTAGTGGGCATAAAGGGCAAGAGAACCACTAAAAAAATGCTCACGAGACGTCGTCTAGGGCTGCATCCGTAGTTATCATTTCACCTTTTCTAATATCTCTTAAGCTAATGTCAGCTTGAAGTTTTAGGTCTTGGTAAGTATTGGGATGATCTGAATGATTAACGTATCTTTCTGGCTCAGAATAAAGATGAATTATGCCCCAATGAAGATGAGTGAACAGCTTTTCCTGATCCGAAAGTTTAAGATACTGTTCTTTGGTAAGAGGTTTTAACTGATATTTGATGGCTATCTCGCCCTTTTTAAAATCGCGCTTAGCATAAATTCCTTTGCCATCTAAATCGCCTTTACCAATGAAGACATCATTGGAAGAAAATCCATTCATTGCCAAGCCTCTAAATAAAATACTTTAGTGCTATATATAAGCACGTCGATTTACAAAATCAAAATAAGTTTGGTTATTGGTAAATTAATTACCCCCAATAGGCCGAAAATGGCAGATGTAGTAATCTTTTAAGGCTATCCCATATCTAATTGTCGAGAATGGCTTTGTTGCATCATTTCGACCATAGGCACTATACCTTCAATCTGTCTTAGATCAAAGCTTGTCTGTATTTTTTTCCATTGCTCCCGATGTCAGTTTGGGGTATCAGAAATTAATGTTTTAATAGAGCTCCAATTTACCACGGTTTTTAAGGAACTATTGGTTTCTAGCAAATCGTTCAGTTCAGAAAGTAATTGCTTATGAATGCCTCTTAAACCGGTTATTTTGGTAAAATTATCCTTATATAGCTCCAACAGTGCTTCAGCCTGAAATTCTAGATTAGATCACCCTATTTTTTCTAAAAATTTTGCCCATCCTGCAATCAACTGTAGATAGGTATTGGTAATGTTATAGCCACCTGTTTTAGATGCAAGCTGCAACTAGCTTGGTATTTTTCCAGGTAGCCTATTGAATTTCAGTTTAAAATCTAAATCAGTATGGCTAAGCTCAAGCACCATTTCCTGCCAGCGGTACATGGTTTTTAATTTAGCCTGGTTTAGAGCGTTGAGTCCAAGCATCGACTATTTTGGTTAACTTCGTTAGCTAAGTGTTAATTATTTTCGAATTGCCGCCTAACGCTATACACATATTGCAATTGCGAATAGTCTTGAAATAAATAGGGGCATAGGCTTGAAAGTGCGGTTTTATTGACTTTTATCAATTGTTAATAAGAACATTAATTTAAGGCCTGTGCTGCAAGTGGTAAGTAGATGTTAGCAAGACTAATTTGATCCTGGCCATGCTTTTAGTTAGGTTAAGGTTTCCTTAAGATAAGTATGATATATTGTATATTGCTATAGCTTTACGATAGTTAACAAATATTCAAGCAAAAGAGAAAGTAAATTATGTATCATGATAAAAAAGTTAAAACTTTATTTAGCAATCCCAATTCTAGACAAGATTCTCATGCCTCAGTACACACGGGTATGCGCATATCCTCTGAAGTAACCCCATACTTCGCCACGGCAAAACCTACTCAGATCTTATACACACCGAGCGTTGGCAGTAAAATTCAAAAAATAGAGGTGGCAACACTCGAAAAAGAGCTGGGTTTTACCTGGACTGAAAGCATGATGGGGCCAAAACACCTCATTAAAGATAATCAAAATGACTTTGAGAAAATGGAAATAATCTCGAAATTGAATGCCGATGCATGTGGCATAAGTGAGTTAGAACATAACAAGGTAAAACAGGGTTTTAATTTATATGTTAGTGAAGAGAAAAAAATAGCTGAAAGTTTAAAGAATTCTCCACCATTAATATTATATAAGATTAATGAAATAGATAGTCACGGTGTAATCACGCCAAAATTTATTAAACAAGGAACCGTGGTAGGCATTTATGTAGGAGAATATTCTTCCTTTGACTCAATAACAAAAAAGGCTAAATATAATTTTATGTTAGAAGCAAGGATGTTCACAAATGCCAACTCTACATCAATAACAGATAACGGTGCTGTTGATGCAAGCCGCTATCGTAATTTCATGGCTTTTATCAATCATTGCCCAGAAAATTTAGATGATTATGAATTTTTATCGCCAGTTAATAGCGATAATATTGCCACGGCGAATCTTCAACCGGCGAGAAGCTTTTATCAAGGGGTAGAGATAATCATTTTTGAAGCGAAGCGTGATATTTTGCC
>Ga0222427_100150_pt1 | contig 179390 bp, 171 predicted proteins | sample 2B20Ametagenome_FD_182890 | JGI IMG/M metagenome (GOLD analysis project Ga0222427, IMG submission 182890) | Enriched microbial communities from leaf-cutter ant dump, University of Wisconsin, Madison, United States - 2B20A (version 2) | ecosystem: Environmental > Terrestrial > Nest > Insects...
CGTGACGCGGCGCCTGGCGGAGGCCATCACCGCCCCCGAGCGGTCCATCGTCATTGCATTGCAGAGCCATACTTCCGCTGAAGATCAGCCCTCAACTCGACCTTGACCGGTAATTCGAGGTCTCCGAATGGCCCGGCTGGCTCAAGCGTTCGGCATGCAAAATGCGTAACGGGATGACATAGGCCGTGCCAGCGCCGCCGGCGTTCGGCCGGCAGCGCCAGGAGGCGGCGCTCAGTCCGGTTCGTCGTCGGAAAGCGACTTCACGAGGTCGACGATACGGCGGCGCACCTTCGGATCAGCGATCCTGTAGAAGGCGCGATTGAGTTGCAGCCCCTCCGGCGTCGAGCAGAATTCGACCGCGAAGGCGGTGGGCGACTCTTCGGCGAAGCCGCCCGGAGCGACGTCCTGGCCCGGCGCGTCCTCGAAGAAAAAGGCGACGGGCACGCCCAGGATGGACGCGATCGCCTGAAGCCGGCTTGCGCCGACCCTGTTGGTGCCCTTCTCGTATTTCTGGACCTGCTGGAACGTGATGCCCAGATTTTCGCCCAGCTTTTCCTGGCTCATCCCCAGCATGTTGCGGCGCAGCCGGATTCGGCTGCCCACATGCGTGTCGATAGGGTTAGGCTTCTTCTTGTTTTCTTCTACCATTTTTTCCCTCGCCGAATTTGTCTCCGGCTGTGTGTTTTTTTTCATGCAATCATGGGCGCGTGGCGGTTCCACGAGCCCATGAATCGACCGACTTCGAGAGAAACCAGACGCTACACTATGAGTTTCTAATATACCCCCTGTCAATTCAGCGGTAGCCGCTGCCTTACATTTAGAGCGACTGCCGCAAGGGCAAGGACGAGCAATAGAACAAACCCGTTAATACGGCGTTGGTCAGCCGAGACGACCCATTGCCGCACGACGGGCACGCGCACATCCAGAATGCCTTTCGCATCGATCGCCAGGGCATCAACGATCCTGCCACGTGAATCCACCACCGCCGATATGCCGGTGTTGGCCGCCCGCAGAAGCGGCATACCGTTTTCGACGGCACGGACCTGAGCCTGCCTGAAGTGTTGGTAAGGCCCCGGCGTGTCCCCGAACCACGCATCGTTGGTGACGTTTACAATAAGCTCGCCTGACGTAACGTCAACTGCCACCAGTCGCGGAAAGATCACCTCGTAGCAGATGAAGGGCACGGCCTTGATGCCGCCCGGGACGGTGATCGCGTGGCGCGCCGCGCCGGCCGAGAAATCCATCGGGCCGGCGACGAACTGCTCGATGCCGAGCCGCTCGAGAAACCCTGAAAGCGGCAGATATTCGCCGAACGGCACCAGATGGACCTTGTCGACCGCATCGACGATCTGGCCGGTGTCGTCGATGGCCACCACGGAATTGTAGTAGCGGTCCTCTGCTCCCGTCCCGCTCTCCTCGCGCACGGCGCCGGCCAGCAGCATCTGGCCGGGCTTCAGCATGTCGCCGAGCGCCGTCAGCGCGTCGGGGCGCTCGTTGAACAGGAAAGGCACCGACGTTTCCGGCCACAGGATGAGCTGCGGTTCGGCATGGGTGAGATCCGGTTTCTGCGCCGAAAGCGTCAGCATGGTCTTGAAGATCCGGTCGCGCACCGCGGCGTCCCACTTCTCCGACAGGTCGACCGACGGCTGGACGATGCGGACGTCGAGGCTGCGGGACGCCGCCGGCTCGGGCTGCGTAAGCCGGAACCAACCAAAGCCGATATCGGCGCAGATCAGAACGACGAAGAGGACGATACCGAGGCGCAGGTGACGCCGCCCCGCCAGCAGGGCCGGCAGGGCGAAGACGAAGACGGCCAGCACGTTCATGCCGACCATGCCGATCACCGACACGCCCTGCATGAGCAGCGGTACGGGCATCACGGCATAGCCGACCTCATTCCAGGGAAAGCCGGTGAAAAGGAAGCCGCGCAGCCATTCGGCGACGCCGAAGCCGAAGGCGAGCGCGGCGATCCTGCCGATGTCGCTGCTCCAGAACAGGCGCGCCAGCGCCGTCGCGACGGCGTAGAAGAAGGCCAGCACCAGCGGGATGCCGACGACGGCGAGCGGCAAGGCCCAGGCGAACTCGTCCGCCTCGACCAGCAGCGCGGAGCCTATCCACCATAGGCCCGCCAGAAAGTAACCGAAGCCGAACCACCAGCCGACTGCGAAGGCGGGCCGCAGGCGTCTCAGCCGCCCGGCGGACGCATCGCCGGTGGCGCCGTCGAGCAGCCATACCAGCACCGGGAACGAGACGAAGCCGACAGCCGGAAAGTCATAAGGCGCCTGCGCCAGGACCAGCAGGGCGCCGGCAAGGAACGCCGCCAGGGACCGGCGCCAGCCCCACAACAGAATTATCCGGCCGGCAAGGCGCTGCATGAAGCCGTCCCAAGGTCCCGCGAATCACCGACTGATTTGTATCAGCCGGCGCGCCGCCCCCAAACCGCGCCGACGCGCCGATCCCCGACTTTCGCGCTCAATTTTCGCGGAGCGGCCGATCAGGCGGTCTCCTGAGGAAAGCGTCCTGCCGGTTCGCGCTTGGTCAGGCGTGACCGACGGAGGAAACATTCGGTGCGGTCCCATCCGCCTTGAGCCGCTCGCGGGCGACCGCCACGCTCGGCGCGAAAACGGCCGGGTCGCTGCCGAGGCCGTGGGTGGCGAGCATGTGCTCGACCTGCTGGGAGGCGCCGGCGATGACGAAGCGCACGCCTTCGCGCGCGGCTTTCCTGGCCACGCCCTCGATCACGTTGGCGGCGGTCGAATCGATAAACGGCACGCCCGAGCAATCGAGCACGAAATTGTGCCGCCGGTCGGCGATGCGGTCCAGCACATTCGCCAGGGTCGCCGCCGCGCCGAAGAAGAAGGCGCCGGAGATGCGATAGACCACCGTATCCGGGTCGGCGGCGCTGGCCGGATCGTAGGCGGCGCGCGCGCCGCCGGCGCCGTCACTGTCGTCGTCGGCGCGGTCCTCGGCGATCGGCGGCACATGCGTCTCGACGGCCACCTCGCGCGCCATGCGGCCGATGAACAGCAGCGCGCCCAGCGCGAAGCCGACCACGATGCCGGTCGTCAGGTCGCGGAAGATGACCAGCGCGAAGGTCGCCAGCAGGACCAGCGCATCGCCGCGCGACGATTTCACCAGCGCGGCCACCGCCGGCTTTTCGACCATGTTCCACGCGACGGTCGCCAGCACGCCGGCAAGGGCCGCCAACGGGATGTAGCTGGCGAGCGGGGCAGCGACCAGCATGAACAGCAGGATGAACAGGGAATGGAAGATGCCGGACGCCGGGCCGTGCGCGCCGGCGCGGATGTTGGTCGCGGTGCGCGCGATCAGGCCGGTCACGCAGATGCCGCCGAACAGCGACGAACCGATATTGGCGACGCCCTGCGCCACCAGCTCGCAGTTCGAGCGGTGGCGGCGGCCGGTCATGCCGTCGGCGACGACCGCCGACAGCAGTGACTCGATGGCGGCCAGCAGCGCGAAGGAGAATGCGTCGGGAAGAACGGCGACCGCCTTGTCGAGGCTCAACGCCGGCAACGCCGGCTCGGGAAGGCTGCGCGGAATGCCGCCGAACTGGCTGCCGATGGTCTGGACGGGAAGATGAAGAATCGCCGCCGCCAGCGACGCCGCCGCGACCGCGATGAGCAGGCCCGGCCATGTCGGCCGCCATCGCTTGAGGCCGACGATGATGGCCACGGTCAGCACGGCCAGCACGATCGCCGCCGGATTGGCCGTGCCGGCCGCGCCCGTCAACGCCTCCAGTTTCGGCACGAGATCGGCCGGCTCCTTGCCGGGCAACGTCAGGCCGAACAGGTCGTGCAGCTGGCTGGCGAAGATGATGACGGCGATGCCGGCGGTGAAGCCCACGGTAACGGGATAGGGAATGAACTTCACATAGGTCCCGAGCCGCAGATAACCGGCGGCGATCAGGAACACGCCGGCCATGAGGGTAGCGAGCAGAAGCCCGTCGAGGCCGTGGCGGTCAGCCGTCGAGGCCACCAGCACGATGAAGGCGCCGGCCGGCCCGCCGATCTGGAAGCGGCTGCCGCCGAGCGCGCCGACCAGGAAACCGCCGATGATGGAGGTGTAGAGGCCGCGCGCCGGGTCGACGTGCGAGGCGATGGCGATGGCCATGGAAAGCGGCAGCGCCACGATGGCGACGGTCAGCCCGGCGATGAGATCGGCCCGCAATTGCGCCACGCCGTAGCCTTCGCGCAGCACCGTCACCAGCTTCGGGGTGAACAGCTCCGCGAAGGTCGCGCGCGCCTGACCCGTTGGTACTTGTCCTGTTGGTGCCTGGCCTGTTGCCGCCTGCCCGCTTCGCGCCTGACTGATATCGCTCATCGCCTGCCTTCCGGACCGATGGCGGCGGGATCGTCGGCTGAAGCCTGCTGCGGCTGGAGGTCGGCGGTCGCCGTCGCGACTGGGACGCCGACTCGAAACGGAAATGCCGTTACGCGCTGCCCTTGAGCCGCACGCCGCGTCCGCCGCGCTCGCTGGACTGGTTCTCGCCGATGAGTTCCACCCCGGCCTCGTCGAGTGCCTGGATGACCTTCACCAGCGTATCGACCACGCCCCGCACCACGCCTTCGCTCGCCTCCATCCGCTGGATGGTCGGCAAGGACACGCCGGCGCGCTCGGCGAGCGTTTTCTGATCGATGCCAGCCAGCGCCCTGGCGGCGCGCATCTGCGCAGCCGTGATCACCGGTCAGCACTCCCGTTTGAGTCTGCAATATCAATGTATATTGTTGTCATAGTGATGTGTCAAACATTAGTATCGATAAACAAAACCTGACTAGTCCTCTTCCTCGGCGACGATGCGCCCACGCTGCAGGAATCGGGCCGCCAGCCAACACAGCAAAGCCCAGACGAGGCCGGCACACCAGCCGGCCAGCACGTCCGACGGCCAGTGGACGCCGAGATAGACCCGGCTGACGCCCACCATCAACGTCACCAGGATCGCCAGCGACAGTACGTAAATCCGCGTGACGCGGCCGCGCAGGAAGCGGGCAGCGAGCACTCCGAGGGTCAGGTAGGTCACCGTCGACAGCATCGCATGGCCGCTGGGAAAGGACATGGATGTCTCCGTCGCCAGATGCGACACGAGTTCGGGGCGCGGCCGGCTGACGCTGAATTTCAGCAGGCTGGAAATACCCTGGCCCAAAGCGACCGCGAGGAAGATGAACAGCGCGGTGCGTGCCTGTGCCGCCAGAAGGAAATAGATCACGGTCGCCGCGACGATGAGGACGAGCACGCTGACGCTGCCCAGCGCTGTGATGTCGCGCACCGCGCCTTCGAGCCAGGGAGGGCCGATCGGGATGTCGGGGTGACCCGGCTGGCGGAAGGCGAGCAGGATACGCGTATCGAAATCATCCGGTGCGGACGCCAACGCCACGTCCATCAGACCGACCAGCGCCCACAGGCCCGCGGCGATCGCCAGGCAGGCCAGGAGGATGTCAAGCTCGATCCAGCGCGGCAGCCACGCTCCGCTTTTCGAGGGCGGTGCTTCGGGGTCGGAGGGTGTCGTCATCGTCCCTGAAGATAAGGGCCGAGCGTGATCAGCGCCACCGCCGCGATCGCCAAGACGACGCCGGCGCCCTGCAGCGCACCTATGCGCTCACTGTAGAAGGCAATCGCCACGATATTGACGGCGACGAGCTGGATGACCGCCGAGAGGCTGAAGGAGATCGACATGCCGAACTCGCGGATCAGCCGCAGCATCACGAGATTGCCAAGCGAATAGAGCGCCAGCGTCAGCACGATCTTGCCGAAGCTCGGCGACAGGCCCCATTGCTTGGCAGCGGTCGCGGCCAGCAGGAAGATAACGGTCGAGACAACAAGCTGCGCCAGCCCGAACAGACTCACGGAAGTGCCCTCCAGGCATGCCCGCCGACAGCGGAACCGGCTCAGGGACCGGGGCATGCGCGAAACCAGAATGACTGAAGCGTACAGGCCGATTTTGAAAGCGCGCGACGCGCCTCGGAAAACCGCCCTATCGCCACGCTTCTTTCCGAACCCGCGTCCACGGTCAAGAGGGTGCGGTGCGGATGTCGCCTGGAAAGCCCCGCGAAAGTCTGGTCCGATAGAGGTGAGCGCCCTATTTCGCTATCACGCGTTTCGGTATCGGAGCCGAAAGATGCCAAAGCCCATCCATGACAGGGGCCTTTTGAGGCCGGTCGACGTATCGCGTCTCCAAAGCGTCTTCGACGAGGTCTGCAGGCGCCGCAACATCCTTCCCGAGACCGAAGAGGCGCGCGAAGTGGCGCTGACGCTGCTGGCGCTCTACGAGGGCGGCATGACCGACGAGGCCATGCTGGTTTCCGCGCTCGCCTTCAGGCGCCCCGAGCAGAATTCGGCCTGAGAGCCGAGGCCATCGCGGGGGTCAGGTGCGCAGCCTGTAGCCGGTCCTGAATATCCAGGCGATGACCGCCACGCACGCAAGCAGGAACACCACCGTCATGCCGAGGCTGACGGAGACCGACACGTCGGAAATGCCGAAGAACGCCCAGCGGAACCCGCTCACCAGATAGACGACCGGGTTGAACAGGGTGATCGTGCGCCAGATGCCCGGCAGCATGTCGATCGAGTAGAACGAGCCGCCGAGGAAGGTAAGCGGCGTCACGATCAGCAGCGGTACGAGCTGCAACTGCTCGAAGCTCGCGGCCCATATGCCGATGATGAAGCCGAACAGCGAGAAGGTGACTGCCGTCAGGACGAGGAAAACCAACATCCAGACCGGATGCTGGATATGCAGGTCGACGAACAGCGCAGCGGTGGCCAAGATGATGAGGCCGATCGCAACCGACTTGGTGGCGGCGGCGCCGACATAGGCCACCACGATCTCCAGATAGGAAATCGGCGCCGACAGGATCTCGAAAATCGTGCCGACGAATTTCGGGAAATAGATTCCGAAGGACGCGTTCGAGATCGACTGCGTCAGCAGCGACAGCATGATCAGGCCCGGCACGATGAAGGCGCCGTAGCTGATGCCGTTGATCTCGGAAATGCGCGAGCCGATGGCCGCGCCGAAAACCACGAAATAGAGCGATGTCGAGATGACGGGCGACACGACGCTTTGCAGGATGGTGCGCAGCGTGCGCATCATCTCGACCTTGTAGATCGCCCATATTGCCTGACGGTTCATGGCTCTTTTCTCACCAGCGAGACGAAGATTTCTTCCAGCGAACTTGCCTTGGTGTCGATGTCGCGGAACTGAACGCCGGCCGCCTCCAGGTCGCGCAGCAGCGAGGCGACGCCCGGCCGGTCCGCCTGATTGTCGTAGGTGTAGGTGAGCGCGTCGCCGCCGGGCGAAAGCTCCAACCCGTACTGCGAAAGCTGTTCCGGTATCGTATCGAGCGCCGAGCGCAGTTCGACCACGAGTTGCTTGCGCCCGAGCTTGCGCATCAGCTCGGTCTTGTCCTCGACGAGGATGATCTCGCCCTTGTTGATGACGCCGACCCGGTCGGCCATCTCCTCGGCCTCCTCGATATAGTGGGTGGTGAGAATGATGGTGACGCCACTGTCGCGCAGCCGCCGCACCAGCGCCCACATGTCCTTGCGCAATTCGACATCGACGCCGGCGGTCGGCTCGTCGAGGAACAGGACCTTCGGCTCGTGCGCCAGCGCCTTGCCGATCATGACGCGGCGCTTCATGCCGCCGGACAGCGTGATGATCTTGGAATCGCGCTTGTCCCACAGCGACAGGTCCTTCAGCACCTGCTCGACGAAGGCCGGGTCGGCCGGCTTGCCGAACAGGCCGCGGCTGAAGGAAAGCGCGTTCCTGACCGTTTCGAAGGCTTCGACGGTGAGTTCCTGCGGCACCAGCCCGATCAGGCCGCGAGCGGCGCGGTAGTCACTCGATATGTCGTGGCCGTCTACTGTGACGGTCCCGCCCGAACGGTTGACGATGCCGCAGACGATCGAGATCAGCGTCGTCTTGCCGGCGCCGTTGGGACCGAGCAGCGCGAAGATCTCGCCGCGCCTGATGTCGAGGCTGATGTCCTTGAGGGCCGTGAAGCCGGTGGCGTAGGTCTTCGACACGCCGGCAATGGAGATGACAGATGACATGGGCGAAAGGGCTTTTTGAAAAAGGAATGCCTTGTGCCGCTGAATGTCGGTCGGCACAAGCCCGTTTCAATGCCCTTGCTGACATATCTCGCCAGCCCTGCCCATCCGGGCAGGAATGCCATACCGGTCCGGGTAGCGATCGCCTGTCGTCTATTCCTTCGGCGCCTGTTGCGGAACCTGGCCCGGCTTGATGACTGGCGTCTTGCCTTGGTCCGGCGCCGGTTCCGTCATGCCCTCGTCGCCAGTCGGCGGCGGTTTCAGGACGCCGTTGCAGGGATCGAGCTTGCCGGTCAGCCCGCCGGATTGGCTATTTTGCTGACTTTGCGTGCCGCCATTGTCGTTGCCGGTGTTGGCGTTCGCGTCCGGCTCGGCCTGGCAGGGTGAGGTGGGCGCCGGTTGGGTGTCCTTGCCTGTCTGGCCGGTAGCTGTTTGGGCGCTCGCCATTTGCATCGGCGACAGGATCGCCAGCGCGGCAATCAGGACGAAGGGTTTCATGGTCGCCTCCTTCGAAACCATTTTCACCGGGGTCAAGACGCCTCGAGCCGTTTGGTTCCGTTGTATCGCGCGGAGTCACGGGAACGAACAGACGGCGCGGGGAGTTGAGAGGGATCAGCGAGCAAGGAAAAATCCATGGGACCTTTGAGAAAGCCCGTCGATCGCGACCGTTTCGACAGGGATCAGCCACGCGGCGACCGGCCCGACATTGAAGCAGGCATCGAGGGTGATGCGCCCGAAATGACGGATCAGGACTGGGAAAGCCTTGAAGGCGCTGCGCCCGATGACAAAATGACGGAAGGTGACGGCGACGCCGGCGACGGCATCGAAAGCGCGGTGCGGTCCGGGTAGAGGTTGACGGCGACCTTCCAGAGGAGGACGACGACAATCCCGGCCAGGACAGCGACGAGGCCCTGCCCGACGACGAGGAGGAACAGGCCTTGCGCCGCGACATGTCCGGCATCGGCACGCGCTACGAGCCGGAATGAAAGGACGTCCCAGTCAACATCCGCGAAGACCAATGAGGGAAAACATGCTCAAGATCGTATCCATGGCCGGCGTCGCCTCCATGCTTCTCGCCGGAACCGCGTTTGCGCAGGATGCTTCGCGCTTCCCGCCCTCGAACGCCAAGAAGCTGTCGGAAATCATCGCCAAGGTCGAGAAGCGGCCCGACTTCCGCTACATCCACGAGGTCGAGTGGGACGACGGCTGTTATGAGGTGACCTACTACACCACCGACAACGCCAAGGTGGAAATCAAGTTCGATCCCGTCAGCGCCGAACCGCAGAGCCTGCGATAGCGCGGGCTGGCTGCGCCGGGGCCGGCACTTCACGCAGGCCGGCAATTCACGCAGGCCTGCACTTCACGCAGGCCCGGCACTTCACGCAGGCCCGGCACTTCACGCAGGCCCGGCACTTCACGCAGGATTGTGGAACGAGAGGCTGCGGACGCGGGAGAAGTCTGCCAGAATTACCGGATGGACGCTTCGACCGAACAGGCGCAGCACGCGCTTCTCAGCGATCTCCAGCGCCTCTCGCTCGACTATTTCGCCAAGGAAGCCAATCCGCAGAACGGACTGGTGGCCGATCGCACGGCGCCGGGCGCGCCGGCCTCGATCGCCGCGACCGGTCTTGCGCTGACCGCCTATCCGGTCGGCGTTGCGCGCGGCTTCATGAGCCGCGCCGACGCGGTCGCCCGCACGCTGGCCACGCTGCGCTTCTTCCGCGACGCGCCGCATGGCCCCGAGCCCGATGCCACCGGCCACAAGGGCTTCTACTACCATTTCCTCGACATGCAGACGGGGAAACGGGTCTGGAAGTGCGAGCTTTCCACCGTCGATACCGCCCTGCTCCTCGCCGGCGTGCTCGCCGCAGCCGCCTATTTCCGCGAGGACGATCCGGAAGAAGCCGAAATCCGGCGGATCGCGGACGACCTCTATCGCCGCGCCGACTGGCGCTGGGCGCAGAACGGCGGCGCCATGGTCACGCATGGCTGGCGGCCCGAAAGGGGCTTTTTGCGCTATCGCTGGCAGGGCTACGACGAGGCGCTGATCCTCTATGTGCTGGGCCTCGGCTCGCCGACCCATCCGCTGCCGCAGGAGAGCTACCAGGCCTGGCTGTCGGGCTACCGCTGGAAACGCGTCTATGGGCGCGAGTTCCTTTACGCCGGCCCCCTCTTCATCCACCAGCTCTCGCATATCTGGATCGATTTCCGCGGCATCCGCGACGCCTTCATGCGCGCGCGCGGCAGCGACTATTTCGAAAACAGCCGCACCGCCACCTATGTCCAGCGCGACTATGCGATCCGCAACCCGCGCGGCTTCGCCGGCTATGGCGAGAATTGCTGGGGCATCAGCGCCAGCGACGGACCGGGACCGCTGAGGCGCCGGATCGCGGGGCGCGAGCGCACCTTCTCAGGCTATCTGGCGCGCGGCGTTCCCCACGGCCCCGACGACGGCACGCTGTCGCCCTGGGCGACCGCCGCCTCGCTGCCCTTCGCGCCGGAGATCGTGGTGCCGGCACTGGAACATTTCCACGCGCTCGACCTCAAGGACGACAATCCCTACGGCTTCACGTCGAGCTTCAACCCGACGCTGCCGGCCGCCGACGGCCATCGCCGCGGCTGGGTGGCGCCCGACCATATCGGCATCAACCAGGGGCCGATGGCGCTGATGATCGAGAACCACCGCTCCGACTTCCTGTGGACGCTGATGCGCTCCTGCCCGCACGTCGTCCGGGGCCTGCGCCGCGCCGGCTTTTCCGGCGGCTGGCTGGACTGACCACGACCTTGCCCTCTCCCGGCGTTGCGCTAGACTTTCGCCGCTGATTCCGGCGTGGCCCGCGCCGCCTCCCTCCATCGGGAAGTGCCTGACGCACGGGGCGATCCGAACTCTCGACCAACTGTTCGAGCCCGGAGCATGAGGAGGGATTGCTCAACCGGCCCGCAACAGGAGGTTGCCATGAAACTGTCCAAACCCGTCCACCGCCTCAAGAGCGAGGCCAGACGCCTGTCGCGCGACTTGCGCCTGCCGCTCCACGCCGCGCTCGACCGCGTCGCCGCCAGCGAAGGTTTTGCGCGCTGGAGTCTGCTTGCCGCCAGGACCTCGCAGCCGGAGCCGGCAGTGGAAATCCTTGCCCGCCTGCAACCGGGCGACCTGCTTCTGATCGGCGCCCGGCCGGGCCAGGGCAAGACGCTGATGGGGCTGCGGTTTGCCATCGAGGCCACGCGCCTCGGCCAGCGCGCCTTTTTCTTTACGCTGGAATATACCGAGCGCGAGGTACGCGAGCGCCTCGACAGGCTGGGCGCGGACTGGACGACGCTTGCCCCGCGGTTCGAGATCGACGTCTCGGACGCCGTCAGCGCCGGCCATGTCATCGACCGGCTGGCCAGCGCCGCAAGCGGCGACGTCGTGGTGATCGACTATCTGCAACTGCTCGACCAGCGGCGGGAAAATCCAGGGCTGGGCGAGCAGGTCCGCGCGTTGCGCGCCTTTGCGCGGGCACGCGGCCTGACCATCGCCTTCCTGTCGCAGATCGACCGCCGCTACGACCCGGCGGCGAAGGAGCTTCCGGACATGGAGGATATCCGGCTGCCGAACCCGCTCGACCTCGGCCTGTTCGACAAGGCCTGCTTCCTCGGCAACGGGCAGGCGCGGTTTCTTGCGGTGGCGTGAGAGGCTGAATTTTTTGGCCGCCGATCTTGGCGCTTGTCATGAAACTGGCAGGCAAGCTACCGGCCGTCGAGCACCCCCACCCCTGTCCCCTCCCCGCAAGGGGGAGGGAGACGCAGACACCGCCCTTTCACCAAAGATCGCCAGCGTTGACGCATGTGGCTCCACCGCAGAGTCCCCCTCCCGCTTGCGGGGAGGGGACAGGGGCGGGGGTACGCCGTCACCTGAACAGGTATCGAGAAGGCGTCCAAAGAGGCGCGTCAGCTCTTGTTCTGCCCCATCACCAGCACCGGCTTGTCCCTGTAGAGGTCCGGAAAGAGCTGCTTCAGGGCCGCGACCTTGGGCAGGTCGTTGTAGACGATGTAGGGATAGGTCGGGTTGAGCGTCAGGAAGTCCTGATGGTAGGCCTCGGCCGGATAGAAGGTCTTGCCGGTCTCGATGGTGGTGACGATGGGTTCGCCGAACAGCCTGTCCTTGCCGAGCTGGGCGATATAGGCTTCGGCGATCTTCTTCTGCTCGTCATTGGCGGCGAAGATGGTCGAGCGGTACTGGGTGCCGTAATCCGGCCCCTGGTAGTTCAGCTCGGTCGGATTATGCGCCACCGAAAAGTAGATCTGCAGCAGCTTGCCGTAGGTGATCCTGGCGGGGTCGTAGGTGATCTTGACCGATTCCGCGTGGCCAGTGCGGCCGGTGCCCACGGTCTCGTATTCGGCGTCGTCCTTTGCCCCGCCGGTGTAGCCCGAGACGGCGCCGGAAACGCCGTCGACATGCTGGAAAACCCCCTGCACGCCCCAGAAGCAGCCGCCGGCCAGCACCGCCGTCTCGGTGCCCGACGACGCCTTCTCGTCGATGGCGGGGGGAGGAATCTTCACCGCCTCCTCGGCCGAAAGGGCCGGCGCCTGCCACAACGCAAGGGCCGCGGCCGACAGGGCGAACAGGCCAAGAGCGCCGCGCGCCAGTCCGGATTTCGGACGTTTCAAAAACTTGATCGCGGTCATGACGAAGCTCCATCGAGGTTCAGGAGGAATTGCAGTGTAATCCAGGAACGGCGCCGGCGCGCGTCACGATGATGTGCATCGGGGATGAGCATCGAACAGACGCGCCGGCAAATGCCCTCACGGCGCATGGAACCGGATCAGTTGGACTGTGCGGGCTTCATGGCGTCGGCGGACTTCATGGCGTCGGAGCCCATCGAATCCGTCTTCATGCCCATGTCGTCGCAGGCCTTCATGGCCTCGTCCTTCTTCATCTGGTCGCTTTCCATGCCGGCCTTTTCCTTGCAGTCGGCCATCGCCCCTTCATCGGCCTTCATCGAGGAGTCGGACTTCATCATGGCATCGTCCGGTTTCATCGCGTCGTCCGATTTCATCATGCCCCCGTCCGACTTCATGGCGTCGCTGGCAGGCTTCATGGCGTCGTCGGCGAAGGCGGCGCCGGACAGGGCGGACAAGCCGGCGAAAGCGGCGAAGGCCAGCATCGGCAGGGTCTTGGCGGTCAGAATGGTCATGTCGGTCTCCTCTTGCGTTGTGGCGCGCTCTTTCCGCGGGCCTCCTGGGTTCGGCCGCGAAACGGCCCTCTCCGTGCCGCCGGTCCTCTCGGAGAACGACCGCCGGCATCGAACTTCTATTCGGCCGCGGCGGCGGCCAGGATCGGGCCGCCGTCGTGATGCTGAACCAGAACGGCCGTCGCCAGCCCGTCCCCGCCGGACGGCAAGGGCAGCGTGGCCGGCGTGCCGGTCCATGAGCCGAGACGGACCAGCGAGCGCACGACATTGGCGTGGCCCAGCGTATGGCCGCGGTTCTCGCCGCGGGCGACCGGGACCTGGACGACGCCGGGCCGGTAGCGCACCAGCCAGACATCGGCACCGCCGGCCGGGGCCGCGCCTGCTCCGATCTCTATCGCATCCTTGGTAAACCGCAGCGACGGGCCTTCGGCCGCCGGGCCGCGCTCCAGCAGCGCATCGATCTTGGAAAGCTGGTTGCCGACCGTATCGGCAGCGCCGTTGACCACGACCTGCGGCGTGAACGGCCCGGATTCGCCGAGCGCCGGCTCATAGGCGATCTGGCGCTCGGTGAACTCCTTCTTGCCGAAAGTGTCCTTCCAGCCGAGATAGTCCCAATAGGTGACGTTGAAGGACAGCGCCAGCACGCCCGGACGGTCCTTGATCCTGATCAGGTTTGCGTTGGCCGGCGGGCAGGACGAGCAGCCCTGGCTGGTGAACAGTTCGACGACGGTCAGCGGCTGCGCGCGAACCGCGCCGGTCGCCGACACGGCTGCGAGGGCAAGGCCCGTTCCAATCAGGATACGCCCCAAGAGACGTCTGCCGGCAGCCTTCATGATGGGTATCTCCGCTCGCTCCGAGGCCGTCGCGACCTCGATTGCCACCGGTTCGCAGCGGACGTGGCGGGCGTTACAGAGATCACCGCTTCGTGATCCGCAAGGTCGAGGCGGCGGCCATGCCAAACGAAAACGCCGCCCGGAAACCGGACGGCGCTTTATCTGACAGGCCTTGCGTCGCCCGACGCTGCTGCGCAGGCGGGTGCTACCGTGTCAGCGCGACTTCCGAAGGCCGCTGGCTGAAATTGCACTTGCCGGTGACGTCGTAGAAGAAGTCGGCATTGCTGACGGGGGCGGGAACCGCGTTGCCGCCGTCCTCCCAGGCCTGCGTGCTGGTATTGCCGCACGGCACGGCCGAGAAGATGTCGACGGTCTTGTTGGCCGGGGATTCGACGCCGTCGATGTAGAGGCGGTCCGACGTGGCCGGGTCGTTGGTCCTCAGCAGCTTGGGATTGCCCGAAGGCACGTTCATTTCCAGATACATCGTGTTCATCTGGCTGACATCGATACTGGCGCCGGAACCATCGCCTACCGTGAACGTGCATTTGACCTTTTTGTTGCCGTCCACATAGGTTGGATTATTCCCGGTGTAGTCCACGCATTCCTGCTTCTGGACCACTTTGAGCACGCCCTTGTCATCCGGTACCGACACAGTCGTAGTGCCGTATCCCTTGTCGCCGCCGGACAGATGCTGATAGGAGATCGTCATCAGCGGTTTGGCAGCGGTCGCGCCGAACTTGGTGCCGTAGAGCGTCATGGTCTTGTTCCACCAGCCGGAGACCTTGTTGATCTTGAAGGCTGCCTCGACCAGCGCGGGGTTCTTGCGCGCGGCGGCGGCGACGCTGATCGCCACCGTGTTGATTCCGGCCATCGCCATGAAGTCGGTCGGCATGGCGTAGGTCGCCGAGGAGGTCATCGTGGAGGTGCCGTCGGCGGTGATATCGAAATCGCCAAGGGTCGCCGTGCCGTTGCCGCCGTTCAGCACATAGGCAGCCTGCAGCGCCTTCTGGCGGTCCGCCTTGGCCGTGTCCTTCGCCATCGTCATGATCGATAGCGACGCCGCATCGAGCGCGCTCTGCATGGATGTCCTTTCGGCCGTGCCGCGCGAATAGTCGGACACCATGCCAACGGCCGCGACCAGCGGTATCATCGCGACGGCGAGCGCCGGCGCGAACGAGCCGTCCCTGGACTTCAGAAAGCCTTTTTTCAGGCCGGACATTGCGATCTCCCGAGGCATATTTCACCTGTTCAGGCTAGCCAGTAGCACATCAGCCGCAACCACATCGCTAAGGGAACGCTTAAAGATTTAACGGTCGATTACATTGCCTCCCGCATCGCCGGGTCGGGAGACGCTCATGGCGGACAAGCCCCTTGCCGGGTCGCCATATCCGCCCGCCGCCCATTTGCCGCGTTCGCAAATGCAAAACCGGTTTCCCCTTTGGGCGCGAATGCTTTATAGGCCGCGCCCAGCAGAGGACCAGAATGACCACGCCGCTGAAGAACATCCGCAACTTTTCCATCGTCGCCCATATCGACCATGGCAAGTCGACGCTCGCCGACCGGCTCATCCAGCTCACCGGCGCGCTCGACGCGCGCGAGATGGCCGGCAAGGAGCAGGTGCTGGACTCGATGGACATCGAGCGCGAGCGCGGCATCACCATCAAGGCGCAGACGGTGCGCCTCGCCTACCCCGCCAAGGACGGCCAGACCTATATCCTCAACCTGATCGACACGCCCGGCCATGTCGACTTCGCCTACGAGGTGTCGCGCTCGCTCGCGGCCTGCGAAGGCTCGCTCTTGGTGGTCGACGCCTCGCAGGGCGTCGAGGCGCAGACACTGGCCAACGTCTACCAGGCGATCGATAACAACCACGAGATCGTGGTGGTGCTGAACAAGATCGACCTGCCTGCGGCCGAGCCCGAACGCGTCAAGGAGCAGGTCGAGGAGGTCATCGGCATCGACGCCTCGCAGGCCGTCGAGATCTCCGCCAAGACGGGGCTCGGCATCCCCGACGTGCTGGAGGCGATCGTCCACCAGTTGCCGCCGCCGCGCGAGGGCGATGCGTCCGCGCCGCTCAAGGCGATGCTGGTCGATTCGTGGTACGACGCCTATCTCGGTGTCATCGTGCTGGTGCGCGTCATCGACGGCGTGCTCAAGAAGGGCCAGACCATCCGCATGATGGACACCGGCGCGAAATATCCGGTCGAGCGCACCGGCTTCTTCACGCCTAAGATGGTACAGGCCGACCAGATCGGCCCCGGCGAGTTCGGCTTCATCACCGCCTCGATCAAGGAGGTTGCCGACACGCGCGTCGGCGACACCATCACCGAGGACCGCCGCCCGACCACGAAGGCCCTGCCCGGCTTCAAGCCTGCGCAGCCCGTCGTCTTCTGCGGCCTGTTTCCCGTCGATGCGGCCGATTTCGAGGATCTGCGCGCGGCTGTGGGCAAGCTTCGCCTCAACGACGCCAGCTTCTCCTACGAAATGGAGACCTCGGCTGCGCTCGGCTTCGGCTTCCGCTGCGGCTTCCTCGGCCTGCTGCACCTGGAGATCATCCAGGAGCGGCTGGAGCGCGAATTCGACCTCGACCTGATCGCCACCGCGCCCTCCGTCGTCTACCGCATGAATCTCATCGACGGCACAGTGAAGGAGTTGCACAACCCGGCGGACATGCCGGACGTGGTCAAGATTTCTTCCATCGAGGAGCCGTGGATCCGCGCCACCATCCTCACCCCCGACGATTATCTCGGCGGCATATTGAAGCTCTGTCAGGACCGGCGCGGCGTGCAGGTGGACCTCTCCTATGTCGGCAAGCGCGCCATGCTGCAATACGATTTGCCGCTGAACGAGGTGGTGTTCGATTTCTACGACCGGCTGAAGTCGATCTCCAAGGGCTACGCCTCGTTCGACTACCATCTGACCGACTACCGCGAGGGCGACCTCGTGAAGATGTCGATCCTGGTCAACGACGAGCCGGTCGACGCGCTCTCCATGCTGGTGCATCGCACTGCTGCCGAAAAGCGCGGCCGCGCCATGTGCGAGAAGCTGAAGGAGCTTATCCCGCAGCACATGTTCAAGATCCCGATCCAGGCCGCGATCGGCGGTCGCATCATCGCCCGCGAGACGATCTCGGCGCTGCGCAAGGACGTGACCGCCAAATGCTACGGCGGCGACGTGACCCGCAAGCGCAAGCTGCTCGACAAGCAGAAAGAGGGCAAGAAGCGCATGCGCCAGTTTGGCAAGGTGGAAATCCCGCAGGCGGCGTTCATCGAGGCGCTGAAGATGGGGGATTGAGAAGCCGGTTGGCGCCAAGCGAAGCGCGGCGCCAAGTCATCGATCCGGTGGATCGATGACAGGCTTCGAAAGGGCGGGAGCTGCCGGAGGCAGCGGGACCCATCCCGGCGCGGCGCTGGAACTGCAGGGCGGAGATTGAGCACAATCCATGAAGCCGCTTCTGACGAGTGGGAACGGCCAGCGAGACGGTTCATGGTCACATAATATCCATTGTTGCGGTGCCTTTTTTCCTGCAACCTTGAGGCCAGCGGCTTATCGTTCACAACATCGCCTTCCTCCCGCCACCATCCTCGCCCTAATCCTGCCGCGCCATGCTTCGCTCTTTCGCGGTCATCTTGCTCGTACTCCTTTCCGCCTGCACGGCTGTCCCGCCTGTGCCGCCGGCGCAGATTGAGACGGTCGCGCCCGCACCGCGGGTGGAGCCGGTGGAACCGCCCGATCCGCGCATCCATCCGCTCAGCCGGGAGGAAGAGGATTTGGCAAGATAGGCGTACAAACGCCGGTGTCGTCTCGCAGCCAACCAGGCGGACGGGCCGCCCGACAGCGTAACTGGCCTAGCCAAGAGCGCTTCCGCAGCGCGTCGGGATGGTCTAAAGCCGGTCATCGTCCACGCCCGCAATGCCGCAGGAAATGACCGTACAGCCAGACGCCGCCGCCCGACCCGCTTCCGCCGCACCCCTTCCCGGTCCGATCTCCCCCGGTCCCATTTTCCTGGGCATCGACACCGGCGGCACCTACACCGACGCGGCGCTCTGGAGCGAAACAGGTGGGCCGAAAGGCACGGTACTCGCCAAAGCCAAGGCGCTCACCACGCGGCATGACCTCGCCGTCGGCATTTCCGGCGCGGTCGATGCGGTTCTGGAAAAGGCGGGCGTCGATCCGGCGGCGATCAAGCTGGTGTCGATGTCGACCACGCTCGCCACCAACGCCCTCGTGGAAGGGCAAGGCGGACGGGTCGCGCTGGTGATGATCGGCTTCGCGGAAGACGATCTCACCCGCGACGGGCTGAAGAGCGCGCTCGGCACCGACCCGGTGGTGTTCTGCCCCGGCGGCCACAACGTCCACGGCGACGCCGCCGACCTCGACCTTTCGCCGCTGGAAGCTGTGTTGCCTGAATTGGCGGAAAGCGTGTCCGGCTTTGCCGTCTGCGGCTATTTCGCCACCCGCAATCCCGAGCACGAGCTTGCTGCGCGCGACCTGATCCGGGCCAGGACCGGCCTGCCGGTCACCGCCTCGCATGAACTGTCCGCCAAGCTCGGCGGGCCGCGGCGGGCACTGACCACGCTGCTCAATGCGCGGCTGATCGCCATGATCGACCGGCTGGTGGCGGCGACCGAAGGATTCCTGGAGGCGAGGAATATCCATGCGCCGCTGATGGTGGTGCGCGGCGACGGCGCGCTGGTATCGGCGGCGTTCGCGCGCCAGCGGCCCATCGAGACGATCCTGTCCGGTCCCGCCGCTTCCCTCGTCGGCGCCCGCCACATGACCGGGCTGGACGACGCCCTGGTTTCCGACATCGGCGGCACCACCACCGACGTCGCGGTGCTGGACAAGGGCCGGCCGCGTCTGGACCCCGAAGGTGCCACCGTCGGCGGCTACCGCACCATGGTCGAGGCGGTCGCCATGCGCACCTTCGGCCTCGGCGGCGATTCGGAAGTAGCCTTGCAGGAGGGCGCGCTCGATCCGCGGCTGGTGCTCGGGCCGCGCCGGCTGGTGCCGCTGTCGCTGGCGGCCGCGCAGCACGGCCGCACGGTGACCGACCAGTTGGAACGCCAGTTGCGGGCACCGAACGCCGGCCGCATGGACGCCCGCTTCGCCTTCCGCACAGGCATTCCGGAGCGCTACGCCGCCGGGCTCGGCAAGTCGGAAGCGCGGCTCTACGCCGACATCACCGAGGTGCCGCAGCCGATCGATCTTCTGCTGTCCTCCAACGCTCAGAACGCCACGCTGAAGCGGCTGGTGGCGCGCGGGCTGGTGCATGTTTCCGGCTTCACGCCTTCCGATGCCGCGCATGTGCTGGGCAAACAGGCGAACTGGAACCGGGAGGCGGCAGCGCTCGGCGCCGAGCTCTTCGCCCGCAAGCGCGACGGCCGCGGCCAGCTCGTCGCCGCTTCGCCGGAAGCGTTCTGCGAGCGCGTGCTGAGGGCGCTGACGCGCTGGTCGGCCGAATACATCCTCGAAACCGCCTTCGCCGAGGATGGGCTGGACGGCGCCGCAACCGTGGCGCATGCACTGGTGCAGCGCGCGGTCGATTCCTACGACGGCATCGTGCGCCTCAAGGTTGCGCTGGACCGCCCGGTGATCGGGCTAGGGGCGTCGGCGCCGCTGCATTACGCCGGACTGCCGGCCCTGCTCGGCAACGAGTGCATCGTGCCGGTGGACACCGACGTCGCCAACGCGCTGGGCGCCGTGGTCGGCCAGGTCAGGGTCACGGCCGAAATCCGCGTCAGCCAGCCACAGGAAGGGCTGTTCCGCTTCTCAACCGCACGGGGCATGCACGATTTCGACGAGGAGGCGCCGGCGATCGCGGCCGCAGAGGCCGAGATGCGCGCCCAGGCCGCCAGCCGCGCCAGTGAGGCCGGCGCGGACGACGCCGAGATCGAGGTGGCGACCGAGTTCAAGGTCTCGACCATCGAAGGCCAGCGCATGTTCATCGAAGCCCATGTCGTGGCCACCGCCTCCGGCCGGCCGCGCATTGCGGTTTGAACGATGGCGTGGGACCTTAGCCGAATTGACCGCAACGGGCCGTCATGCCAAAGGCCGGCATCCATTCTTACGTCCTGGAAGTGAGACCAAATGACCGATCGCATCGAGATCGCCGGCTTACGCATCGCGCCCGAGCTCCACGCCTTCGTCGCCGGTGAGGCGATCCCCGGAACCGGAGTCGACGCCGACGCCTTCTGGAGCGGTTTTTCCGAACTGGTCCACGACCTTGCGCCGAAGAACCGGGCCCTGCTGAAGAAGCGCGACGACATCCAGGAGAAGATCGACGCCTGGCATCGCGCCAACGGCGCGCCCAGCGACCTCGACGCCTACAAGGATTTTCTCACTGAGATCGGCTATCTGCTGCCCGAGGGCCCGGCCTTCTCGGTCGAGACGGACAATGTCGATCCGGAGATCGCCATCGTCGCCGGGCCGCAGCTCGTCGTGCCGGTGATGAACGCGCGCTATGCGCTCAACGCCGCCAACGCCCGCTGGGGCTCGCTCTACGACGCGCTCTACGGCACCGACGCGATCCCCGAGAGCGACGGCGCGGAAAAAGGCAAAGCCTTCAATCCCAAGCGCGGCGAGAAGGTCATCGCCTGGGCGAAGGGCTTCCTCGACGAATCCGCGCCGCTGGACGGCGCCAAATGGGCCGATGCGACCGGCCTGAAGATTGCGGACGGCGCGCTCGAAGTGACCACCGAGACGGGAACCGCGGCACTCGAGGATGCCGCCCAGTTCGCCGGCTATCGGGGCGACGCGGCGCATCCGGACGCCGTGCTGCTTGCGCGCCACGGCCTGCATGTCGAGATCGTGATCGACCGCGCCAACACCATCGGCAAGACCGATCCGGCCGGCATCGCCGACATGATCCTGGAATCGGCCGTCACCACCATCCAGGACTGCGAGGATTCGGTCGCGGCCGTCGACGCCGAGGACAAGGTCGCGGTCTACCGCAACTGGCTCGGCCTGATGAAGGGCGACCTGGAAGAGACCTTCGAGAAGGGCGGCCGCGCCATGACGCGGCGGCTGAACGACGACCGCGCCTACACCGCTCCGGACGGCTCCACGCTCACGCTGCCCGGCCGCTCGCTGATGCTGGTGCGCAATGTCGGCCACCTGATGACCAACCCCGCGATCCTGCTGGAAGACGGCTCCGAAGTGCCGGAAGGCATCATGGATGCGGTGATCACAGCGCTGATCGCCTTGCACGACGTCGGACCAAACGGCCGCCGCGCCAACAGCCGCGCTGGCTCCATGTATGTGGTGAAGCCGAAGATGCACGGGCCGGAGGAAGTCGCCTTCGCGGCGGAAATCTTCGACCGGGCGGAGAAGCTGGTCGGCATGAAGCCGAACACGATGAAGATGGGCATCATGGACGAGGAGCGGCGCACCACCGTCAACCTCAAGGAAGCGATCCGCGCGGCGAAGAACCGCGTCGTGTTCATCAATACCGGCTTCCTCGACCGCACCGGCGACGAGATCCACACCTCGATGGAAGCCGGCCCGATGATCCGCAAGGGCGACATGAAGCAGGCGGCGTGGATCAGCGCGTATGAGAACTGGAACGTCGACACCGGCCTGGAATGCGGGCTGGAAGGGCGCGCCCAGATCGGCAAGGGCATGTGGGCGATGCCCGACCTGATGGCGGCGATGCTGGAACAGAAGATCGCGCACCCGAAGGCCGGCGCCAACACCGCATGGGTGCCCTCGCCCACCGCCGCCACGCTGCACGCCACGCACTACCACAAGGTCGACGTGCATGCCGTTCAGGACAAGCTCAAGTCACGGCCGAAGGCGAAGCTGAACGACATCCTGTCCGTGCCGGTGGCGGTGCGGCCGAACTGGACGGCCGAAGACATCCAGAAGGAACTCGACAACAACGCGCAGGGAATCCTCGGCTATGTCGTGCGCTGGGTGGACCAGGGCGTCGGCTGCTCCAAGGTGCCGGACATCAACGATGTCGGCCTGATGGAGGACCGCGCCACGCTGCGCATCTCCTCGCAGCACATCGCCAACTGGCTGCATCACGGCGTCTGCACCGAGGCGCAGGTGATGGAGACGATGAAGCGCATGGCGGCGGTGGTGGACCGGCAGAACGAAGGCGATCCGCTCTATCGCCCGATGGCGGCGGACTTCGATGCCTCCATCGCCTTCCAGGCGGCCTGCGACCTCGTCTTCAAGGGGCGGGTCCAGCCCAATGGATATACGGAACCGGTTCTGCACAGGCGGCGGCTGGAGTTGAAGGCGAGGGACCGCGCCGGATGAGGGGCGCTGCGCGCTCCTTTCCCCCCAAGGGCAGGGCCATCGCGTGCGGCGTTACCCCTCTCCGTCGCCGCTTCGCGGCGCCACCTCCCCCCAGGAGGGGGAGGAACCGCTGCAGCAACGCCGGCGCTTTCCCAGCTTGGGTTCCTCCCCCTCCTGGGGGGAGGTGGCGCGCGAAGCGCGACGGAGAGGGGCTATCCGCCATAGGCGATAGTCCTCTCAGCGGCGAGGGAAAGCGATGACTCTTCTCGCCATCGATTGCTCCGCCAATCTCTGCGCCGCCTGCGTGTATGACGCGGACGCCGCTGGGGAACTCGGCCGCGAGGTGCGCGACCTCGGCAAGGGTCATGCCGAGCACCTGATGGCGGTCATCGAAGAAGCGCTGGAAAAATCCGACAAGACCTTTGCCGACCTCACCGTCGTCGCCGTCTCGGTCGGCCCCGGTTCCTTTACCGGCATCCGCGTCGCCGTCGCCACCGCGCGCGGCCTGGCGCTGGCGCTGAAAATCCCGGCCATCGGCGTCACGACGCTCGAAGCGCTGGCGGCAGAAGCGCGGCAGGACTTTGCGGGTCGAGCCATCCTGGCGGCGCTCGACGGCGGGCGTGGCGACATCCAGGCCGCGCTTTACGATGAATTGGCGGTTTTGCGCTACGGTCCGGCGGCAATCACGCTGGAGGAGGCGCTGGCCATGATTTCCGCCGCAGGAGCGCCGCCCGTGCTGACCGGAACCGCGGCGCGCCGCATCGGCGAGGCGGCCGGCCGTCCCTGCGACCTGGGACCGCTCGCGGCGACGGCCGATATCGCGGCCTATGCGCGGTTCGCTGCCGGGAAGGGTCCGGGCGAAAAGCCGAAGCCGCTCTACCTGCGCGACGCCGACGCCAAGCCGCAAGCCGGTTTCGTGCTGCCGAGGGTCGGGGGATGAGCGGCGCTACCCGCTCCATGGTCCGCTTACCCCCACCCCTAGCCCCTCCCCGCAAGGGGGAGGGGAACTTGGCGTGCGGCAGCTTCCCCTCCCCCTTGCGGGGAGGGGGTGGGGGTGCTCAACGGTTCTCTTCGAGCGCATCCAGTTCGCTCCACGACAACGGAACCGGCTGATGCGCATTCCCTTCCTCTCGCCGCGCGGCCGGGACTATGCGTTGGAGCGGCTGACCGTCGACGACGCGGCCGCCATCGCCGTCCTGCATGAGGAGGACTTCGTCCGGCCCTGGACGGAAGCCGAGTTCGCCAGCCTGCTCGAACAGGACACGGTGTTCGGATTTGCGGCGCGCGAGGTCGGCAATCCGCGCGCCGGCATCGTCGGCTTCGTGCTGGCGCGGCTCGCGGCGGGCGAAGGCGAGATCCTGACCGTCGCGACGGCCCGCAGCCATCGCCGCCAGGGCATCGGCTGGCGCCTGATGGACGCAGTTCTGCGGCAACTGCACGGCGACCGCGCCGAGGCGCTGTTCCTCGAGGTCGACGAGACCAACGAAGCGGCGATCGCGCTCTATCGCCGCTTCGGCTTCCGCCAGGTCGGGCATCGGCCGAATTACTACCGTTCCGTCGAACACGGCCCGACCGGCGCGCTTGTCATGCGGCGCGATCTCCGCTAGCCGCGAAGGGGACCGTGCTCGACCCCCTACAGCGGCAAGGCATAATGATCGGAAAACTCAGGACAGGGCTGGCGGTGACCTTTGCTGCGACAAGCACGCTGGTGCTGGCGCTGGCGCAGGCGGTTGTGCTGAAGACCGGCCTCGGCAATCCGCATCGCCTGCTGAGACTTTGGCATCGCTGCGTGCTCAAGGCGCTCGGCATCAGGGTCCATGTCGCGGGATCACTGGCCGCGCAGCGGCCGCTGCTGATCGCCGCCAACCATGTGTCGTGGACCGATATCGGCGTGCTGGGCTCCGTGGCCGACGTCTCCTTCATCGCCAAATCGGAGATGGAAGGATGGCCGCTGATGGGCTGGCTGTCGACGCTGCAGCGCACCGTCTTCGTCGAGCGCGAGCGTCGGCACCGCTCCGGCGACCAGGCGGGCGAGATCGCGGGACGCCTCAACGACGGCGACGTGATGGTGCTTTTCGCCGAAGGCACCACCGGCGACGGCAACGCGCTCCTGCCGTTCAAGAGCACCCTGTTCGGCGCCGCGACGATGGCGCTCAGGCAGGGCGCGAGCGGGCGGGAAGAAGCCGGCGAGGAAGGGGCCGGGCAGACCGGTGCCAGGAAAGGCGGGCATGCGGAAATCGCCATCCAGCCGGTGTCGATCGCCTACACCGCGCGGCACGGCTTGCCGCTCGGCCGGGCGGGGCGCATGGCGCTGTGCTGGATCGGCGACCAGGACCTCCTGCCACACATTTCGGGACTGCTGCGCGCCGGTGCCGTCGATGCCGAAGTGCGCTTCGGCGAGCCGGTGATCTTCGATGCGCGGTCGAACCGCAAGGAGACGGCGCGGCTGGTCGAAGCCCGCGTCAGGGACATGCTGGAAGCCTCGTTGCGCGGGAACGGCCGGCAAGGCTGACGCCAAAGCGGCGGAATCGGTTGTCCCTACCCGCCAAAACGCGATAGAAGCCGCCGCATGGATATGCCGACGACACAACAGACGCCAGCCCGCGCAGCGGCCACGGGCGACGACACAACAGGCGACGACAGGAGCCGCAAGGTCTTCATCAAGACCTATGGCTGCCAGATGAATGTCTACGATTCGCAGCGCATGGCCGACGCGCTGGCGGCGGACGGCTATGCCGCGACCGAGCGGATGGAGGACGCTGATCTCGTCCTCCTCAACACCTGCCACATCCGCGAGAAGGCGGCGGAGAAGGTCTATTCCGAACTCGGCCGCATCCGCGACCTGAAGTCCGAGCGCGCGCTGGAGGGAAAGACGCTGACCATCGGCGTCACCGGCTGCGTGGCGCAGGCGGAAGGCGGGGAGATCATCCGCCGCGCGCCGGCCGTCGACCTCGTCGTCGGCCCGCAGACCTATCACCGCCTGCCCGACGTACTTGCCCGCGTGCGCGGCGGCGCCCGGGTGGTCGAGACAGACTACGCCATCGAGGACAAGTTCGAGCACCTGCCGGCGCCCAAGAAGGCGGTGGTGGCGAAGCGCGGCGTCACCGCCTTCCTCACCGTGCAGGAGGGCTGCGACAAGTTCTGCACCTTCTGCGTGGTGCCCTACACGCGCGGTTCGGAAGTATCGCGGCCCGTCGAGCAAATCGTGGCGGAGGCCGAGCGGCTGGTCGCGGCTGGCGTGCGCGAGGTGACGCTGCTCGGCCAGAACGTCAATGCCTGGCACGGCGAAGGGGCGGACGGCAGGGAATGGGGACTGGGACGGCTGCTTTTCCGGCTGGCCGAAATCCCCGGCATCGCGCGGCTGCGCTATACGACCAGCCATCCGCGCGACATGGACGACGAGTTGATCGCCGCGCATCGCGACCTTGAAACGCTGATGCCCTATCTCCATCTGCCGGTGCAGGCGGGCGCGGACCGCATCCTCAAGGCGATGAACCGTAAACATACCGCGTCGGACTATCTGAGATTGATCGAGCGCATCCGCGCCGCGCGGCCGGACATCGCGCTGTCGGGCGACTTCATCGTCGGCTTTCCAGGCGAGACGGACGCCGATTTCGAGGCCACGCTGCGGCTGGTGCGGGAGGTCGGATATGCCTCGGCCTTCTCGTTCAAATATTCGCCTCGCCCCGGCACGCCCGGCGCCGAGATGGACGGCCATGTGGCGGAACAGGCGAAGGACGAGCGGTTGCAGCGGCTGCAGGCGCTGCTGGTGGAGCAGCAGCAGGCGTTCACCGTTTCCATGGTCGGCAGGACGATGCCGGTCCTGATCGAGAAACCCGGCAGGCAGGCGGGCCAGCGGGTCGGCCGCTCGCCCTGGCTGCAGCCGGTGATTGTTGATGAAAAGGCCGGTGGAATCGGCGACATTATCGATGTGCGAATCATGGAAGCGGGCTTCAACAGCCTGCATGCCGTGCCCGCCTGAGGGCGGGCCAGACAGGAGAGACGGTTGAGCCCTGCCGAATTGAAGAACGCACCTCCCCTCGCACCGTCAGTGCCGTCGTCGGTAGCATCCTCTTCGGCGGCGACGTCTTCCGGGGCGTCGGACATGGCGCATATCGTGCTGACCTTCGACAACAACCGGCTTGCCAGCGCGCTCTACGGCCAGTTCGACGAGAACCTGGCGCGGCTGGAGCAGAAGCTCGGCGTCGACATCCGCTCGCGCGGCAACCAGTTGACCATCAAGGGATCGTCAACTGCTGCCGAGCAGGCGCGCCGGGCGCTCGACAGCCTCTACGCCATCCTCCAGAAGGGCGCCGACATCGGCCAGTCGGACGTCGACGGAGCCGTGCGCATGGCGATCGCCGCCGACGACCAACTCACTTTGCCGACGCTGGAGCGCAAGGGCAAGGTTTCCGCCGCCCAGATCGCGACGCGCAAGAAGACCATCTACGCCCGCTCGCTCAACCAGGACGCCTACATGCGTGCCCTCGAGCGCTCGGAACTGGTCTTCGGCATCGGCCCGGCAGGCACCGGCAAGACCTATCTGGCGGTCGCCCACGCCGCCATGCTCCTGGAACGCGGCATGGTCGAGCGCATCATCCTGTCGCGCCCGGCCGTCGAGGCCGGCGAACGGCTCGGCTTCCTGCCCGGCGACATGAAGGAGAAGGTCGATCCCTATCTGCGCCCGCTCTACGACGCGCTCTACGACATGATGCCGGGCGACAAGGTCGAGCGCGCCATCGGCGCCGGCGTCATCGAGATCGCGCCGCTCGCCTTCATGCGCGGCCGCACGCTCGCGCACGCCGCCGTCATCCTCGACGAGGCGCAGAACACCACGACCATGCAGATGAAGATGTTCCTGACGCGGCTCGGCGAAAACTCGCGCATGATCGTCACCGGCGACCCCAGCCAGATCGACCTGCCGCCGAACACGCGCTCCGGCCTGGTGGAGGCGCTGCGCGTGCTCGACGGCGTACCCGGCATCGTCACCGTGCGCTTCAACGACACCGACGTGGTGCGCCACCCGCTGGTGGCCGAGATCGTCAGGGCCTACGACCGCGACGGCAAGGTTTCGCGCGGGCTGGGCGCGGAGGGGTGAAGATCAGCCCTCCCGATGCCGTTAAAAAATATCGTTTGCGCACCCCCACCCCTAACCCCTCCCCACAAGGGGGAGGGGGAGCTTCCGCATGCCAAGTCCCCCTCCCCCTTGAGGGGAGGGGTTAGGGGTGGGGGTATGCGAAGGTCAATTATGGTGGGCAAACGTGCCCGCTGATCCTGCGCCTCCGATCGATTTCGACCTCACCGTCGAAGCCGGCGACTGGCCCGAGGAAACTGCCCTCGCCGCCCTGGTCGAGCAGGCAATCACCGCGACCTTCACCGAACTGTCCCCTGCCCGTCCCGGCGAATCCGAACTCGGCGTGATCTTCACCGACGACGCCCATATCCGGGAACTGAACGCCGGCTGGCGCGGCAAGGACAAGGCGACCAACGTGCTGTCCTTTCCCGCCTTTCCCGAGACGAAATCCGGACCCTTGCCGCCGCTGCTCGGCGATATCGTGCTGGCTGCAGAGACCGTCGCCGGCGAAGCCGCACTGGAAGACAAGCCGTTCGAGAACCATATCAGCCATCTGGTGGTGCATGGCTTGCTGCATCTGCTGGGCCACGACCACGAGACCGACGCGGAGGCGGAGGAGATGGAGGCGCTGGAGCGCCGCGTGCTGGCGAGGCTTGCCATTCCCGACCCTTATGCGTAACTACGAAGTCCAACCGATCGAAAGACGATGACCGAGAGACAAGACGCCGCCGCCCGTACAGACGCCGGCAGCGCGCCCAAAGCTTCCGAAGCGCCGGAAGACCCTTCCAGTCCGAGTACCAGCACGAGCGTTGCGGGCCACGAGCCCGCCGCCGGCCCCTCGCTGCTCGACCGCCTCCTCGGCCTGTTCCGGCAGCGCAACGGCACCAGCCTGCGCGAGGAGATCGCCGGCGCGCTCGCCGAGACGGGGACCAGCGACGCCGAATCCTTCTCGCCCGGCGAACGGGCCATGCTCAACAACATCCTGCGGCTGCGCGAGGTGCGCGTCGAGGACGTGATGGTGCCGCGCGCCGATATCGAGGGCGTGGAGATCGCCACGAAGCTCGGCGAATTGATGGGACTGTTCGAAAAGTCCGGCCACTCGCGCATGCCCGTCTATGCCGAGACGCTGGACGACCCGCGCGGCATGATCCACATCCGCGACGTGCTGGCCCATATCACCCGCACCGCCACCGCGAAGAAGGGGCGCGGCCGCAAGGCGCAGGCCGCCGTGGCGCTCGACCTCGCCCAGGTGGACCTGACGCGCACCATCGGCGACCTAGGCCTGATCCGGCCGGTGCTTTTCGTGCCGCCCTCCATGCTGGCGTCCGACCTGATGGCGCGCATGCAGTCCGCGCGCATGCAGATGGCGCTGGTCATCGACGAATACGGCGGCACCGACGGACTGGTCTCGCTTGAGGACATCGTCGAGATGGTCGTCGGCGACATCGAGGACGAGCACGACGACGACGAGCCGATGATCACCAGGGCCGGCGACGGCATCTATATCGTCGATGGCCGGGCGGAGATCGACGACGTGGCCGAGATGATCGGCGGCGATTTCGCGGCCGGCGAACATGGCGAATCCGTCGATACGATCGGCGGCATGATCTTCAACACGCTCGGCCGGGTGCCGGCGCGCGGCGAAGTGGTGCAGGCCATTCCCGGCTTCGAGTTCCATGTGCTCGACGCCGATCCGCGCCGCGTGAAGCGGGTGCGCATCGTCGAGACGGGCAAGGGCGAGCGCCGCCGCCGCGCGGCGCGCGCAGAGCAGGCGTAGCACCGCTTTTCCGGCCTGCTTTCAGCCGTGGCCGATCGCCGCGGCGAAGGTCTCCAACACCCCGCGCAACTGCGTCGACAGGTCCGGATCGGCGACGATGCCCCCTGCATCGAGATTGCGACCGAGCAGAGGCAGGGTGATCGAGGCATCTTCCACCAGCCGGGCCGACATGGTGGTGAGGGTGAGCCTGAGCGCCGCGTCGGCATCGGTGGCGCGCTGCGACGCGTTGATCACCGCTACCGGCTTATCCGGAAACTCCGAGCTCGACACCAGCCAATCCAGCGCGTTCTTCATGACGCCGGCGACGCCGCGCGCATATTCGGGGCTGCAGACGAGCAGGCCATTTGCGGCCCCAACCGCCTCGCGCAGCGCCTTCACCGATACAGGCGGCGTGTCGGTATCGATGTCGGGATTGAAATACGGCAGGCCGGCGAGACCGTCGAAAACCACGATGTCCATGCCCGCAGGCGCGAGCCGCCGCGCCGCCTGCAGCGCGGCGAGGTTGGACGAGCGGGCACGCAGGCTTCCGCAGATGGCGAGAATGCGCATTGTCGGGAGACTCAGATTTGACAGGCTTTTTATAGCGCACGGACCAGACAGGCCAAACCGGCCGGGATGGGCGGTGCGTTGTTCCTCAGCCGGGCAATGCCGGGAACCAGCGCAGGCATGGCACGGTTATCGGTTGAAAGGAGACCGTCATGATCCGCAAGCTCAAATCCGGCGAATACCGGCTCTATTCACGCAAGGTCGATCCGAAGACCCACAAGCGCCGCAACCTCGGCACATTCAAGACTCGCGAGGCGGCTGAAAAGCACGAACGCGAGGTGCAGTATTTCAAGCGCCATTAGGATTCCGCCCCACCCGACCGAGAGACTTGCCGAAGGCCTTGGTCGATCACGGCGCCGGTTCCGGCGGCTCCGCTGTCTCGGCGGCTTTGGCGGCGGCAATCGCGATCTCGTCCTCGCTCCAGTGCAGTCGGCGGTAGTCGAAGCCGTATTCCAGGGTCGGCTTGACGATCAGGAAATAGGGCGAGAGATCGAAATCCCGCGGAGTGAACAGGGAATGGTGGCGGATGTGCAGGATCTCGCCGCGTGAAAAGCGCGACTTCGCCGAGGCGCGGCCGGGCGCCCGGGTGACTTCGGGCAGGATCGGATAGCGGATCCGTTCGTAGGCCTCGGCGATCAGCGTCGAGCAGATCGCCCGCGTTGGATCGCCCGAGCCGAAGGCGATCATGCGGCGGCGCCAGCGCACCGGCACCGGCGGCGTCGGAAAGAAATAGCGCAGCATGTCGACGATGTTCTTCAGGTCGTATCTGAGGCCGATCTTGCCGATCATGAAGGAAACGACGGCGGCACGATCCTCCGGCCCGAGTCCGCTCGCCCGGCAGATACGGGTGTTGTAGGTGCTGTAGCGCGACAGCGGCACGGCAACGCAGCCCTCGCCCAGCGTCACCTCGATCAGGCGCGGCCGTTCCGAGCCGTCCTCGGGCTCGGGCATCGCGTCGCCGACATAAAGGGCGGCGTGCGACCAGGTCGACTGGGTCAGGTATTTGATCGCCGCCGAGATCTTCTGGTTGCCCTCGACGAGCAGCACGTCGCCCGGCTGGAGCACGCGGCGCAGCGTTTCGGGATCGGACGGCGTATAGGGCTCGTAGCCGGAAGACTCCTCCTGCAAGCGACTCGCCAGCCAGTGCCCGATGCGGTCGAGCAGCGTGTCGACGGGCGCGGTCATGATCCGGCCGGCAACGACGCCTGAACCCGGCGCGCGCGCCTGCCGATTTCGTTGCCGGCAACAGGTATCGCCCTGACGCGCAAAAACCGGCGCGGAACGATGAGGAAGCTCACGCAATCATCTCCGGAAAGCCGTTCAGCGCCAGCGAGGCGTTGGAATAACGGATTTCTCCCGTCACCTCCCGCCCGAGCCATTCGGGCAGGCGAGCGTCTTCGACGGTATCGGCGGTCTCGAGTTCGGCAACGATCAGCCCGTCGAGGTCGCCGTTGAAGACGTCGATCTCGTAGAGATAGCTTTGATGGCGCACGTTATGGCGCGTCTTGCGGATGAGGGCGCCGGTGGCGAACTGCATCATCTCGCGCGCTTCATCCAGCGGCACCGGGTATTCGAACTCGTCGCGGATGCGCGTGTCGGAGCCGAATTTCAGCGTCAGCCTGGCGGTCCGGCCGTCCTTGATGCGGATGCGGATCGACCGCTCGGACGAAATCGCAAGATAGAACTGGACGATGAGCACGCTGGATTCCACCGCGGTGCGCCAAGCATCGCTTCGTACCAGGAACTTGCGTTCGATTTCCTTGGCCATCGGACCGGACTAAAGCGTGGCCGGGGCCGCAAATCAACCGGTCTGCAATACGAGACCGCGTCGCCGTCGCCGTGCGATAGGGTCACTGGGCATTGACTTTAATCATTCGATTGATCAAACTACGTGGATGGCCACCCCACTTCGCCCCGCAGGCTCAACCGGCAGGCAACCCGCCTCGCCCGCCGACATGACCCGGATCGCCCTGATCAGAGCGGCGCTGAAACTGTTCGGGAAGCAGGGCTTCGAGGGCACGTCCACGCGCGAGATCGCGGCAGCGGCGAGGGCCAACATAGGCTCCATCGCCTATCATTTCGGCGGCAAGGAAGGCTTGCGGGCGGCCGTCGCGGAACAGATCGTCGAAACGATCCAATCGATTGCCAGTCAGGCGCTCGGTCCAGGCGAGACCGCCGTGGCCGACACCATGACCGCACAAACGGCCGGGAGCCAGCTCGTCGTCGCGCTGGAGCGCATGGTCGCCTTCATGGTGGCAAGACCGGAAGCCGGCGAGATCGTGCAGTTCATGCTGCGCGAGATGGCCAACCCGTCCGCCGCGCTCGACCGCATCTACGAGGGCGTTTTCGCACCCACGCACGAGCGTCTTTGCGAGATATGGGAAAAAGCGACGGGCGAGCCGGCCGAATCGGAGCGCACCCGCATCGCCGTCTTCACCATGATCGGACAGGTCCTCTATTTCCGCATCGGCCAGGCGGTGGTGCTGCGGCGCATGGGCTGGGACGCCATCGGCGACGCCGAGGCGGAAAAGATCCTCGACGTGACGCGCGACAACCTCCTGGCGATCCTCGCATCGCGCAAAGGGACAAGACCATGAGTTTCCTGTGTTCGCTGCCGCTTGCCGCCTCCCTGTTTTCCGCCTGCGCGCCGGCCGCGCCCTTCGCGGTCGGCTATGTCGAAGGCGACTACGTACTGCTCGCGCCGACCGAAGTGGCGCAGGTCGAGGCTGTATCCGTCCGGCGTGGCGACAGGGTGGAGCCGGGCCAGGAACTGGTGACGCTGGAGAAGGACGACGCGACGATCGCCGTGGCGCAGGCCGAAGCCGCCTTGGCGCAGGCGCAGGCGCAGCTCGCCAACCTCAAGGTCGGCAAGCGCCCCGAGGAAATCGCGGTGCTGGAGGCCAGCGTGCGGTCCGCCAAGGCACAGGCCGACGAGGCGGACAGGGTGCTTTCGCGCACCAGGGATCTGTCCGGACGCGGCATCTCCACCCAGGCGCAACTCGACGAAGCCACCACCTCCGTGGAGGTCGCACAGGCGGCGATCGGCCAGAGCGAGGCGAACCTCGCGGTCGCCAGGCTGCCGGCGCGGCCCGAGGAGATCAAAGCGGCGGAGAACCAAGTCAAGCAGGCAGAGGCGGCGCTGGACGAGGCACGCTGGCGGCTATCCAAACGCACGCTGGCGGCGCCTTCGGCCGGCCGCGTCGACGACGTCATCCGCAATCCGGGCGACACCGCCGGCCCCAGCGCGCCGGTGCTGTCGATCCTGCCGGAAGGCGCGGTGAAGCTGACCTTGTTCATTCCCGAGACCGCTTTCTCCTCCGTCAAGGTCGGCAGCGAGATCAGCGTGCGTTGCGACGGCTGCCGGCCGGACATCAGGGCGCGGGTCTCCTACGTCTCGCCCGATCCCGAGTTCACCCCGCCGGTCATCTACTCGCTGGAGAACCGCCAGAAGCTCGTCTACCTGGTCGAGGCCAAGCCGGAAGGCGATGCCGGGCCGCTGCAGCCGGGGCAGATCGTGGATGTGGAGCTGGCCGGCGACGGCAATAAGGCAGTAGGGGAATAGGGCAATATGTTTGCTTCCCTCTCCGGCGGCGGCAATCTTCCTATTGCCCTATTGCCCTACTCCCCTAATGCCTTGCCGACCGCAGGTCGGCTGCCATGAGCGTCATCGACGTCCGCAACCTCACCAAGCGCTTCGGCGACAGGACCGTGGTGGACCATGTCACCATGACGGTCGAGGAAGGCGAGATCGTCGGCTTCCTTGGGCCGAACGGCTCGGGCAAGACCACGACGATCCGCATCATGTGCGGCCTGCTGACCCCCGACGAGGGCGAAGGCACGGTGCTCGGCTTCGACATCCGCAAGGACGAGCTGAAGATCAAGCGCGAGGTCGGCTACATGACGCAGCGCTTCTCCTTCTACGAAGACCTGACCATCGAGGAGAACCTCCAGTTCGTCGCCCGCCTCTACCAGTTGAAGCCCGTCGCCAAACAGGTCGCGGACACGCTAGAGGATCTCGGCCTGACCTCGCGCAGGAACCAGCTTGCCGGCACATTGTCGGGCGGCTGGAAGCAGCGGCTGGCGCTGGCGGCCTGCATCATGCACAAGCCGAAGCTGCTGCTGCTCGACGAGCCGACCGCCGGCGTCGACCCCAAGGCGCGGCGCGAGTTCTGGGACGAGATCCACCGGCTCGCCGGCGGCGGCCTGACCGTGCTGGTCTCTACCCACTACATGGACGAGGCGGAGCGCTGCCACCGCATCTCCTACATCTCCTACGGCAAGATGCTGGCCACCGGCACGGTGGAGGAGGTGGTGCGGAACGCCGGGCTGACCACTTTCGTCGTGCACGGCCCGCGCCTGGAGAACGTGGCGAACGAATTGCGCAAGAAGCCGGGCGTCGACCAGGTGGCGCCGTTCGGCGCGACGCTGCATGTCGTCGGCTCGGACGAAAAGGCGCTGAAGGCCGCGCTGGCCGACGTGGAGAAGGAGCACGAGGGGGTAACGGTCGAGCCCGGCGAAACCAGCCTGGAGGACGTCTTCATCCAGTTCATGTCGGGGTCGAAGGACAATATGGGATGATGAGGAGCGATCTACCCAACCGAGAACAAGCGCCGACGCCTCCCTCCCCCTTGAGGGGAGGGTGCCGAGCGAAGCGAGGTGGGAGGGGTCACGTCCACCGCTCCGACCTGCATCGAAGAACAGCGTCGCGCTCTATAACCAGCGACCCCTCCCGACCCGCTATGCGGGCCACCCTCCCCTCAAGGGGGAGGGAAAAGATGGCGCACCCATGAACACCATCTTCTCCTTCTCCCGCCTCGGCGCGCTGCTGGCCAAGGAATTCATCCAGATGCGGCGCGACCGCGTCACCTTCGCCATGATGCTCGGCGTGCCGCTGATGCTGCTCATCCTGTTCGGCTTCGCCATCAACAACGACCCGAAGAGCTTGCCGGCGGCGCTGCTGGCGATGAGCAACGACCAGTATACGAGGGCGATCGTCACCGCGCTGGAGAACACCAACTACTATCGCTTCGACCGGGTCGCCGAGACCGAGGCGGAAGCGGACCTTCTGCTGGCGCGCGGCGACGTTGCCTTCGTGGTGACCATTCCGGCCGATTTCGGCACGCGGGTCCAGCGCGGCGACCATCCACGCATCCTTATCGAGGCCGACGCCACGGACCCGGCGGCCGCCAGCGGCGCCATCTCGACGCTGGGTACCGTCGCCAGCCAGGCGCTGCTGAGGGCACAGGGCATGCAGGCCGCGGCGGAAGAGAACGCCGCCAGCCAGCTCGACGTGGTGGTGCACCGGCTCTACAACCCCGAAGGCATCTCGCAATACAACATCGTTCCGGGCCTGCTCGGCGTCATCCTGCAGATGACGATGGTGATGATGACGGCGATGGCGCTGACGCGCGAGACCGAGCGCGGCACGATGGAGAACCTGCTCGCCATGCCGTCCAGCCCGCTGGAGATCATGCTCGGCAAGGTGCTGCCCTACGCGGTGGTCGGCGCGGTGCAGGTGGTGGTGGTGCTGATCGCCGCCAAGCTGCTGTTCTTCGTGCCCTTCGTCGGCGGGCTGCCGCTGCTCTTGACCAGCATCCTCATCTTCGTGCTCGGGCTGGTGCTGCTCGGCTATACGATCTCGACCGTGTCGCGCACGCAGATGCAGGCCATGCAGCTCACCTTCTTCTTCTTCCTGCCGTCGATCCTGCTGTCGGGCTTCATGTTCCCCTATCGCGGCATGCCTGGCTGGGCGCAGTCGCTGGGCGAGATCTTCCCGCTCACGCACTTCCTCCGCATCATCCGCGCGGTGATGCTCAAGGGTGCGCAGTTCCCGGCCGTCGCCAACGAGATCGTGTGGCTGATCGGCTTCGTGGTGGTGTTCGCCACGCTTGCGCTGCTGCGCTTCCGGCGCACGCTGGACTGAGCCGAAACGCCGCTTCAGGCCGCCTCGGCGATCAGCCGCGCATAGGTCGCGAAATCGACATTGCCGCCGGAGAGCACGACGACCACGCATCTGCCTTCGGTAGCGATGGCGCCGGAGGCGAGCGCCGCCAGCCCGACCACGCCGCCCGGCTCGACCACGAGCTTGAGACCCGCCATGGCGTCGCGCATGGCGGCGGCCACCGCCTTTTCCGACACGGCGACGCTGCCGGCCAGGGTGCGGCGGTTGATCTCGAAGGTGATGGCGCCCGGCTCCGCCGTCAGGATGGCGTCGCAGATCGAGTCATGGCCGGGATCGTTGGCGACGCGGCGGCCCTCGGCGAGCGAGCGGCGCGTATCGTCGAAATGCTCGGGCTCGGCCGCCCAGACCTCGGTGGACGCGGAAGCGTCCTTCACCGCGATCGAAATGCCGCCGGCCAGCCCGCCGCCGCCGCAGGGCATGACCACGGCATCGGGCGTTACGCCGAGAGCCTTCGCCTGGCGCATCAGTTCGAGACCCACCGTGCCCTGGCCGGCGATGATGGCCGGATCGTCGAAGGGCGGAACCAGCACCATGCCTTCGTCGAGCCAGCGCCTGACGACCGCCATACGGTCGTCGCGGAAGCGGTCGAACGGGATCACCTCGGCACCCATGCGGCGCACATTGCCGACCTTCGCCTCCGGCGCATCGATCGGCATGGCGATGACAGCGCGGATGCCGAACAGCGCGGCGGACGCCGCCACACCCTGCGCGTGGTTGCCGGAAGAAAAGGCGACCACTCCCCTCGCCCGTTCCGCGTCCGAAAGCGAGGCGATCTTGTTGTAGGCGCCTCGGAACTTGAACGATCCGGTCCGCTGCAGGGTCTCGGGCTTGAACAGCACCCGTCCGCCGAAGCGCTCGTTGAGCGCGGGCGATTCCAACAGCGGCGTCTCGACGATGAGACCCGCAAGGCGCCGTGCGGCGTCATGGATGGCGGCGATATCGGGAAGGTCGGTCATGCGGAGCGATTCCATTGCAGGCGGCGCATCATTTCCCCAAGCCGGCGAATGCACCAGTCAAAAGATGTGATGCTTCGCCAACCGCAACGCGACAGGCCGCCGATCGCCCGCGCGCGGCTCAGCCGAGCAGCGTCTTCTGCCGCTTCGAGCCGCCCACCTTGCGCCACTGGTTGAAGCGGTGGGTCGCGGCGGCGAAAGAGATCTTCATCTGCTGCGCCACCGTGTAGCGCGACTTGCCCTCGTCGAACATGCGGTAGCAGCATTCGACGCCTTCCTCGGTCAGCTTGCCGTCCGACGTCTTGTTGTGCGGATTGGCCGGATCGAACTTCTCGGCCTGCTGCTCGATCATCGCTTTCAGGCGCTGAAGGTCCGCCTCGATGGAAGCGACAAGGTCCAGAACGGGCTTGGGATCGAATTGCTGCTTGTGTTTGGCTGTCACGGCTGTGTCCTCGAGGGAAACGGAACAAGCTTCACTATATAGGCGAACGTTTGGCGATAAAAAGCCCATGCTTAATATCGATAAAGGTATGGTCGTGCGCGTGTCGACATTGACGGCCGGCTTCTGGAGTCATAGTTTAGAATTATTCTAAACTAGAGATTTGCCGTCATGCTTTCCCGCGTCTTCGGCTTCGGCCGCCGCTCCTTCGATTCGCTTTCCGAGCAGGAAATCCTCGCGCTCGCCATCTCGTCCGAGGAGGACGACGCGCGCATCTACCGCTCCTATGCGGACGGCCTGCGGCAGGAATTTCCGCATTCGGCCGGCATGTTCGAGGCCATGGCGAAAGAAGAGGACGGCCACCGCGACGCGCTGATCGAGCTTCACCGCAAGCGTTTCGGCGAAACCATCCCGCTGATCCGGCGCGAGCACGTTAAAGGCTATTACGAGCGCAAGCCGGACTGGCTGGTGCGGCCGCTGGGCATCGACAAGGTGCGCGGCCAGGCCGAGGAGATGGAGCGGCAGGCGCGCCTTTTTTATCTCGAGGCGGCCAAGCGCACCGCCGACGCCTCGACCCGCAAGCTGCTCGGCGACCTCGCCGCCGCCGAACAGGGCCACGAGAACCTCGCCGCGCATCTCGAAAAGGAGCATGTGCCGCAGGACGTGGCCGAAGAAGAGCGTGAGAGCGAGCGCCGGCAATTCATCCTCACCTATGTGCAGCCGGGGCTGGCCGGGCTGATGGACGGCTCGGTCTCGACGCTGGCGCCGATCTTCGCCGCCGCCTTCGCCACGCAGGACACATGGAGCACCTTCCTGGTCGGCCTGTCGGCCGCCGTCGGCGCCGGCATCTCGATGGGGTTCACCGAAGCCGCGCATGACGACGGCAAGCTGTCGGGCCGTGGATCGCCGCTGAAGCGCGGCATCGCCAACGGCGTGATGACGACGCTCGGCGGGTTGGGACACGCATTGCCCTACCTGATCCCGGACTTCTGGACGGCGACGAGCGTCGCCGTGGTCGTGGTCTTCTTCGAGCTTTGGGCGATCGCCTTCATCCAGAACCGCTACATGGAAACGCCGTTCTGGCGCGCCGCCTTCCAGGTGGTGCTCGGCGGCGCTCTGGTGTTCGCGACGGGCGTGCTGATCGGCAGCGCCTGACGGGAGCATCCACTTTAATTCCAGTGGAAATAGCCCTACGGTTCAATTGTTTGAATATGCTACAGGGAGGGCGAAATGGGGGTTACTGGGCGGATTTTTGGCGCCGTTATTGGGCTGGCTTTCGGTATCGGCTCGATGCTTGCACTCGTTCCGGCGATTGCGGCGTTCAATCAGGAGAATAATACTATGGCTGGATGGGCTTGGGTGATCGCTCTGGTAGGCCTGATTCTGGGGATTTGGGCACCAACCATCAGGCGGGCTTTCGGACGAGGTTTCCTCATGTTGGGTGCCTCGGTGTTTGCCTTGCCGCTTTCGATGATGCTCCTTGCCGGACGCGTGTCAGGCGACATGGTCTCAAATGCGGATCAGACGAACAAAGCGGCCGCTGCCATTGGGTCTGGAATCGCCGGTGTCATGATGACAGGTGTCGCCTCCTTCATCGGCTTCTTTTTCGGTCCGATCCTATTGATTATTGGTCTTGTTCTGGCCCTAGGAGGACGCCGCGAAGTTGTCGTTGTTCAACAACCTGCGACTGGCAGGACTGAACCTCGATCATAGGCCTATCCATGCAGCGCCCGGCTGTCGGCCGGCGCCTCGGCGCGCTCGGTCATGCCGTAGTCGCGCACCACGTGGGCGATGCGCAGCCGGTAGCCGGAAAAGACGCCGCCCCTGCCGGCCTTCTGCGCCTGCCGGTGCTCCTCGGTGGTGCGCCAGGCCTTCACCGCGTCCTCGTCGCGCCAGAAGGAGAGCGACAGCACGCGATTTGGGTCGGCGAGACTCTGGAAACGCTCGATCGAGATGAAGCCGTCGATGCCGTCCAGCATGGGGCGCAGGTCGGCGGCAATGCCGAGGTAGGCGTCGCGCTTTCCCTCGACGGGCTGCACTTCGAAAATGACCGCGATCATGGTTCGATCCTCGCTGCATGGGGCGCCGACGCCAGCTTCAGGAATATCCTGTCTTCCTTCAGGATGAAGCGCTCGCGCCGCGCGAATTCGTAGTTCTGCCGGCCGAGTCTATGCTCGCTCAGCCGCTGGCGATAGGCCTCGTAGGCCGCAAGACTGTCGATGGTATAGACGCCGTAGGCCGTCGTCGCAGACCCCTCATGCGGCGCGAAATAGCCGATCAGGTCGGCACCGCAAGACGGGATGGCCTGCCCCCAGTTGCGGGCATATTCCTCGAACGCCTCCCGCTTGAACGGGTCGATCTCGTAGCGGATGAAGCAGGTGATGGACATTTGCGGTTTCTCCTTCGTCATATCGGGGACAGTTTGATCGGCATCGAAACGTCATTTGTCTGGAGCCGGTAGGGTCAGCCGCCGCGCCAGAACCGTTTTTCGCATTCGCGGCGGGCTTCCTGCCGGGTCACGCCGATGTCGCGCAGCAGGTGATCGTCGAGATCGGCGAGGTCCAGCCGCTGCTTGCGACGGCCTCCCCAGACAGCCAGCGTGCAGAGCAGGAAGGCGACGATGCCACGAGTTCCGGTTGCGGCGATGCGGTCGATCGAACGGACGGACATGGCGGATACCCTCTTCTTGATCCGCCGCCAGAATAGTGGTTTATTGGCGAGTATGCTTCGATGGAGATCGAACAATGAATGACAGCCTGAAGGACGGCCCCGACATCGCCCGCATCGCCAGCCTGGTCGGCGATCCGGCCCGCGCCAACATGCTGACCGCGTTGATGGCGGGCGCCGCGCTGACCGCCAGCGAACTGGCGCTGGAGGCCGGCGTGACGCTTTCGACGGCGAGCTCGCACCTGACCAAGCTGATGGAGGGCGGGCTGCTCACTGTCGCCAGCGAGGGCCGGCACCGCTACTACGGCCTCGCCGGGCCGCAGGCGGCCTTGATGCTGGAAGCGATCATGGGGGTCGCCGCCGGCGTCGGGCCCAAGCGGGCAAGGCCCGGCCCGCGCGAGCCGAAGATGCGCGAAGCACGCGTCTGCTACGACCACCTTGCCGGCGAGCACGCGGTCAGGATGCTGGATTCGCTGGTTGAGAGAAAAATCCTCGTCCGGGACGGCGGGGACATCAGGCTCGGCAGGAGCGGCGCCGCGCATTTCGCCGCCATCGGCATCGACGTCGAGGCGGGCAGGAAATCGCGCCGTCCGGTCTGCCGCGCCTGCCTCGACTGGAGCGTGCGCCGCTCGCATCTGGCCGGCATATTGGGCGCGGCCATCCTCGACAAGATCCTCGCCGAGAAATGGGCACGGCGCGAGAAGGACAGCCGGGTGGTGACGTTCTCGCCGAAGGGCAGGATGGAATTCGAACGGGTGTTCCTGGGGTGAGTGAACTTGGACCCTACAAGCTCAGATTCCTGTCATTCAGCTCCCAATCGGCGTGGCCTATATTTACATGCGTCATTCCGGGGCCGCGAAGCGGAACCCGGAATCCAGGACGCCAGCTCTGCTCGTTACGGGCACAACGTCAGCCATACCGCTCTGGATTCCGGGTTCCGCTTCGCGGCCCCGGAATGACGCATCGGATGTGACTGCCGTTCATCTCCAGCCGTTTACTGACCTATAGCTTCAACGCCTTCGCCTTCTCGAAAAAATCCTTCCAGGGATCGTCGCCGGCAAGGCGTTTCAGCGTCGTGCTGTCGCCGATCGGGAAGGCGTTGGGCGCCACGCCGGCCTCGATCTCCTTCCACGTCACCGGCATGGAGACCGTCGCGCCCTTCTTGGCGCGCGAGGAATAGGGCGCCACCGTGGTCGAGCCGCGGCCGTTGCGCAGATAGTCGATGAAGATTTTGCCCGTGCGCGCCTTCTTCGACAGCGTGGCGGTGAAGCGGTCCGGCTCGGCCTGCTCCATGGCGCGGGCGAAATCGTGCGCGAAATCCTTGACCCTATCCCATTTGGCCGACGGCTTCAGCGGCACGATGACGTGATAGCCCTTGCCGCCCGAGGTCTTGACGAAGGTTGGCAGCGACAGGTCTTCCAGCTTGCCGCGGATATCGAGCGCGGCCCGGCGCACGTCGTCAACCGAGACGCCTTCATCCGGATCGAGGTCGAAGACGACTTGGTCGGGCGTGTCGATCCTGTCCACCATGCAGCCCCAGATGTGGATTTCCACCACGCCCATCTGCACCAACGCCGCGACGCCGTCGAAATCCTTCACATAGAGGATTTCCTCATTGTCTTCCGGGTCCTTCGACTTGAATATCGTGTCGCTCATGCCCGCCGAAGCGTGTTTCTGGAAGAACCGCTGCCCGCCGACGCCGTCCGGAGCGCGCACCAGGGCCAGCGGCCGGTTGACGACGAACCGTTCCATGCGCGGCCAGACGCGGTCGTAGTGCTCCAGCAGGTCCTGCTTGGAGATTTTCTCGTCCGGCCACAGCAGCTTTTCCGGATGGGTCAGCCTGATCGAGGTTTTCACTTGGGATGTCCCCTTCCCTTTCGCTGCGGACTTCGCGGCAGAGCCGCCGCCTGCTGGCCCGCTTTCGGTTACCTTGCTGCGCGTCGCTTTGCCCCTGGCGGCGGCGGGTTGTTCCTGCACGACCTCGTCGGCCGGCTTGTCCTCGCGCAGGCCCTGGAAAGAGGCGTGGCGGATGATGCGGTCGGCCGTCCAGGAACGGAACTCCACTTCGGCAACGAGGTCCGGTTCGACCCACATCAGACCCTTGCCGCCGGGAACCTTCCCGGCGAAAGGCGACTTCTTCGCTTTCAGCCCGTCCAGTTTCTTCTTGAGATCGTCGCCCGCCTTGGTGGAAAAGCCGGTGCCGACGCGGCCGGCATAGTGCAGCTTGCCGCCTTCGTGATAGCCGACCAGCAGCGAGCGCAGGCCGCGCCCGGTCTTGTCGGACGGCAGGTAGCCGCCGATGACGAATTCCTGGCGCTGCGTGCATTTCGACTTGATCCAGGCCCCTGTGCGGCCCGAGCGGTAGGGCGCGTCTGCCTTTTTCGAGACGACGCCCTCCAACCCCATGCGGCAGGCATGCTTGAGCATGATCCTGCCCGGCTCCACGAAGTGATCCGAAAAACGCACGGCCGCATCGTCGGGCAGGGTGTCCAGCAGTTCCGACAGGCGCTGCTTGCGCTCCGCCAGCGGCTCGTCGCGCAAATCCTCGCCGTCGAGCCGGAGCAGGTCGAACACGTAGTAGATCATGCGGTTCGTCCGCTTGGCCGAAAGGTCGCCCTGCAACAGCGAGAACGAGGACACGCCGTTGTCGGCGAGCACCACGATCTCGCCGTCGAGAATAGCGTCGGAACATTTCAGGACAGCCAGCGCTTCCAGGATTTCCGCGCCGAAGCGCTCCGTCCAGTCCAGCCCGGTGCGGGTGAGCAGGCGGACCTCGGTGCCGGCGATCTGCCCCTGCATCCTATAGCCGTCGAACTTCACCTCATGCAGCCATTCCTTGCCGGGCGGCGCATCGCGCTCCAGCGTCGCCAGCGCAGGTTCGATGAAATCGAGCTTCGCCGCCATTTCCCGCTTCGCCTTCGCCGTCGCGGGCTTGTTGGAGTGCCACACTTTCGGCTTCTCGCCCTTGGCAGCCTTGCCCTCGCCGACGTCTTCGACGGTCAGGCCGGATTTCACCGATTCCGGACGCTCCTTGAGGATGTCCTCGCCAGGCCGTGCGGCCGCATCGTCTGACTTGATCAGCAGCCAGTTGTCCTTCTTCTCGCCGGCGCGCGGCTTCAACCGCACGAGATGCCATTTGCCGGTCAGTTTTTCGCCATGCAGTTCGAAGTCGATATGGCCCTTCTTCATGCCGGCGGCGGGGTCGTGATCGGGCGCCCAGGTGCCCTCGTCCCAGACGATCACCGAGCCGCCACCATATTCCCCCTTGGGGATGGTGCCTTCGAAGGGCGCATAGTCGATCGGATGGTCCTCGACATGCACGGCCAGCCGCTTCTCGTGCGGGTCGAGGCTGGGGCCGCGTGTGACCGCCCAGCTCCACAGAACGCCGTCATGCTCGAGACGCAGGTCGTAATGCAGGCGCGTCGCCGCATGCTTGTGGATGACGAAGATGCCGCCGCCGTCCTTGCCGGCCTTGCGGCGCGGCACCTTGCCGGCAGGCTCGGCGGTTTTGGAGAAATCGCGCTTGGCGCGGTATTTTTCGAGGCTGTCAGGCAAAGATACCCCCACCCCTAACCCCTCCCCTCAAGGGGGAGGAGGACTTGGGCCGGCTCTCGGTGGAGATACTGCAGGTTCGGCCGCGCTGACTGCGTTCCCCTCCCCCTTGAGGGGAGGGGTTAGGGGTGGGGGTAAGCTCCAGATCGATCGACATCGTCAGGCCGATTTCTTCTTCGGCGCGGCCTTCTTCGCCGCCGGCGCCTTCTTCTTCGCCCCCTTCGTCGCCTTCACCGCAGGCGTACTCTCGTCATTGTCGGCTGCAAGGCTCTTCTTGAGCGCATCGAAGAGGTTGACGACGTTGGACGGCTTGGCGGCAGCCTTGGTCTTGGGTGCCTTCCTGCCGGCCTTCTTGGCGCGGATCAGCTCGATCAGCGCTTCTTCATACTTGTCGTCGAATTTCGAGGGATCGAACTTCGTCGCCTTCTTGTCGATGATGTGCTGGGCGAGATCGATCATCTCCTTGTCGAGCTTCACCGTCTTGATCTCGTCGAACACGGTATCCGGCTGGCGCACGGTGCTGTCATAGCGCAACGTGGTCAACACCATGCCTTTGCCCAGAGGCTCGATGACGACCGGCCGTTCGCGGCGATAGAGCACGATGCGCGCCAGCCCCGCCTTCTTCTTCGCGGCCATCGCCTCGCGAATGACGGCGAAAGCGTCTTCGGAGACCTTGTCGGCGGGCGCGAGATAATAGGGCGTGTCGAGATAGATCTGCTGGATGGACGACTTGTCGACGAAGCCGTCGAGCGAGAGCATGTTCGAGGACTCCACCTGCACGGCCTCGATCTCGTCCTCCTCGATGTGGACGTAGTCGCCGCCCTCGACCTCATAGCCCTTGATCTCGTCTTCGTTCTGGACCGGCTTGCCGGTCTCGGCGTCTACATAGATGCGCTTGACCCGGTTGCCGGTGTCGCGGTTCAGGACATGGAAGGAGACCTTCTCCGCATGGGTGACCACGTTGGTCAGTTCGACCGCGCAGGTCACCAGCGAGAGCTTGAGATAGCCTTTCCAGGCCGGACGCGGCGCCATGACGGGTTCTCCTTACGGGCGGGCTTCACAGGCGGGATTGCCTCCGCAACGGGAAAGAACGCCTCCGGTTCCATGAAAGTCCGACTATCGCGCCGAGTGTAAGCGAAAAGCGGGCCAATGAAACGGGCCTCCCTCCCGCGGCGGTTCGATCCCCGGCCGCTCCAACCCGCCCGGAGCCGCTTCGGCAGATACGCGCCGCCGCTCGCGGCGACACGCACACGAAACCCGTGTGATCCAAAAACCACAACGGAACGAAAGCCGGCGACGGGCACGGAAAGACCGCCAGTTAGCCGCAATCCCGCCACGAAGTGACTGATTTCGGAGAGAAAATTAACATCGCGTTCACAGGGGATTCACCTCTTTGAACTACGATGCCCGGCAATTCGGAAGGGACTCCGAAAACGGGACAGGGACTGGTGTTCACATGCGTATCCTGAAGCACATCGCCTTCTATATCGCCGCCATGCGCGAATTCATTTCGCCGACCTATCGGCCGGAGCGCCACTATATGCGCGGCCCCGGACCGGCCTGCGCGCGCCGCGGCACGACCATCGGCGCCCACTGACCGGGCCGCCTAGGGATCATGACCGTCACAAGCCGTCACGACAGTCGGGTCTGCCGCCCGACGGCCGATCACCGCGCAACGATCTTCCGCGCACAGCGTCCAGCCGCCGCCCGTCGCCCCTGAGGCGGCGAGCACCAGCCTTTGCTGCGGCCCCACCGTGGGCCGGTAGACCCACCAGCCATCCTTGAAGACCGAGCCGTCGGGCGGGTCCATGCCCGCCCCGGATCCCTGGATGCGCGCCTCGACCACCTGCAGCCCGGCCGGCGTGACGCGCCAGTGCTCTTCCCAGCGCGTCTTCTCCACCGAATGGGTCCAGGCCAGCGTGAAGGCCGACGCGGCATAGACCGTGGTCTTGCCCGTCGCGAGCAGGCAGAAACCCATCGTCACGCACCGTCCGGAGCGGCGGCCTTGTCGGACATGCCGCGGGTCCGATGCCAGTGCAGGCCGAAGAACACCACGGCCAGCGCGAAGCCGATCTGGTCGGAAAGCGCGCTTGCCAGCACCAGCGAGAAAGCCGTCGCCGTCGCCAGCAGCCTCTCCCACCAGGTCAGGGGCCCGCGCAGGTAGCCGACGACCGCCGCACCCCACAGGCCGATCGCCAGCGCCGTCTTGAAGACGATGTAGGCGACGGCGGGATAGAAGCCGATGGACGCCTCCAACGGGCCGCCGGGCTGGAGCATCAGCGCCGGATCATAGACCGCCATGAACGGCAGGACGAAACCGGCCGTGGCGATCTTCATCGCCTCGTTGGCGATCCTCAGGCCGCTTTCCCGGGCGATAGGCGCGGCCGCGAAGCAGGCGAGCGCCACCGGCGGGGTCAGGTCGGCGAAGATGCCGAAGTAGAACACGAACATGTGGCTGACGATCAGCGGCACGCCGAGCGCCAGCAGCGCCGGCCCGGCGATGGTGGCGGTGATGATGTAGTTCGGAATGGTCGGAATGCCGGTGCCGAGGATGATGCAGGCGATCATGGTCAGGATCAGCGAGAGCAGCAGGCTGTTCTTGCCGATCGACACGATATAGTCGCCGAAGGTGTTGGCGACGCCGGTCAGCGTCATGGCGCCGATGATGATGCCGACGATGGCGCAGGCGAGACCGACCGGGAGCGCCGTCTTGGCACCCTCGGCCAGCGAATCGCGGCAATCGAGCAGGGTCTTCCTGCCGCCGTTGATGAACAAGTTGATGGCGATCAGCACCGCCGCCGCGGCAAGCACCACCCATATGCCCAGTTCGAAGAAGCTCGCCGCCACGAGGCCGAGCAGGATCCAGAAGATCGAACGCAGCATCTGGTTGGGCAGGCCGAGCGCGATCGAGCCGCCGAGGATGAGCAGCGCTGTCATGGCGAAGCCGATGGTGCCGGCAAACAACGGCGTATAGCCGGAAAACAGCAGGTAGATCAGCGCCGCGAGCGGAAGCAGGAGATACCAGCCTTCCTTCAGCGCCTTCAGCGGCGAGGGAAGCTGATCGCTCGGCATGCCGTGCAGGCCGCGCCGGCCGGCTTCCAGATGGACCATCCAGAAGGCGGAGCCGAAATAGAAGAGCGCCGGGATGATCGCCGCCTTGACGACCTCGCTATAAGGAATGCCCAGCGTCTCGGCCATGATGAAGGCGACCGCGCCCATCACCGGCGGCATGATCTGGCCGCCCATCGAGGCGGTGGATTCGACGCCGCCGGCGAAGGCGGCGGTGTAGCCGAAACGCTTCATCAGCGGAATGGTGAACTGGCCGACCGTCACCACGTTGGCGACGCCGGAGCCGGAGATCATGCCCATGAAACCCGACGAGATGACCGCGACCTTGGCCGGGCCGCCGCGCTTGTGGCCGAACAGGCCCATGGACACATCGGTGAAGAGCTTGATCATGCCGGCCTTTTCCAAAAAGGCGCCGAACAGGATGAACAGGAAAATGTAGGTCGCCGAGACATAGATGGGCGTGCCGTAGATTCCTTCCGTGCCGAAGGCCATGTGGTCGACGACCTGGGAGAAGTCGTAGCCGCGCGTGTCGAGCGGCGCGGGCAGGTACTGGCCGAACAGGCAATAGAGCATGAAGGCGCCCGACATCACCGGCAGTGCCCAGCCCATGACGAACCAGCAGGCGGCGAACAGGACGGCCAGCGACACGACGCCGACGAAGGTGTCCATGGCGATCGGCTCGCCGGCGCGCAGGATCAGCGCCTCATATTGCGTGTACTGGTAGAGCGCCACCGCCATGCCGACGAGACCGAGCGCCCAAGCGCCGGCGCGCAGGGCCGGGGAATAGCCGCGCACCGCGGCCAGCAGCGGCACGGAAAGCAGGAGCAGGAAGCCGAGATGGATGGCACGGACGTCCTGGCTGGGCAGCGAGAGCAGGCTGGACGCCGTGGCAAGCTGGAAGACGGAAAAGGCGACGGCGATCCAGAACAGGACGCGGCCCTCGAGCGTCGTCGGGAAGCGGGCCGACAACGGATCATGTTCGACGAGCGCGTCTTCCGCCGTGGCGGGTTGCGCTTTGGTGGCGGTCTCGGTCATGGTTCCTCCCCAGGGACCTGATGGCGATGCAAAATTTGGACGACGCGCCGCGTCTGTCGCCAGCGACAATACGATCGCAAAAGGCGCAATCCCCTCTCCGTCTCGGCTTCGCCGATCCACCTCTCCCCACTTCGTGGGGGCGAGGAACCGCTGCCGCGACGCCGGCGCTTCTCCAGCCCAGGTTCCTCGCCCCGCTTGCGGGGAGAGGTGGCGCGCGAAGCGCGACGGAGAGGGGTATTCTCCAGGCGGTTACCCTGCCAAACTCGGCAAGGCTTACCGCTTCACTCCATCCTTACAGCAGGCCTTTTTCCTTGTAGTACTTCTCGGCGCCCGGGTGCAGCGGGATCGGCAGGCCCTTCGGCCCGTTCTCCAGCTTGATGGCGGTCGCCGCCTTGTGCGCCGCCGTCATGGTGTCGAGGTTCTCGAAGAGCTGCTTGGTCATCTGGTAGGCTTCCTCGTCCGAGACGTCGGAACGGGTCACCAGGATATTGGTGATGGCGACCGTCGGCACGTCTGCCGTCTGGCCTTCATAGGTGCCCGACGGAATGGTCGCGGCGATGAACGGCGCGCCGAGCTTTTCGGGAATGGCGGCGGGGACGGCGACGACCGTGATCGGCAGCGAGGTGGCGAGATCCTTGATCGACGCCACGCCGAGGCCGGCGGACTGCAGCGTCGCGTCGAGCTGGCGGTTCTTGATGAGTTCGACCGATTCGCCGAAATCGAGATACTCGACCTTGGCGAGGTCCTTGTAGCTCATGCCGGCGGCTTCCAGGATGGCGCGGGCATTGAGCTCGGTGCCGGACTTGGGCGCGCCGACCGAGACGCGCTTGCCCTTGAGGCTGGCGAGGTCGGTGATGCCGCTGTCCTTCGAGGCGACGATCTGGATATAGTTGGGATAGATGGCGGCGATACCGCGCAGCTTGTCGAGCTTCTTCTTGAAGCCGGCCTCCTCGTTGCCTTCCCAGGCGGCCTGTACCGAATCGCCGAGCGCGAAGGCGATCTCGCCCTTGCCCTGCTGCAACAGGTTGAGGTTCTCGACCGAGGCCTTGGTGGCCTGCACCTGGGTGCGCGCGCCTTCGATCTTATCGCCGTAGATCTTGGCCAGCGCCGCGCCCAGCGGATAATAGACGCCGCTGGTGCCGCCGGTGAGCACGTTGATGAACTCGCTCGCCCCGGCGGAGAAGGCGCCGGCGCCGAGCGACAGGGCGACGGCCCCGGCGACGAACAGGTTTCTGATATGGTGCTTCATGAAGTCCTCCCTTTCGATTCAACGATGCCCAATACGGACATGCCTCCACCCTGCGACTTTGCAGGTTGCGTGCCAAGTGGAAAAATCCAAGAAAAATTCAATCCTTTCAATGAATTGAAAAACCGGACTGATTGCCGCCCGGCTGAATTGCGGCGAAATTCCGCCCGTCCGGCGGACGTTTCGGCGGAATCTTGCCGAACTCAGGAGGCGGCGCGCCTGCGCAAACCGTAGCGCGCGATCTTCTCGTTGAGCGTGCGCAACGGGACACGCAGATGATCCGCGGCCGCCTGCGCATTGCCGCCGGAAAGGTCGAGGGCCGCATGGATCGCCTGCGCCTCGAAGGCGGCGACGCGCTCGGGCAGGGACGCTGCCTCGTCCATGCCGAGGCTTTCGCCCGCTTCCACCGGCAGGCCCAGCACATAACGCTCGGCGGCAGCCTTCAACTCGCGCACATTGCCCGGCCAGTCGCGCGCCGCGAGCGCCGCGAGCAGCGCAGGCGGCGGGGTCGGCCGGTCGAATCCGTGGCGAGCCGCCGCGTCGGCCGCGAAATGGCGGAAAAGCAGGGGAATGTCGTCGCGCCTGCGGTCGAGCGGCGGGATCGCCACCTCGACGGTCGACAGGCGGAAATACAGGTCTGAACGGAAGCGGCCGGCATCGCTCTCGGCCTTGAGATCGGCCTTGGTGGCGGCGACGAAGCGCACGTCGACCGCCACCTGCCGGTTGGAGCCGAGCGGCTCGACGATCCGGTCCTGGATGACGCGCAGGAGCTTGGCCTGCAGCGGCAGCGGCATGGCATCGATCTCGTCGAGGAAGACGGTGCCGCCGTCGGCGTGCTCGAGGCGGCCCACGCGCTTCGCCGCCGCGCCGGTGAAGGCGCCGCGGTCGTGCCCGAACATCTCGCTTTCGAAGATGGTGTCGGGCACGGCCGCGCAGTTGATGGCGACGAACGGGCGGTGCCGCCGCTTGCCGAGATCGTGCAGGGCGCGCGCGGCGACCTCCTTGCCCGCGCCCGTTTCGCCGCGCAGCAGCACGTCGATGTCGAGGTCGCGCAACTGCGTCAGGCGCTCGCGTAGCGCGGCGGCCGCGCGCGACACGCCGACGAAGCGCTGCTCGATGTCCGGGCCGGCGCTCTCGCGCAGCCGCTCCAGCTCGTCGTTCATGCGCCGGGTCGCCACGGCGCGGCGCAGCACGGCGACCAGATGGTCCGCGTCATAGGGCTTTTCGAGGAAGTCGTGCGCGCCGGCGCGCATCGCCTCGACGGCCAGCGCCACGTCGCCGTGACCGGTGAGCAGCACCACCGGCAGGCCGGGATCGGCCTCAAGCGCGGCGTTGAGCAGCGCCACCCCGTCCATGCCCGGCATGCGCACGTCCGAAACCAGCGCATCGAAGCGCCGCTGCGCCAGCCGCGCCAGCGCGGCGTGGGCATCGGCGGCCGTGTCGGTTTCGAAACCGCTCAGCGTCAGCCATTCGGCCGTGGACTGACGCATGGTCTCCTCGTCGTCGACGATCAGCACGCTTCCCAGGCTCATTCCGCGGCCTCCGCCGTGGCCGTGACGGCCTCGGGCAAGGTGATGGTGAAGGTGCAGCCCTCGCCCGCTATCGAACGGAAGTCGAGCGAGCCGTCGATCTCGGTGACGATGGCCCGCGAGATCGACAGGCCGAGCCCCAACCCTTCGCCGCCGACCTTGGTGGTGAAGAACGGCTCGGCGATGCGCTCGCGCACGGACTCTTCGATGCCGGAACCGTTGTCCTCGACATGGATGAGGATCTTGCCATCCATCCGCTCGGGGATGATGCGGATAGCGGGCCGCTCGCGTTTCGCCACGGCGTCCAGCGCGTTGGCGATGAGGTTGAGGACCACCTGCTCGAGCCGGACGGCGTTGGCGCGCACCTCGGCAGGAACGGCCAGCGTCTCGACGCGAAGATCGACGTTTCCGGCCGTGAAGCGATGCGATGCGACCTCCACCGCCGCCGCCACGGCGCGGTCCACGTCCACGGTCTCCAGACGCTCCGGCTCGTTGCGGGCAAAGGATTTCAGTGATTTCACCGTGCGCTGGATACGCCGCACGAGGTCGCGCGCCTGCCTGACCTTGCCGGCGACGGCTCCGGTCTCGCCGCGTTCGGCAAGCAGGCCGGTGGAGGCCAGCGTGTTCTCCATCGCCGCGAGCGGCTGGCTCACCTCGTGCACGATCGCCGTCGACATGCGCCCGAGCGCGGCGAGCTTGGCGGCGTGGATCAGCGAGGCCTGCGTCTCGCGCAGCTCCTCCTCGGTGCGGCGGCGTTCCTCGATCTCGCGGTTGAGCTCGGCGGTGCGCTCGACGACGCGACGTTCCAGCAGTTCATGCTGCTCCAGCTTGGCGCGCAGCAGCAGCCGGCGCTGGCGCAGATAGAGGCCGACGCCGGAGGCGAGCATGCCGGCCAGCGCCGCGATCAGGGCAAACAGGAAGGCGTTGGCGCGCACCGGCGCCAGGCTGGAGGCCGTCCACAGCCGCCAGCCGTCGGGCGCCATCTCGACCGAGCGCAGCAGATGCGCGCCGCCCGATTCGGCGATGTCGATGACCTCGCCGGTCTTGCCGGAGGTGAAGATCGGCGTGGCGTGCGCGAGGTCGACGCCGTCATATTTGCGCGTCGCCGCGATCTCGGAGAGCGTTTGCGCCGACAGCGGATGCAGGGGACGATATTTCCATTCGCCGTGGCCGGTCAGGAAGACGACGTCGTCACGGTCGGAGACGGCGGCGAAGGTGCCGGCCCGCGACCATGTCTGCTCAAGCGGGCGCATGTCCACCTTGACCACGACGACGCCGATGATCCGGTCCTTGTCGCGGATGGCCGACGACAGGAAATAACCCGGTTCGCCGGTGGTGACGCCGACCGCGTAGTAGCGGCCAGCGCCGCTGTCCAGCGCATTGCGGTAATAGGGCCGGAAACGGTAGTTCTCGCCGACGAAGCTGGACGGCTCGGCATAGTTGCTGGCCGCGATCGTGAGCCCGTCGGCGGCCATCACATAGAGTTCGGCGGCATGCGAGTCCGTCCTTATGTCCATGAGATAGCGATCGGCTGCCTCGATATCGCCGGCCGAGTGGGAGGCGAGCGCCGCGCGGATGCGGCCGTCACGCGCGATGACGGAAGGAAGATAGCGGAAGCGCTCGATCTCACTGTCCACCGAGCGCACCAGCACGGCGAGTTCCGAGTCCATCTGGGTCAACAGGCGCCGCTTGCCGGCTTCCATCGCACCGAACCAGGCAAGCACCGCCGCCGCCAGCACGGCAACGACGACAAGAGCGCCAAGATAGGCTGAACGTGCGCTCATGATCCTCCAGACAGTTTTCGTGCGCGGACCGAAAGGCGGCATTGTCCGCTATCGGCACCGCAATGCCAACGGCCAATGCGACAACGCCCCCTCTCCTCTCTTGCCGTATGGCGCGGGCGCTGCAAAGAATTTTCGTCTCGTCGTCGAAACAGCGGGGCGTCGCGCGACATCGTAGCGGCCGACGACAATGCGGCCCCAACCCGGAGATGAACTCATGCGCTACATGCTTCTGATCTACGGCAACGAAAACGCCATGGGCAGCGCGCCGCCGGAGGCGGTGACCAAAATGTCGGCCGCCTATTCCATCTACACGCAGGCCATGAAGGACGCCGGCGCGTTTCTCGCAGGTGACAGGCTGCAACCGACCCGGCTCGCCACGTCCGTCCGGACCGCAGGCGGCAAGCCGAACGTGATCGACGGGCCGTATGCCGACACGAAGGAGCAGCTGGCCGGCTTCTACATGATCGAGGCGCCTGATCTCGACGCCGCGATCTCGTGGGCCTCGCGCTGTCCCGGCGCGGAGCGCGGCACGATAGAGGTCAGGCCGGTCTGGGAATTGCAGGCCGGCTGATGCGGGACCTCGCCGAAGCGGCTGCGCGGGCGGCCGCCGAAAAAGCCGCCCGGCAGAGCTACGGCAAGCTGGTCGCCTATCTTGCCGCCGGCACCCGCGATGTGGCGGGCGCGGAAGACGCGCTGGCCGAGGCCTTCGCCGAAGCGTTGCGGCGGTGGCCGAAGGCCGGAATTCCGGACCGGCCGGAAGCGTGGCTGCTCGCAGTGGCGCGCAGGCGCGGGATCGACGCGGCAAGGCGGCGGGCGACGGCCAGCGCCGGGCAGGCCCATCTCGAACTGCTGGCCGAGGAAGCGGAGGCCGACATGCATGGGCACCATATTCCCGACGAACGGCTCCGGCTGATGTTCGTCTGCGCCCACCCGGCGATCGACCCGGCGGTCCGCGCGCCGCTGATGCTCCAGACCGTCTTCGGCCTCAATGCCGCCGCCATCGCCCGGGCGTTCCTGGTGCCGCCGGCAACGATGAGCCAGCGGCTGGTGCGGGCCAAGGGCAGGATCCGGGACGCCGGAATTCCCTTCCACGTGCCCGAGCAGAACGACTTCGGCGACCGGCTCGACACCGTTCTGGAGGCCATCTACGCGGCCTATTCGACAGGCTGGGCCGATCCGGCAGGCACCGACGCGCAGCGCCGCGATCTCGCGGAAGAGGCGATCTGGCTCGGCCGTGTCGCGGTGGCGCTGATGCCGGGCGAAGCGGAGGCGCTCGGCCTTCTGGCGCTCATGCTCCATGCCGAATCACGAAACCGGGCGCGCCGCGACGCGAGCGGCGATTTCGTGCCGCTCGCCGACCAGGATTGCGGCCTGTGGGACATCTCCATGATCGACGAGGCGGAACAGATCCTCACCCGCGCCGGACAGTCGGGGACGATCGGCCGCTTCCAGATCGAGGCGGCGATCCAGTCCGCCCACGCCGCGCGCCGGCTGACGGGCGAAACGGACTGGCCGGCGATAAGGCAGTTCTACGAGATGCTTGCGGTGCTTTCCCCGTCGCCGGTGGTGGACATCAACCGGGCGGCGGCGCTGGCCGAAACCGGCAATGCGTTGGCCGCGCTCGACCTGCTGGACTCGCTTGCCGGCGATCCGAAACTGGCCGGCTACCAGCCCTATTTCGCGGCGCGCGCGGCCGTGCTGGAAAAGCTCGGCCGCAGCGCCGATGCGGGCGAAGCCTATACGCGCGCCATCGCGCTGGAGCAGGACCCGGCGTTGCGCCGATTCCTCGACCGGCGGCGGGACCGGCTGACCGTGTGAGCGGCCGTGCCAGGCAGTGGAAGCCGGTCAGCCCAAGCCGTCGAACAGTCCGGTCGAGAGATAGCGCTCGGCAAAATCGGGAATGACGACGACGAGGGTCTTGTCCTTGTTCTCGGGGCGCGAACCGACAACGGCTGCGGCCTGCAAGGCGGCGCCCGAAGAGATGCCGACCGGCACGCCTTCCAGCCGCGCGACAAGGCGCGCATTGGCCACGGCGTCCTCGTTGGAAACCTTGACGATCTCATCATAGATCGAGGTGTCGAGCACCTTCGGCGCGAAGCCGGCGCCGAGGCCCTGGATCTTGTGCGGGCCGGGCTGTCCGCCCGACAGGATGGCCGAGGCCTCCGGCTCCACGGCCACGATCTGCACCGAGGGCTTGCGCTTCTTCAGCACCTGGCCGACACCGGTGATGGTGCCGCCGGTGCCGATGCCGGCCACGACGATATCGACGCCGCCATGCGTGTCGTTCCAGATCTCCTCGGCGGTCGTGGTGCGGTGGATCTGAGGGTTCGCCGGATTCTCGAACTGCTGCGGAATGACGGCGTCCGGCAGCGAGGACACCAGTTCCTCGGCCTTGGCGATGGCGCCCTTCATGCCCTTGGCGCCCTCGGTCAGCACCAGCTCGGCGCCGAGCAGCGCCAGCATCTTGCGCCGCTCGATCGACATGGTCTCCGGCATGGTGAGGATTAGCTTGTAGCCCTTCGCGGCTGCCGTGAAGGCGAGCGCAATGCCGGTGTTGCCGGAGGTCGGCTCGATCAGCGTCGTCCTGCCGGGCGCGATGCGGCCTTCGGCCTCCATAGCCTCGATCATCGCCACGCCGATGCGGTCCTTGACCGAGGCGATCGGGTTGAAGAATTCGAGCTTGGCGATCAGCTTGGCGACGATGCCCTTCTCCGCGGCGAACCTGTCGAGCCGCACAAGAGGCGTGTCGCCGATCGTCTCGGTGATGGACGCATAGACGCGGCCACGGCCGGGGACAGGACCGGAATTGGCTGATTGGGTCATGGCTTCGCTCCCCCAAGGTTTGGCAGGCAGGATTGTTTCGGCCGAAGATAGGGTCGGGGGTGGCAAAATCCGAGTGCGGGACGTACTGAAAACGTCACTTCAAAGGAACAATATTCTCTAAAATAACTCTTCTGCGGGATTTTTTGTCGCAAACAGCAGGCAACACGAGCATCAGCGGCCTCAGGCGGACGGATTCGAATTGCGTTACCCTCGCTGTCTGGCGAGCAGTGCCTCGTCGCCTTACCCGGCGGCCGGTCTCGACATTTGTGCCCGTTCGGGTTAGGCGCGGCACCCCGGCGCCCGCCGCCGGCATTTCCACAGACGGGACTTCCCAGACAGGACGGGACGAGACGATGCGAACAGTCATCGGCGGCATCGATTTTGGCACTTCGAATTCGACCGTCGGCCTGGCGCAGGACGCGCGCGCCGGCCTCGTTCCGCTGGAGGGCGGGGAGACGACGCTGCCCAGCGCCATCTTCTTCTCCTTCGACGGCGACCGCGCCCGTTTCGGCCGCGAGGCGATCACCAATTATGCCGATGGCGTGGAAGGGCGGCTGATGCGGGCGCTGAAGAGCGTCCTCGGCAGTTCGCTGGTCAATGAAAAGACGCGCATCCAGAAGCGGTCGATGGCCTTCATCGACATTGTCGGGCTTTTCATCGCCGAGTTGAAGCGCCGTACCGAGGCTTTCGCCGGGGCGCCTTTCGAAAGCGCCGTCCTCGGTCGCCCCGTGCATTTCGTCGACGACGATCCGCACGCCGACCGCAAGGCGCAGGACGAATTGGAAAAGGCCGCGCGAGCGCAGGGTTTCTCCGACATTGCCTTCCAGTACGAGCCGATCGCGGCGGCGCTCGACTACGAGCAGGGCGTGCGCGGCGAGGAAACGGTGCTGATCGTCGACATGGGCGGCGGCACGTCCGATTTCTCCATCGTGCGCGTTTCGCCGGAGCGCGCCAGGGCCGCCGACCGCAAGGACGATATCCTCGCCAATCGCGGCGTGCATATTGGCGGCACGGATTTCGACCGGCTGGTATCGATCGCCCATGTCATGCCGGAACTGGGCTATCTGACGCCGACCAAGGACGGCAAGCGCAACCTGCCAGCCGGCTATTTCATCGACCTCGCCACCTGGCACCGCATCAACCTGCTCTATACGCCCAAGGCGATGAACGACCTCAGGCAGATCCGCTTCGAGGCGGCGCGGCCCGATCTGGTCGAACGCATGATCACCATCGTCGATCATCGGCTGGGCCATGCGCTGGCAGGCACGGTCGAGCAGGCCAAGATCGCGCTGACGGATGCGAATGAGGCGACGATAGCCGTGCCTTACGATATCGCCTCCCCTCGCCTGACCCGGCATGCCTTCGACCAGACGATCGCGCAGGCGGTGCAGCGCGTCGCCGCCACCGTTTCGGCGACGATCGAGGATGCGGGGCTGGGCGCCGGAGACATCACCGCCGTGTTCCTGACCGGCGGCTCGACGGCCATTCCTGCGGCCCGGCAGGCGATCCTTCAGTTGGTGCCACAGGCGCGCGTGGTCGACGGCGACCGCTTCGGCAGCGTCGGCATGGGGCTGGCGCTGGAGGCGCGGCGCAAATTCGATTAGCTTTTACTTACCATTGTAAGCCACGCGCCAGATCGTGCCCGACCCGTCCTCGGTGACTATCAGCGCGCCATCCTTCGCGACAGCGACGCCGACCGGCCGGCCCCAGACGGCGGCGTCAGAAACGACGAAGCCGGTCATGAAATCCTCATAGGCGACGGTCGGCCTGCCATTGTCGAAATTCAGGCGCACCACCTTGTAGCCGGTGCGCGTGCCCCGGTTCCAGGAGCCGTGCAGGGTGACGAAGGCGTCGCCGCGATACTCCGCCGGAAACTGGCTGCCTTGGTAGAAGGCGATGCCGAGCGGCGCGGAATGGGCCTGCATGAGAACGTCCGGGACGGTCACCTTGCCAGCGAGGTCCGTTCGCTCGCCGGCATGGCGCGGATCCTCGTTGGACCCGATATAGTACCAGGGCCAGCCGTAGAACGCGCCCTGCTTCACGCTGGTGGCGTATTCGAAAGGCAGGTCGTCGCCCAGCCCGTCGCGCTCGTTGACGACGCACCAGAGCGCGCCGGTTGCGGGCTGCAGCGTCATGCCCGAGCAGTTGCGCAGGCCCGTCGCCACGACGCGGCCGTTGCCGCCGTCCGGATCGTAGGCGCGCACCTCCGCCCTGCCCTGTTCCGATCCCCACGCGGCTCCCGGCGCCTCGCCGGCCGCCCATGCCTCGACGCCGCCCTCAGGCGCCTTGTCGATGCCTTCGGCCACGTTGGAGCCGGACCCGACTGACAGGTAAAGCGTCCTGCCGTCGGCCGAGAAGACGATGTCGCGCGTCCAGTGATGGTTGGCCGGGATGCCGGACACGATCGTCTCGGGTTTTCCGGACGCCTTCAGGTCGCCGTCGCGATAGGGAAACCGCACGATGCTGTCGGAATTGGCGACATAGATCCATTCCGGCCTGTCCGCCGGATGGAAGGCGATACCGTAGGGCTGGCGCAGGCCATCGGCGAAGGTTCCCTTTTCGGCAACCTTGCCGCTGCCGTCCAAACGATAGACGAGGACGCGGTTCGCACGGCTGTCGGCGACGAACAGGTCGCCGTTCGGCGCGACACGCACGACGCGCGGGCCGCGCAGGCCGGAGGCGATCATGGTCGCCGAGAACCCCTGCGGCAGCCGGGGAGCGGCCGCCTGCGGCGCCGCCACCTTGTCCGCGCTGTTGGAAGCCGAGCCGCCGGGATCGGACGCGGGCAGATCGCCGGGCCGGATCAGGCGCCACACTCCCGGCTTGTCGTCGCGCCAGCCGCCGAAGGCCTTTTCTCCTTGCAACGGGCTCGCCTGTTGCTGGGCATTTGCGATGCCGGCAAATGCAGCGCAAACCAGTATTGCCAAGGCGATTGTTTTCACGCTGCTCTCCCTTGCGTTCAGGGCAAGCTCGGAGGCGCCCGCCGACGGGTCAGTCGTCGCTGTCGTCGTCCTCGGCACGGTCGAGCTTCGATTCCAGCGCCACGAGGTCGGCCGGCAGCGGCATCCCCATCGCGCGCAATTCGTTCAGCTTCTCGTGCACCTGCTCGCGGATCTCGCGCGCGTCCTCGGGCTGGTTGATCATGGCGGCCAGCAGCAGGTCGAGTTCGGCCTTGATCGATTCGAACGCCATGACGTTGCTCCTTTATGCCGGCGGTCAGCGCAGCATGCGCGAAATGAGTTGCGCCGTATAGTCCACCATCGGCACGATGCGGGCGTAGTTCAGCCTCGTCGGGCCGATGACGCCGAGCGCGCCGATGACGCGCGCGTCCTTGTCGCGGTAGGGCGCGACCACCAGCGAGGAACCGGAGAGCGAGAACAGCTTGTTCTCCGAGCCGATGAAGATGCGCACGCCAGAGCCCTGCTCGGCGACGTCCAGAAGCTGGATCAGGCCGTCCTGTGTCTCCAGGTCGTCGAACAAATGACGCAACAATTCGATGTCGGCCTGCGCGGTGACGTTCTCCAGAAGGTTGGCGCGACCCCGCACGATCAGCCGTGCCGGCAGGCCGCTGTCGGCGCCGGCCCATACCGCAAGGCCCTTCTCGACCAAGTCCTGCGACAGCGAATCGAGCGCCTGGCGGGTCTCCTCCTTCAGCCGCTCGATCTCGCCGCGCGCTTCCGACAACGTGCGGCCACGGATGTGCGCGTTGAGGAAATTCGACGCCTCGTGCAGTTGCGAGACGGTGACGCCGGGCGGCAACTCGACGATGCGGTTCTCGACATCGCCGTTCTGGGACACCAGGACGCACAGCGCCTTGCCGGGTTCGAGCTGGATGAATTCGATGTGCTTGAGCGCGGCCTCGCTCTTGCCCGCCAGCACCAGCCCCGCGCCGCGCGACATGCCCGACAGCATCTGGCTGGCCTCGGTCAGCATGTGCTCCAGCGACGCGCCCTCGCCGGACGCCTTGATCTGGGTCTCGATGACGCGGCGCTCCTCATCCGCCAGATCGCCCAGTTCCATGAAGGCGTCGACGAAGAAGCGCAGGCCCTGCTGGGTGGGCAGGCGGCCGGCCGAAACATGCGGCGCGTAGATCAGCCCCAGATGCTCAAGATCGCTCATCACGTTGCGGATCGTGGCCGGCGACAGCGACGAAGGCAGGATGCGCGAAAGCGAGCGCGAGCCGACTGGCTCGCCGTCGCGCAGATAGGAATCGACGATGCGGCGGAAAATCTCGCGCGACCGATGGTCGAGCGATTGAAGAGCGGACGATTGCAGCGCCGCCGCCTGAAAAATGGGATCCGTGATCGGCTTCGTCATCGGTCAACCTCTGGACAAGGATATAGACTTGGCCACAGCCGGCGCAAGCGCGGGGCGTTTTCCTTTGCGCCGCTCGCCCGGCGGGTCTACAAGCCCGGCACGATTCAGAACAGAGAGCGACCCGGATGCGGCCTTCCAAGCGCCAGAACGATGAAATGCGTGCCATCTCCTTCGAGCGCGGCGTGTCCAAGCACGCCGAGGGCTCGTGCCTTGTGAAGTTCGGCGATACGCATGTGCTGTGCACGGCGAGCCTGGAGGAGAAGGTGCCCGGCTGGATGCGCAATTCCGGCAAGGGCTGGGTGACGGCCGAATACGGCATGCTGCCGCGCTCGACCGGCGACCGCATGCGCCGCGAGGCGTCGGCAGGTAAGCAGGGCGGCCGCACGCTCGAAATCCAGCGCCTGATCGGGCGCTCGCTGCGCGCGGTCGTGGACATGCAGGCGCTCGGCGAAGTGCAGATCACCGTCGATTGCGACGTCATCCAGGCGGACGGCGGCACGCGCACGGCTTCCATAACCGGCGGCTGGGTGGCGCTGCACGACTGCCTGCGCTGGATGGAGACGCGGCAAATGGTGAAGGTGGACAAGGTGTTGAGGGACCACGTCGCCGCCATTTCCTGCGGCATCCATGACGGCCAGCCGGTGATCGACCTCGACTATCTGGAGGATTCGTCCGCCGGCACCGACGCCAATTTCGTCATGACCGGCAAAAGCGGGATTGTCGAAATCCAGGGCACGGCCGAGGGCGAGCCGTTTTCCGAGGAGCAGTTCTCCGCGCTGATGGGACTGGCCAAGAAGGGCATCGCGCGGCTGGTGGATTTGCAGAAGCTGGCGGTCTCGTAGGCCGGTCGATGAACTTTCCGACGTCCTACCACACACCCCGATCCGTGGGGATCTAGATGCAGCCCCTCCGCCATCCTCGAATCCGCTCTCTACGTCGCCGACCTCGATGCGGCCGAGGCGTTCTATGCCGATGTCCTCGGGCTGGAGCGGATCGCCAAGGCGGATGGCCGGCATGTGTTCTTTCGCTGCGGCGACGGCGTGCTCCTGCTGTTCAACGCCGAGGCGACGAGAGAACCGCCCTCCCCCGATGCGAAGCTGCCGGTGCCGCCGCATGGCGCAGCCGGCGAGGGACATCTGTGCTTTGCAGCGACGGAAGATGAGATCGAGCGCTGGAAAGCGAAACTGGGCGAGCGCGGCGTCGCCATCGAAGCCGATTTCCACTGGCCGCCCAAACCAGGCCAGGAACAAGGCGGCCGCTCGATCTATTTCCGCGATCCCTCCGGCAATTCGCTGGAGTTTGCGGAACCGAAAATCTGGGACCTTTAAGTCCGGAGACCATGATGCACCCTCTCGAAGGCAAACGCTTTGTCGTCGCCAGCCACAATGAAGGCAAGCTGCGCGAATTCGCCGATCTCCTGGCGCCGTTCGGCTTCGAGGCGAAGTCGGCCAGGGAATACGGCCTGCCGGAGCCGGAAGAGACCGGCACGACCTTCGAGGAGAACGCCTACATCAAGGCCTTCGCCGCATCCAAGGCCACCGGCCTGCCGGCCATGTCCGATGATTCCGGCCTGTGCGTCGACGCGCTGGACGGCGCGCCCGGCGTCTATACCGCCAACTGGGCCGAGAAGCCGGACGGCAGCCGCGATTTCGGCATGGCGATGCAAAAAACCGAGGACGCGCTGCAAAAGGCCGGCGCGCTCGAACCGGCGCAGCGCACCGGCCGTTTCGTCGCCGTCATCTGCCTGGCCTTCCCGGACGGCGAGGCGGAATATTATCGCGGCGAGGCGGACGGAAAGCTGGTATGGCCGCCGCGCGGCGACCTCGGCTTCGGCTACGATCCCGTCTTCGTTCCCGACGGCTACGACAAGAGCTTCGGCGAGATGACGGCGCAGCAGAAACACGGCTGGAAGCCGGGAGACGCCGAAGCGCTGTCGCACCGGGCGCGGGCTTTCAAGAAATTCGCCGAGGCGCGGCTGGGGTCCAAGTGACCGGAAAGTTGCGCCCCCCCACCTCTGACCCCTCCCCACAAGGGGGAGGGGGATTCCTGGCATACGGCAGTTCCCCCTCCCCCTTGTGGGGAGGGGTCAGAGGTGGGGGTAATCTTGCCTCGCCCAAGTGTCACTCTGAGGATCGATCCTGATGATCCTCGACCGCACGCCCGGTTTCGGGATCTATGTCCATTGGCCGTTCTGCGCGGCGAAGTGCCCCTATTGCGACTTCAACAGCCATGTCCGCCATCAGCCGGTGGATCAGGAGCGGTTCGCCCGCGCCTTCGCGACCGAGCTTGCCACGATGCGCCAGCGCAGCGGGCCGCGCGAGGTGACGTCGATCTTCCTCGGCGGCGGCACGCCGTCGCTGATGAAGCCGGAGACGGTTGGCGCCGTGCTCGATGCAATCGCGTCCAACTGGACTGTGGCCACCGGCGCGGAGGTGACGCTGGAGGCCAACCCCTCCTCGGTCGAGGCCGGGCGCTTCCGCGGCTACCGGGCGGCCGGCGTCAACCGGGTGTCGCTCGGCGTGCAGGCGCTCAACGACCGCGACCTGAAGTTCCTCGGCCGGCTGCATAGTGTCGATGAGGCGCTGAAGGCGATCGGGCTGGCGCGCGACATCTTTCCGCGCCTTTCCTTCGACCTGATCTACGCCCGCCCCGGCCAGACGCCGGACGACTGGGCCGCCGAACTGGAGGAAGCGATCGGCCACGCCGCCGACCATCTTTCGCTCTACCAGCTCACCATCGAGGAAGGCACGCCCTTCCATGCGCTCCATGCCGCGAGGAAATTCGCCATCCCCGACGACGAGCATGCCGCCGAACTCTATGCCGTGACGCAGGCCATCACCGCCGCGCGCGGCCTGCCGGCCTATGAGATTTCCAACCACGCCAGGCCGGGCGCCGAAAGCCGGCACAATCTGACCTACTGGCGCTACGGCGAGTATGTCGGCGTCGGACCGGGCGCGCACGGCCGCTTCGTGGAGAACGGGCGCCGGATCGTCACGATCACCGAGAAGATGCCGGAGACCTGGGCCAGTCTCGTCGAGGCGAAGGGACAAGGCGTCGTCGACGGCGAGGTGCTGACCCGCTCGGAGGAGGCCGACGAATTCCTGCTGATGGGACTGCGACTCACCGAAGGCATCGACCTGACGCGCTTCGAAGCCTATGCCGGGCGGCCGCTCTCGTCGTCGCGCCTCGCCATCCTGCAGGAGGAAGGGCTGGTCGCGCCCGTCGGCAATTCGCGCCTGCGCGCCACGCCCGCCGGCATGATCGTGCTGGACGCCGTGGTGGCGGATCTGGCGCGGTAGCTGCTGTTCGACATCTTGAATAACCCATCGTGTTGGGTTATTTTAGGAAATGGTGACGATCCACCGCCAATATGGATTGCGTGTCGTCATCTTCATCGATGATCACGAACCCGCACATGTCCATATATTCGGCGATGGTCAGGTTAAGATCAATCTGGCTGGTGAGGACGGCAAGCCGGAACTCGTGTGGGCTGACGGTGTGACGCGTGCAGATGTCCGGCGCGCCATGCAAATCGTCATTGAGCACCGAGATCGTTTTCTTGAGCGTTGGAGAGATATCCATGGTTGAGCCGTCCGACTCGAAAATCGACGCCGCTATCGAACGGGGGGGAGAGTTGCGCCTGAATGAGCCTCGCGCCACGGCAGCGCGTTATGACCGCCAACGTGACCGTGTGGTGGTGGATCTTACCAATCAATGCTCGCTGGCCTTTCCCCCTAAACTCGTTCAGGGGCTCGAACATGCCAGCGACGACGAATTGGCGAAGGTCGAACTTCTCGGTGCGGGCTATGGTCTGCATTGGGAAAAGCTCGATGTCGACATCTCTGTTCCCGGCCTTATGGCCGGCCTGTTCGGCACGAAGAGCTATATGGCGCGCCGTGCCGGCCGATCGAAATCATCGGCCAAGACGGAAGCGGCAAGAAAGAACGGCGCCAAGGGCGGCAGGCCGAAGAAGATCGCAAACGGCCACTCATAACCTTCTTCTCCCGACAGTCCGCTCGGTCTCCTCTTCTTGCGCGGCGATAACCACGTCCGGGCTTTTGCAACGCGCCGCCGGACGTGCAAGACAGGACGGGACGGAGACAGACGTGACGGGCGACAGACGCAGCTATTTCATCGGCCAGACGGAAGTGGCGGCGCGCGCCCTGCCCGCCGCGCTTTACCTTGTGGCGACGCCGATCGGCAACCTGTCCGACATCACTTTGCGGGCGCTGGAGACGCTGGCCTCGGCGGATATCCTCGCCTGCGAGGACACACGGGTGAGCCGCGTCCTTCTGGAACGATACGGCATCCGCCGCCGCACCACAGCCTATCACGAACACAACGCCGCAGAGGCCGGGCCGCGCCTGATCGAGGCGATCGAAGCCGGGCAGAGCGTGGCGCTGATTTCCGACGCCGGCACGCCGCTCGTCTCCGATCCCGGCTACCGGCTGGTCGGCGAAGCACTGGACAAAGGCATCCGGGTCGTTCCGGTGCCCGGCCCGTCGGCCGCACTTGCCGCGCTCACGGCGTCCGGCCTGCCGTCCGACACCTTCCTGTTCGCCGGTTTCCTGCCGGTGAAGGCCGGACAACGCGCGACGCGTCTCAAGGAACTGTCGCCGGTGCCGGCGACGCTGATCTTTTTCGAATCGCCACGGCGCGTCGCGGACACGCTGGCCGCGATGACGGAATGTCTCGGCGGCGAACGGCAGGCAGCGGTCGGCCGCGAACTGACCAAGACCTTCGAGGAAACGCGTACCGGCACGCTGGCTCAACTGGCGGCCCTCTATGGTGAGGCCGCTACGCCGAAGGGCGAGATCGTCATCTGTGTCGGACCTCCGCTCGCCAAAGGCCAGGACGCCGGCGACGTCGACGCGCTGCTGGCCTCGCTGGCAACCGAGATGCCGGCCTCGAAGGCGGCGGCGGAAGCGGCGAGGATGACCGGCCTGCCGAAGCAGGCGCTTTACCGGCGGCTGCTGGAACTCAAGGCGGATGGCGAAAAACCGGCCGACCGGCCGACCGGCGGCCGACGACACGGCGATGGCTGACGCCACGACCGCCAGGCGGCGCAAATCCTACCGGCGCGGCCATCGCGGCGAAGGGCTGGCGGCGGCTGCCCTGATGGCGAAGGGGTTCCGCATCCTCGCCCGCCGTTACAGGACGAGGCTGGGCGAGATCGACCTGATCGCGCGCCGGGGCGACCTCGTGCTCATCGTCGAGGTGAAGGCGCGGCCCACCTTGCGCGCGGCGATGGAGGCGATCGCGCGCGAATCCGAACGGCGCATCGAGGGTGCGGCGGACCTGTGGCTGTCGCGCCAGCCGGACTACGGCCGGCTTTCCGTGCGCTTCGACATGGTGGCCGTGTTGCCCTGGCGCTGGCCGGTGCATGTGGAGAATATCTTTCAGGGGCGGAACGGGTGACGGAGGAAGGACTGTCTCTTTTTTTGGGGTAGCCACAACCGTACCCTCTCGTCTGCTTGGCTCTGCCGTGGGACGGTTGAAGGTTCGGAGACATTCACGCGTAAGCCGTCATTCCGGAGCCGCGTAGCGGAATCCGGAATCCAGAGCGGAACGCTGAGAATTCCGGATTGAACGAGCAAGGCCGGCGGACTAGGTTCCGGGTTCCGCTACGCGGCCCCGGAATGACGCCAATCAAGATGCTTACGACACGATGCGGAAGCCCGACAGGTCGGGCTCGTCGGTCTGGTGCCACATCACGTCCGTGACCGTCGCGAAATCGGGGCCACACATGAAGGCCTCCAGCATGGCCGAGACCGCTTCATCGCTGCCGACGATCACCGCATGGACCGAGCCATCCTGCTGGTTGCCGACCCATCCCTCGAGGCCGAGCCCGTCGGCTTGCCTGGCCGTCCAGGCGCGAAAGCCGACGCCCTGCACGTGCCCGGCGATGCGGACGCTGACGCAGCGTCGGTCCGCTTCCCCGCTCACGCCCCTGCCCGCCTCGTCACGCGCATCGGCAGGCCGCCCTGCGGCTGTGTCGTCAGTTTCTGCACCGGCCATGGGTTCGTCTCCTCCATCGTATCGAAGCGGAAGCGCGACAGGAGGACGGCCAGCACGATGACGGCCTCCTGCATGGCGAAGGAGGCGCCGATGCACACACGGGGGCCGGCGCCGAACGGCAGATACTGGAAACGGTCGATCTTCTCCCGGTTGGCGGGGTGGAACCGCGCCGGGATGAAGGCGTCGGGCTCCGGCCACAGCTTGCGATGGCGATGCACGACCCAAGGCATCACCAGCACCGCAGCCTTCGGCGGGATATAAAGCTCCTGTCCCGATTTCGACCGGAAGGTCTCCGGTTCGATCGGCTCGCGGTTGATCGAGGGCGCAGGCGGAAAGAGTCTCAGCGCCTCGTCGAAGGCGGCGCGGGTGAGCGGCATCAGGTCGAGCCATTTCGTCGGATCGGACTCGGCCGCCAGCACGGCGTCGATCTCGCGCTCGACCGGCTCGCGTTCCCACGGTGCCTCCGCCAGGCAATAGAGCGTCCAGCCGAGCGCGCGCGCCGTGGTCTCGTGGCCGGCGCCGATGAAGGTGATGATGTTGTCCTCCACTTCGGCGCGAGTCAGGCCTTGCGGGCCTTCCGCCCGGAGCAGGAGCGTGAGGAAATCCTGCGGCGCGCCTTCCGGGTCGCGCTTCAGCCGGTCCTCCCGCTGCCGGATCGTCTCGGCGACGACGCCGCGGAAATAGGCCATCACCTTGCGGCCGCGGATGCGGGTGAGGCGCGGCAGCCAGTCGGGCGCGCGCAGAAGATCGAGCGGGTCGACGCGGCCCATGGTTTCCAGCAGCCGGTCGATGTCCTGTGCGAAGGTGCCTTCCTCGCCTGCGATCTCGCCCGAGAACAGCGTCTCGGCCAGGATCTCGTAGGTCAGCATGGTCATGTCGTGGGCGATGTCGGAGACGCTGCCGTCCTCGTAGCGGTCGACGAAATCGAGCGAGCGCTTCAGCATGCCCGGGGCGAAGCCGAAGACGGTGCGCGGCGTGAACACCGGCGCCATCGCCTTGCGCGAGCGCTTCCAGACGTCGCCTTCGGCCGTCAGAAGCCCGTCGCGCAGGATCGGGCGCAGGATCTTCTGGCGGACGGTGGCCATCCTGTAGTTCTTCGCATTGTCCACCAGCACATGGCGGATCAGCGCCGGATCGTTGGCAACGACCAGCGGCCCGCCGACGCCGGACACCGAAATCCACGGCTCGTTGTAGGAAGGCTCGCCCCACAGTTCGAGCGGATTGCGGTAGACGATGCGCATCATCTCCAACGTCGAGGGCGGCGTCGTGCGCGGCCTCGGCGCCGGCGGAACGAAGGGGGCGGGCTTTGTGTCCATGAAATCGGCCTTTCCGCCATTGTAATGGCACCGGATACGGGCGTCCATGTGGCGGACATGGCCCGGCCGGCTTCGGCCATCCGACCCCTCACGATAGTCAGCTTCTCGGACCATCCGTTCGGCAAAGACGAACGATCCGTCTACCGAAAGGCGTCGGTTTCCTCGACGTGCCTGCTTGCCGACGGCGGCTCGCTGTCATAGGTCACGGTCACCATTGGATACCGTCAGAGACCCGTCTTGAAACATCGCCTCGCCATCATCGTCGGCTCGACCCGTCCCGGCCGCGTCGGGCCCGTTTTCGCAGAATGGCTGCAGGCCGCCGCCGGCGAGCACGGCAAGTTCGAGCCGGTTCTCGCCGATCTCGTCGAATTCAATCTGCCGATCCTCGACGAGCCGCACCATCCCCGGCTCGGCAAGTATGAAAAGGCGCACACCAAGGCCTGGTCGCAGGCGGTCGGCGCTGCCGACGCCTTCGTCTTCGTCATGCCCGAGTACAATTATTTCGCGCCGCCCTCGGTCGTGAACGCGGTCGACTACCTCGTGCGCGAATGGGCCTACAAGCCGGCCGGCTTCCTGTCCTACGGCGGCATTTCCGGCGGCATGCGTTCGGTGCAATCACTGAAGCCGCTGCTGACCACGCTCAAGGTCATGCCGATCCCCGAGGCGATCGTCCTGCCGGCCTTCGCCCAGCACCTCGACGACAAGGGTCATTTCACGCCCAACGACATGGCTGCGACCAGCGCGACCACGATGCTGGACGAACTCCACCGCTGGAGCGTCGCCCTGAAGCCGATGCGCCAGCCGGCCGCCTGACGCGCTGATCCACCCACCCTTCGTCCCGGCCGCCCTCAGGGCGGCCGGCCTCCGATCGCCGGCGTTTACAGTCCGGCTTTTCGGGCGCGCGGCGCCGTCGCGGCCCTGTGCCGCCCGGAAGACTTTGGAAAACCCCGAAATCGGGCTCTAAACCTTTAAAATGCAGTCATAAAAGCCTATATCTGGTGTCTCCGCAGGCGTGCGATTCGGCGGCATTGGCCGCGCGCCCCTTTCGACATATTTTTGAAAGCAGTGCATGAGCGACGAGCTAGAAAACGGCAACGGCGAGAGCGCCGGTTACGGCGCTGATTCCATCAAGGTTCTCAAGGGCCTGGATGCGGTGCGCAAGCGGCCGGGCATGTATATCGGCGACACCGACGACGGATCGGGCCTGCACCACATGGTCTATGAAGTTGTGGACAACGCCATCGACGAGGCGCTGGCCGGCCACGCCGACCTGGTCAGCATCATCCTCAATCCCGACGGTTCGTGCACGGTGATCGACAACGGCCGCGGCATCCCGACCGATCTGCATCCGACAGAAGGCGTGTCGGCGGCCGAGGTCATCATGACCCAGCTTCACGCCGGCGGAAAGTTCGACCAGAACTCCTACAAGGTGTCCGGCGGCCTGCATGGCGTCGGCGTGTCGGTGGTCAATGCGCTGTCGGTGTGGCTCAAGATCAGGATCCGACGCGACGGCAAGATCCACGAGATGGGTTTCTCGAACGGCGATGCCGACGCGCCGCTCGCCGTTACCGGCAGCTATGTCGAGGACAGGCAGCCCGGCACCTATGAGGGCCGCAGCGGCTCCGAAATCACCTTCCTGCCCTCCACCGAGACATTCAAGGGCGTGACCGAGTTCGATTATGCGACGCTGGAGCACCGGCTGCGCGAACTCGCTTTCCTGAATTCCGGCGTGCGCATCGTGCTGACCGACAAGCGCCATGCCGACGTCAAGGTGCAGGAACTGCACTATGAGGGCGGGCTGGAGGAGTTCGTCAAATATCTCGACCGGGCGAAAAAACCGCTGATCGACAAGCCGATCGCCATCAGCAGCGAGCGCGACGGCATCACGGTCGAGGTCGCGATGTGGTGGAACGACAGCTACCACGAGAACGTGCTCGCCTTCGCCAACAACATCCCGCAGCGCGACGGCGGCACGCATCTGGCCGGCTTCCGCGGCGCGCTGACCAGACAGGTCAACGGCTATGCCGAAACATCCGGGATAGCCAAGAAGGAAAAGGTGACGCTGACCGGCGACGACTGCCGCGAGGGCCTGACCGCCGTGCTCTCGGTGAAGGTACCGGACCCGAAATTCTCCTCCCAGACCAAGGACAAGCTGGTTTCTTCCGAGGTCCGCCCGGTGGTCGAGAGCCTGGTCAACGAGGCGCTCGGCACCTGGCTGGAGGAGCACCCCTCCGAAGCCCGAACGCTGATCGGCAAGGTTGTCGAGGCCGCCGCCGCCCGCGAAGCGGCGCGCAAGGCGCGCGAATTGACGCGGCGCAAGGGCGTGCTCGACATCACCTCCCTGCCCGGCAAGCTGGCCGACTGCCAGGAGCGAGACCCGGCCAAATCCGAAATCTTCATCGTCGAGGGCGATAGCGCCGGCGGCTCGGCCAAGGGCGGCCGCTCGCGCCAGAACCAGGCGATCCTGCCGCTGCGCGGCAAGATCCTCAATGTTGAACGCGCCCGCTTCGACCGCATGCTGTCGTCCGAGATGATCGGCACGCTGATCACCGCGCTCGGCACCTCGATCGGCAAGGACGAGTTCAACATCGAGAAGCTGCGCTACCACAAGATCATCATCATGACGGACGCGGACGTCGACGGCGCCCACATCCGCACGCTGCTTCTGACCTTCTTCTTCCGCCAGATGCCGGAAGTGGTCGAGGGCGGGTACCTCTACATAGCCCAGCCGCCGCTCTACAAGGTGACGCGCGGCAAGAGCTCGCAATACCTGAAGGACGAGGCGGCCTTCGAGGATTATCTCATCGATTCGGGCCTGGACGAGGCTTCGCTGACGCTGGGCGGCGGCGAGGTGCGCGCCGGACAGGACCTGCGCGCCACGATCGACGACGCGCTGGCGGTGCGCCAACTCATCAACGGCCTGCACACGCGCTACAACCGCGCCGTGGTGGAGCAGGCGGCGATCGCAGGCGGCCTCAATCCGGCGCTGTTCGACGATCTCGGCCGTGCCAATACGATGGCGCAGAAGATCGCCGAGCGCCTCGACCTGATCGCCGAGGACACCGAGCGCGGCTGGAGCGGCCGCACCGCCACCTCCAACGAAGGTCCCGGCGGCTACATCTTCGAACGTACCGTGCGCGGCGTGAAGGAGCATGTCGCGCTCGACATGAGCCTGCTCAATTCGGCCGACGCGCGCGCCATCGACCGCTTTGCGGCGCGCCTCGGCGAGGTCTACGGCCAGCCGCCGGTGCTGAGGCGCAAGGAGGCGTCCGAGACGATCTCGGGGCCGATGGCGCTGCTCGACGCCGTCTTCAACGCCGGCAAGAAGGGCCTGACCATGCAGCGCTACAAGGGCCTCGGCGAAATGAACGCCGAGCAGCTCTGGGAAACGACGCTCGACCCGAACGTACGCTCGCTGCTGCAGGTGAGGATATCGGAAGCGACCGAAGCCGACGCCCTGTTCTCCCGCCTGATGGGCGACGAGGTGGAGCCAAGGCGCGAGTTCATCCAGGAGAATGCGCTGTCGGTGGCGAACCTGGACGTGTGAGCACCCTTTCTCGGGCGGCCGGAGCGGCCGCTCCGACCGGCGTTTTCTAGAAACCCGGCGACATATCGCCCGCCAGGCGTGACGATCGGCCGTTTCCGTCGAGGGCGAAGCGCTCGCAACGTTCGCCGTCCGACTCGTCGACGAAGCTTTCGACATGTCTGAAGCCGAGCTTCGCCAACAATCGCAGCGACGCCGGATTGCGTTCCGCCGCCTCGGCCGTCACCTGTTCAAGCGACAGCGCTTCAAAACCGTAGCGGAGGACTTCGCGCACCGCCTCGGTGCCCAGCCCCTGCCCCCAGTGCGCGCGCCCCAAGACAAATCCCAGGGCCGCCGCCTCGGCATCCACAGCATCGAAAGACAACGTGATCGTCCCGATCGCGCCAGCGACTCCATCGTGATCCATGGACCACTGGATCGCCTTCCCATCCAGAAACCGCCGACGCGAACGGGCGAGCCATCGCTTGCCGGCGCTTATGTCGGCTGGAGCGGGATCGCCGGCAAGCGACGCTGATTCGACGTCCGTGGCGCGCGCGAACCACGCCGGAATGTCCCGCTCTTCCGGAGCCCGGAGCACGAGCCTGGGTGTCGTGAGCCTTGGAAATCCAGCCGCTTCCATGCGGCCATCTTCACTCCGCAACGGCACCGATGCAACCGGACCGACCCACGACGCCGGGCCGTCAGGTGTCCCTCGCAGGCTCCTTCCTCGCGTGCGGCGGATCCGGTGCACCTCGATGGAACGAAACCCGCCTCAGCCGCATTGTCAGGCACCATCAACATGGAAAGGCGGAGGTTTCCCAATGGGTCGCGGTATCTTGCTCTGGCTGCTCGGCGTGCCGATCCCTGTCATCATCCTGATCCTGCTGTTCTGGCACTGAGGGCGCGGCGATGACGACGTTTTCAACCGTGGAGGTCGAAGCATTCCCGGCGTCGGAAGAGTCGGCTTCTTCCGCGATCAACTGGGGTCCGATCGTGGCGGGCGCACTGGCGGCGTCCACGCTCACCTTTATCCTCATGCTGGTCGGCTCGGGCATCGGGCTGACGATGGTGTCGCCCTGGTCCGGCGAGAGCGCCGGACTTACCACTGTCGCTGTCTCCACGGCCGTATGGCTGGTCGTCGTTCAGTGGCTGTCCTCGGCGGCGGGCGGTTACCTGACCGGGCGGCTCAGGACCCGGTGGGTCGGGGTCCACACCGACGAGACGTATTTTCGCGACACCGCGCATGGTTTTCTCGCCTGGGCGCTCGCGACGCTGCTCGTCGTCTTCGTGCTCGGTTCGGCGCTGACGGCGGTGATCGGCGGCGGGGTACAGGCGGCTTCGAGCGTCGCTTCCGGCGCGGCCACGGCCGCCTCGATCGGCGCCGCTAGCGCCAGCGGTTCTTCAACCGCAAGCGACGCGGCCGGCTATTTCGTCGATTCGCTGTTCCGCCCCGCCGATCCGGCGAGGCTTGCCGCGCCGGGCGCGGAGGGCAATGCGGAGGCGGCGGCGCAGGCATCGCGCATTCTGGTCGAGGGCGCGGCAGCAGGCCAGATTCCGGACGAGGACAAGACCTATCTGGCGCAGCTCGTCGCGGCGCGTACCGGGCTTTCCGAGGCCGATGCCAAGGCGCGCGTCGATACGGTACTCGCCAAGGCCGATGAAGCCAGGACCAAGGCGCAGCAGGCTGCCGATACCGCCCGCAAGGCAAGCGCGACCTTCGCGCTGATCGGCGCGCTGTCGCTGGTCATCGGCGCCTTCATCGCCAGCGTGGCCGCCACGCTCGGCGGCATGCAGCGTGACGAGGACGAGGCGGTGTTCGTCAGCGAACGCTGAGCGGGTGATCATCATCCGAAAGACGAAAAAGCCCGGCACGAACCGGGCTTTTTTGTCGTTGAGAGCTGCCCGGGATCAATGATCCATCGCCTTGACGATTTCCTCGGTCATCTTCTTGGCGTCGCCGAGCAGCATCATGGTGCCGTCCTTGTAGAACAGTGTGTTGTCGATGCCGGCGTAGCCGGAGCCGAGCGAGCGCTTGACGAACAGGCAGGTGCGCGCCTTGTCGACGTCGAGGATCGGCATGCCGTAGATCGGCGAGGACTTGTCGTCGCGCGCCGACGGGTTGGTCACGTCGTTGGCGCCGATGACATAGGCGACGTCGGCCTGGGCGAACTCGGAGTTGATGTCCTCCAGTTCGAACACCTCGTCGTAGGGCACGTTGGCCTCGGCCAGCAGCACGTTCATGTGGCCGGGCATGCGGCCGGCGACCGGGTGGATGGCGTATTTCACCTCGACGCCATTGGCCTTGAGCTTGTCGGCCATTTCGCGCAGCGCATGCTGGGCCTGGGCGACGGCCATGCCGTAGCCCGGCACGATGATGACCTTCTGCGCGTTCATCATCAGGTAGGCGGCGTCGTCGGCCGAGCCCTGCTTGACGGTGCGCTCGATGCCGTCGTCGGCACCTGCGGCGGAAGTCTCGCCGCCGAAGCCGCCGAGGATGACGGAGACGAAGGAGCGGTTCATGCCCTTGCACATGATGTAGGACAGGATCGCGCCGGAGGAGCCGACCAGCGCGCCGGTGATGATGAGCGCCAGGTTGCCGAGCGTGAAGCCGAGCGCCGCCGCCGCCCAGCCGGAATAGGAGTTCAGCATCGACACGACAACGGGCATGTCGGCGCCGCCGATCGGGATGATGAGCAGCACGCCGAGCAGCAGCGACAGCAGCACGATCAGCCAGAAGACGAGCTTTGCCTCGGTGGCGACCAGAAGCACGATCAGCACGACGAGGGCTATGCCCAGAACGGCGTTGATGACATGGCGTCCGCCGATCATGATCGGCTTGCCGGACATGCGGCCGTCGAGCTTCAGGAAGGCGATGACCGAGCCGGTGAAGGTGATGGCGCCGATGGCGACGCCCAGGCTCATCTCGACCAGCGCCTGCGCATGGATGTCCCCCGGCGTGCCGATGCCGAAGGAGGCCGGCGCGTAGATCGCGGCGGCCGCCACCATGACAGCGGCGAGGCCGACCAGCGAGTGGAACGCCGCGACGAGCTGAGGCATCGAGGTCATGGCGATCTTCTTCGCCACATAGGCGCCGACGCCACCGCCGATGGCCAGCCCCAGTACGATCAAGCCGAAGCCGCCCGGCGACGGCACGGCCAGCGCAAGGGTGGTGAGGATGGCGATGCCCATGCCCACCATGCCGTAGAGATTGCCCTGACGGCTGGTCGTCGGATGCGACAGGCCGCGCAGCGCCAGGATGAACAGGATGCCGGAGACGAGATAGAGGAAGGAAGCGAGGTTCACCGACACGTCACTTTTCCTTCTTCTTGTACATGGCGAGCATCCGCTGGGTGACCAGGAAGCCGCCGAAGATATTCACCGACACCAGGCAGAGCGCGATGAAGCCGAAGCCGGTGGCGGCTCCCGCCGCCGACACGCCGACGGCCAGCAGCGCGCCGACGACGATCACCGAGGAGATGGCGTTGGTGACGGCCATCAGCGGCGTGTGCAGCGCCGGCGTCACCGACCAGACCACGTAATAGCCGACGAAGATCGCCAGCACGAAGATGGCGAAGCGGGAGACGAAGGGGTCGATCGCGCCACCCGACAGCGTGTGCGCGGCCGCGCCCGCCGCATCGGCCGCGCCGCCGGGCGCATGGGCCAGATCCTGTACGGCGAGGCGCACGGCGGCGCTCGCCTGGTCGAGCTGGTCGAGGGCTTTCTGAAGGGTGTCCATCACGCAGTCCCCTTACCGGTTGAAGGCTTCTTCACGGCCGCCGTCCTGCGCGCCGCCGGTTTCTTCGCCGCGGGCTTCGCGGCAGCGTCGGCCACAAGGGTCTTCGCCGGGATCGCCGCCGGCTCCTCGTAAGGCTCAGCCGCCTTGGCGAAGGCAGGATGCACCACCTTGCCGGCGTCGGTCAGCATGGTCGCCTTGACCAGTTCGTCGTCGCGCTTGATGGCAAGCTGCTTCGTCTCCTTGTCGACCATCGTCTCCAGGAAGGCGTAGAGGTTCTTGGCATAGAGCAGCGAGGCGGAAGCGGCGATGCGGCCGGCGACGTTCAGGTGACCGACGATCTTGACGCCGTTGGCGGTCGTCACGACCTTGCCGGCGACCGCGCCCTCGACATTGCCGCCGCGCTCGACGGCGAGGTCGACGATCACCGAGCCCGGCTTCATCGACGCGACCATGGCGGCCGACACCAGCTTCGGCGCCGGACGGCCGGGGATCAGCGCCGTGGTGATGACGATGTCCTGCTTCGCGATGTGGTCGGCCGTCAGCGCAGCCTGCTTGGCCTGGTATTCCTTGGACATTTCCTTGGCGTAGCCGCCCGCCGTCTCGGCCGCCTTGAACTCCTCGTCCTCGACGGCGAGGAATTTCGCGCCGAGCGACTGCACCTGCTCCTTCACCGCCGGGCGCACGTCGGTGGCGGTGACGACGGCGCCGAGGCGGCGCGCCGTGGCGATCGCCTGCAGGCCGGCGACGCCGACGCCCATGATGAAGGTTTTCGCCGCCGGAACGGTGCCGGCCGCCGTCATCATCATCGGCAGCGCCCGGTCGTATTCGTAGGCGGCGTCGATCACCGCCTGGTAGCCGGCGAGGTTGGCCTGCGAGGACAGCACGTCCATCACCTGCGCGCGGGTGATGCGCGGCATGAACTCCATGGCGAAAGCGGTGATGCCGGCCTTCGCCATCGCGGCCACCGCCGCATCGTTGCCATAAGGGTCCATCGTGGCGAGTACGGCGGCGCCCTTCCTGTAGCCCTTGAGTTCCGCGTCGGTCGGGCGGCGCACCTTGAGCACGACGTCCGCCTTGCCGGCATCGGCGGCCTTGCCGATCGCGGCGCCTACCTTGGCGAATTCCTCGTCGGGTATGCGCGAGTCGGCGCCCGCGCCGGCCTCGACGACGACGTCGAGACCCAGCCCGACCAGACGTTTCACCGTTTCCGGCGACGCCGCCACGCGACCTTCCGCTGGGTCAACCTCACGGGGAATGAAGACTGTCTGTCCCACCGCCTTGTCCTTTCGGTTGGAACTCTCGCTCGCGGGGCATGGACTGCGCGCCGGCCGGATTCCCGACCGGCATAGAGAGCTAGCGCAGGATGAAGCCGCCGACGGCGCAGATGATGACGAAGAGAATGAAGGAGGAAATGAAGCCGGCTGCGGTGAAGAAGCCGAACGCCATCGAGATCAGGATGGCGGCGACGACCAGCGAACCGTATTTGGCGAGCCCGACGAAACCGCGGTAGGTCCGATCGTGCTCGGCATAGTCCATCTCGGCGCCCAGTTCGACTGGACCGGTCGGCGTGTGGTCGGCCATGCTGTACCCCTCCGGAAAAAGCTCTGAAGCGAAATAGCGAAAAGCCGGCACAAGGGCAATGGCGCTATTGCCGCATCACCAGGGAACTCAATCAATGAAAACTTGAAAGCGGCCGCAAATGACGGCTGTCGCTCCCCTTTGGCCGGACCTAGCCGGCCAGATGCGGGAACAGGCCGAGCAGGCCCGCGACGATGAGGTAGATCGCCACGATGTAGTTCAGCAGGCGCGGCATGACGAGAATGAGCACGCCGGCGATCAGCGAGATCAGGGGCGTGAGCGTGATGGCCGAGACGGTCATGGTCTTTCCTTTCGCAGACAGGTCCATCGCGAGACGCGCGATCGAGCCGGCAGGGAAACGAACGTGGAGGCAAAAAGCTCCCTGAAAGGTGCCTGCCACCGGCGCGACGTCGCTCGCCGGACCGTCAGGCCGCCTCGCGCAGATATTTGGCCGTCGCCACGATAGAGAGCGGCGTCAGCCTGTTGATCGCCGGATTGGCGAACATCATCCTTTGCTCCATCGGCGTCGACTTGAAGAACGGAAACCGCTCCAGCGTCTGGCGCAGGTTCTCGCCGCACGGGATTTCGAACAGGGCGATCGGCGCCAGGACGCCCGGAAACACCTTGCCCTCGGTCTTCTGCTCGGCATGGAAAATGCGGTGGTAGTAGGCGGAATGCTCGACCTTGACCGGCGTCAGCACCGCGGTTTGGCCGAAATAGGACGAAGCCACCATGCCGAGCCTGAGCGTCAGGAAGGGCAGGACGCCCGGAGCCGGCGCGCTGAAAGGATCGGTCGCGAAGCGGGTTCCGTCGATGAAGCTCTCGCCTCTGGCAAGCCGTTCCCTCAGGATTTCGGGATAGGCGTCCACGGACGGCGAATAGGGATGCTCGCTGGAGATGTAATGCAGCCTGAGCGTGCTGACGAGCCGGCCGTCATAATACACGCCGAACCGGTAGGAGTTCGGCAGATCGTCCCATCGATCCTCGAACATGCCGCTGGCGATCGGACCGCACATGCCGGATTGCAGATAGGACTGATAGCGGAGGCGATAAATTTCCTCCAGGTCCTCTCCGCCGGTCACGAGCCTGTATTCGACATGCTCCAGCATCTGCATGATCGACCGATTCAACGCCGATCCACCCTGTGCCGCGGACGACACATTTTGCCCTTCGGTACTCATGTCTGCTTGCCCTCGAAGTCCGCCTGAAGCAACGCTACTCCAGATGGGTCCCGAGACAAGCTGAAACTGCCGCAGATCCTATTTACCTTCGGTTAACCTTAACGATGCCGCGCCTTCGATTGCGGCGGGCGTCGACGACGCCAGCGCCTTTCTCCGTACGGACCAGATCCGACGACGGCGCTTGGCCGGCGGGCATTGCGCCGGCCGCAGCCCCCTGCTCCAGTCTGGTGTCCTTGACCGGGGTGCGGGGGCGGCCGATTCCGTCCGGCGGCAAAATTCCCTAACGGCCGGCGGACGCTTTGTTCAGCGCCTTGACCTGGTTCTGGAAAGGCCAGGTCACGTTCGACATGGTCTCTATGCCCGACGCACTGAGGGCGGCGCCGAACAGGAATCCCTGTACCAGGTCCGGCTTGACCTGAAGAGCGAGGATCTTGAGCTGCTCGAAGGTTTCGACGCCCTCCACCGTCACCTGCAGACCGAGCGGTCGCGACAGGCTGACGATGCCTTTCAGCAGTTCGAGCGAGCGCGTGTTCTGCGCCATGTCGACAAGGAAAGAGCGATCGATCTTCACCTTGTCCAGCGGCAGCTTGTGCAGATAGCTCAGGCTGGAATAGCCGGTGCCGAAGTCGTCGAGCGCGATGCGGACGCCGAGCCCCCTGATCTGTTCGACGAGATCGCGCGTCGAGGACTTGTCGTCGAGCAAGGCCGTCTCGGTCACCTCGATCTCGAGCCGGTGAGCGGCGAGCGAGGACAGGGCCAGCGCGTCACGCACCTTCTGGACGACATCGCTGTTGCGGAAATCCTTGGCAGAGAGATTGACCGAAACGGTCGTGGCTTCCGGCCATTTGGCGCATTCCAGACAGGCGGCCTCCAGCACGAAGGTGCTGATGTCAGCGATGATGCCCATTTCCTCGGCGAGCGGAATGAAGATGGCCGGCGAGATCGGCCCGAGGTCGGGGTGGTCCCACCGGCAAAGCGCCTCGCAGCTTGCTATGCGCATGGTCTCCATCGACACGATGGGCTGGTAGACCACGCGCAACGCCTTGGCTTCGACAGCGCTGCGCAGGTCCGCCTTCATGAGCTGGCGGTTGCGGAAGGCGGCGTCCATCGCCGCCTCGAACAGGCGCCATCCGTTCTTGCCGAGTTCCTTGGCCTTGTAGAGCGCCAGATCCGCCTTGACGATCATCTCGTCGACACCGGCCCCATCGACCTTCGAAATGACCGCGCCGGCGCTCGCCTGGATGCGCAGGTCGTGGCCGGCGACGTCGACCTGGCCCTGCAGGCCGGCAAATATCTCGTCCATTGCCATCGAGAACTGGCTCTCGTCCTCGACGCGGTCGAAGAAGAGCATGAATTCGTCGCCGCCGAAGCGGCTGACATGAATGCCGTCCTCGGAGAAGACCGCCAACCGTTCGGCGACCGCATAAAGCAGGCCGTCGCCGACGGGATGGCCCAGCGTGTCGTTCACGCTCTTGAAATCGTCCAGGTCGATGACGGCGATCGCGCACAGGCGGTCGCGATCCCCGCCGGCCATCGCCTCCAGGACGGTCTCGTGGAAATAGGCGCGGTTGATCAGGCCCGTCAGGCTGTCATAGCGCGCCATGGTGCGGATCTTCTCTTCCGCCTCGACGCGCGACGTCACGTCCTCGAAGGTGATGACGCCCAGTTCCTGATCGCCTTCGCGGGCCGAGAACTCATAATACTGGCCGTTGGTGAAAGGGACGAGGACCTTGCGATTGCGGCCCTCCCGGAGCGCGCGCGTGAGCTGCGCCTCGACATAGCGGCAGTCCTTCGACGCCAGCATGCCGCCCGCGACGCCGCGCAGCAGCAGGGAGTGGATGGAACGGCCAAGCAGCGCGTCCGGACCGTCGAGCGACATCAGCCTGGCTGCCTCGGCATTGGCGACCACCACCTTGCCTTCCGGCCCCAACATGATCAGCCCGTGCGACATGGTGTTCAGCGCGCGGTCGAACCTGTGGGCAAGCTTGCGTGCCTGCTTGTGGCCGATGACCGCCGAGAACAGCACGTCGCGGACGTGGTCGGCGCTGTTGATGGTGATGAACGTCATCGGAATGATCATCAGGCCGAGCGAGACGGAGGGCAGGTCCATGCGCAGCAGCAGCGCCAGCGCCGCAGGGCCGATGAAGGTGACCGAGAAGATGCGGACCATGACGGGCGAGCCGTAGTTGCGGCCGACCACCGTCACCAGCGTCGCCAGCGTCAGCGACATGGCGGCGAGTTCCGCGAACGGATCGGGATAGACATAGATGGACAGGAAGCACAGCGTTCCCAGGCCCAGGCCCTGCAGGCTGCCCTTGAGGATATAACTGCGCTCCCATTGCCGCGCCTCCTCGACGCTGGCGATCGTTCCGCCCAGCCTGTGGAAGGTGCGGATGCCGAAATAGCGGAAGAGGCTGACGGAAAGGAGGATGAAGGACAGGGCCAGGAACAGCGGATTGTTCGTCCGCAGATAGATCATCAGGCAGAGGATCCAGTAGCAGGCGCCGCCGATAACCAGCATCTGGGCGTTGTCGAACAACGACCGCACAAACTGGATATAAACATCCGCCGGGATGTTTTCGATCTTCGGTTTGCCCATTTCGGCGGCCCAATGCTACGTCTTGTCATGACATATGGGCCTTAAGAAAGGCTTAGACGTGCCGTTTGCGGCCGGCGCAAAAGCCAATGGCGAGATGCGCTCGCCCGCCGGCGGGCAGGCCTGCTACTCGGCGGCGTGCAGCGTCGCCTGCCCACCGGCAGCGGTGAAGCGTTCGAGCAGGCGCGCGCGTTCGCCGGCCGCCTTCTCCATCGCGGCCAGCCGGACGTGGCCATAACCGCGCACAAGCGCCGGCACCGACGCCAGCGCGGCGGCGGCCTCGATGCGATCCGGCGTGAGGCCGGCCCGGATCGTCTCGAGGTCCTGTTCGTAGCGGTCGAGCAGGGCGCGCTCGGCGCGCCGCTCCGATGTGCGGCCGAACAGGTCGAAGGCCGTGCCGCGCAGGCCCTTCAGCGCCGCAAGCAGGCGGAAACCCTTCATCATCCACGGTCCGAAACTGGTCTTGCGGGGCTGGCCGTCGGCATCGCGACGGCCGAAGACGGGCGGCGCGAGGTGGAACTCAAGCCGGTCGTAGCTCTGGAACTGCCGCGCCAGGTCGCGGGCGAAGGCCCCGTCGGTGTAGAGCCGCGCAACCTCGTATTCGTCCTTGATGGCCATCAGCTTGAACAGGTTGCGGGCGGCGGCCTCAGCGACCATTGTCGAACCGGCGGACACCGCCGCCTCGGCGGCGCGAAGAGCGGCGATGCGTTCGGCATAGCGGCGCGCATAGGCGCCGTTCTGATAGGCGGTGAGGAAGGCGACGCGGCGCGCAACGATGTCGTCCAGCGTCTCGGCCAGCGGTCTGGGCATTTCGCCCGCGCGCTCGACCGTGGCGCGAACGAAATCCGGCTCGTGCGCCGCCCGGCGTCCCCAGCGAAACGCGGCGAGGTTCATGGCGACCGCCTGTCCGTTCAGCTCGATGGCCTTTTCGATCGCCGCAGCCGACAGCGGCAGGCCGCCGCTCTGGAAGGCGAAGCCAAGCAGGATCATGTTGGCGCCGACGGAATTGCCGAACAGCACCGTGGCGGCGCGCGTCGCGTCGAAGAAATGCGCCTTCTCTTCGCCGACGGCGCCGCGGATCGCTTTCTTCAGCCGCTCTATCGGCAGGGAGAAATCGGCCGAGCGGGCGAAATCGCCTGGCATGACCTCGGCGGTGTTGGCGACGAACAAGGTGTGCCCGGATCGCGCGGCGCCGAGCACTTTCCGCGCCCCCGAGACGACGAGGTCGCAGCCCAAAATCGTATCGGCCTTGCCGGCGGAGACGCGGATGGCGTGGATGTCGGCCGGCGTCGCCGCGACCCGCACATGGGTGAAGACCGCGCCGCCTTTCTGGGCCAGACCGGCCATGTCGATCATGCCGCAGCCCTTGCCTTCCAGATGCGCGGCCATGCCGAGGATCGCGCCGATGGTGACGACGCCGGTGCCGCCGACACCATCGATGATCGCCGCCCAGCCGGCCGGCCCCAGCGGGAACGGTGCCGGCTCCGGCACGCCTTTCAGCGGATCGGCCGAACCGGCGACGCCTTCGGCCTTCCTGACCTTCGCGCCATGCACCGTCACGAAGGACGGGCAGAAGCCGTTCACGCAGGAAAAATCCTTGTTGCAAGAGGACTGGTCGATGCGCCGCTTGCGGCCGAACTCGGTCTCGACGGGCTGGATCGAGACGCAGTTCGACTGGACGCCGCAATCGCCGCAGCCTTCGCACACCAGTTCGTTGATGAAGACGCGCCGGTCGGGGTCGGGGTAGGCGCCGCGCTTGCGGCGGCGGCGCTTCTCGGCCGCGCAGGTCTGGTCGTAGAGCAGCACCGACACGCCCTCGACATCGCGCAACTCGCGCTGGATGCGGTCGAGATCGTCGCGATGACCGATGGTGACGCCAGCGGGAAACGTCAGGCTACCAGCATATTTTCCCGGCTCGTCCGTCACCACGGCGATGCGCTCGACGCCCTCGGCGCGCACCTGCCGGGCGATCGCGTCGACGGTGAGACCGCCCTCGTGCGGCTGGCCGCCGGTCATGGCGACGGCATCGTTGTAGAGGATCTTGTAGGTGATGTTGGTGCCGCTCGCGAGCGCGAAGCGGATCGCCAGCGAACCGGAATGATTGTAGGTGCCGTCGCCCAGATTCTGGAAGATATGGTTGCGCCGGGTGAACGGCGCCTGGCCGACCCACTGGGCGCCCTCGCCGCCCATCTGGGTGAAGCCTTGCGTCGAGCGGTCCATCCACAGCACCATGAAATGACAACCGATGCCGGCGGCGGCGAGCGACCCTTCCGGCACTTTGGTGGACGAATTGTGCGGGCAGCCGGAGCAGAAATAGGGTGTGCGCGCGCCGACATCCTGCGTGTCGGCAAGCATCGCCTGGAACTGCCTGAGACCGGCGACGCGGGCGGCGATCTCCTCGGAGGGGCCGATGTTGCGCAGGATGCGCTCGCCGAGCGCGATTGCGATATCATTGGGGTCGAGCGCGCCCTTGGCGGGAAACAGCCAGTCGCCGCGTTCGTCCTTCTTGCCGACGATGGCGGGCTGCATGGCGCTGCCGTAGAGGTTCTCGCGAAGCTGCACCTCGATCAGCGAACGCTTCTCCTCGACCACGACGACCGTTTCGAGGCCGCGGGCGAAATCGGCGATGTGCTGGAAATCGAGCGGCCAGGGGCAACCGACCTTGAAGAGGCGCACGCCGATGCGGTTGGCGGTCGCCTCGTCGACACCGATGTCCTCCAGCGCCTGGCGGACGTCGAGATAGCTCTTGCCGACGGTGACGATGCCGAGCTTCGGACTGGCGCCGCCGGAATAGATCGTGCGGTTCAGGCCGTTGGCGCGGATGAAGGCGGCGGCCGCGGCGCGCTTGTGCTCGTGCAGCCGCTCCTCCTGGCCGAGCATGTCCAGTTCGTTGCGGATGTTGAGGCCGCCGGGCGGGATGTCGAATTCGGGCAGGACGATCGACACCCTGTCCAGCGCCGCATCGACGCTCGCCGTCGATTCGATGTTGTCCTTGACGCATTTGACGGCGCCCCACAGGCCGGCGAAACGCGACAGCGCGAACCCGTAAAGGCCGTAGTCGATGATCTCCTGCACGCCGGCGGGATTGAGGACCGGGATCATGGCGTCGACGAAATGGTATTCCGTGGCGTGGGCGTTGGTCGACGATTCGGCCATGTGGTCGTCGCCCATCAGCGCCAGCACGCCGCCATGCTTCGAAGAGCCTGCCAGGTTGGCATGGCGGAAGACGTCGCCCGAGCGGTCGACGCCCGGCCCCTTGCCGTACCAGATGGAAAAGACGCCGTCGTAGCGCCCCTCCCCGGTGAGTTCCGCCTGCTGCGAGCCCCAGCAGGCGGTGGCTGCGAGTTCCTCGTTCAGCCCCGGCTGGAAGACAATATCGGACGCCGCAAGCTGCCGTTTCGCTTTCCACAGTTGCAGGTCGAGCCCGCCGAGCGGCGAGCCGCGATAGCCGGAGACGAAGCCTGCCGTGTTCAGCCCCGCTTGCCGGTCGCGCTCGCGCTGCATCAGGAGCATGCGCACGACCGCCTGTGCGCCTGACAGGAAGACACGCTCTTTGGAAAGATCGAATTTGTCGTCGAGCGCGACGTCGTGCAGCGTCATCGAACCTTCCTCTGCGTAGGCGGCTTTCGAAGCAGCAGCCTGCGTCGAGTTCGACGTCCACTCTTCCTTCCCTTGGCAATGAGGTCAAACGATTTCGGCTGCGCCACGTCCGCGCGGCGGCGGCTAGCGATGGCAGGCCTTCCGCCTTTTCGCCGTCTCAACCTGCCTTGGAGCAGTCGGGTTTCGGCGCATTCGGCAGCCTGCCGTCGGGATGGCCGGCAAGGACCGGGTTGAGGACGTAGCGCGAGCCTGTCACCAGCGGCGCGTCCGGCAGGTCGGTCTGGTCCTGGTTCGATATCAGCGTGGTCTTCAGTTCCTGCAGCACGGCGCCGTCCTTGTCCTTTATGTGGATGGCGACCGCATAAGGCTTGTCCTTGACCACGCAGGTAAGCGGCGGGCTGGTGAGCGTCACATGCGGCAGCTTGGGCCAGATTTTCTGCTCCACAACCAGCGGATCGCCGCCGGCCGGGTTTTCGAAATCGACCACCGCGACATTGCCCTCGCCCACCGGCCGCAAAGGATGCAGCGTGATGACGTAGGTGGCCCGCGCCAGCCGATAATTGAACTCGAACAGCCGGCCGGAAATCTCGTAGAGCGCTTCCTTGCCGGTGTCGCGGCAGGCACCGAGGGCCACGGCGGCAAAAAGCACGGCGGCGCCGACGACGGCGCGTGAAACCCTGCTAGACATCTTCGACCTCCTGCGCCGCCTTGCGGCGCCTGTAATGCCGGCTCGCCTTGCGCCGGTTGCCGCACACCGCCATGTCGCACCACAGGCGGCTGGCGTTGCGGCTCCGGTCGATGAAGAGCCAGTTGCAATTGGGACAGATGCGCAGCCGCGCCAGGGCGCCTGCCGCGAGCAGCGACAGCGCCGAGACGGCCAGCGCCGCCTCGAAGGCGAGCGGCGTGGACGGATCGCCGAACGGCCTTTCCGGCGCGCAAAGCCTTTCCTCGCTTCGCGCCAGGCCGTCGGCGCAGGCCCGCAGGAACGCTGCCAGATCAGCGCAGGCCAGCGCCCCGTGTTCCGCGGCGCCGCGAAACAGCCGGTCCGTGGTCTCGCGGATCGACAGGACGAGCGGCGCGACGACGTGCGGATCGTCGGCCGCCAGTGGCCTGCCGCCCAGCTCGGCAGCACGAAAAATGCTTGCAGCTTCAGCGAAGCGAGCAATTTCCGACACATCCGCGAAGCGGTCGAACGTCCGCTTCGCGTCGCCGCGCAGAACGACCGTGTTGGCCGTATCCAGCGCCAGAATGCCGCCCACAAAGCGATGAGGGATCCAGGAGACCGTCATACCTCTTAGACTAACCTGTAAATGACGTTTGACAAGTTAGATTCGCCGGTGCAAACCTGACGGGAGCGCGGATCGGTCCGCGCCGGCGGATCGGCCATGCTCTATTTCCTGCAGCAGGTTCTGAACGGCGTGCATACCGGCGCGCTCTATGCCCTGCTTGCCTGCGGCTACGCGCTGACCAATGGGGTGCTCCACCGCACCAACCTCGCGCATGGCGCAATCTTCGCCTTTGCCGGGCAGACGATGATCCTGGCCGCCGTCTTTGGCTGGCAGGTGCTGTGGCTGACGCTGCCGGCTACCGTCGCCTTCGGCATCGCGCTGGCCTTCGCCTATGCCCTGCTTGTCAGTTATTTGCTGTCGCGCACAGTCTTCGAACCGCTGGCCGACCGCTCCGCCAACACCGTCGTCGCGGCGACGCTCGGCGTACTGCTCGTGCTTAGCGAACTCGCGCGCATCGCCGCCGACACGAAGGATATGTGGCTATCGCCGATTCTGGCGCACCCTGTCGTGTTCGTCGAGCGCTCCGGCTTCAAGGTCACGCTCACCGTCATCCAGCTCATCAACTGCGCGCTCGTCGTGGCCGCCGTGCTTGGCGTTCACGGAATGCTCGCCCGCTCCCGCTTCGGCCGCGAATGGCGGGCCGTCTCGGACGATCCGCATGCCGCGCGGCTTTGCGGCGTCGATACGCGCGCGGTGTTCCGCAAGTCCGTGCTGGCCGGCGGGCTGACGGCGGCACTCGCCGGGGTGCTTGCCGGCCTCTACTACGGAAACATCTCGTTCGGCACGGGGCTGGTGTACGGGTTGAAGATCCTGTTCGTCACCGCTGTCGGCGGTTATCTGTCGCCGGTCAGGGCGGCTTTCGGCGGCGCCGCGTTCGGCCTCGCCGAATCGCTGTGGGCAGGCTATTTCCCGATCGAGTGGCGCGACGTGTGGATGTTCCTGTTCCTGGTCGCGCTGCTTGTGCTGATCGGCGCCGGGCGCGACAGCCGCACGGCAAGCCTGCCCTGATCCTTTCCCGGCGCGTGGGCCTTTCGACCGACGACAGCGCTGCCTGTCCCCGCGCCAATTCTCACCGGATTTGCGGGTCTCTCCATGTTGACCGCTCTAGCCACCCACGGCATAGGGTTGGGCCACGACGCTTCCAGGAAACAAGGGGCTGGGAGCGACAGCCTATGGGAGGATACGGATGGAAGGGCTTATCGCTCTGTCCCGCGGCATCGACCGTCTCAACGAATTCGTCGGCAAGTCGGTTTCCTGGCTGATCCTCGTTTCGATCGTGGTCAGCGCCGGGAACGCGATCATTCGCAAGACCTTCAATGAATCGTCGAACGCCTGGCTCGAACTGCAATGGTATCTGTTCGGCGCGGCCTTCCTGCTGGCAGCCGCCTACACGCTCAAGCAGAACGAACATATCCGCATCGACATCGTCTACGGCCGGTGGTCGCGCCGCGTGCAGCACTGGATCGACCTGATCGGCCATCTCCTGTTCCTGATGCCGTTCACATTGCTGATGGTCTGCTATCTCGTTCCCTACGTGCTGAGGTCCTACGGAAGCGGCGAGATGTCGACCAATGCGGGTGGCCTCATCATCTGGCCGGCAAAGGCGATGCTGCTCGCCGGCTTCCTGCTTCTGGCTCTGCAGGGTATCTCGGAAATCATCAAGAAGATCGCCGTCATGACCGGCCGCCTGGAAGACCCGACACCGTTCGAGCCGACGCATCCGCCGCTCGAAATGGACGCCGAGAGCGAGGAGGCGCGCCGATGATGGAGCTCATCGCGCAGAACATGGCGCCGATCATGTTCGTCTCGCTGATCGTCTTCCTTCTGATCGGCTATCCCGTCGCCTTCTCGCTCGCCGCCAACGGGCTGCTCTTCTTCGTCCTCGGCGTCTGGCTGGCGCCCCATTCGGCCGGCTCAATCAACCTGTCCTGGCCGCTGCTGACCGCGCTTCCCGACCGCTTCTACGGCGGCGTCATGGCCAACGACACCTTGCTGGCGATCCCGTTCTTCACTTTCATGGGCATCGTGCTCGAACGCTCAGGCATGGCCGAGGACCTGCTCGACACGATCGGTCAATTGTTCGGTCCGATCCGCGGCGGCCTGGCCTACGCAGTCATCCTGGTGGGCGCGCTGCTGGCCGCGACGACCGGGGTGGTGGCGGCTTCCGTCATCGCGATGGGCCTGATCTCGCTGCCGATCATGCTGCGCTACGGCTACGACCGGCGGCTCGCTTCCGGCGTGATCACCGCGTCGGGCACGCTGGCGCAGATCATCCCGCCGTCGCTGGTGCTGATCGTGCTGGCCGACCAGCTCGGCCGCTCGGTCGGCGACATGTATAGCGGCGCGCTGATCCCCGGCCTGGTGCTGACCGGCCTCTATATGGGCTATGTGCTGATCGTCTCGATCGTGCGGCCGGACTGGACGCCGGCCCTGCCGGCGGAGGCGCGCACGCTCGGCCACGGCATCACCTCGCTCCTGCTCGCGCTGCTGGCGGCCGTGGCCATCGCCTACGGCGCCTACCACTACCTCGAGCCGGCGCACGGCGAGAACGCCGACATCCTCGCCGCCGCGGTCGGCATCATCGCCATCTACATCGTCGCCATCCTCGACAAGGCGCTCAACCTCAACATGATGTCGCGGCTGGCGCAGCAGGTCGTCATCGTGCTGATCCCGCCGCTGGCGCTGGTGTTCCTGGTGCTGGGGACGATCTTCCTCGGCATCGCCACGCCGACCGAAGGCGGCGCCATGGGCGCGGTCGGGGCGCTCGTCATGGCGGCGGCGAAGCGGCGGCTGACGCTGGACGTCGTCAAGCAGGCGCTGGCCTCGACGACAAGGCTGTCGTCGTTCGTGCTGTTCATCCTGGTCGGCTCGCGCGTCTTCTCGCTGACCTTCTACGGCGTCAACGGGCACCTGTGGGTCGAGCACCTGTTGGTCTCGCTGCCCGGCGGCGAGCTCGGCTTCCTCGTCGTCGTCAACCTCCTGGTGTTCTTCCTCGCCTTCTTCCTCGACTTCTTCGAGCTGGCCTTCATCATCGTGCCGCTGCTGGCGCCGGCGGCGGAGAAGCTCGGCATCGACCTGATCTGGTTCGGGGTGCTGCTGGGGATCAACATGCAGACCTCCTTCATGCACCCGCCTTTCGGCTTCGCGCTGTTTTATCTGCGCTCGGTCGCCGCGCGCGTGCCCTATCTCGACCGCATCACCGGCAAGCAGATCGCGCCGGTGACGACCGGCCAGATCTACTGGGGCGCCGTGCCCTTCTTGCTGATCCAGGTGCTGATGGTGGCCATCACCCTGCTGTTTCCGCAGATGGTGTTGCGCTACAAGGGCAAGGTCGTCGATCCCGGCGCCATCGAGATCAAGATGCCGGACCTGCCCGGCCTCTCGCTGCCGCCCCTCGACGCGCCAGCCGCGCCGCAGGGCGGTGCGACGCCGGCGGCGCCATCCGCGCCCGATCTTTCGCAGCCGCCGAGCTTCGGCGGAGCACCTGCGCAACCAGCAACTCCAGCGACACCAGACCTGTCCCAACCGCCGAACTTCGGCGCGCCCGCGCCATCACCGCAAACGGCACCGGCGGCACCCGATCTTTCGCAGCCGCCGAACTTCAACTGAGCAGGCCTGCACCTCCTCGACGCCTGCAGCGCGATATAAAGAAAACCCCGGAGCATCGCTCCGGGGTTTTCGTATCGGGACGACGCTCAGCGGAACTACAGCTTGCCGGCCCGCTGCTGGATCATCATGAAGGTATCGAAATTGTATTCGGCCACCTGATCCCACAGATAGGCTTCCTTGCGGAAGGCGACGATGGATTCCCAGATCGTCTTGAAGTCCGCGTTCGAGGCCATCATCTCGTCATAGGTCTGGTTGGCGGCGTCGAAGCAGGCGGCCAGGATTTCCTGGCTGAACGGCTTCAGCTTGGCGCCGTTGGCGACGAGCGACTTGATCGCCTTGGTGTTCAGGTAATCGTATTTCTGCAGCATGTCGGCGTCTTCGGCCTGGCAGGCGGTGCGCAGCAGCGACTTGTAGGCGGCCGGCAGCGCCTCGTACTTGTCCTTCGCGAACAGGAAGTGCACGGTCGGACCGCCTTCCCAGAAGCCGGGATAATAGTAGTAGGGCGCGACCTTGTAGAAGCCGAGCTTCTCGTCGTCATAGGGGCCGACCCATTCGGCCGCATCGATGGTGCCCTTCTCCAGCGCCGGGTAGACGTCGCCGCCGGCGAGCTGCTGCGGCACCAGGCCGAGCTTTTCCATGACCTTGCCGGCGAAGCCGCCGATGCGCATCTTGAGGCCCTTCAAGTCCTCGACGGTGTTGATCTCCTTGCGGAACCAGCCGCCCATCTGGGTGCCGGTGTTGCCGCCCGGCAGGCCGAACAGGCCCTGCTTGGCGAGGAAGGTGTTGAACAGGTCGATGCCGCCGCCGTGATACTGCCAGGCGTTGCGGCCGCGCGCGTTGAGCGCGAAGGGCACGTCCGAGCCGAGCGCCCAGACCGGGTCCTTGCCCCAGAAGTAATAGCAGACGGTGTGCGCTGCCTCGACCGTACCGGCGGTCACGGCATCGGCCGCCTGCAGGCCGGGGACCAGTTCGCCGGCGGCGAAGACCTGGATCTGGAAATTGCCGTCGGTCGCTTCCGAAACCATTTTCGACAGCACTTCGGCGCCGCCATAGATCGTGTCGAGCGACTTCGGGAAGGACGACGTCAGCCGCCAGGTGACCTTGGGGTTGGATTGCGCGATGGCCGGGGCCGCCAGCGTCGTCGCGACGGCCGCAGCCCCTGCGCCGGTGGCACCAGCCTTGCGAATGAATGAACGACGATCCATGAAATACTCCTCCCAATTGAAACTGGACGCGCCATAGCCCGGAAATCCTTGATTTCCTAACCGTCTCCAGCGCGAACAATACACGCGGAAGTGACCGAGTCCAGCGCACACGGGCAAGCGCGGCGTCCGCGGTAAAGGTTCTGCCCGCCCCATGCGACTTTGGTTCAATTCCCGGAGGTCGATCGCGAAAACTTGCCGTGGCAATCGGCCTTGCAATCGCCTATTTTACAGGCAAAGCAGTCGCATTCTTCACCGGAGCCATCATGCTTCAGCCGCTCGTCGCCGTTTCCACCGATGTCCGCCAGTTCGAGAACTACACGTGGCATGCGGCGCCGCAGCAATATCTCGAAGCGGCGATCTCGGGCGCCGGTGTGTTTCCGGTGCTGGTGCCTTCCTTCGGCGACCGCCTCGACCTCGACGAACTTCTGTCGTCCGTCGACGGCGTCATGCTGACGGGATCGAAATCCAACGTGCACCCATCGCTCTACGGCGGCGACGCGTCCGAGGCCAACGGCCCCTACGATGAAGCCCGCGACGCGACCACCCTGCCTCTGATCCGCAAGGCGATCGAGCGCGGCGTGCCGCTGCTCGCCATCTGCCGCGGCATCCAGGAGATGAACGTCGCGCTCGGCGGCTCGCTCGCCACCGAAATCCAGGACCGTCCCGGCTCGCTCGACCATCGCGCGCCGGCCAGCGACAGGCAGGACGAACGCTTCGCCATCCGCCAGCCGGTTTCGATCAAGCCGGGAAGCTGCCTTGCCGGCGTGTTCGGCGCCGGCGACATCATGGTCAATTCCGTGCACCGGCAGGCCGTGGAGCGGCTGGGTCCGAAGCTTCAGGTCGAGGCGGTCGCGGAGGACGGCACGGTCGAGGCGGTGTCCGTGAAGGATGCCCGCGCCTTCGCCGTCGGCGTGCAGTGGCACCCCGAATACTGGGTGAATTCCGACAGCGCCTCGGCGACGATCTTCCGTGCCTTCGGCGACGCCGTCAGGGCGCATGCGGGTGCACGGCTAGGCGCGCGCACCGCCGCCGAATAGGCGGCACCCCTTCCGCACGACCGTCCGGCTATCTCCGCGCCAGTTGGAGCAACGGCGTCGCGGGCGCGTAGGACAGGTATCCATCGCCGTCGGCGACGGAAAACGCGACCATCTTGGTAGCGTCGTCGCGATCGAAAGCGACCGTCCCGTCCTCCGTCTCGCGCCAGACGGCGGCGCGCGCGAGACCGGGCAGGAGCGTGTCGCAATCCGCGGCCGGGCGGATCGCGAACGTGCCGGGAGACAGCGCTTTTCCGCGCGTCACCAGGCAACTTTCACTGCCATCCGCCGTCAACCGGTAGACGATCCCGGCTGGCGGCTGGCGGGCAGCGGTCGTCGTCGACCCAAGCGCCGGCTCGGGCGCCTGGAAGAAATTGGTGCCGCCATAGAGCGCGACGCCGGCGGCCATTATGGAAAGCAGCTTCATGCCCGGTCCCGAACGAAAGGTTCCGAGACAGGATGCCGCCTTATGGCTAACGGTCCGTTAAAAGGGCGCCGCCGGCGTTAATCAGTGTGGCGGGCGGGGACATTCGCCGTCTCGGCAACGGGCGTCAGCGGCTTTCCCTTGCCGAACCAGGCGATCAGGTTGTCGACGACGAGATCGGCCATGGCGCGTCTCGTATACTCGGACGCCGAGCCGACATGCGGCAAGAGCACGGTGTTTGGCGCGTCGAGCAGCGCCTGCGGCACGTTCGGCTCGTCGGCGAAGACATCGAGCCCGGCTGCGGCGATGGTGCCGTCGGAAAGCGCGGCCGCAAGCGCCGCCTCGTCCACTGTCGAACCGCGGCCGATATTGACGAAGACGCCGTCCGATCCCAGCGCGGACAGCACCTTGGCATTCACCGCCTTCGCCGTCGCCGGCGTGCCGGGCGCTACCGAAACCAGCGTATCGACGGCGGACGCCAGCCCCTCCAGCGTATCGTGATAGGCGTAATCCAGCCCTTCCACCTGGCGGCGGTTGTGATAGGCGATGGGCAGGCCGAACGCCTCCAGGCGCTTGGCGATGGCAAGGCCGATGCGGCCCATGCCGAAGATGCCGACCTTGCGGTCGCGCAGGGTCAGCGGCGTCAGCGGATAGTTGCCGTCGCGCTTCCAGCGCCCGTCGCGCAGCCAGGCCTCCGCCTTCGTCAATTCGCGCACCGTGTTGATGAGAAGACCGACGGCGGTGTCGGCGACCTCTTCGGTCAGCACGTCCGGCGTGTTGGTGACGACGACGCCGTGCTCGCCGGCCCAGCGCGCGTCCACGCCGTCGTAGCCAACGCCGAAATTGGCGACGATCTCGAGGCCGGGCAGAGCGGACATGAAGGCGCGGTCGATCATGCCGCCGCCGATCGCCGGCGAGGCGGCGACGCCGCGAACGGACGCCTTCAATTCCTCGCCGATCAGCGCCGGATCGATGCGGTCGAGTTCCACCAGGTTGAAGGTCTCACGGATGCGGGCGACCGAATGGCCATGCAGCTTTCCAGGAATCAGGATCGTGACGGAGCGCAGATCGGTCATTCAAGGACCCTTTCGTTATTGTCGGCGACGGTTGGAGATCAGCCCTGCAACGGGCGGCCGGTCGACTGGCGCACATGCAGTTCGGGTTTGATGAGGTCCTGCGACAGGTGGACAGGCTGGCCGTTGAGCTTGTCCAGCAAGGCGCTGGCGGCACGGCGGCCGACCTCGCGCTGGCCGTTCCAGACCGTCGTCAGCGCGGGCGTGGCGATCGCCGCCTCCTCGAGATCGTCGTAGCCGGTGACGGAGATGTCGACGCCCGGCACGAGGCCGGCGCGGGCGATGCCGTTCATCAGGCCGATGGCGACGAGGTCGTTCCAGCAGCACGCCGCCGTCGGCTTGTCCTTCAGCGCCAGGAACTGGCCGGCCGCCTCGAAACCGCCCTGCTTGGTGCGCGGCCCGGGAATGCGCCATGCCGGCCTGACCTCGAGTCCCGCCGCCTCCATCGCGTCGACATAGCCCTGGTAGCGGTCGCGGCCGGTAGAGGTCTGGTCGGTGCCGCCGATCATGGCGATGCGGCGGTGGCCGAGCGAGATCAGGTGGTTGGTGGCAAGCGCGGTTCCGTAAGCGTCGTCGCCGCGGAAGACGGGCACATGCGAGCCCTCGACGTCGCGGGCGATCAGCACCGCCGGCAGCCCGTTCGTCTCGGCCGTGATGATGTCGGAGGCCGGCGTGCCGATCGCCGGCGACATGATCACGCCGTCGGCGCCGAGTTGCAGCAGCGTGTCGATGAAGATGCGCTGCTTGTCGAGCTGGTCGTAGTGGTTGGAGAGGATGAAGGTCTGCCGGCTGCGGTCGAGCTCGTGCTCGATCGAACGCAGGATTTCGGCGTAGAACGGGTTCATGATGTCGTGCACCACGACGCCGACGATGCCCGAACGCGAGGTGCGCAGCGAGGCGGCGCGGCGGTTGTAGATATAGCCGATCTCGCGGGCATGGTCCTTGATGCGCTCGCGCGTGGAGCCCGCCACGAGCGGACTGTCGCGCAATGCCAGGGAAACGGTGGCGGTGGAGACGCCGAGCGCGTCCGCGATCGTCGACAGCTTGATCTTCTGTGCCAGCGCGCAGCCTCCCCCACCGCTTTTTAAACAGTTTAAAAAGGCTTATGCCATCCTTGCCGGCCAATTCAAAGCTTTTTTGCCGGCGGCGGCCTGTCGACCCGCACGCCCCGGCAGAGGGCCTTCAGCCGTGCATTTTTGCGCCTTTGATGATCTTGTCGGCCAGCTTCCGGTCGGCGCGCAAAGCCAGCCCTACGACCTTCGCGCTGTCGGGACCGAATTCGGCGAACACGGCGCGGTTGGCGGCGTCATGGCCGGTCGCGAACATCTCCTCGATATAGAGCGACGTCGTCACGCCACGCTCCAGCGCGCGGCGGTGAATGGCCGACAACCCAGCCTGATCTGCCGACAGGACGATGACCGGCTGGATCGACATCGGATTGTACAAATTGCCGTCGGCGTCCCGATACGGCTCGCCGATGACAGCGGGAAACTGCGCCACGATGCCGCTGACGAGGAAGGCGGTGACGTTGAGCTTCTGCCAGACCGCCAGGTCCTCGCGCAGGACGATTGCAATCTTGGTGTCGAACATGGGAGACTCCGTGAATGGCGATGGCGGTGTCTCTAGACATGCGACCCCAGACGGGTCTTGGACGTTTGTGCGCTGACCGCGCAGGCGACCGCATCGTCCCGGCGCCGGCGTCCGGCGGCATGGAACGGATCGAGGCATGGTTCTCCGGCAACGCCTACGATCCGCACAGGCACGACACCTACGCCATCGGCCTGACGATCGAGGGCGTGCAGGCGTTCCGCTATCGCGGGGCGCTGCGCCGCAGCCTGCCGGGGCAGATCATCGTGCTGCATCCCGACGAGGTGCATGACGGCGGCGCGGCAACCGAAGCGGGCCTGCGCTACCGGATGCTCTACCTGGAGCCTTCACTGGTCGCCGGCAGCCTCGCCCGCCGCGGCCGGGCGCTGCCTTTCGTCAGGGACGGCGTCGTCAGCGACCCCTCCTTCCGCATGATGCTGCTCGGTGCGCTCGGATCGCTGGACGCGCCGATGGAAGACCTCCAGCTCGACGATTTTCTGGTCCGGCTGTCGGACTGCCTCGCCAGGCACTCGGGCGAGCCGGAACGGCCGCTCTCGCGACCGTCGCTACGGGCAGCGATGCTGGCGCGCGACCATCTGGAGGCCAATGCGCTTCGCCTGGTCCGGTCGCAGGAACTGGAGGCGGTCACCGGCATGGACCGTTTTCGCCTAGCGCGCCATTTCCGCGCCGTCTTCTCGACCAGCCCGCACCGCTTCCAGACGATGCGCCGCCTGCAGCAGGCGCGCCGCATGATCGAAGCCGGCGAAGCGCTGGCATCGGTGGCGCCGGCGACGGGCTTCAGCGACCAGAGCCACCTCAATCGTCAGTTCAGGAAGGCGTTCGGCGTCACGCCCGGCCGCTGGGCGGCGCTGGTGCGCGGCTGATCAGTCCTCGGCGTCGTCGCCGTCATCGTCGGCCAGCACGATTTCCTCAGCCGACAAATTGGCCTCGATGCGGGCCAGCAGCTTGAACAGCGCCTTCTGTTCTTTCTTGTCGAGGCCCTTGAGCGCCTGTTTCTCGGTCTTCTTCACCGATTTCTCGATGGCGCGGATCGTCTCGCGGCCGGTATCGGTGAGGAAGATGTGCGCCTGACGCGCGTCGGAATTGGAGGCGCGCTTCTCCAGGAAGCCTTGCGCCTGCAGGCGGTTGATCGTCTTGGTGATGGTCGGCGGGCGCACGCCGAGGCGTTCGGCGAGGCTGCCCGGTGTCTGGCCATCCTCGCGGTCGAGCGCCAGCATGATCTGGTCCTGCCCGGCATAGAAGCCGTGCGCGAGCAGCCGCGCGGCGAGCGCCGTGCGAGCGAGCCGCGCCGCCGAATGCAGCCGGCTCATCGTCGCCGCCTTGTCAGCCTTGGCCATGGTCATTCCCTCATCTTGACCGTGCCGGCCGGTCACAATAGCGGCGGCAGGCGAATTGACAATCGGTATCGCGCCGCGAATCCGTAAACCGCTTTGCCGGCAACAGGGCGGCGCCGATCGAGGCTAATGGCAGACATTTGTTTCAGTTAGATGACAAACTATTTTCCCTGACCGGCGTCCCGCCGCCGCGTCCGGTTGACGTCGGCGGATTTCTCCGTCGGCGAAACGGACCAGCGGTTTTGCGGGGTGCAAAACGGCGAGCGGCATCCTATATGAGAGGCCGATTTTCCCGAAGAGGTCCTCCCCATGAGCGAAGCCCAGACGCAGATCCCGGTAACCGTGCTGACCGGCTATCTCGGCGCCGGCAAGACGACGCTGCTCAACCGCATCCTGTCGGAAAACCACGGCAGGCGCTACGCCGTCATCGTCAACGAGTTCGGCGAGATCGGCATCGACAACGACCTGATCGTGGAATCCGACGAGGAGATCTACGAGATGAACAATGGCTGCGTGTGCTGCACGGTGCGCGGCGACCTGATCCGCGTGGTCGAGGGCCTGACGCGCCGGCCCGGCCGCTTCGACGCCATCGTGGTCGAGACGACCGGCCTGGCCGACCCGGTGCCGGTGGCGCAGACCTTCTTCATGGACGACGACGTGCGCTCCAAGACCCGGCTCGACGCCGTGGTGGCGCTGGTCGACGCCAAGCACCTGCCGCTGAGGCTCAAGGATTCGCGCGAGGCCGAGGACCAGATCGCCTTCGCCGACGTGGTGGTGCTCAACAAGACCGACCTGGTGACCCCGCAGGAACTCGCCGACGTCGAGGCGACGATCCGCGCCATCAACCCGACGGCGAAGATCCACCGCACCCAGCGCTCGGGCGTCGATCTCAAGGACGTGCTCGACCGCGGCGCCTTCGACCTGAAGCGTACGCTCGAGAGCGACCCGCATTTCCTCGACGCCGACGAGCACGACCATGACCACGATCATGTCTGCGGCCCGGACTGCGATCACGATCACCACCATCATGACCACGACCATCACGAAGGCCACGACCATGCGCATCCGGCCGCGATCCACGACGTGACGGTGCAGTCGGTGTCGCTGCGCGCCGGCGAGATGGATTCGAAGAAGTTCTTCCCCTGGATCGAGAAGGTCACCCAGCTCGAAGGCCCGAACATCCTGCGCCTCAAGGGCATCATCGCCTTCAAGGACGATCCGGACCGCTACGTGCTGCAGGGCGTGCACATGATCATTGAGGGCGATCACCAGCGCCCCTGGAAGGACGGCGAGACGCATGAGAGCCGGCTGGTGTTCATCGGCCGCGAACTCGACGCCGAGCGGCTGCGGAAAAGCTTCGAGGCCTGCCAGGCGGTCGCCGCGGCCTGACGCGCCCGTCCAATTGATGCGCTAGGCCGCCGGCCCGCTTGCCGAAGCCGGGCGGGTCGGATAGTCACCCGGTCATGCCCACAGTCGCACCGCTCGATCTCGAAGGCCATTGCGTGGCCGCCGTCTTCCTCAACGACGTTCCGTTCTTCGCCATGGCGGACGGCGCGGTCCACAGGCTGGATCACGGCCACAAGACCGTCCAGGCCAATGACGGCCTGCTCGCCGTCGCGCATGACGAAGCCAACAAAAGGCTGGTGACCGGCGGCGAGGACGGCAAGGTGTTCGCCGTCAAGGCCGACGGCACGGCGGAAGAGCTGACGAGCGCCGGGCGGAAATGGATCACCAGCGTCGCCGCCGGCCCGCAGAACGCGGTCGCCTTCGGCGCGGGCCGCAGCGCCTTCGTGCGCTTCAACGACGGCAAAGTGAAGGAATTTACCCATCCGCGTTCGGTGGAAGGCGTCGCTTTCGCGCCTAAGGGCCTGCGCATCGCGGTCGCCCGCTACAACGGCGCGACGCTGCATTTTCCCGCTGCCGAGGGCAAGCCGGTGGAACTGGAATGGGCCGGCGCGCATACCGGCGTCACTTTCTCGCCCGACGGCAATTTCCTGGTCACCACCATGCAGGAGAACGCGCTGCACGGCTGGAAGCTGGCCGACGGCAAGCACATGCGCATGTCGGGCTATCCGGCCAAGGTGAAATCGCTGTCCTGGGCGGCGAAAGGCCGCTGGTTGGCGAGTTCCGGTGCGCCGGCGGCGATTGTGTGGCCGTTCCAGGCCAAGGACGGACCGATGGGCAAGGCGCCGCTGGAGCTCGGCACGCGCGGCGACGCGATGGTTACCTGCGTGGCCTGCCACCCCAGCCAGGAAGTGGTGGCGATCGGCTATGACGACGGCATGGTGCTGGCCTCCCGCTTCGCCGACCAGAAAGAGGTGCTACTGCGCCGCCCGGGCAAGGGCGCGGTCACCTCGATGATGTGGGACCGCGAAGAACGCCGCATCGTCTTCGGAAGTGCGGCCGGCGATTGCGGCGTAATCGATATCGCCGCGTAGACCGAGGCTTTGGACCAACCGGCCAGTGAACGGCCGGAGCCGGGATATGCTTTGAAACCGGCTTCGCCGATGTTATCTTCGATCTGGAGGTCATCGATGAACAGTCTTCAGAAATTCAGTGTCAACCTTCCCGGTGAAATGGCGAGCGAACTGGAGGAAAAAGTTCGATCCGGCGCTTACGCCTCGGTCGAAGACGCGCTTCTGGAGGGCGCCCGCGACCTGCTTCAGCGTGAGGCCGAGATCGATCACTGGCTCCGTCGCGAGATCGTGACAGGGCACGAGGAATTTCTAGCCGATCCCTCCGCCGTCATTCCTGCCGACTCGGTACTTGATCGGATGAAGGCGCGCCGCGCTGCCCGCCGGACTGCATGAAGGTCGAATTTACATCGCTGGCCGAGCGACAGATCGAGGACCTCTACAACTACATTGCCGACCATTCGAGCGAGCGAATAGCAGAAGAGTACGTCGCGCGCATCGTCTCTTCATGCATGAAGCTGCGGGACTTCCCGCGCCGTGGAACGAAGCATGACGACATCCTGCCGGGGCTGCGAACCATCGGGTTCGACCGTCGAGTGACTATCGCTTTCCTGGTATTGGAAGAGAGCGTGCTGATAGAAGGCATCTTCTATGGCGGCCAGGAATTTTCCGTCGCGTTCGATCGATAGGCGCCACGCCGGAAAGACAGCATGACCGCATCTGTTGGCTTGTTCCTGGAAATTGCCACCAACTGAGCCAGATTCGCCTCTTCCTGTGGCGCTGGTGTTGCCGGCCGGCGTCGCGCGCGGCTAGATTGCCGTGCGAGGGCAATCATGAATTCACGCAACGCCGCCAGCCAGGGCGGGATAGCCGGTTCCAAAATCGCGCGATTAAGGGAGGAGGAGGCAGCAGCCTTCCGCGCCGCCCGGCCGAAATCGCAGGCCGCACTCGGCAAGGGCATCGAGGGCTTTCTCGGCGGCGTACCGATGCACTGGATGAAAGACTGGCCGACGCCCTTCCCTATTCTGGTCGAGCGGGCGCGCGGCGCCTCGATCACCGATGCGGACGGTTACACGCTGGACGATTTCTGCCTCGGCGACACCGGCTCCATGTTCGGCCATTCGCCGCCGCCGGTGGCGCGCGCCATCCGCCGCCAGGCCGGGCGCGGCCTGACCTACATGCTGCCTTCCGAAGACGCGCTGGCGCTCGGGCGGCTGCTCGAGGCGCATTTCGGCCTGCCCTTCTGGCAGATCGCCACCACCGCGACGGACGCCAACCGCTTCGCGTTGCGCGTCGCCCGCGCCGTCACGGGCCGCGACACGATCCTCGTCTTCAACGGCTGCTATCACGGCTCCGTGGACGAGACGATGGTGCGGCTGAAGGACGGCAAGGCGATCAACCGGCCGGGACTGGCCGGCGAATTCCGCGACCTCACGGCACGGACGAGGGTCGTCGAGTTCAACGACCTGCCCGCACTGGCAGCCGCGCTCGCCGACAGGACGGTCGCCTGCGTGATCACCGAGCCGGTATTGACCAATTCCTGCATGGTATTGCCCGACCCCGGTTTCCATGCGGAACTGCGCCGGCTGACCCGCGAGGCCGGCACGCTGCTGCTGATCGACGAGACACATACGATCTCGACCGGGCCGGGCGGCTACACCAGGGCGTTCGGGCTGGAACCGGACCTGTTCGTGCTCGGCAAGCCGGTGGCAGGCGGCGTGCCTGCGAGCGTCTGGGGCCTGAGCGACCATGTCGCGCGCCGCTATGAAGCTTACGCCACCAACAAGGAGCCGGGCTATTCCGGCATGGGCACGACGCTCTCGGCCAATCCCCTGCAGTTCGCCGCCATGCGGGCGACGCTGGAAGAGGTGATGACCGAAAAGGCCTACGCCCATATGGACCGGCTGGCGCGGCGGCTGGATGCGGGCCTGACCGCCGTCATCGACCGCTTCCGCCTGCCCTGGCACGTCGCGCGGGTCGGCGCGCGGGTGGAGTTCATCTGCGCGCCGGGGCCGCTCAGGAACGGCGGCGAGGCCGAAGCCGCGCATGCCCCGGACCTGGAAGCGGCCATCCATGTCGCGCTGGTCAACCGCGGCGTGCTGATCGCGCCCTTCCACAACATGATGCTGATTTCGCCCGCGACCAAAGCGTCCCAGGTGAACCGGCTGATCGCCGCCTTCGCCGACGTTGCGGCGAAACTGACGGCATGAGAGAAGCATAATGACGATCCATCAGAGTTCCATCATGAGTTCACCCTCCGGGACAAATGTGGCGGGTTCGACGCCCGCCGAGGCCACGGATTTCCTCGACGCCCATCCCGACATCGAAGCCATCGACATTGTGCTCACCGACGCGAACGGAGTCGGCCGCGGCAAGATCATCCGCCGGCACGAACTGGACGCGCTCTACAAAGGCGGCCGGCACATGCCGATCTCGATCCTCGGGCTCGACATCACCGGCGAGGACGTGCACGAGACCGGGTTGGTGTGGGATACCGGCGACGGCGACCTTCGCGCGTGGCCCGTGCCCGGCACGCTGGTTCCGCTGCACGGCACCGATCCCGCGCGCGCGCAGGTGCTCACCACCATGTACCATCTCGACGGTTCGCCGATGATGTGCGACCCGCGCCATGCGCTTGCCCGTCAGGTCGCGAAGCTGGCGGACAAGGGCCTGCACCCGGCCGGCGCCTTCGAACTGGAGTTCTTCCTGCTGGCCAACGAGCGTGACGCCGACGGCAAGGTGCAGCCGGCGCATGCCGTGCTGGACGGGCGCCGGTCGGCCAAGACGGAGGTCTATTCGGTTGATCACCTGCATGGCATGGAGCCGCTGTTTTCCGACATCTACGCGGCGGCCAAGGCGCAGGGCATTCCGGCCGAGACGGTGATCTCCGAATATGCGCCGGGCCAGTACGAGCTGACCCTGAACTACCGCGCCGACGTGATGCGCGCGGCCGACGATCTCGTCATGCTCAAGCGCATCGTGCGCGCTCAGGCGCGGCGCCACGGCGTCACCGCCTGCTTCATGGCCAAGCCGATCGAGACATACGCAGGCTCAGGCATGCACTTCCACGTCTCGCTGCTGGACGATGCGGGCCGCAACGTGTTCGCGGAGGCGGACGGCGAGGAATGGTCGCCGAAACTGCTGCACGCCATAGGCGGCCTTGCCGCCACGATGGCCGAATCCATGCTGGTATTCGCGCCGCACGCCAATTCCTGGCGTCGTTTCGTGGCGCAATCCTATGCGCCGATCGCGCCGAGCTGGGGCGTCAACAACCGCTCGGTGGCGTTGCGGGTTCCGGCCGGCGACGTCAAGGCGCGCCGCGTCGAGCATCGGCCCTCGGGCGTCGACGCCAATCCCTACCTCGTCGCGGCGACAGTTCTTGCAGGTATCGCCAAGGGGTTGGACGAGAAACTCGATCCCGGCCCGCAGGTCACCGGGAACGGTTACGAGGCGGGCAACGGCGCCGGCACGATGCCGGTGGACTGGCGGGCGGCGATCGAGGCGGCGGAAGCGTCCGCCTTCCTCAAGGAAGCGCTCGGCCCCGACATGCACAAGAGCTTCACCGCCATCAAGCGGGCCGAATGGATGCGCGTGGCGCGCACCATCAGCGAGCTGGATTACCAACTCTATCTGCACGAAGTTTGAGCCTTGGCCATGGTCGCGGACCTCGCGCCGCGTCCAGCGCTGAACCGGGATCAACGCAGACCGAATCGCTGCGTCTTGACTCGGGAGTCCCTGCCCGGCAGGCCTGTCGCACATGAATTTACCCCCTCAAGGGCAAGGGGGATTTTGGGACGGTATCTCGATGCGTCGGCGTCGGTGATTTCGCGAAAGCGACTGTGTTGATGTCCCCTCCCTCTTGAGGGGAAGGATCAGTGGCGGTGCAGCGGAACCCGCCGAGGGTCCGCCCGTTCCTGATTGATCGCAGGAGCGGACAAGGCCGCGAAAAAGATGATTGCCAGGATGCCGACGCAACCCAGCCCCCATCATGCCAAGGTGCAGGCCAGGCATCGGTCCGCCAAGGACGCGCCGCTCCGCGAAGACGAGGAAGGCTACGCATCGATCGAGGAGGCGCGCGAGGCGGCGGCGGGATGCCGGCGCTGCCCGCTATGGCGCGACGCGACCCAGACAGTATTTGGCGAGGGGCCTGAGACGGCGGAAGTCGTGTTCGTCGGCGAGCGGCCAGGCGACCAGGAGGACATCGCCGGAAAGCCCTTCGTCGGGCCTGCCGGCAAGGTCTTCGACGCCATCCTCGACGAAGCCGGCATCGCGCGACAGAAGACCTACGTCACCAACGCGGTGAAGCACTTCAAGTTCGAGCCGCGCGGCAAGCGCCGCATCCATTCCAAGCCGAACGCCGGCGAGATCAAGGCGTGCCGCTGGTGGCTCGATCACGAACTTTCACTGGTCGGGCCGAAGCTCGCCGTGGCGCTGGGCGCGACCGCCGCGCAATCGCTGCTCGGCAAGGCGGTTGCGGTGACGAAGATGCGCGGCCGGGCGATCGAGCGCGAAGACGGGCTGCGGGTCTTCCTCACCGTCCACCCTTCCTTCATCCTGCGCATTCGCGACGAGGCGGACAAAGAGGCCGAGCGAGGCCGGTTTCTGGAGGATTTGAAGGCAGTGAAGGCGCTGATGGAGTGAACTGGTTCATTCCAGGCCGTCATTCCGGGGCCGCGCAGCGGAAGCCGGAAACCAGGACGCCGGACTTCCTCGTTCGAGTCTGGATTGGGAGCGCCTTATCTCTGGATTCCGGGTTCCGCTGCGCGGGCCCGGAATGACGCACATAGAAGCGGCCGACCGGCGCGCTCTGGACTGCTGGGAAACCAATTGCCCGAGTGGCCTACCTTATCAGGATTGCCCTGAGATCGTTCACGTTCGTTCCCGTCGGGCCGGGCACGAACAGATCGCCGACGGCCTCGAACGCCGTCCAGGCGTTGTTGGCGGCCAGCATCGCCTTGGCGTCGACCCCGGCGGCGCGCATCCGTGCCATCGTCGTGCCGTCGCAGAAGGCGCCGGCATTGTCCTCGGAGCCGTCGATGCCGTCGGTGTCGGCAGCGAGCGCGTCGATGCCACCCACACCGCCGATGCCGATGGCGAAGGCGAGCAGAAATTCGGAGTTGCGGCCGCCCTTGCCTTTGGCGCGCAGGGTGACGGTCGTCTCGCCGCCGGACAGGATCAGCACCGGCTTCCTGAACGGCCGGTCGCGGGTCGCCACCTCGCGAGCGATCGCCGCATGCACGGCGCCGACTTCGCGCGCCTCGCCCTCGATGGCGTCGGAGAGAATGACCGCCTCGATGCCCTGCCGCTTCGCTTCGGCCGCTGCGGCTTCCAGCGACACGGCGGCGGAGGCGATGAGGCGCACCTCGTTCAGCGCGAATCGCGGGTCGTCCGGCATCGGCGCGTCCGCGGCAGGCGAATTGATGTGCGCCATTACCGCGGCGGGCAGCTTCATGCCATAGGCGGCGATGGCCGCCAGCGCGTCCTCGCGGCTGCCGGTGCTCGGCACCGTCGGCCCGGACGCGACGAGCGCCGGGTCGTCGCCCGGAATATCGGAGACGACCAACGACACGACCCGTGCGGGCCAGGCAGCGGCCGCGAGCCTGCCGCCCTTGATGGTCGAGACATGCTTGCGGATCGTGTTCATCGCCGAAATCGGCGCGCCCGAGGCCAGCAGCGCCTCATTGACCGCGATCTCGTCGGCGAGCGTCAGCCCTTCGGCCGGAGACGGCAGCAGCGCCGAGCCGCCGCCGCAGACCAGCGCCACCACGAGATCGTCTTCCGTCAGTCCCGAAACGGCGTCCAGCAGGCGGCGCGCGGCCTTCAGGCCGTTCTCGTCAGGCACCGGATGCGCGGCCTCAATCACCTCGATGCGGGCCGTCGGCGCGCCGTAGCCGTAGCGGGTGACCACCAGTCCCTCCAGCGGGCCGTCCCATGCTTTCTCGAAAGTGGCCGCCATCTGCGCAGCGCCCTTGCCGGCGCCGACGACGACGGTCCGTCCCTTGGGTTTTTCCGGCAGATGCGCGCGGATGGTCCTTTCGGGATCGGCCGCGGCGACGGCGGCGTCGAAGACGGAGGTGAGGAAGGCTTTGGGATCGAGGGTCAAGCGGCAACTCCTTCCGACAAGAAGGCTGGCGCTCTACGGCGCCCCCCTCTGTCCTGCCGGACATCTCCCCCACACGGGGGGAGATCAATCCGCCCCCAAGGCTTTCGCCAATCGCCAACGTTGGGGGAAGATCGGAGAAGCTGAAACAGCAGATCTCCCCCCTTGTGGGGGAGATGTCCGGCAGGACAGAGGGGGGCGCCGTAGAGTTCCATCTTGAGCTAGTCCGCCGCCGGCAGCGCCAATGCCGCCCGGTCCTTGCCGAGATGGTCGCACAGCGCGTCGACGACAAGACAATGATCGTCCCGCTCCGGCAGGCCGGAGACGGTGATCGCGCCGATGACGCCCGTGCCCTCCAGCCTGATCGGGAAGCCGCCGCCGGCGAGCGCGTAGTCGGCCATGTCCAGCCCGTAGCGCGGCGCAAAGGTGCTGTCCGCGCTATTCTGCTCCAGCACCATGCGATAGGTGCTTTTGTGAAACATCTTCACCGTGTTGATCTTGCGGCGCACCCAGTTCGCGTTGTTGACGCTGGAACCCGGCAACGCTGCATAGAAAAGCTGCCTGTCGAAGGTGCGGATGTCGATGACGATCGGCAGCGTTTCCTTCAGGCCGCGCGCGCGGAGCGCGGCACCGATCTCGAAGGCCGTCGCCTCGTCGAACCGGCCGAAGACCAGAACGGCTTCCTGGCGCTTGATCGTCTCGATGTCGTCCGCCGTCGCCATATCGACCTCCCTCGAAGCCCGCCCGCTTTGGACGACAAAGCCGCCCCGGTCAAGCATCGGGATCGACGGCAACCGCTCAGGCCGAAACCATGTCGCTCTTGGCCGGGCGCCCCGCGACATAGACCTCGCGCACGGCGCGGTCGTCGCCGAGCGTCTGCAGCAGGAACAGTTCCTCGGCCAGCGTCTTCACCGTTTCCATCCGCAGCTTCATCGCGGGGATCGCGCCGGAATCCAGGACCACGATGTCGGCGTCCGTGCCAGCGTCCAGCGTGCCGACCTTGTCCGCAAGCGAAAGCGCCTCGGCATTGCCGCGCGTGATCTGCCAGAAGGACTGGAACGGGTTCAGCTTCTCGCCCTGCAGCGCGATCACCTTATAGCCTTCGTCCATGGTGCGCAGCATGGAGTAGTTGGTGCCGCCGCCGACATCGGTGGCAGCGGCGATTCGCAACGGCTTTTCCCGGCTGCGATAGCGCTGGTAGTCGAACAGGCCCGACCCGAGGAACAGGTTGGACGTCGGGCAGAAGACGGCGACCGAACCGGTCTCGGACAGCACGTCGGCCTCGCGCTCCGACAGGTGGATGCAGTGGCCGAGCAACGCCTTTTGGCCCAGCAGGCCGTAGCGGGCGTAGACGTCGGTATAGTCCTTCGCCTCGGGGTAGAGTTCGCAAGTGTAGGCGATCTCGGCATGGTTTTCCGACAGATGCGTCTGCATGTGCAGGTCGGGAAATTCCTTCACCAGCGCGCCCGCCATCTCCATCTGCTCGGGCGAGGAGGTGATGGCGAAGCGCGGCGTGATCGCATAGTGCTGGCGGCCCTTGCCGTGCCATTCCGCAATCAGCGCTTTCGTGTCGTCATAGCCGGATTGCGGCGTGTCGAGGACACCGTCGGGGGCGTTGCGGTCCATCATCACCTTGCCGGCGATGTTGAGCATGTTGCGGCCGTGCGACTCGGCGAAGAAGGCTTCGGCCGAGGATTTGTGGACCGAACAGTATGCCGCCACCGTGGTGGTGCCATGGCGGATCACCTCGTCCAGGAACAGGCGAGCGATGCGGCGGCCGTGCTGGGCGTCGCGGAATTTTTTCTCTTCGGGGAAGGTGTAAGTGTTGAGCCAGTCGAGCAGTTCGGCGCCGTAGCTGGCGATCACCTGCATCTGCGGGAAATGCATGTGTGCGTCGATGAAGCCCGGCAGGAGGAGATGCGGCCGATGATCGATGGTCTTTACGCCGTCGCCGGCCTTTTTCACCACGTCCGCGTAGGATCCGGCGGCGACGATCTTTCCGTCGCGCAGCAACAGGCCGCCGTCTTCCTCGTAAGCGTAGGCGGAGACATCGTCGATGGTCTGCAGCCAACGCAGAAAAGAAAGCGTGCGGCCGCGCAGGAGGGTTGTGGTCATCTTTTCGTCCTACGCCTGCTCACATCACGACCGATACAAGTTCGTCATCCCGGCCAAGGAAGCGATAGCGACCGCGAGCCGGGATCCATTCCGGAACATCGGCAAGGTCACGGAATGGGTCCCTGACAGCCTCCGCTGCGCTCCGGCTTCCGGGATGACGGTCGAGGTTCACTCCCCCGCTCCCTCGAACCAGGCGACGATGAGCCTGCGCTCCTCGTCGGTGACGTGGGTGAGATTGGCGGGGGGCATGGCGTGGCTGCGGCCGGCCTGCAGGTAGATCTCGCGGGCGTGCTCGGCGATGCGGGCGTCGGTGTCCAGCATGACGCCCTTGGGCGCGTGGTAGATGCCTTCCTGCACCGGCTCCTCGGCATGGCACATGGAGCAGCGGCCCATCACGGTGTCGCGCACCTTCGGGAAGTGGGCGTCGGCCAGGTATACCTGCGCTTGCGCGGACGGTTTCGTGTCCGCCTCGCCCGTCAGCATCTTCGGCACCGTCGAGAGCCAGATGATGACCACGAACAGGATCGCCGCAACCAGCCAGGTCCAGGTCGGGTTGCCCTTGCGCGCATGGATGGAGTTGAAATAGTGCCGGATCAGCACGCCGATCATGAACACGATCGAGGCAATGACCCAGTTGAACTCGGTGCCGAACGCCAGCGGATAGTGGTTCGACAGCATCAGGAACAGGACCGGCAGGGTCAGGTAGTTGTTGTGGAGCGAGCGCTGCTTGGCGATCTTGCCGTATTTCGGATCGGGCTTGCGGCCGGCGATCAGGTCCGCCACCACGATCTTCTGGTTCGGGATGATGACCATGAAGACGTTGGCCGACATGATGGTGGCGGTGATCGCGCCCAGATGCAGGAAGGCGGCGCGGCCGCTGAAGATGTGCGTCAGCCCCCAGGCGATGAAGACGAGGATGAAATAGAGCAGGACCATCAGCGCCGTGTCGGCCTTGCCGATCAGGAACCGGCACAGCACGTCATAGACGAGCCAGCCGCCGGCCAGGCAGCAGAGCGAAACGATGATGGCGACCGGCACCGACATGGGCAGCACATTCGGGTCGATCAGGAACAGATTGGCGCCGGCGTAGTAGACGATCGCCAGCATGGCGAAGCCGGAAAGCCAGGTCATGTAGCTTTCCCATTTGAACCAGGTCAGGTGCTCCGGCATCTCGCTAGGGGCCACCAGGTATTTCTGGATGTGGTAGAAGCCACCGCCATGCACCTGCCATTCCTCGCCGAAAGCGCCGGCGGGCAGGCCGGGACGCTGACGCAGGCCAAGGTCGAGCGCGACGAAATAGAAGGACGAGCCGATCCAGGCGATGCCGGTGATGACGTGAAGCCAGCGCACGGCAAAGGCCAGCCAGTCCCAGAAGATGGCGAAATCCAGCATCGCGAGCGTTCCCTGTCTTTCAGCCGACTTTAAGCGCTGGCGCGCAAACCGAAAGATGTGGGCGACACGATGACTTTCAAAAAAAGTTAGAAAATACTAGGGTGGGTTCCACGCAGCCGCAAAGCCACGATCCCGCATGGCCTATCTCGACAACATCGCCGTCTTCGTCCGCGTCGTGGAGCTCGGCAATCTGTCGGCGGCCGGGCGCGACATGCGCATCTCGCCGGCGGTCGCTTCGAACCGCATCAAGGAACTCGAAAAGCATCTCGGCGTGCGCCTGTTCAACCGCACGACGCGCCAGCTCACCACCACGGAGCACGGCGCGGTGTTCTACACCGGCGCCAAGCAGGTGCTCGACGCCATCACCGAGGCGGAAGCGGCGGTCTCGGCGCTGTCGGGCCAGCCGCGCGGCACGATCAGGGTGACCGCGCCGCTCGGCCTCGGCCGCCGGCTGATCGCCTCCGGCATCCCCGATTTTCATGACAACTATCCCGACATCGAGGTCAGGTTGCGGCTCTCCGACCACAATGTCGATATCCTCAAGGAAGGCATCGACGTCGCCTTCCGGCTCGGCGTGATCGAGGATTCTTCGCTCAGGATGCGCGGCATCATGGAATGCGAACGCGTGCTGGTCGCCTCGCCGGACTACCTCGAGGCGCGCGGCGAGCCGGAGACCGTCGCCGACCTGATCGGCAGGAAGCACGATTGCCTGATGCTGCGCTATCCCGGCTCCAGGGAGTTCTTCTGGATGATCCAGACGCCGAACGGGCCGCAGAAATTCGAGGTGCACGGCCCCTTCGACAGCGACGACGGCGACGTGCTGACCGGCTGGGCGCTGGCCGGACGCGGCATCATCAACAAGCCGCGCTTCGAGGTCGAGCCCTATATCCGCGACGGGCGACTGAAGGTCATACTGACCGGGACGCCGCCGACGCCGGTGCAGTTCGCCGCCGTCTACCCGCACAAGAAGCTGCAGGACCCGAAGGTGCGCCTGTTGCTCGATTTCATGGCGGAACGCTGCCAGCGCCTGATCCGCGACCTCCTGGCCGGGCGCTGACGGAACCCGGCGCGCAACGCCGGCGTTATCGCTTGCGGCTCTGCAGGGCGGCATCGCAGCGATTTCCACCGATGCCGGCCGACGCCGTGTTACCGACGAGGATGTCCCATGGATACGATCCCGACCAAGAACGACCTGAAATCCAATGCCAAGAAGGTGTCGATCGAACTGCTCAACGCGCGACTGGCCGATGCCATCGACTTGGCGCTGAGCACCAAGCAGGCGCACTGGAACATCAAGGGGCCGCAGTTCATCGCCATCCACGAAATGCTGGACACGTTCCGCACAGAACTGGACGTCCATGTCGACACCATCGCCGAGCGCGCCGTGCAGCTCGGCGGCACCGCCTTCGGCACCTCGCAGGTAGTGGCCGAGAAGACCACGCTGAAGCCCTATCCGACCGGCATCCACAAGACGAAGGATCATCTGGCCGCGCTGATCGAGCACTATGCGGCCGTCGCCAAGGGCGCGCGCGCAGCCATCGACGAAGCCGACGAAGCGGGTGACGCCGACACGGCCGACATCTTCACTGCCTATTCGCGCGCGCTCGACAAGTCGTTGTGGTTCCTGGAAGCGCACACGCAGGAGAAGGAGTGAGGGTCCGGTCCGTCCGCAGGGCGGATCAAAAGGTCAGGTGGACCTTTTGAAAGGGCCGAACGCCCGAGGCCGTAGCCGAGGGCCGGCGGCGGTACTCAACGCCCGGCTTCTACAACCTCCGAAGCCGCCCTGACCTCGTGCAGCGCCAGCGCCGTCATCATTTCGGCGGCCGCAAGCGCCGCGATGACTTGCGGACGCTTGTCTTTCACGGCGTCGCCGCCGATGGGCGACACCAGTTGCGCGAATTCCGCCTCGGTGCCGCCTGCCGTCTTCAGGAACCAACTCCTGAACGTCGCCTTCTTGGTCTTCGAGCCGATCATGCCGACATAGGCGGCATCCTCGCGCTTCAGAGCCTCGGCGACGATGAGGAAATCGAGCGCGTGGTCGTGGGTGAGCATGGCGAAAGCCGAGCCCGCCGGCGCCTCGCGCACGGCCTGTTCCGGCATGGCCGTGAGCCGCTTTTCGACACCTTCCGGCATATCTTCGAGTTCGTCCGCGCGCGTCTCGACCACGATGGCGCGAGCCGGCAGCAGCGCGACGGCGGCGGCGAGCGCCTTGCCGACATGGCCTCCGCCGAAGATGTAGAGATGCGGCAGGCGTTCCTCCTGCCGCTCGGCCGCCGCGACCAGGTCGGCGGCGACCCTTCCATCGACAGGGGTGATCGCCACCTCGACGCGGCCGCCGCAGCACTGGCCGATCTCCGGACCGAGGGGAATGTCGAGCGTGGCGCAGACCTCGTGGACGTCGAGGCGCACGCCGTCTGCAACATCGGTGGCATTACCCCCACCCCTCACCCCTCCCCTCAAGGGGGAGGGAGATTCTGCGACGTTGGCGCCCCCCTCCCCCCTGAGGGGAACGGTGAGGGGTGGGGGTGAAGCGGAAAGATTGCGCAGCATCTGCCGCGCCTTGTCGATGGCCATGTATTCGAGTTGGCCGCCGCCGATCGTGCCGTGGATCGCTGCCGGAGACACCAGCATGAAGGCGCCCGTTTCGCGCGGCGTCGAGCCTTTCGTGCCAGCCACCTCGACCAGAGCGAGCGGGCCGGCGCTCGCCAGAAAATCCTTCAGATCCTGCACTGTTGCGGTCATTATTTGCATTCCCACATGGGAAATATAGCGCTTCCGGCGTGAATTTGCAGGACGGCGCCAGCTAGAGCATTTCCGGCGAAAACAGAACCGCCTTCAATGCTCTATCTCTTTGTTTCTACGCAATTCCGGACGCAAAACCGCTTCACACTTTTGCTGGAATTGCTCTAGACGCCGGCTTTCGCCTCGCGCCTCAGCCGTTCCATAGCCATCAGCACGCGCTCCGGCGTCGCCGGCGCGTCGAGGCGCGGCGAAATCCTGTGATCCGCCACACTCGCCACCGCATCGGACAAGGCCTGCAGGACAGAGATGCCGAGCGGCAGCGGCGGCTCGCCGACCGCCTTGGAACGGTGGATGGTCGGCTCGTAGGCTTCCGACCAGTCGACCAGCGTGGTGTTGAAGACCTTCGGCCGGTCCGACGCCAGCGGGATCTTGTAGGTCGAGGGCGCATGGGTGCGCAGCCTGCCCTTGTCGTCCCACCACAGTTCCTCGGTGGTGAGCCAGCCCATGCCCTGCACGAAACCGCCCTCGATCTGGCCGATGTCGATGGCGCGGTTCAGCGAGCGGCCGGTATCGTGGACGATGTCGGTGCGCTCCACGACATATTCGCCGGTCAGCGTGTCGACCGAGACCTCTGAGCAGGCGGCGCCATAGGCGTAATAGTAGAAGGCGTGGCCCCTGCCCTTGGCACGGTCCCAATGGATCTTCGGCGTCTTGTAATGGCCTGCCGCCGAAAGCTGGACGCGCCCGACATAGGCCTGCCGCACCAATTCGTCAAAGGCGATCTCCTGGTTGCCGATGCGCACCCGGTTGGGCAGGAACACCACCTGGTCGTGTGGAATCTGATGCGTCTCGGCGGCGAAGTCGATCAGCCGATCCTTGATCTGGCGGGCGGCGTTCTGCGCAGCCATGCCGTTGAGGTCGGCACCGGACGAGGCGGCCGTCGGCGCGGTGTTCGGCACCTTGGCCGTCGTCGTCGCGGTGATCTTCACCCGCGAAATGTCGATCTGAAACTCTTCCGCCACCACCTGCGCCACTTTCATGTGCAGGCCCTGCCCCATCTCGGTGCCGCCGTGGTTCATGTGCACCGAGCCGTCTGCATAGACATGCACCAACGCGCCGGCCTGGTTGGATTCGGTCTTGGTGAAGGAGATGCCGAATTTCACCGGCGTCAGCGCGATGCCGCGCTTGATGAGCCTGCTGTTGGCGTTGAAGGCGGCGATCTCGCGGCGGCGGCCGGCGTAATCGGCCTGTTCCTCCAGTTGGGCGACGATGCGCTGGATGACGCAGTCCTCAACCTTCTGGTGATAGGGCGTGACGTTGCGATGGCCCGCGCTTCCCATCGGGTCGTAGAAATTGAGCTTGCGGATTTCCAGCGGGTCCTTGCCCACCGCGAAGGCCACTTCCTCGATGACGCGCTCGGCGCCGACCATTCCCTGCGGCCCGCCGAAGCCGCGGAAGGCCGTGTTCGACACCGTGTTGGTGTAGAGCGGCGCGGACTTGGCATGCACGTGCGGATAGAAATAGGCATTGTCGCAGTGGAACAGCGCGCGATCGCCGACCGGCCCGGACAGATCGGCCGAGAAGCCGGCGTTGAGCGCGAACATGAAGTCGACGCCGAGGATGCGACCCTCGTCGTCGAAGCCGACATCGTAATCGATGACGAAATTGTGCCGCTTGCCGGTGGCGGTCATGTCCTCGTCGCGGTCGAGCCGGACTTTTACCGCGCAGCCGTATTTCTTCGCCGCGATGGCCGCTATTGCCGCGCACTGGTTGGCCTGCGTTTCCTTGCCGCCGAAGCCGCCACCCATGCGGCGCACCTCGACCTGCACGGAATGGCTCGCCACACCGAGCGCGTGCGCGACGAGATGCTGGGTCTCGCTCGGCCCCTGGGTCGAGCAATAGACGACGACTTCCTCGTCCTCACCCGGAACCGCCAGCGACACCTGACCTTCGAGATAGAAGTGATCCTGCCCGCCGAGCGTCATGCGCTGCGTGATGCGGCGAGGGGCCGCGGCAATGGCCCTCGCCGCGTCGCCGCGCTTCAAGGTCAGCGGCGTGGTGACCTGCTTGTCCTTTTGCGGGTCGAGCATGGCTATGTCGAGAACCGGCGGCAGTTCCTCGTACTCGATCTTCGCCAGTCGCGCGGCGCGCCGCGCCTGCTCGCGGGTACGGGCGACGACGGCGAAGACCGGCTGGCCGTGGAACTGAACCCTGCCCTCGGCAAGGATCGGATCGTCGTGCATGCCGCTCGGCGAAATGTCGTTTTCGCCGGGCACGTCCTCATGGGTGAGCACGCCGACGACGCCGGGGGCGGCCCTGACCGCCGAGAGATCGACCGACTTGATCGTGCCGTGCGCGACCGCGGCCAGGCCGAGCCCGACATGCAGCGTGCCGGCGGGCTCGGGAATGTCATCGATGTAAACGGCGGTGCCGGAGACATGCTTGTGCGCGGAATCGTGGCGCTGGTCGGTGTGGACGCCGCCGACGATTTTTTGCGCCTTCAGGTTGGGGGTGTGCTTGGTCATGGCTCAGGCTGCCCTTTCCCGCGAGACCTGCACCGGCGCTTTGGTGCCTGTCGTCTCGACATGGAAGCGCAGCAGCAGGTTCTTCGCGGCCAGCGCACGGTATGCGGCAGTGGCGCGCATGTCGGACAGCGGCGAGAAATCCTCGGCATATCTTTCCATCGCAGCCAGAACGGTCTCTTCGGTCCACGGCTTGCCGAGCAATGCGTTTTCCACGCCGGTCGCCCGCTTCGGCGTCGCCGCCATGCCGCCATAGGCGATGCGGATTTTCTCCACCGTGCCGTCCCCGGCCTGTTTCAGCAGGAACGCGCCCAGCGTGGCGGTGATGTCCTCATCGCGCCGCTTGGTGACCTTGTAGATGGCGAATTTTTCATCCCCCGCCGGAACCGGGACCGATACGCTTTCCACGAATTCACCCGGCTGGCGATCCTGCTTGCCGTAGGCGATGAAGAAGTCTTGCAGCGGAATGGTGCGTCTTGACTTACCTTTTCTCAAGGTGAGCGTTGCGCCGAGCGCGATCAGCGGCGGCGGCGTGTCGCCAATCGGCGAGCCGTTGGCGATGTTACCGCCGATGGTGCCCATGTTACGGACTTGCTCGCCGCCGATGCGGGCGATCAGCGATCCGAGCGCGGGAATGCGGCCAGACAGGACGCCGAAAGCCTCGGTGTAGGTGACGCCGGCTCCGATGGTGACGGCTTCGTTGTCTTCGGCAATGGATTGCAGCCCTTCCAACCCGCCGATGAAGATGACCGGGCTGATGTCGCGCATGTGCTTGGTTACCCACAGGCCCACATCGGTAGAGCCGGCGACCACGGTGGCATTCGGCTCGGCCTCGCGAAGCGCCGCGAAATCGTCGACGTCGGCCGGCACGACCAACCGGTGTTGTCCGCTGCCGATCTCGACGCGCGCACCGTCGTGCAGCGAAGTCAGGCGTTCGGTGACCGCCTTGCGTTCGGCAACAAGCGGATCCTTCGCGGCCTTGCCATAGGTGGAAATAGCGTGCGCGGCGCGCATGATCGCCTCGTAGCCGGTGCAGCGGCACAGATTGCCCTGCAGCGCCTTCTCGATCTCGGCGTTGGACGGGTCGGGCGAACGCATCCACAGGCCGTAGAGCGACATGACGAAGCCAGGCGTGCAGAAGCCGCATTGCGAGCCGTGGAAATCGACCAGCGCCTGCTGCACCGGATGAAGTTTTCCGCCGACGCCCGCCAGGTGCTCGATGGTGACGACATGGGTGCCGTCCAGCGAGCCGAGGAAGCGGATGCAGGCGTTGACGCTCTCGTAGACCAGCTTGCCGGCGGAAAGTCTGCCGACAAGCACCGTGCAGGCGCCGCAATCGCCCTCGGCGCAGCCTTCCTTGGTGCCTTTGAGCGACCGGGAAAGGCGCAGGAAGTCGAGCAGCGTCTCGTCCGGCTTGACGCTGGACAGCGCGACGGTCTCGCCATTGAGGAGGAAGCGCAATTCGGAACGGATTTTCGCCATGATCAGCTCCCCCGGTAGGTCGAGTAGCCGTAGGGCGAGATCAGCAACGGGACATGATAGTGCTTTTCCTCGGCCATGCCGAAGCGGATCGGCACGTTGTCGAGGAACATCGGGTCGGGCAGATCGAGGCCAATGGCGCGGAAATAGTCGCCTGCGAAGAAGATCAGCTCATAGTGGCCGAGCTGGAAATCCTTGCCTTGCAGAAGCGGCTCGTCGCAGCGGCCGTCGTCATTGGTGCGGACCGTCTTCAGCTTGCGGTGCGAATTGCCGCTGACCCGATAGAGAGCGATGGCGAGACCCGCCGCCGGCTTGCCGGTTGCGGTGTCCAGCACGTGGGTAGTCAGCCGCCCACCTGCCGTATGCGCTCCTGCCAACTGCCGCCTCCCTTCACGGTACAATCGAACATGACGATGAATTGTGCATCAATTAAAGGCCAAGCATAAGGCATGGTCGAGCCGGGACCGACAAAAACACTTTCAAATTTTTCAGTGGGATGGCAGCCACGGGCTTTCGACTATCCTTGGCATCGCGCACCGGGCAGGAGGAACAATGCGTTACGTCAGAGACATGCGCGGCTACGGCGCCAATCCGCCGGACCCGAAATGGCCGGGCGGCGCGCATGTCGCCGTGCAGTTCGTCGTCAACTACGAGGAAGGCGGCGAGAATTGCATCCTGCACGGCGACAAGACCTCCGAGGCCTTCCTGTCGGAAATCACCGGTGCCCAGCCCTGGCAGGGCCTGCGGCACTGGAACATGGAATCCATCTACGAATACGGCGCGCGCGCCGGCTTCTGGCGTCTGCACCGCCTGTTCACGGAGCAGGGCGTGCCCGTCACCTGCTACGGCGTGGCCTCCGCGCTCGCCCGCTCGCCCGACCAACTTGCCGCCATGCAGGAAGCCGACTGGGAAATCGCCTCTCACGGCCTGAAATGGATCGACTACCGCGATCATTCGCCGGAAGACGAGCGCCACGACATCGAGGAAGCGATCAGGCTGCATACACAAGTGACCGGTCAGCGTCCGACCGGCTGGTACACCGGCCGCACGTCCGACAACACCGTTCGGCTGGTCGCCGAAGCTGGCGGTTTCGCCTACTGCTCCGACACCTATGACGACGACCTGCCCTACTGGCTCGACCACGACGGGCACGGCAGCGCCATCGATCCGCTGCTGATCATTCCCTACACGCTGGACGTCAACGACATGCGTTTCGGCATCCAGGCAGGCTTCTCCAACGGCGAGCAGTTCTTCACCTACATGAAGGACAGCTTCGACACGCTCTACGACGAAGGCAAGAGCGGCCACCCGAAGATGATGACGATCGGCCTGCACTGCCGCCTGATCGGCCGCCCCGGCCGCTTCGGCGCGCTCAGGCGTTTCATCGACTATGTGAAGAACCACGACAAGGTGTGGCTCGCCCGGCGTGTCGACATCGCCCGGCACTGGCATGAGACGCATCCGTACGAAGCGCCGTCACTCAGGCCCTCGCGCATGGAGTTCGAGGAATTCGTGCATCGCTTCGGCGGCGTGTTCGAGCATTCGCCCTGGGTTGCCGAACGCGCCTACGAACTGGAGCTCGGGCGCGCGCACGACACGGCCGGCGGCCTGCACAACGCGCTCTGCCGCGCCTTCCGCTCGGCCAGCGAGAGCGAGCGGCTCGCCGTGCTGAAGGCCCATCCGGACCTCGCCGGCCGGCTGGCGGCGGCGAAGCGGCTGACGCCGGAATCGGAGAAGGAGCAGGCTTCGGCGGGGCTGGACGCGCTGACCGACAAGGAGCGCGAGCTCTTCTCCAAGCTCAACGCTGCTTACGTGACCACCTTCGGCTTTCCCTTCATCATCGCGGTGAAAGGCTTGAGCAAGGAGGAAATCCTGCACGAATTCGAGCTGCGCATCGGCAATGGCCGCGCCGAGGAATTCGCCACGGCCTGCAATCAGGTGGAGCGCATCGCGCTGCTGCGCCTCAAGGACATTCTGCCTCAGTAAACTTTCCCATCAGGGAGCGAGCGATGGACATGCTCAAGACAGCGAACCGCACCTACTACGCACCCAAGGGCGGCCTGCCGCCGCAGAGCGACCTGATCAGCGACCGTGCCGTCTTCACCGAAGCCTATGCGGTGATCCCGAAGCGCGAGTTCTCGGACATCGTCACCAGTTTCCTGCCGCATTGGGAGAAGACGCGGCTGTGGGTGATCGCCCGCCCGCTGTCGGGCTTCGCCGAGACTTTCTCGCAATATGTCATGGAAGTGCAGCCGGGCGGCGGCAGCGACAGGCCGGAGTCCGACAAAGGCGCCGAAGGGGTGCTGTTCGTGGTTGAGGGCGACGTCACCGTGACGGTCGCCGGCGAGGCGCACCGCTTGACGCCGGGCGGCTATGCCTATCTGCCGCCGGCGAGCGGCTGGACGCTGCGCAACGAAGGCGGCGAGACGGCACGCTTCCACTGGATCCGCAAGGCCTACGAGGCCGTCGAGGGGCTCGACGCGCCGGAACCGCTGTTCCTCAACGAGAACGATATCGCGCCGTCGCCGATGCCCGACACGGAGGGCGGCTGGGCAACGACCCGCTTCGTCGATCCGGCCGACCTTCGCCACGACATGCACATCACCGTCGTGACGCTCGCACCGGGTGCCGTGATCCCCTTCCCCGAAACGCATGTGATGGAACACGGCCTCTATGTGCTGGAAGGCAAGGCCGTCTACCGGCTCAACCAGGACTGGGTGGAGGTGCAGGCCGGCGACTTCATGTGGCTGCGCGCCTTCTGCCCGCAGGCCTGCTATGCCGGCGGGCCGGGCAATTTCCGCTACCTGCTCTACAAGGACGTGAACAGACACGCCGGCCTGCGTGGTTACGGCCGGTGACGATGAGCAAGATCATTACCGCCCAACCCCTCACCCGTGGAAGCTTTGCGCCGTTCGGCGAGGTGATCGATTTCGACACCGACAGCCACTATCCCATCAACGAGGGCCGCTGCGAGCGCTATCACGCGCTGGCGAAGCCGGAGGCGACCGGCCCGAACGGGCACGTGCTGATCAACCTGTTCCGCGGCACGCCCTACGACTTCCCGCTCAAGCTCACCATGGTCGAGCGCCATCCGTTCGGCAGCCAGGCGTTCATTCCGCTGTCACCCCGACCGTTCGTCGTGGTGGCATGCCCCAACGGGCCGGATGGGCCGGGCGAACCCGTCGCCTTCCTGACAGCGCCCGGCCAGGGTGTGAACTATCCGCGCGGCCTGTGGCACGGCGTGCTCACGCCCATCGGCGAAGCCCAGGATTTCGTGGTCGTGGATCGCGGCGGCGACGGTTCCAACGTCGAGGAATTCCATTTCTCGCATCCCTACGAGATCCATCTGCCGGAGGACTTCAGACCTTGAGCGACGTTTCCCTGATCGACCGGCTGCTCGACGTGATCGAGGACGACATCGTGCCGAAGACCGCCGAGGGCGTTCAGCAGGGCAACAAGCTGTTCGGCGCGGCGATCCTGAGAAAAGGCGACCGCTCGCTGGTGATCGCCGAGACCAACAACGAAATGGAGAACCCGCTCTGGCACGGCGAGGTGCATTGCCTGAAACGCTTCTACGAAATGCCCCGAGCCGAGCGTGTCGACACCAAGGACGCGCTCTTCCTCGCCACGCACGAACCCTGCTCGCTGTGCCTGTCGGCCATCACCTGGGCGGGCTTCGACAATTTCTACTATCTCTTCAGCCATGAGGATTCGCGCGATTCCTTCGCCATCCCGCACGACCTGAAGATCATGAAAGAGGTCTTTACGCTCGATCCCGGCGGGTACAATGCCGAGAACGCCTACTGGAAAAGTTATTCGATCAGGCGGTTGGCGCGTGCACTGCCCGAGGCGGAACGGAATCGGCTGGAAGGCCGCATCGAGGCGATCTCGAAGCGCTACGACGCCCTGTCCGAAGCCTACCAGTCGGGCAAGGCCGACAACGACATTCCGCTGAACTGAGACCGGCACACCGCTCCGCCTCGCGGACTTCCACGCCCGTGACCGGCGGTCACCTACGGCGCGAGCCTGCTCGATCCGGGCCGGTGGCCCTGTCGACGCTCAACGAAATGCGCCGGATGCAGTCCCTCGCGACATGACCGGACCATGCGGGCCGCGGCGTCAAGGGCGTATGCCAGGACGCGCAAACCTCCGTTCGACAATCCGTATCGCGATCCGTGACGAAAAAAAGCCAGGGTCCGGCCACGATTCCGGGAAAACGACGCCGCGCCTGCCTCTCCAGCCTCATCTGGTCGGAAGCACGATTGGTCCAAAAGCGACATGCGATTTACGCCACGTCATGTCGCATTCGGTCTTGCGCCGACCTTTGCCTTGCGGCCATTATCTCTGCTGACAAAAAACATCGGCCGATCCGAGGTCGAACCAACAGAGTGAGGAGCACCATACATGTCCAATGAACTCGAATTCCTGAGCCGCTCCGTGGCGAAGGGGAAACTTAGCCGGCGAGATTTTCTCGGCCGGGCCGCAGCGCTCGGCGCCAGCGCCGCCTTCGCCAACAGCCTGCTGTCCAGCGCGGCGCTTGCGGAAGGTCCGGTGAAGGGCGGCACGCTCAAGGCCGGCCTCCAGGGCGGCGAATCCTCCAACGTGCTGGATCCGGCTCTCAACCTGAGCCAGGTCAACTTCAACTTCGGTAAATGCTGGGGCGAACTGCTCGTCGAACTGAAGCCGGACGGCGGCCTCGAGCAACGCATCGCCGAATCGATCGAATCGTCGCCCGACGCCAAGACGTGGACGATGAAGATTCGCAAGGACATCGAATTCCACAACGGCAAGACCGTCTCGCCCGACGACGTGAAGGCAACGATCGAGCGTCATGCCGACGAAAAGTCGAAGTCTGCGGCGCTCGGCATCCTGCAGGGCATCGAGACGATGAAGGTGGACGGCGACGCCGTTGTCGTCGGCCTCAAGGAAGCCAACGCCGACTTCCCCTATCTGATGGCGGACTATCACCTCGTCATCCAGCCGAACGGCGGCAAGGACGATCCGAACGCCGGCATCTCGGCCGGCCCCTACAAGGTCACGGCCAACCAGCCGGGCGTGAAATACGGCGGCGAGAAGTTCGCCAACTACTGGCAGGGCGACAAGCTCGGCCATGCCGACCAGGTCGAGATCATCGTCATCAACGACGCGACGGCGCGCATGTCGGCGCTCCAGGGCGGCCAGGTCAACATGATCAACCGCGTCGAACCGAAGATCGTCGACCTGATCAAGCGTGTTCCGGGCGTCGTCATCCAGACCACGTCGGGCCGCGGCTTCTATCCGTTCAACATGTTCTGCGACACCGCGCCGTTTGACAACGCGGACCTGCGCATGGCCCTCAAGCTCGCCATGGACCGCGAGGAGATGCTCGACAAGATTCTGCGCGGCTACGGCGAAGTCGGCAACGACATGCCGGTCAACAAGGCCTATCCGCTGTTCTCCGACGACATCGAGCAGCGCAAGTTCGACCCGGAGAAGGCCGCCGAACTCTACAAGAAATCCGGTCATTCCGGCTCAATCCTGCTCAGGACCTCGGACGTGGCCTTCCCCGGCGCGGTCGATGCCGCGCAGCTTTACCAGCAGAGCTGCGCCAAGGCCGGCATCAAGATCGAGATCAAGCGCGAGCCGGGCGACGGCTACTGGTCGGAAGTGTGGAACAAGCAGCCCTTCTCGCTGTCCTACTGGGGCGGGCGGGCGACGCAGGACCAGATGTATTCCACCGCCTATATCTCCAGCGCCGACTGGAACGACACGCGCTGGAAGCGTCCGGAGTTCGACAAGATGGTCATCACCGCGCGCGGCGAACTCGACCAGGACAAGCGCAAGCAGATGTATCGCGACATCGGCCTGATGATGCGCGACGAGGGCGGCCTGCTGGTGCCGTTCTTCAACCAGTATATCGACGCCACCGGCAAGGGCGTGCAGGGCTGGATCAGCAACCCCGCGCAGGAAATGGGCGGCGGCTACGCGCTGACCACCTGCTGGCTGGAAGCCTGAGACAGATCGAAGGCTGGTGAAGGGCCGGTGAACGCCGGCCCTTCTGCGCCACGCGGCCCATATCGAGGCCGTACCTTCCCAATTCAAGAAGGTTGTCGATGTCATATCCAATCGTGAAGCTGATCGGCCAGCGCGTTGCGCTCGGCATCGTGCTGCTTTTCGCCGTTTCGCTCCTGATCTTCGCCGGCACGCAGATCCTGCCCGGCGACGTCGCGCAGGCGATACTCGGCCAGTCGGCCACGCCGCAGGCTCTGGCCAATCTGCGCGAGCAGCTCGGGCTCAACGACCCCGCCTGGCTGCGCTACCTGCACTGGCTGGGCGGCATCCTCCACGGCGACTTTGGAACCGCGCAATCGAGCGGGCTCGACATCGCCAGCTCGGTCGGGACGCGGCTGAAGAACACGCTTTTCCTCGCCGCCTGCGCGGCGATCGTCGCGGTGCCGCTGGCGATCGTTCTTGGCCTCATCGCGGTGCGCTACCGCAACGGCTTCGTCGACAGGCTGATCTCGGGCCTGGCGCTCGCCTCGACCTCGTTTCCGGAGTTCTTCATCGGCTATGTGCTGATCTTCCTGTTCGCCGTGCACTGGCAGATCTTCCCGTCTATCTCGACCGTCGACGAGACGACGCCGTTCCTGCAACGGCTGGAAGCGGTGGTCCTGCCGGCCACGGCGCTGACGCTGGTGGTGCTGGCGCACATGATGCGCATGACGCGCGCGGCGATCCTCAACGTCATGCAGTCGGCCTATATCGAGACGGCGGAACTGAAGGGACTCAGGCCCTTCGACATCATCCGCAGGCACGCCTTCCCGAACGCCATCGCGCCGGTCGTCAACGTGGTGATGCTGAACCTTGCCTATCTCATTGTCGGCGTGGTGGTGATCGAGGTGATCTTCGTCTACCCCGGCATGGGACAGTACCTGGTCGACCATGTCGCCAAGCGCGACGTGCCGGTGGTGCAGGCGGTCGGCCTGATCTTCGCGGCGGTCTACATCACCTTGAACATCATTGCCGACATCGCGGCGGTCCTTGCCAATCCGAGGCTGAGACATCCGAAATAAGGGGATGCGGACGCCAACAGAAAAAAAGGGGGTACGGGGATGATGGCGCTGAGACAGATACCGGTTACGGCCTGGTTAGGCCTCATCCTGACGGGCGCCTTCCTGCTCTGCGCGATCTTCGCGCCGTGGATCGCGCCGCACGGCAACGCAGAGATCGTCGGCGACGTGTGGGAGCCGATGTCGTCAACCTACCTGCTCGGCACCGACAATCTCGGCCGCGACCTGCTTTCGCGCATGATCTACGGCGCGCGCATCACCATCTTCATCGCCGTGATGGCGACGGCGCTGTCGTTCTCGCTGGGCGCGATCCTGGGCTTCACCGCCGCCGTGGTCGGCGGCTGGTTCGACACGCTGATGTCGCGTTTCGTCGACCTCCTGATGTCGATCCCGACGCTGATCTTCGGCCTCGTGGTGCTGTCGGTCCTGCCCACCAACACCGTTACCCTGATCCTCGTCATGGGCATTCTCGATTCCACCAGGGTCTACCGGCTGTCGCGGGCGGTGGCGGTGGACATCAACGTCATGGACTATGTCGAGGCGGCCAAGCTGCGCGGCGAGGGCAAGCTGTGGATCATCTTCCGCGAGATCCTGCCCAATGCGCTGTCGCCGCTGGTCGCGGAACTCGGCGTGCGCTTCATCTTCGCGGTCCTGTTCCTGTCGGCGCTCTCCTTCCTCGGGCTCGGCGTGCAGCCGCCGGATTCCGACTGGGGCGGCATGGTGAAGGAAAACAAGGACGGCATCGTCTTCGGCATACCCGCCGCGCTCATCCCGGCGGCGGCGATCGCGGTGCTCGCCATCTCGGTCAATCTGGTGGCCGACTGGGTGCTCAACCGCACCACCAGCCTCAAGGGAGGACGCGGCTAATGGCGAACGCTCCAACCGAACGCAAGACGCCCCGGCAGGATCTCCTGCTCGACATCCGCAATCTGAAGATCGAGGCCCGGGTCTATCCGCCGGGCGAAGCGCCGAAGACGATCACGCTGGTGCATGACGTGTCGCTCAGCCTCAAGCCCGGCAAGGTGCTCGGCCTGATCGGCGAATCGGGCGCAGGCAAATCGACCATCGGCCTGTCGGCGATGGCCTACGGTCGCGGCGGGGTCCGCATCACCGGGGGCGAGGTGCTCCTCAACGGCCGCGACCTCCTGAAGCTCGGCCAGGGCGGCGTGCGCGCCGTGCGCGGCCGCGAGGTGTGCTACGTCGCGCAGTCGGCGGCCGCCGCCTTCAATCCCGCGCACAAGCTGATGGACCAGGTGGTCGAAGCCACGCTGCTGCACGGCGTTGCGACGCGCGCCGAGGCGGAGAAACGGGCGCGGGCGCTGTTCAGGAAGCTGTCGCTGCCCAATCCCGACACGATCGGCGAGCGCTATCCGCACCAGGTCTCCGGCGGCCAGCTCCAGCGCGTCATGACGGCGATGGCACTGTGCTCCGAGCCAGACCTGATCATCTTCGACGAGCCGACCACCGCGCTCGACGTCACCACGCAGATCGACGTGCTGTCGGCGATCAAGGACGCCATCCGCGACACGCATGTCGCCGCGCTCTACATCACCCATGATCTAGCCGTGGTGGCGCAGGTCTCCGACGAGATCATGGTGCTGCGCCACGGGCGTCTGGTGGAATGGGGAGGAACGCGCCAGATCATCAAGGAGCCGCGCCAGGAATACACCAACGCGCTGGTCTCGGTGCACGAGATCGAGCATCAGGAACACGGCCAGCAGGGCACGCCTTTCCTGTCGGTCAAGAACGTGACCGCCGCCTATGGCGGCAGCGCCGTGAAGGTGCTCAAGGATGTCTCCGTCGACATCTACCCCGGCCAGACGCTGGCCGTGGTGGGCGAGTCCGGCTCAGGCAAGTCGACGCTGGCGCGCGCGATCACCGGCCTGCTGCCGCCCGAACAGGGTTCCGTCACCTTCGACGGCCGCACCCTCGCCAACCGGCTGGCGGACCGGCCCAAGGAGGATCTGCGCCAGCTTCAGATGATCTACCAGATGGCCGACGTGGCGATGAACCCGCGCCAGACGGTCGGCACCATCATCGGAAGGCCCCTGGAGTTCTATTTCGGCATGAAGGGCCGCGAGCGCGACCGGCGCGTGGCGGAGCTCCTTGAAGAAATCGAAATGGGCAAGGGTTTCCTCGACCGCTATCCGGCAGAACTGTCGGGCGGGCAAAAGCAGCGCGTGTGCATAGCCCGCTCGCTCGCCGCCAAGCCCAAGCTCATCATCTGCGACGAGGTCACCTCAGCACTCGATCCGCTGGTGGCACACGGCATCCTCAAGCTGCTGCTCAACCTGCAAGCCCAGGAGAACGTGGCCTATCTGTTCATCACGCATGACCTCGCGACCGTGAAGTCGATCGCCGATTCCATCGCCGTCATGTATCGCGGCGAGGTGGTGCGCTACGGGTCCAGGAGCAAGGTGCTGACGCCGCCCTTCGACGCCTATACCGACCTTCTGCTCTCCTCCGTTCCGGAGATGGAGATCGGCTGGCTGGAAAAGGCGATCGCGGGACGGCGCATGGAAGCCGCGGGAAACTAGGCGGGGGCTACTCCACCCATTCGCCCCGACCCAGCGCCGCGAATGCCTCGACGATGCGCGTGAAGGATTGTCGTGCCCGCGCGACGCTGTGGCGGGCGCGCAGGTAGCCGTGCACCAGACCTTTCTCCTCGTGCCAGACGGCGCGGCCGCCGGCGGCCAGGATGCGGTCGCGGTAGGCCTCGCCGGCCGACGACAGCGGATCGCATTCGGCGGTGACGATCACGGTCGGCGGCAGGGCGGAAAAGTCCGTATCCGCCAACGGCGACAGCGTCGGGTCGCCCGGCAGGCTTCGACCGCCGGTGCGGGCCTGGCTATAGAAGTCGAGATCGCGGACGCTCAGCATCGGCGCTTCGGCATGGGTCAGGTAGGAGCCTTTCGACTGGTCGCCGCCAAGGCCGGGATAGATCAGCACCTGACCAACAGGGCGGCGCGGGTGGCCACGCGTGGCGTGCGACACGGCGGCCGCCAGATTGCCGCCGGCGGAATCGCCGGCAAGCAGGATCGGCCGGTCACACGCCGCAGCGACCCATTCGAACGCGGCCAGCGCATCCTCGAACTGGGCCGGATGCACATGCTCCGGCGCCAGCCGATAGTCCACAGACACGACCTCGTGGCCCGTGCGCGCGCAAAATTCGGCGCAGACATCGTCATGGCTTTCCAGCCCGCCGACGACGAAGCCGCCGCCGTGGCAATAGAGCACGACGGCCGGCGGGTTTTCGGCCGCGCGATAGATGCGGATCGGGATGGTTCGGCCGGGTGCGGAAATCACCTTCGTTTCGACGCCCACGCCTTCTGGATAACCGGCGAAGAACGCGCGGCACATGCGATCGTAGACAGCGCGCTGCTGCTCGATGGTGCCGTCGGCTGTATCGGGCGGATAACAGGAATTGGTCCGGTCGATGAACGCCCAGGTTTCGGCATCGATCAAGGCGCGATAGTCGGTCATGGAAGCCGGTGCCGGAGGGAGGTTGCGACGAGCGCCGACATTGCCGGAAAGACTACCGCCCCTTCCACACCGGGTCGCGCTTCTCGGCGAAGGCCTTGAAGCCCTCCATATTGTCCTCCGAACCATAGAGCACATCGACGGTGGCCAACTGCCGGCGGGTGACACGGTTCATGATGTCCTGGAATTTTTCTCCTTCCGCCTCGCGGGCCGTCTCCTTGATGGCGGCGAAGACCAGCGGCGGGCCGCTTTCCAGCAGGCGGGCGATTTCCCAGACGCGGTCTTCCAGCTTCTCCTTCGGCAGCACTTCGTTGACGAGTCCCCAGCGTTGCGCCTCGGCCACGTCCATCCAGCGACCGGTGAAGAGAAGATCCATGGCGATATGATAGGGGATACGCTTCGGCAGCTTGATCGTGGCGGCGTCGGCCAGCGTCCCGGCGCGGATTTCCGGCAGCGCGAAGGAAGAATGGTCGGAGGCATAGATCAGGTCGCAGGAGAGCGCCAGTTCGAAACCGCCGCCCACCGCCATGCCGTTGACGCAGGCGATAACCGGCTTGTTGAGGCCGCGCAGTTCCTGCAAGCCGGCAAACCCGCCGACGCCGTAGTCGCCGTCCACCGCGTCGCCGGAGGCCGCCGCCTTGAGGTCCCAGCCGGCGCAGAAGAACTTGTCTCCCGCCGTCCTGACGATCGCGACGCGGAGTTCCGGATCGTCGCGGAAGGCCCTGAAGGTCTCGCCCATCAGACGCGATGTCTTGAGATCGATGGCGTTGGCCTTCGGCCGGTCGAGCGTGACTTCGAGGATGCCGCCTTCGCGGCGGGTTTTTATCACGTCGGTCATGATGTCTTCCTTCTAACGAGCAGGGCGTCGGCGATCCAGGCGCCCTCGCCCTGTTTGCAGGCGATCAGCGGGTTGATGTCCAGTTCCTCGATCGCGTCGGCATTGGCGGCAACGAAAGCGCCGATCGCCGATACGGCGTCGATGGCCGCCTCGACATCGGCCTTCGGCCGACCACGGTAGCCGTCAAGCAGCGGGAACAGTTTCAACCCGCGCAAGGCGGCCTCGATCTCGTCGCGCGATGCCGGCAGCAGCAGCGTCGCGCTGTCCTGGAGCAGTTCGACCAGCACGCCGCCGGAGCCCAGCGTCATGGTCGGGCCGAAGACCGGATCGTGCGTGAAGCCGACGATCAGTTCCGCCACGCCGCCGACGACCATTCTTTCGACATAGAGGCCGGAGCCGAGCGGCAGCAACGCCGCGGCGGCCGCGCGCACGTCGTCCGCCGTCCTCAAGTTGAGCTTCACCGCGCCTGCCTCGGACTTGTGGGCGACGCCGAGCGCCTTCAGCGCAACAGGGAAACCGAGATGTTCAGCGGCCGAGACGGCTTCGTCCGCACTTGCTACGCGGCGGCCTTGGGGGACCGGAAGACCGGCTTCGGCAAGCAGGGCCTTGGCGGCCGCCTCGTCGGGCTGGCATGATCCGACGGCGTTCTTTTCGGAGCAGGGCGCGGCCTTCATTCCCCCACCCCTCGCCCCTTCTCTCAAGGGAGAGCGAGAAGGACGCGCCCACGCTTCGCCGATGAACGCTGCCGCTTCCGCCGCGTCGAAGGCCTCGGCGATGCCATGGATCGGCACGATGCCGCGCCTGACAAGATCGGCCGCATGGGCTTCGGGCAGGTTCTCCAGCATGGAGGCGACGACGGCGCCCTTTGCGCCGTTGGCCCGCAACGCCGCCTCGAAGGCCGCCACCGCCGTCCACCAGTCCGCATCCGAGCAGCGGTCGAGGCGCGGGAAATCCAGCACCAGCATGTTCAGATCGAACCCGCCGGAGACGAAAGCGCCGAAGGCGTCCGTCATGGCAGGCTGGTCGTTCCAGATGAAGGTGTTGTAGTCGAGCGGGTTGGCGACGGCCACCAGCGGTCCCAGCGCCTTGCCGACCCGCGCGCGATGAGCCTCGGTCAGCGCTGGAAAGCTCACGCTGCGCCGGCCCTCGGCGGTGTCGGCCATCACCGAGGCTTCGCCCCCCGAGCAGCTCATGGAGGAAAGCCGCCCGCCCGCCATCGGGCCGATCACATGCAGGAGCTTGAGCGTTTCGAGGAAGGACGGGATGGTGTCGACCCGCGCGATGCCGAGCCGCTTTAGGAACGCATCCGAGCCGGCGTCCGAGCCGGCCAGCGAAGCGGTGTGCGAGATCGTGGCGGCGCGCGCCTGTTCGGAGCGGCCGACCTTCATGGCGACGATCGGCTTGTTCAGGTCGCGCGCTCGTTCCGCCAGCCGCTCGAAGCCGGCGACCGAGTCGAAACCTTCGATATGCAGGCCGAGCGCGGTGACGCGGCTGTCCTCGATCAGGCCGAGCGCCATCTCGGACAGGCCGGTCTGCGCCTGGTTGCCGGCCGTCATGAGGAAGGCGATGGGCAGGCCGCGCTGCTGCATGGTCAGATTGCAGGCGATGTTGGAGGATTGCGTGATGATGGCGACGCCGCGCTCGCCCTCCTCCAGGCGTTGCCCGCCATGCTGGTCGGGCCACAGAAGCGCGCCGTCGGCGTAGTTGATCAGGCCGTAGCAGTTCGGGCCGATGATCGGCATCGCGCCCGCCGCCTCGACCAGATCGCTCTGGAGCCTGTCGCCGTCGGCGTCGTAGCCGCCCGTTTCGCGGAAGCCGGCGGCAAAGCAGATCGCCCCGCCCGCGCCCATCGCCGAAAGCTGGCGGATGATGTCGATAGTGAGGTTGCGGTTGACCGCCACGAAAGCGGCATCCGGCGGCGCCGGCAGATCGGCGACCGACTTGAAGGCGGGCACGCCATGCACGTCGGGCCGGCTCGGATGCACCGGCCAGAGCGCGCCGGCATAGTTCATCTTCAGGCACTGTTCGACCACATTGGTGCCGAAGGCGCCGCCGCCGATGACCGCGACGGATTTGGGGCGCAGGAGACGATCGAGGCGGGTGGTCACGAACAGTACCCCCACCCCTTACCCCTCCCCTCAAGGGGGAGGGGGATTCCGAGACGTAGGCGATCCCCTCTCCCTTGAGGGGAGGGTGCCGAGCGCAGCGAGGCGGGAGGGGTCATCTCCACCAAGCCAACATAAAAGGAGGTCGGAGCACCGCTGCAGCGACCCCTCCCGGCCCTAAGGGCCACCCTCCCCTCAAGGGGGAGGGAAATCCGCGCAACGATCATCATCCCCCCACCGCCCTGAGCAGCGCGCGCGAGATGATGTGGCGCTGGATTTCGCTCGTGCCCTCCCAGATGCGCTCGACGCGGGCGTCGCGCCAGATGCGCTCCAGCGGCAGGTCGTCCATCAGGCCCATGCCGCCGTGGATCTGGATCGCCTCGTCGGCGACGAAGGCGAGCATTTCCGTGGCCTTCAGCTTGGCCATCGCCATGTCCTCGTCGGTGACGGTGCCGGCGTCGTATTTCCAGCCGGCCTCGAACACCAGCAGGTTCGCGGCCTTCAGTTCCGTCGCCATGTCGGCGAGCTTGAAGGACACGCCCTGGAACTTGCCGATCTGCTGGCCGAACTGCCGGCGCTCGGCCGCATATTCGATAGCATGCTGCAGGGCGCGCTCGGCGCGGCCGAGGCAGGTGGCGCCGACCTGCAGGCGCGTGGCGCCGAGCCACGAATTGGCGACCTCGAAGCCCTTGTGGACCTCGCCGAGGACCTGCTCCTTCGGCACGCGGCAATCGTCGAATTCGAGGACCGAGTTGCTGTAGCCGCGATGCGAGACGTTGCGGTACCCGTCGCGCACGGTGAAGCCCGGCGTGCCCTTGTCGACGAAGAAGGCGGTGATCTTCTTGCGCTTGCCGCGCGGACTGTCTTCCTCACCGGACGCCATGAAGCAGATGGCGAAATCGGCATGATCGGCATGGGAAATGAAATGTTTGGTGCCGTTGAGGATCCAGTCGTCGCCGTCCTGCACGGCGCTCGCCTTCATGCCGCGCAGGTCGGAGCCGGCGCCGGGCTCGGTCATAGCGAGGCAATCGGCCTTTTCGCCGCGCACGCAGGGATAGAGGTACTTTTCCTTCTGCTCGTCGGTGCCGGCCAGCAGGATGTTCGACGGACGCGCCACGCAATTCCAGTGCAGCGCATAGTTGGCGCGGCCGAGTTCCTTCTCGTAGAGCAGCCAGGTGACAGTATCGAGCCCCGCCCCGCCAACCTCGGCCGGCATGTTGGCGGCATAGAGCCCGGCCTGGATGGCCTTCGCCTTGATCTCTTCCAGAAGATCCGCGCGCAGCACACCGCTGCGCTCGACCTCCAGCTCATGTGGATAAAGCTCGTTCTCGACAAAGGCGCGCGTCGTGTCGACGATCGCCTGCTGTTCTTCGCTGAGGCCGAAATTCATCAGGGGCTCCTGTCAAACCTGTTCATGCACCGCGGCAAGCATCGCATCGACCTCGGCGCGCGTCGGCGCCCCGGTGCGGCCGCCATAGCGGGTGCATTTGATGGCGGCGGCGGCGCTGGCGAAGCGCACCGCCTCTGCCGGCTCCATACCTTCCACGATCGCGACGACATAGGCGCCATGAAAGACGTCGCCCGCCGCATTGGTGTCGACGGCGTTCACCGCAAACGCCGGAACATGGACGGTCTTGTCGTCGCCTGTCGGTCGAACCCAGGCACCGTTGCCGCCATCGGTCACCACGACGGTCGCCGCGTATGTTGCGGCCAAGGCCTCGACGCAGTCCGCCGGCCCGGTCCCGCCGGTCAGGGTGCGCGCGCCGGCAAGTGAAGCGACGATGTGATCCGCCCGCCCGGCCAGGTGCTCGAGCACCGGTTTGCGGCCGACATCGAGATCGAGCACGGCGGGAATGCCGGCTCCCCGCGCGCCGTCAAGCGCGGCCGCAGCCGCCGTCGGCCAGCGGACATCCACCAGTACCGCTGCGAAATCCTCGAAGTTCGGAATGACCGACGGCGCCGCCAGCAGCGGCTCGTCGTAGCGCGGCACGACCATGCGCTCGCCGCGTTCCTCGACGAGGATGGCCGAAACCGCCGTCATGACGCCGTCGAACCGGCGGACGTGGCGCGTGTCGATGCCGTCGCGCTCGATCTGCGCGATCACGAAGTCGCCGAGAAGACCGGTTCCCGCCGAGGCCCACAGGCGCACGTCGCGGCCAAGTCGCGCGATCGACGTGGCGGCGCTGGTGGCCATGCCGGCTGCGACAAGCGCCGCGCCCTGTGCCGGATACTTGCCGGGCGAGGCAGGCAGCATCTCGACCTGCATCATCAGATCGGCGGTCAGCGCGCCGACACACAGGACCGGCGGCCCGGACATGCTGGCCTTATCGCCTTCGGGATGGTCGCGCGCGCCCAAGCTCAGCCCTTCTTCGCCGCCTTCCTGGCCGACTTTGCAGCCTTTTTCACAGGCTTGCCTGCTTTCGCCCTGGCGGCGGCGGCCGATACCGGCTTCTTCGCCAGCGTCGAAAGCCGCTTGACATAATCCTTGTGCAGCGCGCCCGCGCCCCAGCCCTTGCCCTTGTTGGTCTTCGACAGCACGTCCATGATGCCAACGAGGTTCTCGTCGCGGATCTTTTCCAGCTCGCGGATCGACCATTTGTCCGACTGCTCGTCCGATTGCGCGGCGATCAGGTCGACCAGTTCGTCGTTGAATTCCGGCACATCCATCAGCTTGGTCCACGGCCACTTGAGGCACGGCCCGAACTGCGCCATGAAGTGGCGCATGCCGGCCTCGCCGCCGGCAACCCTGTAGACCTGGAACATGCCCATCTGCGCCCAGCGCAGGCCGAAGCCGTAGCGCATGATGTCGTCCAGTTCCTCGACCGAGCAGACGCCGTCCTTGATCAGCCACAGCGCCTCGCGCCACGCCGCTTCGAGCAGGCGGTCGCCGACGAAGGCCTCGATCTCCTTGCGGATGACCACCGGCTTCATACCGATCGAGGCATAGATTTCCTTGGCGACCTCGATCGCCTCGGGGAAGGTCTGCGCGCCGCCGACGATCTCGACGATCGGCAACAGGTAAACCGGATTGAACGGATGGGCGACCACCAGCCGCTCGGGGTGCTTCTTCATCGCCACCTGCATGTCCGACGGCTTGATGCCCGATGTGGAAGAACCGACGATGGCGTTGGCCGGCGCATGCAAGTCGATCTCGGCCAGCACCTTGTGTTTCAGGTCGAGCCGTTCGGGCACGCTTTCCTGGATGAAATCGGCGTCGGCGACCGCCTCTGCAATCGTCTTGGCGTAGGTGAGCTTGCCTTCCTTCGGCAGCCCGTCGGGCAGCATCTGCTTATAGGCGCGGCGCGCGCCCTTCATCACCTCGCCGACCTTGCGCGACGCCTCCGGGTCGGGATCGAAGATCGCCACGTCGATGCCGTTGAGCAGGAGGCGCGCGACCCAGCCGGCGCCGATGACGCCGCCACCGATGGCGGCCGCTTTGGAGATGGTCATTGTCTGAATTCCCTCTTATGGAGGGTGTCGAGCCCTACGGCACCCCCCTCTGTCCTGCCGGACATCTCCCCCGCACGGAGGGAGATGGGTTGTTTCGATGTTTCGCGCCTCTCTGCAATTCCGGCGATTGGCGAAAGCCGAGCCGACGGCCAATCTCCCCCCGCGTGGGGAAGATGTCCGGCAGGACAGAGGGGGGCGCGAAGGAACGCCACGTCCGCGATCTCGCTAAGCCGCCACCGGCGCGCGCTTGGTAAGGCCAAGCTTCTTGCGCACCTCTTCCGGCCCGATCACGCGCGCGCCCATGTTCGACACGACCGTGACCGCGCGCTCGACGAGTTGCGCATTGGTGGCGAGCACGCCCTTGTCGAGCCACAGATTGTCCTCCAGCCCGACGCGCACGTTGCCGCCGGCGAGCACGGAGGCCGCCGCATAGGCCATCTGGTTGCGGCCGAGCGAGAAGGCCGAGAAGGTCCACTCCGAAGGCACGTTGTTGACCATGGCCATGAAGGTGTTGAGGTCGTCCGGCGCGCCCCATGGCACGCCCATGCAAAGCTGCACCAGCGCGTCTGGCTTCAGCACTTTTTCCTCGACCAATTGCCTGGCGAACCACAGGTGGCCGGTGTCGAACGCCTCGATCTCCGGCTTCACGCCCATGCCGGTCATCAGGCCACCCATGGCGCGCAGCATGCCGGGCGTGTTGGTCATCACGTAATCGGCTTCGTTGAAGTTCATGGTGCCGCAGTCGAGCGTGCAGATTTCCGGCAGGCACTGGCGAACATGCTCCACGCGCTCGGAGGCGCCGGCCATGTCGGTGCCCTGCTTCTTCAGCGGCAGCGGGCTTTCGACGTCGCCGAAAACCATGTCGCCGCCCATGCCGGCGGTGAGGTTCAGCACCACGTCGACGTCCGCCGCACGGATTCGCTCGGTCACCTCGCGATAGAGCGAGACGTCGCGGCGCGGCTTGCCGGTCTCGGGGTCGCGGACGTGGCAATGGACGACCGCCGCGCCGGCCCTTGCCGCTTCGATGGCGGAATCGGCGATCTCTCTGGGCGAACGCGGCACATGCGGACTGCGGTCCTGCGTGCCGCCCGAGCCGGTGACGGCGCAGGTGATGAAGACTTCCCGATTCATGGCGAGCGGCATGACGATCCTCCCTGTCTATCGCGATCATTGCGCCGCTTGCGCCGCTCTGCTTCACACTTTACGAATTGGAAATGCCAAAAAGCGAAAAGCCGACGATCTTCCAGTCCGAGCGAGCGACTCTCAAGGTAACGCTGCTTGTGTTCTCCGGCTCCTCCGTCATGTGCGTGGCCTCGACGGTCGATCCGCTGCGCGCCGCGAACCGCATCAGCGGCGACACGCCGTTCGATTTCAAGTTCGTGTCCATGACGGGCGAGCCGGTCGGCACGACCTGCGGCCTGCCGATTGCCGTATCCGGCCGGTTCGATCCTGCCGAGCCGACCGACATGCTGGTGGTGATCGCCGGCTTCGGCACGCAGAACTACGCGACGGCGGCCCTGCTGGCCGGCATGCGCCGCGCGGCGCGCGCGGCACGGGCGGTCGGCGGCGTCGAGGCCGGCACCTGGCTGGTGGCGCGCGCCGGTCTGCTGGAAGGCCGCGCGGCGACGACGCACTGGGAAGACATGGAGGATTTCTCCGCCGCCTTTCCCGGCGTCGACGTGCGCCCGGACCGCTATGTCATCGACGGACCGGTCTTCACCTGCGGCGGCGCCTCCCCGACTTTCGACCTGATGCTGCACCTGATCCGCGCGCGGCTCGGCATGGCGGTGGCGCTCGACGTAGCGAGCGTGTTCATCTACGACCAGTCGCGCGCGGCGACCGACGCGCAGCCGCTGGTGTCGCTGGGGCGGCTTGACGGCTACGATCCCCGCCTCGCGCAGGCGATCCGGCTGATGGAAGGTCATGTCGACCGCCCGCTGACCACGGCCGCCATCGCCAAGCGCGCCGGCGTCACCTCCCGCACGCTGGAGGCGATCTTCCGCCGTTCGATCGGCGAAACACCCGGCGCCTACTATCTCAGGCTGCGGCTCAACGCGGCCCGCAAGCTCGTCACCGATACGCGCGTACCGATGGCCGACATCGCCGGGCGAACGGGCTTTTCTTCGGCCGCGGCCTTCTCGCGCGCCTTTTCGCGCGCCTTCGGCGCAGCGCCGGTCAGGCTGAGACGCAGGTAGGGCAGGAAATCAGGCTCAGGCGGCGTCCCTGGCATCGTCGTCGGCGCGCTCGATGAGCGCCCGCATCTGCCGCACGAGATGCGCCTCGAAGCGGCCGGACAGGGCGCGCGTCCATTCGTCCGGCGCCTGGACGCCTTCGCCGGGTTGAGGAAGGGCCATCAGCCGGTCGAAGACCGATGCGGCCTGGTCGGGTGAGAGCAGAGCGTCGATATCGCGTTCGTGCTGCATTGTCGTCGCCTCCTTCTGCCAGCCGCCGCACTGTGCAGACTATACGGCTTGCGTGACGGCTGTTTGAAGGCAAGAGAAAGGCGTTTGCGCGACAGGAAAGGGCAAAGTTTTGTCCTCTCCGCAGCAATTTCGAAACGCGCGCAGGCATAAGCCGCCCGAGAGTCGGAGGCCGTCGCCGGCTCAGACGTAGCGGTTGACGACGTTCTCCAGATATTCCTGCCGGCCCGAGCGCGGCTGCGGCTCGATCGTGTCCTTGACGACGCGGGCGGCGATCTCCTCCAGCGTCCGCCGGCCGGACAACATCGCCTTGCCCTCCGTCGAATCCCAGCCCGCATAACGGTCGTCCAGCGGCCCGGACAGCGCCTTGTCCTCCAGCATCCGCGCCGCCGCCTTGAGGCCGCGGGCGCAGCAGTCCATGCCGCCGATATGGGCGATCAGCAGGTCCTGCGGGTCGAGCGACTGGCGGCGCAGCTTGGCGTCGAAATTGGTGCCGCCGGTGGTGAAGCCGCCGGCGCGCAGCACATAATAATAGGCCAGCGCCATCTCGGGCACGTTGTTGGGGAACTGGTCGGTATCCCAGCCCGACTGGTAGTCGTTGCGGTTCATGTCGATCGAGCCGAAGACGCCGAGCGCGTCCGCCAGCGCCAGTTCGTGCTCGAAGGAATGGCCGGCGAGGATGGCATGGCCCTGCTCGATGTTGAGCTTGACCTCCTTTTCCAGGCCGAAATCCTTGAGGAAGCCGTAGACCGTGGCAACGTCGTAGTCGTACTGGTGCTTTGTCGGCTCCTGCGGTTTCGGCTCGATCAGGATCGTGCCGTCGAAGCCGATTTTCTTCGCGTAGTCCACGACCAGCGACAGGAAGCGGCCGGCCTGCTGGCGCTCGCGCTTCAGGTCGGTGTTGAGCAGCGTTTCGTAGCCTTCGCGGCCGCCCCAGAGCACGTAGTTGCGGCCGCCGAGTCGCTGCGTGACATCGAGGCATTTCTTCACCGTCGCGGCGGCATAGGCGAACACGTCCGGGTCCGGATTGGTGGCTGCGCCGGCCATGAAACGCCGGTGCGAGAACAGGTTGGCCGTGCCCCACAGCAGCCCGACGCCGGTCTCCTCCTGCTTGCGGGCAAAGATGTCGGCGATCTCGTCCAGCCGCGCAGCGCTTTCCGCGAAGGTCTTGCCCTCGGGGCGCACATCGGCGTCGTGGAAACAGTAGAAGGGCGCGCCGAGCAGGGAAAACATCTCGAAGGCGACGTCGGCCTTCAGCCGGGCCTTGTCCATGCCATCACCAAACCAGAGCCGGTCGAAGGAGCGCCCGCCGAACGGATCGCCGCCTTCCCAGGCGAAGGAATGCCAGTAGGCGACCGAGAAGCGCAGATGGTCCTCCATGCGCTTGCCGAGCACGACCTCGTCCTTGTCGTAGAACCGGTAGGCGAGCGGATTGGTCGAGTCCGGTCCCTCGTATCTGACAGGCTCGACGTCGCCGAAAAATCCAGTGCCCATGCCTTCTCCTCCTCGACTGCGTTCAAGCGGCGGCGGCGCCGCGATTACCCCGGACGTAATTGGTTTGCCGACTGCGATGGACGAAAACCCTCCCGTCAACACCCGAACACGGAGAACGACGATGACGGACCTGAAGACAATCGCCGGAAACTATATTGCCGCCTGGAACGAGGCTGCGCCCGGCACGCGCGATGCCCTGCTTTCCAAGGCATTCACCGCGGATATCCGCTACCGTGACCCGATCATGCAGGGCGAAGGGCATGACGGCATCGCCGCGCTGATCGACGGCGTCGGCAAGCAGTTCCCCGATTTCCGTTTTTCGCTGAGGGGCGAGCCGGACGGGTTCGGCGACGCCATCCGCTTTTCCTGGAGCTTCGGCCCGGCCGACGGCGCGTCGGTCTTCGAAGGAACCGATATCGGCGTCATCGAGAACGGTCGGCTGAAAAGCGTCACCGGCTTCCTCGACAAGGCGCCGGCACAATAAAATCCGCGACGATCGCGACAGGAGGCGAATCACATCGTCCCCCGGATCGCCGGATAAAGCGCGCGGTAGCGGCCATAGGCATCGGCATAGGCCCGGGAAAGGCCGGCGTCGGGGTCTATGGTCGCTTCGGTTCCCGGAGCAGTGCATATGGCGAGCGGAGCGGCGCCGGTCGCGGCGATCATGCCGAGGCGCGCCGCGCCGAAGGCCGCGCCGAAGTCGCCGGCGGCCGGAATATCGACCGGGATGCCCAGCGCCGTCGCGATTGCCTTGAGCCAGTAGCGCGAGCGCGATCCGCCGCCGATGGCGGTGACGCGCTCGAGCGTCGTGCCGGCCTTCCGCAACGCTTCGAGGCAATCGCGGAAGGCGAAGGCGACCCCCTCCAGCACGGCCTGCGTCAGCGCGGCGCGGCCGGATTCGTGCTCAAGTCCCGCAAACGCGCCGCGCATGACGGAATCGTTGTAAGGCGTGCGCTCGCCCGAGAGATAGGGCAGGAAGGTGACGCCTGTCGGCGCCCGCAAGCTGTCGCCGAGTTCGCCTGCGAGATGCGCGGGGTCCTTGCCGGTGACAGTCGACAGCCAGGTGAGGGAATCGGCGGCGGACAGGATGACGCCCATCTGGTGCCATGTCTGCGGCAGGGCGTGACAGAAGGTGTGCACGGCGCTTTCGGGATTGGGCAGGTAGGCCGTGTTGGCCGCGAACAGCACGCCGGACGTTCCCAGCGAGACGAAGGCGTGGCCCTCGCCCACCGTTCCCATGCCACAGGCGGAGGCCGCGTTGTCGCCGGCGCCGCCGGCAATGGGAATGCCCGCCGTCATGCCCCAGCGCGCGGCGAGCTCGGCGCGCAGCGCGCCCGCCTTTTCGGTGCCTTCCACCAGCGAGGGCATGCGGCTTTCGTCGAGATCGGTGGCGGTAAGCAGGTCCGGCGACCAGCGCCTCTCCGCCACATTCAGCCAGGAGGTGCCGGCCGAATCCGACATTTCCGACAGGTGCTCGCCGGCGAGCCAGAGCCTGAGATAATCCTTGGGCAGCAGCACCTTCGCGACCTGCGCGAAGACGGACGGCTCGTTGTTCTTCACCCACACCAGCTTGGGCGCGGTGAAGCCCGGGAAGACGATATTGCCGGTGATCGCGCGAAAACGCGGATCGGCGTCGAGCGCCGCCGCCTCCGCATGGCTGCGGGTGTCGTTCCACAGGATACAGGGCCGCAGCACCTTGTCGTCGGACCCGAGCAGCGTGGCGCCATGCATCTGGCCGGACAGGCCGATCCCCTTGACGGCCGCCAGTTCTTTCGGATGCGACGCTTTCAATTCGGCGATCGCATCCTCGCTCGCCCTGATCCAGCCGGCCGGGTCCTGCTCCGACCATCCGTGATGCGGCCGCGAGACCTCCAGCACACCGTGCCCAGCCGCGACGACGGCCTGAGCCTCATCGATCAGCAGCGCCTTGACGCCCGACGTACCGAGGTCAAGCCCGAGATACATGCTCTTCTCTCCTCCTCACGAAAATCCCGGATCTGACGATCACTCGACGCCCGGGATTTTCCGGCAGCCAGCATAGGCGAAATCGGTCGGGTGGCCAGCCGCGCCGACTGTTGATCTGTATTTTCGAGTTCCGGCAAAATTGCAAGAAAAGTCACGCCCGGTCACGCCGGTCACACCTGACGCGTCAACGTGGGGCGGGGTTCCTCAATTGCCGCGCATGGCGACCGTGGCGATGCCTGCCCCCACCAGCAATGTGCCGCCGGTTCGGTTGAAGATGCGGATGGCGCGCTCGTTGCGCCCGATGGCACGGGCGCGCGAGGCCGCAACCGCATAGCCCAGCGCATTGAGGAAGGCGAGCGCCAGGAACGTCGCCTCGAACACCACCATCTGGGTCATGAAGGGGCTGTGACGATCGAGGAACTGCGGCAGGAACGCCACGAAGAAGGTGATGCTCTTCGGGTTCAGCGCCGTCACCAGCCAGGCATGAGCGATCATTTTCAGCGACGGAACGGAATCCGCGCGCGGCTCGGCCCGCAAGGTCCCGCCGGCACGGAACAGCTTTATCCCGAGATAGACCAGATAGGCCGCGCCGACGATCTTGAGGGTTGTGAAGACGGCGGCCGAAGCGGCCAGCAGCGCGCCGACGCCGAGCATCGACAGCGTCATGGCCGTGAAATCGCCGAGCGCGACGCCGAGCGCCATCGGCAGCGCGGTTCGCCAGCCCTGGCCGAGCGCATAGGACACGACCAGAAGCACGGTCGGGCCGGGAATCATGAGAAGGATCGCGGATGCGGCGGCAAAGGCCGCCCAGTTCTCGACAGACATGGCATTTCCTCGCGCAAAGAAAAGGATAAATCCCTCTCCGCGCGAGGATGTAAAGAGGGGTTCGGCCGACGCCCCCCTGTCGCGGGAAACGGCGAAAATCCTTCTTCACCGTTTATCAACCATGATTGCTGAAAATCCGCATCATTCGGCTGCGGTGTCAGGCGCGGCGTTTGCTTGGGGTAGGGAATTTGACAGTTTCGACGAACAGGAAAGAGCCGGCGCGCCTCGCGACCGATGCGGATACGCTCTCGCGACGGGCCGTGCTGGCCGGCATGGGAGCCGTCACGCTCGTCGGGCTCGGCGGCTGCTCGCAGACGGCCATGGACATGCCGGCGCTCGGCCTGGACGACATCACCACAGGCTCGATCCGCGCCGACCGGCCCGTTCCGCGCATCAGCGTCGACAAGCACATCACCAGCCCTGACGTGATGTACGCCTCGCTGACCGACGGCGGCTTCGTGGTGCCGGAAGTGCCGTATCTGAAGATCAAGCCGGAGTTCCGCCGCCAGATCGTCGTCGATCCGACGGGCGAAGCGCCTGGCACCATCGTCGTCCATACCAAGGAGCGGCTGCTCTACCTGGTGCAGCCAGGCGGCGAGGCGATCCGTTACGGCGTCGGCGTCGGCAAGGACGGTTTCCGTTGGTCGGGCCGCGCCAACATCCAGTACGGTCGGGAGTGGCCGACCTGGACGCCGCCGCCCGAGATGATCCAGCGCAAGCCGGAACTGATCAAATGGCAGCACGGCCAGCCGGGTGGCCTGATGAATCCGCTCGGCGCGCGTGCGCTCTACATCTACCAGAACGACCAGGACACGGGTTACCGGCTGCACGGCTCGCCGGAATGGTGGTCGATCGGCAAGGCGATGTCGTCGGGCTGCGTGCGGCTGATCAACCAGGACATCATCGATCTCTACAGCCGCGTTTCGAAGCGCAACCCGGTCGTGGTTGTTTAAGGCAATAAGGCAGTAGGGCAATACGGCATAAGAAAGAGATACCTACTGCCCTACTGCCCTACTGCCTCATTCCCCTACCCTCACCCTCCCCTTCGCCATTGCGTCCGGCGGCGAGAAGGGCGATTGTGCCGGCCTGCAGGCAGGAGCGGCGCATATGAGTGAAACTTTCATCATCGCACAGGGCGGCGGTCCCACCGCCGTCATCAACCAGACCGTTGTAGGCGCCGTGCTCGAGGTCAGAAAGCGTCATGCGGGCGCGCGCGTGCTGGGCGCAAGGCACGGCGTGCGGGGCGTGCGCGACGGCGACTTCGTCGATCTCACCGACATGAGCGAGGACGAGTTGCGGCTGATCGGCAATACGCCGAGCGCCGCGCTGGGCTCCACCCGCGACAAGCCGGACGCCGCCTATTGCGAGCAGGTCCTGAAGGGCCTGCAGAAAGCCGGCGCCGACGCCTTCATCTATATCGGCGGCAACGACACGTCCGGCACCCAGCAGATACTCACCGACGCCGCCGGGGGCAAGATCGCCTTCGTGCACGCGCCGAAGACCATCGACAACGACCTTGTCGAGAACGACCACACGCCGGGCTTCATGTCGGCGGCCGAATTCGTGGCCGGCGCCTTCCTGTCCGTCGATCTCGATTTCCGCGCATTGCCCGGCATCTATGTCGGCATCGTCATGGGCCGGCACGCCGGCTTCCTCACCGCCGCCTCGGCGGCCTGGCGGCTGGACGAGGACAGCGGCCCGCATCTCGTCTACGTGCCGGAACGCGCCTTCTCGGTCGATCGTTTCATCGACGACGTCAAGGCGGCGCTCGGCCGCCACCAGCGCTGCGTTGTCGCGGTCTCGGAGGGCGTGTCGACCGGCGACGGGCGCTCGCTGGTCGAGTCCATCGTCGGGTCGGACAGGATCGAGCGCGACGCGCACGGCAATGTGAAGCTCTCGGGCAGCGACCTCAACCGGGCCTTCGAGCAGGCGCTTTCGGACCGCTTGCCGGGCAAGCGCGCGCGCGTCGACGCCCTCGGCTACATGCCGCGCGGCTATGTCGGGGCGATCAGCGCGGTCGACGCGCAGGAGGCGTTCGATGCCGGCGCCTTCGCTGTGCGGGTCGCCGCCGAGGGCGGCGGATCGGTCGCCTTGCAATATGACGGGGACAAAACGGTCCTGAAGAAAGTGCCGCTCGACGCGGTCGCCGGCAAGACCCGGCATATGCCGGAGGATTTTCTCCAGGCCGACCGCAACGACCTGGCCGAGCCGGGGCTCGCCTATCTCAGGCGGCTGGTTCCGGCGAAATACAAGGTCGGCAAGCCTTTCGTCTGAGCGTCGCGATGGACCGGCCCTGGTTCCTGAAAATCATCGTCGACGACAGCACGACGATGCTGACGGAGCCTTTCGTCCATCCTTACATGCGCGCCAATATGTGGCACGTCAGGGGCCGCGACGCGGATCTGCTGGTCGATACGGGAATGGGGCTCCGTCCGCTGGCGCCGGAGATCGACACGCCGCCCGGCAAGCCGCTCCTGGTTGTGGCCACCCATATCCATCTCGACCATGTCGGCTCGCTGCACGAATTTCCGCAGCGGCTCGGCCCGGTACGGAGCGCCGCCGCCTTTGCCGCCATGCCTGACGCCGTCACCTACGCCGACGAATTCCGCTATCTCGACGCGGCCGTCTCAGCCCTTCCGAGTCCCGGCTGGAGCACCGCGACGTACGCGATCACGGCTGCGCCGCTGACCCGCACGCTTGCGGAAGGCGACAGCGTCGACCTCGGCGACCGCCGTTTCACGGTGCTGGACCTGCCGGGGCATTCGCCGGATTCGATCGGCCTGCTGGACGAGCGGGACGGCCTGTTCTTTTCCGGCGACGCCATCTACGACGACACGCTGCTGGACGAGTTGCCGGACTCCGACCGGCCGGCCTATCGCGAAACGATGAAGCGCCTGATCGACCTGCCGATCCGCCTTGGCCACGGAGGACACGGCCCGAGCTTCGACCGCTCGCACATGCAGGCGATCGCGCGGGCCTATCTCGCCGGCACCGACGGACCCTGAGCGCCGGAACGGTTTCCGTGCCGACCGATGCCAACGGCTTTCCGGACCGGCAATGACGGTTAACGATTCGTGAGCCGGCGCATGGATTTCAAAACAAATCGAACCGAACGGTTCGGTTTTTATTGACGCTGTGTCCAACACGTCGTGAACGATGAAGCGGGTATGGTTTCGCATATCGGCCAGGATGGATCTTGTATCCGCATGAATTCAAACAAGAAAACTCACCGCTAGACGCCTGTCTCGACGTTTCAAGAACAAGCTTTCTGGACCAGCCGGAACATTTTCGTGATTGGAATCCGACGCCTCCACCACCCAGATCAGCGCTGTCCGAACGACGCGAAATCCTCCCAAGGGCACGCCGCTTGACGGACGAGATAAAAATCTGGAGTACCTAAAAATGAAGAAGATCGCTCTTACCGCTGCCACCCTCCTCGCCCTTAGCGGCGTAGCCCTCGCCGAGGATCAGAACGGCGGCGGCCCCGACATCAACGCCATCGCCGCGCAGCAGCGCATCGATACCGTGCAGACCTCGTCGGTCAGCCAGTCGCCGGTGGCTTATGAACTGCGCAATTCCAACGGCACGATCGCCGAGAAGAATTCGCAGTCTGCCCTGGAAGGCGTGCGGACCTTCGGCAACAACTAAGCCTTGGTTCGACCTGAACCCAAGAGCGGCGGGCTTGCCCGCCGCTCTTTTTATGTCCGGCTCAGGCGAGGCGCCCGAACCACGCTCCGTAACCGCCAAGTTCGACGCGCCCAGCTTCCGCCTCGCCGGCAAAGCCGTGTCCGGCAAGGGGCCGTACCTTCACGTCCGCGCCGAGATCGACAGCCGCCGGCCGGCGGCCGAGATTGAAAACACAGACCAGCCGCTCGTTGCCGTAGCCGCGCGTGAAGGCGATCGTGTCGCCCTCGCTCGGCAGGAACTCGATATCGCCCTTCACCAACGCCGGATGGGCACGGCGGAAGGCGAGGAAGCGGCGGTAGTGCTCCAGCAACGAGCTTTCATCGCCCTGCTGCGTATCGACCGCCCAGGCGAGATGCTCGGCCGGCACAGGCAGCCACGGCTTGGCCGTCGAGAAACCGCCGTTCTTCGCGCCTGCCTGCCACACCATCGGCGTGCGGCAGCCGTCGCGACCCTTGAATTCCGGCCAGAAGCGGATGCCGTAGGGGTCCCGCAGATCTTCGAAGGCGAGATCGGCTTCAGTCAGCCCCAGTTCCTCGCCCTGATAGAGACAGACGGAGCCGCGCAACGACATGAGAAGCGCCGACACGAGTTTGAGATAGGCGGCCGGGTCGGGTTCGTCGACAGCCCAGCGCGAGGCGTAGCGCACCACGTCGTGATTGGAGAAGGCCCAGCACGACCAGCCGTCGACAGCCACGCGGCCGAAATCCTGCAACACCTGCCTGACCTTCGGCGCGCTGATCTTTTCGGGCGCGAGGAAATCGAAGGCGTAGCACATCTGCACGCGCCGGCCGCCCTCGGTATAGGCGGCGACGATCTCCAGCCCGCGCTGTGAATCACCGACCTCGCCGACGGCGGCAGCGGCCGGATATTCGTCGAGCAGAGCGCGGAAGCGTTCGAGGAAGGCGAGGTTCTCCGGCCGGCTCTTGTCGTAGAGATGATCCTGGTAGTTGTAGGGATTTACCGAGGGCGCGGTCTGGTCGTTGCGTTCTTCCGGCGGCAAGGCCGGATTGTCTTCAAGACCCTGCGAGTGGAAATAGAAATTGATGGTGTCGAGGCGGAAGCCGTCGACGCCGCGCTCCAGCCAGAAGCGCGTGACATCGAGCAGCGCGTCCTGGACCCGCCGGTTGTGGAAATTCAGGTCCGGCTGCTCGGACAGGAAATTGTGCAGGTAATATTGCTGGCGTCGCGTGTCCCACTGCCATGCCGAACCGCCGAAGATCGACAGCCAGTTGTTGGGCGGTGTGCCGTCCGGCCTCGTATCGGCCCAGACATACCAGTCGGCCCTGGGATTGTCGCGGCTAGACCGGCTTTCGGCGAACCAGGGATGGCTGTCGGCGGTGTGCGACAGAACCTCGTCGATCATCACTTTGAGGCCGAGCCTATGCGCCTCGGCCACCAGTGTGTCGAAATCGGCGAGCGTGCCGAACATTGGATCGACGTCGCAATAGTCGGTGACGTCGTAGCCGAAATCCTTCATCGGCGACTTGAAGAAAGGCGAAATCCAGATCGCGTCGACGCCCAGCGAAGCGATGTAGCCGAGCCTTTGCGTGATGCCTTTCAGGTCGCCGATGCCGTCGCCGTCCGTATCCTGGAAGGAGCGCGGATAGATCTGGTAGATGACGCAGCCACGCCACCAGTCGCGATCGACGGGTCCCGAAGAGGTCATTTCCGGCATAGGTTCGAACTCCGATGCGTTGTCCCGCGATCTCCCACCCCCAACGCCTCAAGGGGTTGGGGAACTTGGTGCCGATACATCCGCCCCTTTCCCCGAGGCGAGGAATTCCGTCGATAGACGCCGATGCCCGCTTTCGGGAGACACGCTCCGGCCGTTCCGGCCGCTGCTAGTTCTGCGCTTGCAACCAGGCCGCCAGCGCCACGGCGTTGTTGTGCGTTTCGTCGTGCGCACCGTAGAGAAACGTCACCCGGCCGTTGTCCAGAAGGTTGCCGAGCTGGCGCAGCGACTCCTCCTTGCCGGCCAGTTCGGCGGCGTAGCGGCGCTGGAACTCTTCCCAGCGCTCCGCCTTGTGGTCGAACCAATGGCGCAATTCGTCGCTCGGCGCGATGTCCTTCAGCCACAGCGTCAGCGCCGCCTTCTCCTTGGCAACGCCCCGAGGCCATAGCCGGTCGACGAGCACGCGCTGGCCGTCGTCCGGTTGCGCCGGCTCATAGACCCGTTTCACGCGGATATCGATTGCACCTGCCATCGTCTCCTCCCGGGCGCGACTGTCCGGAAACGAGTTCCGGTCCCTATACCCATTCGCCCCGGCGCATAACCGGCACGGTCGAGCCGTCGGCATTGACGCCGTCGATATCGACCTGGCCCGAGCCGATCATCCAGTCGATGTGGATGAAGCTCTTGTTGCCGCCGCGCGCCGCGATCTCTTCCTGCGTCAGCTCGGCACCGCCGACGAAGCACTTCGAATAGCACTGGCCGAGCGCGATGTGGCAGGAGGCGTTCTCGTCGAACAGTGTGTTGTAGAACAGGATGCCGCTTTTCGAGATCGGCGAGGAATTGGGCACCAGCGCCACCTCGCCCAGCCGGCGGGCGCCCTCGTCCGTATCGAGCACCTTCTGCAGCACGTCCTCGCCCTTGGCCGCGCGGGCCTCGACGATGCGCCCTTCCTCGAAGCGCACGGAAATCTCGTCGATCAGCGTGCCCTGGTAGGAGAGCGGCTTGGTGCTCGAGACATGGCCGGAGACGCGGCGGGCATGCGGCGTGGTGAACACCTCCTCGGTCGGGATGTTGGGATTGCAGATCACGCCGTTCTTCGCCGTCGAGGCGCCGCCCATCCATTCGTGGCCGTCCGCCAGCCCGACGGTGAGGTCGGTGCCCGGCCCGGTGAAACGCAGCGCATGGAAATTGTGGCCGTTCAGCCAGGCCGAGCGCTTGCTCAGCTCGGCATTGTGCGCCGTCCACGCGCCGATCGGGTCGTCGCCGTCGACGCGGCTGGCGGCAAAGATGGCGTTCGCGAGCTTCGCCACGGCAACGTCGTCGTTCTCACCCGGAAACACCTGCTTCGCCCAGGCAAGCTCGGGATAGGCGAGGATCGTCCAGTTGATGTCGAAGCCGGTGATCTTCTCCATTGCCGGCTTGGAGGCGATGGAGGCCGCCTTGTTGGCGCGGGCGACCTTCTGCGGATCCTGCCCCGACAGGAGCGACGGATCGTCGCCGCGCACGGCAAGCCGCGCCGCGCCGTCGCCATAGGCTTTCGCCATGCCCTCGTAGAGCCATCCGGCCGCCCGGTCGAAGCCGGCGTCCTGACCGTGACGGAACCGCGCCAGCGTGATCTCGTCGTCGGAGAAGATCGGCGTCACCAGTCCGGCGCCTGCCTTGTAGGCCTGCTCGATGATCTTGCGCGTGAGCGGCAGGGCGGCGATCGAGGAGGTCAGCACGAGGTCCTGCCCCGGCTGAAGTTGCAGGCCGACCTTGATGGCCACCTCCGCCAAACGGTCGAGCTTCACCGGATCGATGGAAGCGGAAAAATCGCGCTGATGCGTCGTCATGGTCCTGCCTGCACTGGTTTGCGAAAAGGATTACATAGACCCCAGGAGCGGCGCTTTCCATCCCGGGCCGCACCATTGGCCCAACGCATGCCCGTTGTGTGCGTACGCAGCATGAATAGTGTGCGCTGCAATGAACGCACCGGCCAATCCGCTCCGCTACGCCTTCGCCGGCATGATCGCCATGGCGGCGGCGATGGGCATCGGCCGCTTCGTCTATACCCCGATCCTGCCCGGCATGATGGAAGAGCTGCATCTGACGGCGGCCGACGCGGGCCCGATCGCGTCGGCCAACTATCTCGGCTATCTCGTCGGCGCCTTCGCTGCCGCTGGCGGCTGGGCGCACGGGCGGGAGCGCTTGATCATGCTGGCCAGCCTCGCGCTCAGCACAGTGCTGGCGGCCGCCATGGGGTTGACGGACCAGCTTGGCCCGTTCATCGCCATCCGCTTCCTTGCCGGTGTCGCCAGCGCCTTCGTCATGGTGTTCCTGGCGTCGATCGTGTTCAGCCATCTCGGCGCGCGCCAGCGCGGCGACTTGCAGGCGCTGCATTTCGGCGGCGTCGGCCTGGGCATCGCGGTTTCCTCCGCCCTCATGGCCATTCTCGTCGGAGAACATGCGGGCTGGACCGCCGGCTGGTTCTGGTCGGCAGCCCTGTCGGTCGTGGCCTTCCTCGCCGTTCTGGTGATGATCGACCGGGGGCCGCTGACGGACGGCACCGTCCGGCGCGAGCCAAGCCTGCCGAAGAACCCGGCGCTGACCCGGATGATCGTCGCCTACGGCCTGTTCGGCTTCGGCTACGTCGTGACCGCCACCTTTCTCGTCGCCATCGTGCGCCAGGGCGGCGCGGGCCGCGTCTTCGAGACGATGGTGTGGCTGGTCGCCGGCCTTTCCGGCATTCCCTCGGTGTGGCTGTGGCAGAAGATCGCCGGACGGATCGGCCTTTACGGCGCCTACGTCGCCGGCTGCCTGACCGAGGCGGTCGGCGTCGCCGCCAGCGTGACGATGGGCGGCATGGCCGGGCCGCTGATCGCGGGCGTGCTGCTCGGCGGCACCTTCATCGCCGTCACGGCGCTGGGATTGCAGGAAGGGCGGCAGCTGGCGCCGCTCGCGCCGCGCCGGGTCTTCGCTTTGATGACGGCCGTGTTCGGCGTCGGCCAGATTCTCGGCCCCATCGTCGCCGGCATGCTGGCCGAGCGCTCCGGCAGCTTCGTCGCACCCTCGCTGCTCGCCGCGCTCGTGCTCGTCGCCTCCGCGGCCGCCGCCTGGTCGGCCCGGACGGCAGGCCGGCCGGCCGGAAGCGCAACATGACGATAAAGTAATGGGCGGATCGCCCGCCGAACCATTTCTTTGCCGCAAAATGTGTGACTTTATGCGCGCGACTCGAAACGCCGCGCCCGCGCCGAAGGAATTACCCGAGTGTTCGTATCCTTTTTCCCGAAACCCAAGCTGTTCTTTCTGAGCGCCGCCGGCTGGTCGCTCTTTCTGATATTGCTGTGGTTCTTCGGCGGCGAGCAGATGGGCGCACTGATCGGCCTGCCGCCGGCCGCGCCGGGAACGCCGCCGATCATCGGCATCGCGGTGCTCGTATCGAAGCCGTTCCTGTGGTTCTACATCTATTACGTGCTCGGGGTGGCGATCTTCTATGCCTTCTGGCGCTGGTACGCGCCGCACCCCTGGCAGAACTGGTCGATCCTCGTCTCGTCGGTGATTTTCTTCCTGATCTATTTCAACGTCCAGATCAGCGTTGCGGTCAACAACTGGTACGGGCCTTTCATGGACTACGTACAAGGCTTGATGGCCAGCACGACCAATTCGACGGCCAGCGAGTTTTACAAAGGCGCGGCCAGCTTCGCCTGGCTGGCACTGGTCGGCATGAACGTCTCGGTCATCAACGCCTTTATCGTCAGCCACTGGATCTTCCGCTGGCGCACGGCGATGAACGACTACTTCATGAACTATTGGGGCCGGCTTCGCCATATCGAAGGCGCGTCGCAGCGCATCCAGGAAGACACGATGCGCTTTTCCCAGATCATGGAGGATCTCGGAACGTCGTTCGTCCAGTCTATCATGACGCTGATCGCCTTCCTGCCGGTACTGATCGCCTTGCAGAAGCACATCACCGAACTGCCGATCATCGGCGCCGTTCCGCAGCCGCTGGTCGTCGCTGCCCTGGCGTGGTGCCTGTTCGGCACGCTTTCCGTCATGCTTGCCGGCATCAAGTTACCCGGCCTTCAGTTCCGAAATCAGCGGGTCGAGGCCGCCTATCGCAAAGAACTGGTCTATGGCGAGGATCACGACGACCGCGCCCAGCCGGCGACCACGGCCGAGCTGTTCGAGAACGTGCGCCGCAATTACTTTCGGCTTTACGGCCACTACGTCTATTTCAACGTCGTGCGCTACACGTACCTGCAGGCAGACAACATCTTCTCGTTCATCATCCTCGGTCCCTCGCTGGTCGCGCACAAGATAACGTTCGGTCCGCTCAACCAGATTTCCAACGCCTTCGGGCGGGTCACCGGGTCGCTCCAGTTCCTGCTCAATTCATGGTCGACGATCGTCGAGCTGCAATCCGTCCACAAGCGCTTGCGCGCCTTCGAGGCGACGCTGGAAGGTGCGCCGCTACCGGAGATCGACCAGCACTACCTGGAGCGGAAACGCGCCGGGCTGGAACCGAAGGAGCAGGTCGGCTGACCCACCGGAGAGCCGTATAGGCTCGTCAGGAGTTCTTGCCGCCCGGGACCGGTTCGCCGGATTGGCCGTCGGCGGGCGTGATCGCACGCTCACGCTCGACATAGTCGCGATAGGAGATGCAGGCGACGTCCGGCCTGACGCAGACCTCGCCGGCGAAACGCTCCAGCGCGTCCCAATAGGCGCCGCCGTTCATCAGCGTGAAATGGAAGCCGATCTCCAGCGGAATGCGCTTACCCTTGTATTGCGCGTCGAAGGCGTGGCGGAATGCGTGATAGGCGCGCTCGGAAAACGCCTTCGCCTTCGACGGCGTCTCGACCGCGCCGGAATGGCGGGCGAACAGATTGTAGTCCATGGCGATGACCGGCCGGCCCTTCGGCCCTTCCGGCACCAGCGGCAGCGAGAAGCGCGTCAGCCCGCCCCGTCGCTCCGGTTCGGCCGGCCCCTTCGAGACTCCGCTCGCGTCATAGAGGAATCCGGCCTCGGGCAGCGCCTCGTAGAGCGCCTTGCCGGTCGAGAGGTAGGGCGCGCGGAAGCCGACGACCGCGTGCGCCGCGAAGTCGCGCCAGTCCTTCGGCTCCGGCGCGATGCCGTTCAGTTCATAGGCGTCGGCAAGGACGCACCGGGCGGACGCCAGTTCCGAGAGCCAGTCCGCCTTCGACCAGTCCTTGCCGTCGAAATGCCCGCAGGCATGGCTGGCGATGTCGTGACCTTCGGCTGCCGCAAGGCGGATCTGCCCGAGCCGGGCGGCCACCTCGGCCTTCGATTGGGCAAAGCCGATGTTCGAGCTGCCCGCCGCCTTGTGCGGCGGCCTGTAGGCTTTCCGGTTTTCCGGCGTCAGCAGGAAGACGCAGGACAGGAAATAGGTGAAATGCGCGCCCGTGCGGCGCGCGAGGTCGCGGCTGCGCTGCCACTGCGCAATGTCGCGCGCGCTGTCGAAGGAGATGATCACCACCTGCTTCGGACGTGCCGATGCGTGTGAGTGCGGCGGATCGGCCAAGGCGGGACCTGTGGCGAGAAGGACGAGCAGCGAAACGAGGACGCGCGAACCGGAAGACTGAAACACGATGGGACCGACCATGGCAGGAGGAAGTTCCAGCCTGACGGGAAAATGTGGCCTCCATAGGATAAGGTCTTGGTCGTGTGCATCGGTAGCTTAAGACGAGGCTCGATCACCTCTCATCTGTGTCATTCCGGGTCCCGCTGCGCGGCCCCGGAATGACGAACTGCGTAGACGTTGCCAATCTCCAACTGTCCACACTTAGCTAACTGTCATTGTCCATCAAGCAAACAGCGCTTTTTGACGGTTGCCCCTTCCCTGCCGGTAAAATTCCGCTAAAACGCGGGCTCATCACAGGGTGCGGCGGCAGAAACGGTTCCATCGATGTCGGACGACAGCTTCATTCGCGAAGTCAATGAGGAATATCGCAGCGATCAGGCCAAGGCGCTGTGGGAGCGCTACGGTATCGTGGTTGCGGGCCTCGCTTTGCTCATCGTCCTCGGCACGGCCGGCTATGTCGGCTATCAATACTGGGATAAAAGCCGGGCCAATGCCTCGGGCGACAAGTTCCTGGCCGCGCTCCAGCTTGCCAACGACGGCAAGTCCGACGAGGCGATCACGGCCTTCGACCAGCTCGAGAAGGACGGTTACGGCGCCTATCCGGTGCTGGCCAGAATGCGCGCGGCCACCGTCAAGGCGAACAAGGGCGACTTCGACGGCGCGGTCAAGGATTTCGATGCGGTCGCGGCCGACACGGCCATTCCCTCCGCCCTTCGCGACATGGCCAAATTGCGCGCCGGGCTGATCCTGGTCGACCACGGCGCCTATGCGGACGTCTCGTCGCGCGTCGAGGCGCTGACGGGCGACACCAATCCGCTGCGCCACAGCGCGCGCGAGGCGCTCGGCCTCGCCGCCTGGAAGGACGGCAAGCCGGCCGACGCGCTCAAGCTGTTCGACCAGATCAGCGCCGACGAGGCGGCGCCGCGCAACCTGCGCCAGCGGGCGACGCTGATGGCCGAGCTGATCCGCGGTTCGGGCGACGTGCCGGCGAACGGCGCCTCGTGAGGACCCATGGGCTTCACCGTCGCGATCATCGGCCGGCCTAACGTCGGCAAGTCGACGCTTTTCAACCGCCTTGCCGGCAAGAAGCTGGCGCTTGTCGACGACACGCCGGGCGTGACGCGCGATCGGCGCAGGCACGAGGCGCGGCTCTACGACCTTTCCTTCGACGTGATCGACACGGCCGGCTTCGAGGACGCGCCGGCAGCCTCGCTGCCGGGCCGGATGCGCGCGCAGACCGAGATCGCGATCAGCGAGGCCGACCTGATCTTCTTCCTGATGGACGCCAAGACGGGCCTGGTCCCGGACGACCGCGCCTTCGCCGAAATCGTGCGCCGCTCCGGCAAGCCCGTGGTGCTCGTCGCCAACAAGGCCGAGGCGCGCGGCGCGCAGGGCGGCTTCCTCGAATCCTGGGAACTCGGGCTCGGCGAACCGGTGCCGATCTCGGCCGAACACGGCCAGGGCCTGCCGGACCTGCGCGAGGCGATCATCGCGGCGCTCGGCGAAAAGCGGGCGTTTGGCGAGGACGAGGAAACGGCCGGCGACGAGCTTGCGGCGAGCGAGGTGCTGATCGGCGAGGACATCGCCGACCCCGATGCGGAAGAGGCGCCGGCCTACGATGAGACCAAGCCGCTGCGCATCGCCGTGGTGGGCCGCCCCAACGCCGGCAAGTCGACGCTCATCAACGCCCTGATCGGCGAGGAACGGCTGCTGACCGGCCCCGAGGCCGGCATCACCCGCGATTCCATCTCGGTCGACTGGGACTGGCGCGGTCGGCGGATGAAGCTGTTCGACACCGCCGGCATGCGCCGCAAGGCCAAGGTGCAGGAAAAGCTGGAAAAGCTCTCCGTCGCCGACGGCCTGCGCGCCGTGCGTTTCGCCGAGATCGTCGTCATCGTGCTCGACGCCACCATTCCCTTCGAGAAACAGGACTTGCAGATCGCCGACCTGATCATGCGCGAGGGGCGCGCGCCGGTGATCGCCTTCAACAAGTGGGACCTGATCGAGAACCCGCAACAGGTGTTGGCCGAGCTTCGTGAGAAGACGGAGCGGCTTCTGCCGCAGGCGCGCGGCGTGCTGGCCGTGCCGGTCTCCGCCGAAACCGGGCGCGGCCTCGACAAGCTCATGGACGCGGTGGTGCGCACGCACCGCGTCTGGAACAGCCGCGTCTCCACCGGCCGGCTGAACCGGTGGCTTGAAGGCATCCTCGCCCATCATCCGCCGCCGGCGGTGGCGGGGCGCCGTCTCAAGATCAAATATGTGACGCAGGCCAAGACGCGGCCGCCGGGATTCATTCTCTCCTGCTCGCGGCCGGACGCCATGCCGCAATCCTATATCCGTTACCTGGTCAATAATCTGCGCGACGCCTTCGATATGCCCGGCGTTCCGATCCGGATGGCGCTGCGCGCTTCGGACAATCCCTTCGCGGGACGCGCGAGGAAGCGCTGATGCGCAGAGGCCGGCCGTCGCGCCATGGTTAAGAATCAGTTGGCAATTTCAGCCGGACAGCGGTCGGTCCGTTAACGCTCCATCAAGGTTAACGGGGCATGGTGATCCCTCAGTTGGGGTTAGTCTGCGTCCTGGAGAGTTTTCGTGCATCGACGTCTTGTTGAGCGGCTCGTCGCTGCCTTTGCCGGCGAGAAGAAGCGGTCCCTGCTCACGCCCTGCCTGCTCGGCCTCGGCATCTGGGTCGGCTTTCCCACCGTCGCCGCCTATCAGGACATGACCAGCCTCGTTTCCGGCCTCGAACGCGACGGCACGCGCTGGAACGCGGTGATCGAAAAGTCCGTCGCGGGGTCGGTGCATGCCGCGGAAATGCCGTTCGTCGACGGCGACGCCATCACCGGCTCGATCTCGGGATCGGGCGTGGAACTGCCGGGCATCGGCGCCGTCGCCTTCAAGGGAAAGAGCGGCATCGCCAGCGAGGTTCCGGACGAGGACCGCATCGTGCGCTCGGACAAGCAGGGCCGCCTGTTGCAGGTCGCTCCGGTAGCGCCGCCGAAGAATTTTTCCGCCGGGTCGATCTTCGAACGGACCTCATCGCTGCTGCGTCCGACAATGGACAGCGGCCTCAAGCTCGCCTTCGCCAAGCCTGCGATCAAGGGGCAGGAAGTACAGATCGCTTCCGCCTTCCACCTGCGCGAGGAGGAAAGCAACGACGCCGGCGTGCCGGCGATGCTGGCGTCGCTGGTGACCAACGACAAGGCCGACGTCCTGGCGACAGCCTATGCCGCCGACGAGCCCGACTACGCCACCCGCTCGCCCTTCGAGGTGCTGCTCAAGGACGAAGACCCGGATGACGGGCGTTTCATTCCGCCCGTCGGAAAGGGCGATCATTCCTGGATGCAGACCCCCTTGCCGGCCAGCGTCTTTTCGAAGAAGGAGCAGGCCTGCCTCGCCAACGCCATCTATTTCGAGGCACGCTCGGAACCGCTGCGCGGACAGGCCGCGGTGGCGCAGGTGGTGCTGAACCGCGTGCGCAACCCCGCCTATCCGGATTCGGTGTGCGGCGTGGTGTACCAGAACTCGAACTGGCGCAACGCGTGCCAGTTCTCCTTCGCCTGCGACGGCAAGAAGGACCGCGTCACCGAACCCGGCCATTACAAAACCGCCAGGGACGTCGCCATGGCGGTGACGGCCGGAAAGATATTCCTGCCCGAAGTCGGCTCGTCGACCCACTACTATGCCAGCTACGTGCATCCCGGCTGGGCACGGTCGATGCACAAGATGGTCAAGATCGGCCTGCACATCTTCTACCGCACCTATGGCGGCGGCTGGAGCTGACGGCACGGAATCGCCGTTTCCAGGCGGCCTGGAGCGCGCCGCGGCGCCAAGCTTTGCGCGCGCAATCGCCGGGCACGATGTCGCACTCGACTAAACATTTGATTATCAATGCAAAAGCTCTCCCGCTTTGTTCTTGCCGTGTGGCTTGACGCGGACAGGCCCTCTAACTATGTTGCGCGCGACTTGAAGGCGGGCCGACGATGACGTCTGGCCCGGGCGTGGAGGTTGCGATGGCCGGTTCGAAAAGGCCAGACGGAACCGGAGAGACGAGCCCGGGACACCAGAGACGCGCCGACGACCGCGACGACGATCTTGAGCGCCGCCGGCGTGAGCTTGAAGCATCGCTTGCGACAAGACTGCCGGACCGGCTCGAGGGGGAAAACGGAACCACAAAGGCCGCGGGCGTCGGTTACGCCCAGGCCTTCAAGCTGTCCAGCGAGTTCATCGCCGGGATAGCGGTCGGCGCCGGCATCGGCTGGTTCGTCGACCGGATGGCGGGTACTTCGCCATGGGGTCTGATCGTTTTCCTGCTCCTCGGCTTCGGCGCCGGCATCCTCAACGTCCTGCGGTCGGCAGGACTGGTTGCCGAGTTCGGACAGGGCGACAAGCCGCGCCCGAAGAAGTAAGAATCGGCGCCACGGCGCCGCAAACGCACCAAGCCGCTTGCGGCTCGATGAGGACGAAAACGTGGCAGCCGACAAGGTCGATCCGATCCACCAGTTCCATATCAACCCGATCGTGCCGATCCACGTCGGGGGTTACGACCTGTCCTTCACCAATTCCTCGCTGTTCATGGTCGTGGCCGTGGTGGTCGCCTCCGGCTTCCTGTTCTTTGCGACCTCCGGTCGCGCGCTCGTGCCGACGCGCATGCAGTCGATGGCCGAGATGACATATGACTTCGTCGCCTCGATGCTGCGCGACGCCGCCGGCAACCAGGGCATGAAGTTCTTTCCCTTCGTGTTCTCGCTGTTCATGTTCGTGCTCACCGCGAACCTGCTCGGCCTGTTCCCCTATTTCTTCACCGTCACCAGCCACATCATCATCACCTTCTCCCTGGCGTTGCTGGTGATCGGGATCGTCATCGTCTACGGCTTCGCCAAGCACGGGTTCCGCTTCCTGAAGCTGTTCGTGCCGAGCGGCGTGCCGCTGGTGCTGATGCCGCTGGTGGTGGCCATCGAGATCGTATCTTTCGTCTCCCGCCCCGTCAGCCTCTCCGTCCGTCTGTTCGCCAACATGCTGGCCGGGCACATTACGCTGAAGGTCTTCTCCGGTTTCGTCGTCTCGCTGGGCGCGATGGGCGTGGCCGGCATGGCAGGCGCGGTGCTGCCGCTGGCGATGGCGGTCGCGCTGTCGGCGCTCGAACTGCTGGTAGCTGCGCTGCAGGCCTACGTCTTCGCGGTGCTGACCTGCATGTATCTCAACGACGCCCTGCATCCTTCGCACTAGTCAACCGGCGATCCGTCGCCACAACAGTTACAGCCTTTCCAATTCAAGGAGTGATCAAATGGAAGCTGAAGCAGCAAAGTACATCGGCGCCGGCATCGCCTGCCTCGGCATGGGTGGCGCAGGCATCGGCCTGGGCCATATCTTCGGCAACTACCTGGCGGGCGCGCTGCGCAATCCGTCGGCTGCCGACGGCCAGTTCGGCCGCCTGATCTTCGGCTTCGCCGTCACCGAGGCCATGGGCATCTTCTCGCTGCTCATCGCGCTGCTGGCGCTGTTCGGCTGAACCGGGACCGATCGCGGCCCGCTCCTCGGAGACGGGCCGCCGGCTGATAGAGGCACTCATGTTCGTGACACCTGCCTATGGGCAAGAGGCGGCTCCGGCCGCCGGCGACGTGCATGCCGGCACCGAAGTGCCGCATGACGCGGGACACGAAGGCGGCGGTTTTCCGCCCTTCAATCCGGCGACGTTCCCGTCGCAGATCCTGTGGCTGGCGATCACCTTCGGGCTGTTCTACCTGTTCCTGAAGCAGGTGATCATGCCGCGCCTTCAGGGCATACTGGACACCCGTTCGGGCCGCATCGCCGCCGATCTCGACCAGGCCGCGAAGCTCAAGGAAGAGGCGGACGCGGCGGTCGCGGCCTATGAGCAGGCGCTGGCGGAAGCCAGGACCAACGCTCACGCGATCGGCCAGCAGGCGCGCGACGAGGCGAAAGCCGAAGCTGACGAAGCGCGCAAGAAGGTCGAGGCCAGCCTCGAGAAGAAGCTGGCAGAGGCCGAGAAGCGCATCGCCACCATCAAGGCCGGCGCCATGAAAGACGTGGGGTCGATCGCCGAAACCACGGCGCAGGCCATTCTCGAACGCCTGGTCGGCAAGGCCGACAAGGCGCAAGTGAGCGCCGCCGTCAAAGCGGCACGCTAAGGGAGACTGCACGAGATGGACGCAACTTCCCTTGCAACAATGTGGGCGGCGATCGCGCTGCTGATCTTCCTCGGCATCATGATCTACATCAAGGTTCCGGCCATGGTGTCGAAGTCGCTCGACGAGCGGGCCGGGCGTATCCAGAAAGAGCTCGACGAGGCCAAGCGGCTGCGCGAAGAAGCGCAGGCCCTGCTGGCCGAGTACCAGAAGAAGCGCAAGGAAGCCGAGCAGGAGGCCGAAGCGATCGTCGAGGCCGCCAAGCACGAGGCCTCCGTTCTGGCCGAGGAAGCGCACAAGCGCACCGAGGACTACGTCGCCCGCCGCACCGTGGTGGCCGAACAGAAGATCGGCCAGGCTGAGCGCGAGGCGATCGCCGAGGTTCGCTCCAACGCCGTCGACCTCGCCGTCGAGGTAGCGCGCAAGGTGCTGGGCGACAAGGTCGATACCAGGGCGGACGCCGACTTGTTCAAGGCATCGCTGGCCGAGGTCAAAGCCAAGCTGAACTGAGCCTTTCGTCTCGCCGTTAGACAAACAAGCCGCCGTTTACTGGCGGCTTTTTTGTTTCGGCCGGTCTTCCGGGCTTCGATCGAAATCCTATCGGAGCCCATCTGGCGCCGTCATCCTCGACCCGGCCCCGGAGATCTGCCGATGCAGGCCGACAGCATCTACTCCTCCACCCTTTCGGTGCCCAGCCTGAACGGGGCGAAGGACGTGCGATGGAGGCGCGCGACAGGTCCGTGCAGGTCGATCGCGGTGCGATGCCGGACCGTGGCATAGCCCATATGCACCTCGAAGCCGTACTGGACATGCAGCCGGCCGCAGCCGGCCATCATGCGGTCACGCATGACCTTGGCCACGATCGAGGCGGCAGCGATGGATTGGGAGCGCTGGTCGCCCTTGATGAGCGCCCTGCCCTCGCACGGCAGGCCAGGCGGTACGTCGCGGCCGTCGGCCAGCGCCAGCTTCGGCCTGACCGGCAACCCGCAGGCGGCGCGGCGCATCGCTTCCAGGCTGGCACGCAGGATGTTCATGTCGTCGATGCCTTCGGCACAAACCGACGCCATCGCGACGCCGATCGCGCTCGAGACGATCCTGTCGAACAGCGCTTCGCGCTGGTCGAAGGTGAGCCGCTTCGAATCGTCCAGCCCCTCCGGAATGCGCGCCGGATCGAGCACGACGGCGGCGGCGACGACCGGGCCGGCGAGCGGCCCCCTGCCCGCTTCGTCCATGCCTGCGACCGGCCAGAGACCCTGGGCCATCGCCCTTGTCTCCACCGAGAAATCGGGCTTTTCGACAATTTCGAAGAGAAGCGGAGAATCGGAACGCGGGCGAGCCATGTGCGGCAGACTCGCACCGGCTCCGATTCTCCGCAAGACCCTTCCGGCCAGGTGGGGTGACAACCGGAAGGCACCGTCAGGGCCGGGGGACAGGGGCCGGACGGGATTTCATCGGGTATGCGGCGAACCCCGCCGCGCGCCTGTTCACAGCAGCATCAACTGCTCGTTCTTCTTCGCCGGCGGCACGAACAGGTCGGTGCGAAGCGTCCGCCGCTCCAGATTGAAGCCGAGGCGCTTGGCCGCCAGTTCGAAGCGCCGGCCGATCTGCCAGGCATAGGGACCGGCGCCCTTCATGCGCTTGCCCCATTCCGAATCGTAGTCCTTGCCACCGCGCATGGCGCGCACCAGCGACATGACGTGCCTGTAGCGGTCGGGATAGTGACGCAGCAGCCAGTCCTTGAAGATCGGCGCGACCTCCAGCGGCAGGCGCAGCAGCACATAGCCGGCCTCGCGCGCGCCGACAGCACGCGCGGAATCCAGAATGCGCTCGATCTCCGGGTCGGTCAGGCCGGGAATGATCGGCGCCACCATCACCGAAGCCGGGATACCGGCATCGGCAAGCTGCCGGATCGCCTCCAGCCGCTTCGTCGGGGTCGACGCGCGGGGTTCCATCGTCCTGGCCAGCTTCCAATCCAGCGTCGTCACCGACAACGCCACCTTGGCCAACCCGCGCCCAGCCATGCGCGACAGAATATCGATATCGCGCGTCACCAGCGCGGACTTGGTGACGATGCCGACGGGATGGCTGCGTGCCTCCAGCACTTCCAGGATCTCGCGCATGATGCGCCACTGGCGCTCGACCGGCTGGTAGGGGTCGGTGTTGGTGCCGATGGCGATGGTGCGCGGCTGGTAGCCTTCCTTCGACAGTTCCTTGTCCAGGAGCCTTGCGGCGTCAGGTTTGGCAAACAGCTTCGATTCGAAATCCAGCCCCGGCGACAGGCCCATGAAGGAATGCGTCGGCCGCGCAAAGCAGTAGACGCAACCGTGCTCGCAGCCGCGATAGGGATTGATGGACCGATCGAAGGAGATATCGGGCGAGGTGTTGCGCGTGATGATGGTGCGCGGCTTTTCCACCTGCACCTCCGTCTTGAACGGTGGCAGGTCTTCCAAGCTCTCCCAGCCATCGTCGAAGACATGACGGGTGACCGGCTCGAACCGGCCTGACGGGTTGATGCCCGCCGACCGGCCGCGATTGCGATCCGGCCTGACGCGTACCCCGCTCTGTTCTATCATCGCATTGGCCATGTCGGCGCGTCCTGCTCCGAAAGCTGCAATGTCCGCGCGCACGATCTGTTCCATCCTGGCCCTCTCGAAGGGGCTGTCGGCGCCATGTCGAATCGCTTTGTTCATGAAATTATTCCTATCCGCGCGAATGGAACAAATCAAGAACAATCTGTCGGAAATGCCGTCCCGCTGGCGTGGCCGCGCCGTTTCGGTTATGCGGCTTGTGATGCTCAGCGTCCTGATCGAGACCCGCAACGACGAGGAAGCCCTGGCGCGCACGCTGGCGACGCTGGTGGGCGGCGCGGTGGAGGGGGTGGTGCGCGACGTCATCGTCCTCGACCGCAGCTCGACCGACGCGACGCGGCGCGTGGCCGACCACACGGGATGCACGCTGGCGATGGGGACGCTGGGCGCGGCGATCGCCCAGGCCAAGGGCGACTGGCTGCTCTTGCTGGAGCCCGGCGCGCGGCTGGTCGACGGCTGGGGCGACGAGGCTGCCGCCCATGCGGCGCGTTTCACCATGCCGGCGCGGTTCTCGCGCGCCCGCGCCGGACGCACGCCGTTCCTGGCGCGTGCCTTCAAGCGCAACAGCGCGCTGGCGCAGGGCCTGCTGATTTCCAAACGTCAGGCGTCCAGCCTGGCGAAAAAGGCCGACACCGCCGAAGCGCTGGCGCGCGGGCTGGCGATGAGAACCCTGGCGGCCGAAATCTGGCCGGCAGAGCGGCGATAGACGACAGCGAAGCTGTCTTGCCGCAACGGGCTATGCGCCGGGAAAGGCCCCTGCGTAGATTTCGGGCTTGAACCCGACCAGCAGCCTGCCGTCAAAATCGAGGATCGGGCGCTTGATCATGGGGGGATTGGCGAGCATCAGCGCCTTGGCCCTGGCGGCGTCGATACCCTGCCGGTCCTTCTCCGGCAACGCACGGAAGCTGGTGCTCGCCTTGTTGAGCAGGACCTCCCAGCCGAGCCGTTCCACCCATTTGTCCAACGTCTCCGGCTCCAGCCCCGAGGCACGGTAATCGTGGAAGGCGTAGGCGACGCCGTGGCCTTCCAGCCATGCGCGCGCCTTCTTCATCGTGTCGCAGTTCGGAATGCCGTAGATGGTGACGGGCAAGGAAGGCTTCCTCAATCAGTCGTTCGATCCCGAATATCCGATTCGGGACGCTCGCGCTGCCCCTACTCCCCGTACGGCACCCAGATGTTCTTGACTTGTGTGGCGCGGGTCAGAAACTCCCTGCCCTCGCCTTGCATGGGCGAATACCAGTCGCGGCTGACGGTCTCGGCCCACACCTGCTTGAGGTTGCCGGCGGACGCCTTCTCGACCTTGCCGGCGCCGGCGGCGTTGCCGAACCACCAGACGCCGTCGACCTCCTCGTGCTTCGCCAGTTCGAGCGCCAGCGCTGCGCGGTCGCCGGTGACGATGTTGACCACTCCGGCCGGCACGTCGGAGGTCTCCAATACCTGGTAGAAGTCCGTCGCGGCGAGCGCCTGAGACGAAGACGGGATCGCCACCACCCGGTTGCCGGCGCAGATCGCCGGCGCGAAGGTGGAGACGAAGCCGAGCAGGCCGTGCTCTTCCGGGCAGGCTACGCCGATGATGCCCAATGGTTCGTTCATGGCCAGCGCCACGCCACGCAGCGGCGGCTTGTGCACGGCGCCCTCGAACTTATCGGCCCAGGCGCCGTAGGAAAACAGCCGCGAGACGGAGGCGGCGACTTCCTTGGCCGTTTCGGATTTGCGCTTGCCGGTCATGGCCGCCAGCCGCTCGGCGAACTCGCCGGCGCGGACCTCGAGGTTCTCGGCTATATAGTAGAGGATCTGCGCGCGGTTATGCTCGCTGGCGGTCGCCCAACCGGTCGCCTTGCGCGCGGCTTCCACGGCGTTGCGGATATCCTTGCGGTTGCCCTCGCCGACTTCGCCGACCAGCACGCCGGCAGGCGAGACGACCGGCCGCGAATAGCCGCCGTCCGGCCGCGCCTGCTTGCCGCCGATGTAGAGTTTCGCCGTGCGGTCGATAAAGGACGTCGACACCACGTCGCCGCTCGGTTGCGGGGCAGGTTTCTCCATGATCGGCTTGGCCTTCGCCAGCCATTTCGGCTTCGAATAGGCAACCAGCCCTTCGCGACCACCCTCGCGGCCGAAACCGGACTCCTTGTAGCCGCCGAAGCCGACCCCGGCGTCGAACATGTTGGTGCCATTGACCCACACCACGCCGCATTTCAGTTTCGGGGCGATATCGAGGGCGAGCGAAAGGGTTTCGGACCACACGGAAGCGGCCAGCCCGTATTCGGTGTTGTTGGCTAGCTCCACCGCTTCCGACGGCGTGCGGAAGGTGGTGGCAACCAGCACCGGCCCGAAGATCTCGACGCGCGCCACGGTCGAGGCCGGGTGCACGTTGGTGAGCAGCGTCGGCGGATAAAAGCAGCCCTTGCCGGGCATTGCGGCCTTGGGCTGGTGGAGTTCAGCCCCTTCTTTCACACCAACATCGACCAGTTCGCGGATGCGCTTCAGTTGAACCGGGTGGACGATGGCGCCGATATCGATGGCCTTGTCGAGTGGATCGCCTACGCGCAATGTTTCCATGCGCGCCGTCAGCTTGGCGACGAAGCGATCGGCGACACTCTCCTGCACCAGCAGGCGCGAGCCGGCGCAGCAGACCTGGCCCTGGTTGAACCAGATGGCGTCGACCACGCCTTCCACCGCCGCGTCGAGGTCGGCGTCGTCGAAGACGATGAAGGGCGACTTGCCGCCGAGTTCCAGGGTCAGGCTCTTGCCCGAGCCTGCCGTCGCCTCGCGGATCTTCCTGCCCACCTCGGTCGATCCGGTAAAGGCGATCTTGGCGATGCCGGGATGATTGACGATCGCCTCGCCGGTGGAGCCGTCGCCGGTGACGATGTTGACGACACCATCCGGCAGGCCGGCCTTTTGGCACATTTCGGCGAACAGCAGCGCCGTCAGCGAGGTGTATTCGGCCGGCTTCAGCACCACGGTGTTGCCGAGCGCGATGGCCGGCGCGATCTTCCAGGCCAGCATCAGCAGCGGGAAATTCCACGGGATGATCTGGCCGCAGACGCCGAGCGGTTCACGGTCGGAGAGTTCCGTCTCCATCAACTGCGCCCAGCCGGCGTGGTGGTAGAAGTGGCGGGCGACGAGCGGGATATCGATGTCGCGCGTCTCGCGGATCGGCTTGCCGTTGTCGAGCGATTCCAGCACGGCGAAGCGACGGCTGTGGCGCTGGATGAGGCGGGCAAGCGCATAGAGGTAGCGCGCCCGCTGGTGACCGGAAAGCGCGGCCCAGCCGGGTTGCGCCTTGGCCGCCACCTTCACCGCCGCATCAATATCGGCGGCACCTGCCTGCGCGATCTTCACCAGCACTTCGCCGGTGGCCGGCGAGGCCGTTTCGAAGCTCTCGCCGGACTTCGCCTTCTTCCACTGGCCGCCGATGAACAGTTTCGTCTCGCCGCCAAGCGCCGCGATCCAGGCGCGGGCTTCCTTGTCGCTCTCGGGTGCCGGGCCGTAGTCCATCGTGTCCAGAATTTCTGCAATCGACATCTTGAGAACCCTACATTTGCGTCATTCCGGGGCCGCGCAGCGGAACCCGGAATCCAGAACGCCGGCCTTGCTCGTCCGGATTCGAATCAACAACGTTACTTCTCTGGGTTCCGGGTTCCGCTGCGCGGCCCCGGAATGACGGACAGCGTGGGGACATGGCTCACGCCATCGCATGGTGGCTGAAGGCCGCGTAGCGGCCGGTGACATGATGTTCGAGCTGGCGCTCTATGTCGGCGAGCAGCGAAGACGCGCCGAAGCGGAACAGGTTCGGCTGCAGCCAGTCGTTGCCGAGCTCCTCCTTGATGAGCGCCAGATAGGCGAGCGCGTCCTTGGCGGTGGAGATGCCGCCGGCGGGCTTGTAGCCGACGACATGGCCGGTCATTTCGCGATAATCGCGGATGGCGCGCAGCATCACCAGCGTCACCGGCAGCGTGGCGTTAGTGCCCTCCTTGCCGGTCGAGGTCTTGATGAAATCGGAGCCGGCCATCATCGCCACCCACGAGGCGCGGGCGACGTTGCGCAAGGTCTGCAGGTCGCCGGTGGCGAGGATGGTCTTCATATGCGCGGGGCCGCAGGCTTCCCTACAGGCCTTCACTTCGTCGTAGAGCGCGGCCCAATTGCCGGTCAGGACGTGCTCGCGGGTGATGACGATGTCGATCTCTTCGGCGCCGTCGGCGACGGACGCCTCGATCTCCTTGAGCCGCGTGGGAAGCGGCGACAGGCCTGCCGGGAAGCCGGTGGAGACGGCGGCGACCGGGATGCCGGAGCCCTGCAAGGCCTCCACTGCCGTGGCGACGAAGCGGTGGTAGACGCAGACCGCACCGGTGGTGATCGAGCGGCCGGCCAGTCCGAGCGCCTCCTGCAGGTCCGCTCCAAGCGGGTTGCGCGCCTTGGCGCAGAGCCGGCGCACGCGGCCGGCGGTGTCGTCGCCGTTCAGCGTGGTGAGGTCGATGCACTGGACGGCGCGCACCAGCCAGGCCGCCTGCCAGTCCTTCTTGACAGTGCGCCGCCCGGCCAGCGCCGCAGTACGGCGTTCGGCGGCGGAGAGGTTCACCCGCACGGAATCGACCGGATCGAGCGAAAACGGCACGCCCGGATTCCAGGGCTGCGGCCGGTTGGCGAAGGGCGCCGCCCGATGAACGGTATTGGCCGCCTGCTTCTCGACGATATTCATCCAACGAACTCCTCACCCACGCCGTAGGGCTCTCATCCGCCGGCACCTGCACCTTATAGCGGCTCACGCACAGGGCCAATGCCGATCATCCAGATCGGAACGTCTATCTGTCATTTTACTACCAAACCGGATTGCTGGCGCAATCGAAGATGACGCTTATCCGCAAGCCTCGCAGTGTCGATTGCCTTATGTTGACGGAAAATCGCAACCGATCGGAGCGGATTTCATGAGCAACCATCATCTGGATTTCTTCATCGACGGCAAATGGACGGCGCCTGTCGTGCCGGCGGCGCTCGACGTGATCGACCCGTCGACCGAGGAGGCCTATACGCAGATCTCCGTCGGCTCCAAGGCCGATGTCGACAAGGCAGTGGCGGCTGCCAAGGCGGCGTTTCCCGCCTTCTCGCAGACGACGAAGGCGGAGCGGCTGAAGCTGCTTCGGCGCATCCTCGAGGTCTACAACGAGCGCTACGAGGACATCGCGCAGGCGGTGAGCCAGGAAAACGGCTCGCCCATCACCTGGGCGCGCGAGGCGCAGGCCTGGGCCGGGCGGGCGCACCTGGAATCGACGATCAAAGCGCTGGAGGACTACGAATTCTCCGAGAAGCGCGGCACCACGATGGTTGTCAAGGAGGCGATCGGCGTGTGCGCGCTGATCACGCCGTGGAACTGGCCGCTCAACCAGATCGTCTGCAAGGTGGCGCCGGCGATCGCGGCCGGCTGCACGGTGGTGCTGAAACCCTCCGAGATCGCGCCGATCAGCGGCATCGTCTTTTCCGAGGTCATGGAGGCGGCCGGCACGCCGAAGGGCGTCTACAACATGGTCAACGGCACCGGGCCGGACGTCGGCCAGGTGATGGCCGGCCACCCTGACGTCGACATGGTGTCGTTCACCGGCTCGACGCGCGCCGGCATCATCGTCGCCGAGACCGCCGCCAAGACGGTCAAGCGCGTCGCGCAGGAACTCGGCGGCAAATCGGCCAACATTGTGCTGCCGGACGCCGACTTCGAGACAGCGGTGAGGAAGGGCGTGGAAGGTTGCTTCGGCAATTCCGGCCAGTCCTGCGACGCGCCGACGCGCATGCTGGTTCCGGCGGCGCGCCACGACGAGGCGCTGGCGGTCGCGAAGAAAGCCGCCGAGGGCCACAAGGTCGGAGATCCGCGCAACGAGGACACGCAGCTCGGCCCTGTGGTGAGCCAGGTGCAGTTCGACAAGATTCAGCGGCTGATCGAGGCCGGCATCAAGGAAGGCGCCACGCTCGTCACCGGCGGTCCCGGCCGGCCCGAACACTTGAATCGCGGCTACTACGTGCGGCCGACCGTGTTCGGCAACGTCAGGCCCGGCATGGCGATCGAGAAGGAAGAAATCTTCGGCCCCGTCCTGTCGATCATCTCCTATGACGACGAGGACGAGGCGGTGAGGATCGCCAACGACACGGTCTACGGGCTGGCGGCCTATGTGCAGTCTCAGGATATCGGGCACGCCCGCAAGGTCGCGGCCCGGATGCGCGCCGGCCAGGTGTCGATCAACTATCCCGAATGGGACACGTTCGCGCCGTTCGGCGGCTACAAGCAATCCGGCAACGGCCGCGAATACGCCGACTGGGCGATCCACGACTTCCTCGAGACCAAGGGCATCATCGGCTACGGCGATTGATTGCTTGTGAAGCGCCGCCGAGGGCTTCGCACCGTCGGCCAGGGCAATCACATATCCCTCAATTGCCACCGCCGCTCACCCCCCCAACCCGTCCCCTCCCCACAAGGGGGAGGGAGACGCCGCCGCCCTCGTTTCGTCTAAATAGCCGACGTTGGCGCATTGCAGCGCCGGCACAGAGGTCCCCCTTCCCCTTGTGGGGAAAGGTTAGGGGTGGGGGTGCGCCGTCACATGCGATTGCCCTGCTTCCGCCGGCGGAGGCTTTTTCAGCCCAGATTCCAGAGCTTGCGGGCGTTGGCCGAAAGCAGTTTTTCGCGCTCGGCCTCGCTGGTGTCGGCGAGCAGCGCATGGGTCGCGCTTACCCAGGCGAGCAGGCCGCCGCCCAGCGTGCAGACCGGCCAGTCGCTGCCCCACACGACACGATCCCAGCCGAAGCTCTCGATCGTGTGCTCGACATAGGGCCTGAGCGTCTCGACAGTCCATGTGTCGGGATCGGCGTAGGCGACGACGCCGGAGATTTTCGCCATCACGTTGGGGCGGCGCGCCATTTCGGTTATGTGCTCGCGCCATTCCCGCCCGGCACCGGCCCTGATGTCGGGATTGCCGCAATGGTCGAGAACGAACTGAACGTCGGGCGCAAGGTCGGCCAGCGCCCTCGCTTGGCTGGTCTGGCGCGGGAACATGCACAGATCGAAGGTGAGGCCGCTGCCGGCGAGGCGCTTCACATTCTCCCGGAACAGGGCGCCCTCGGAGACGTCGTCGGGCACGACATGCAGCACCCGACGAAAGCCCTTCACGAACGGGTCGGCTTTTACCTTGTCCAGCCAGGCCGCAAACCCTTCCTCCTCGGGGCGGCAGGAAACGATCGCCCCGGCCAAAAGGCTGCCCGGTTCCCTTGCCAGCGCCTCGACATGATTCGTTTCCGCCTCGATGTCGGAAGGTGCCACATCCACTTCCATGTGCAGCGCCGCCTCGATGCCGGCGCGGCGCGCCTGGACGGCGTAGTCCCGGTGGAGGAAGTCGTGATCGAGCGCCGGCTCGCCGGCCAGCCACGGATAGCGCAACGCCGTCCTGTCGATCAGGTGAAGATGGGTGTCGATGATCATGAGCTTGCCCGCCTTCCCGTCCCGCCTGCCTGCGTCGCCTCATGCATGTCGAGCATCCGCCGCGCCGTCTCCTCGTCGGTGATGAGCACCGTCGGCGCGATCAGCGTCATGGCGCCGAGCAGCGCCTCGGTCTTCTCGGCGCCGCCGGAGGTGAGGATGCGCAGCGGCGCGCGGCGCAGTCTGTCGACCTCGACCGACATGACGCGATCGTTGATCGGGTGGTCGACAAGCCGGCCGGCACGGTCGAAGAAATGAAACAGCAGATCGCCCACTGCGCCGCGCTCCACCAGCGCTTCCCGGTCGGCCTCGCTGAGGAACCCCTTGCGATAGAAGGTCGTCGCGGAGGCGATGCCGCCGATGGACACGACAAGCGCGTCCAGTTCATCCGCCAGGCTGAAGATCTCCTGCAGGCCGCAGCGTTCGACCAGGGCCTCCTTGGTTGCGATGCTGTCAACGACCGCCGGCGTCGGGATCAGATAGCCGTCGCCCTGGAATGCCTGGGCGAAGCGCCAGGCGAATTCGGCCGGATTGAGGCGACGGGCCACGCCGACGCCGCCGAGCAGCGAGACCACCTCGAAGCCGGCGAGCGAGCGTGTGCCGATGAACGGCAAGGTCGCCATCAACGTGTTTCCCCAGCCGACGCCGACGCGCATTCCCGGCCGCATCGTCTCCGAGAGATAGGCGCCGGTCCGCGCGGCGATCCCCGGGATCGGGTCCGCCTCGGGGTGGGAAAGCGGCGAGACGAACGCCTGCTGCAGGCCGAAGGTCAGTTCGAGCGCCCGTTCCAGCCGTACGATCTCGGTCAGTTCGCTTTCGATGGCGATCCGAACCTCGTTGCGGGCGCGTGCCTCGGCAAGCATCCTGACCACGGAAACCCGGCCGACGCCCAATATGTCGGCGATTTCGTTCTGGGTCTTCTGCTCGATGAAATACATCCAGGCGGCGCGGATGCGCAGCCGGTCAGCCTTGCTTTCGGTCATCGGGACGACGCCGTCGGCCGGCGGCCGCCGTTCGATCGATGTGCCCCGGTCTGGCTGCGGTTTTCTTGCCACGCGGTTCCCCTCCCGGACTCAGTCGATTTCAAGCGAGCAGGCAATATCTCCTATTGACCCGAAAACGGCCGTGGAAACAATGGTCCCGCGCCGCCGGCTCTTCCGGGGCGGGCGCGCCGACCGAAGAGGCCAGGAAAAATGCTCCGCGAAATCTCCGAAGAGGTCCGCGTCAATCTCAAGGACAGGCTGCGCGAGGCACGCCAGTCGATCCGCAGGCGCAGGCACGACGCGGCCGGCGCGCAGCGCAGGGACACCCCCTCTCCGCTCAACGGCATCGAAGATCTGCTCGGCCATGCCGCCAGCGCCTTCGACGATGTCATGACGATGGCGCAAACGCTGGCGCCGCGCCGGCTCGCCGGCAGATCGTCGGGCATGGCGGCACAATCTTTCAGCGCCTATTTCCCGACGCGTGAGCCGCTTGCCGGCGAGCGGGCTTTCCGGCGCGATCTCTATGCCTTGACCAAGGCCGTTCTGGCCGCGCGAGGCATGGACGGCGCGCGCATCGCCGAGACGGCGCTCGCGGCCGTTCATGCAAGCTTTGCCCGCCAGCAGGCGCAGGAGCTTGACGCGTTGACACGCGCGCAAGGCTGGACGGACCGTGTCGCGGTGACAGCCCGGCTGACCGCCGCGCTTCTTGCCGAACTGATGCGGCGCCCGCCGCTGCATTTCGACGGCACGGCCGGCAAACGCGTCGCGGCCGAAGAGGAGCGCGACACGCTCGCAAGGTGCCTGGCGCCGGTCGCGCTCGCCTGCGGCCTCGCGACGATGGAAGCCGGTCAGCGATCCCAGTCCGACATGCTGGAGATTTCGACACTGGCGGTAGACGCCCGCTTCGAGCGCATCCACGCAGCCTTCGCCGGTAAAGATACCGAAGGCGACCTGACGGCGCTTTTCGCGGTGCTGCTGGCGCATCTGCCGTAGCGCCCGTCCCCGTCGCGTCGCAGGCGCGGCCTCCGCCCAACGGTCAATCGTCAGCAACGTTCCCCGCGCCGCTCAGCCGCCCATGCCGGCGATGGTCTTCTTGGCGCGCGGGATCGAGGCCGGGCTCATCGACAGTTCGGTCAGGCCCATTTCGATGAAGCGTGGAATGAGGTCCGGACGGCCGGCCGCCTCGCCGCACATGCCCACCATGATCCCAGCCTCGACGCCGGCGCGGGCCGTCATGGCGATGGCGGCCATCACGGCCGGGTTGGCGACGTCGTTGAGCGCCGCCACCGCCGGATTGAGGCGGTCGGCGGCCATGACGTACTGGGTGAGGTCGTTGGTGCCGATGGAGAAGAAGGCGACCTCTCCGGCCAGGTCCGGGGCGATCAGCACCGCCGCCGGCGTCTCGATCATCACGCCGAGGTCGAAACGGTCGTAGGGCGTGCCGTCGAGATCGAGTTCGGCGGCGCATTCGTCGATCAGCGTGCGGGTGCGCCGGACCTCGGCGACATCCGACACCATCGGCAGCATCACCTTCACATTGCCGTGGACGGCAGCCCTGAGCAGCGCCCGCAGCTGCCGCTTGAAGATGTCGGGGCGGTCGAGGCACATGCGGATGCCGCGCCAGCCGAGGAAGGGATTGTCCTCCTCGGGAAAATCGATGCCGGCGACCGGCTTGTCGCCGCCGATATCGAGGGTGCGCACGATGACGGGATGCGGCGCGAAGGCCTTCGCCAGCGCCGCATAGGTCTCGGTCTGCATGTCCTCGGACGGCATGTGCATGTGGCGCATGAACAGAAGCTCGGTGCGGAACAGGCCGACGCCCATCGCGCCGGCTTCTTTCGCCGCGTCGATCTCCTCTAGCGAGCCGAGATTGGCCGCGACCTCGATGACGGCGCCGTCCGCGCGTTTCGGCACCGTGTCGACAAAGGCGCCGAGCGCCTCGCGCTCCCGTGCGGCGGCGTCCATGCGACCGAGGAAAGCGGCCCGCGCCTGTTCGTCGGGGTCCGCCAGCAGGTGGCCGGTATCGCCGTCCACGGCGACCTCGCGCGCGTCCTTGAGTTCGACTATCCGCTCGCCGACACCGAGCACGGCGGGGATGCCGTGCGAGCGGGCGATGATGGCGATGTGGGAGGTGGCGCCGCCCTTGCCGCAGACGATACCGCCGAGCCGCTTGAGCGGCGCGCGCGACAGGTCCCAGGCGCCGATGTCCTCCGCCACCAGCACGGCGCCCTCCGGAATGGCGGCGAGATCGACATCATTCTCGCCGAGCAGCACGAGGCATATCTGCCGGCCGACGGCGCGCACGTCGTCGGCGCGCGCGTTGAGATAGGCATCGTCGACGCCGCCGAAATCGGCCGCCACCTTCTCGGAAGCGGCGACCATCGCCGAAACGGCGTCGAGCCCCTTGCGGATCGCGGCTTGCGCCTCCTCGACAAGGGTGTCGTCGGCGGCGATGTCGCGAAGCGCGGCGACGATGCCGCGGTCGCCGGCCGCGAGGCTCTGGTCGGCCAATGCGGCGTCCATGCGCTTCTGCACGACGGAGATGGCCTCACGCAGGCGGACGATCTCGCCCTCGATCTCAGCCGCATCGAGCCGGCGGACGGCGGGCTCGATCTTCGGCGGAAAAAGCGCGAACACCGGACCGAGATGAACGCCCTCGCTGGCGGCGATGCCGCGCAGGTCGCCAGACGAAACGGCACCGGCAGCAGCGGCGGAAGCCGCTTGCGGATCTTCCGCTTGCGGCGATGCCGGTTTCTCTTGCCCGGAACCGGGCTTCGCCGCTTCGTCCCCCTCCAGCCCCGAGCGGGGGTTCTCCAGATAGCCGATCAGCGCCTCGACCGCCTCGATGGCGTCGGCGCCGTCGGCCTTTACGGTCACCTCGTCGTTTTCCTTGACGCCGAGCAGCATCAGCTTCACCGGGCTCTTGGCGCTGACCGACTTCTCGCCCTTGGCGATCTCGACGTTCGATTCGAAGCTCTTGGCGAGGCGGACAAAACGGGTGGCCGGCCTGGCGTGCAGCCCTTCGTGCACCCTGACGATCGTCGAGCGTTCCATAGATACTATCCTAGCAGATTTCCGAACCGGCGGACGGCAGTCAGGCCGAGATGGTGATGGTCGCGCCGGGTTGAAGTGCCGCGACCAGCTTTTCGCCCTCGACTTCGGTGGCGCAGATCTCGCCGGGCCGCTCGGCCTCGCCGGCCCCGTTGAAGGAGATGACGACGTGGCCGATCTCGCGGACCTTGGACCACGCCGTCGCGCCGACGGCGGTGACGCTGGCCGAAACCGGCCCGATGGTGATCGACGCGCCCGGCGAAGGCGCGTCGTCGCCCGGCCCCTGAACGGCCTTGTGAAGCACGGAGACTTCGGCCAGTTCCGGCGGCGAGCCATCCGCGAACAGGATGAGCACGCCGCCTTCCGCGAGGTCCGCCACTTCCGGGCCGATTTCGGTCACCCGCGTTTCCAGAAAAACCATGATGTGGCGAACCTCCTTGTTTTCTCTACAGGACCAGCAGGCTGAAGACCCAGGCGATGAGCACCGAGACGGGACCCATGATCTGACGGCTGATGAGCACCGCCGGAACGCCGATCTCGATGGTCTTGGGTTTGGCCTCGCCGAGCGCCAGGCCGACCGGCACGAAGTCGCAGCCGACCTGGGTGTTGTAGGCGAACAGCGCCGGCAGCGCCATCGCCGGAGCGATGGTGCCGTTGGCGATCTGCGGGCCGATGATGGCGACGCCGATCACCTGGGCGATGACCGCGCCCGGGCCGAGGATCGGCGAAAGGAACGGCAGGCCGCAGATGGCCGAGATGACGATCAGCCCGACGATGTTGTTGGCCAGCGGCCCCATCGGCTGGGCGAGGATGTCGCCGATGCCGGTGTAGAGGATGAGGCCGATCAGCATGGTCACGAAGGCCATGAAGGGCAGCACGTTGCGCACCACCTGGTCGATGGTGCGGCGGCCGGCATTGAAGAAGATGCCGACGACGCGGCCCATGACGCGGCCGATCGAGCTGATCAAGCCGACGAAGCCGCCCTCGGACGACGGCGGCGCGGCGACCTTCATGGAAGCGGCGGCTTCCGCGGGCGTCATGTCCCGCTTGACCGTGCCGCCAGCCGAGGTCGCCGGTTCGGAGCCGTCCGCCATCTCGATGTTGGCCGGCTTCACGCCGGAGACGTAGATGTCCTCGGTGATGAACTGGGCGAGCGGCCCGGCCTGTCCGACCGGCGTCAGGTTGACGGTCGGGATGCGCTTGCGCGGATAGACGCCGCACCGGGCGGTGCCGCCGCAATCGACCACCACCACCGCCATCTCGCCTTCGACCGGCGGCGCCCTGAAGCCGTCGACGGCTTCGGCGCCGGTCATCTCGGCGATCTGGGCCGCGACCGGATGGATGCCGCCGCCGGTGACGGAGACGACCTTGTTGCGCTGCTCGGTCGGCTGGATGACGAGCGGGCCGCCCCATCCGCTGGAGCCCCTGGAGATTTTGACTGCCTTGTAGGTCTTGACCATGTTCGTGTCCTCCCTACCCGGCCTAGAGCTCGACGCCCTGACGGCGCGCCATGAAGGCGGTGATGCGCTCGGTCAGGATGCCCTTGAGGAGAATGACGATGAGGCCGACGATGGCGTACCAGATGGCGACCCTGATGTGATAGCCGGTGGCCACGACGCCCTTCTTCTCGAGCTCGAGAAGCGCCACCAGCACGCCGCCCCAGACGAAGTATTCGCCGGGATTGATGTGCGGGAACAGGCCGAGCGGCGGATGCACGTAGGACACGGCCGCGTCGTAGAAGGCCGGCTTGTGCTTTTCCTCCAGGAACGATCCGAAGGTGTAGGCCATCGGATTGGTGAGGAAGAACACCGAGATCACGGGCAGCACCGTGTAGCGGGTCAGCGCGATGCGGCCGGCGCCGCGCGCGATGCCGTGCACGCGCTCCTCGCCGATCAGTTCGGTGAGGGCGTAGAAGGCGGTCATCAGCACGACCAGCGTGGGAATGATGCCGGTCACGAAGCCGGCGAAGACCTCGCCACCCTTCTGGAAGATGCCGATGAAATACTTGCCGGCGTCGGCCAGCCAGCCGAGCTGCTCTTCCTGTTTGACGTCCTTCAGCTTTTCCCTGAACTGGTCGACTGTGATCGGGCCGCTGTCGGCCTGCGCCAGGACCACATAGTGGTCACCGGCGTGCTGTGCGGCCTGGTTGCCGTGGAACACGGCGTCCGACGCCATCGCGCTTGCGACATGCAAGTGCTGGACGGCCATGTCGGCATGTTGCGCCAACAATGAATAGAGTGACATTGCTCCTCCTTGCGCCGCCGCCTTCGTCCCCGTCGGCGGTCGGTTCCTGCCTATGCGCTGGCTGCGCTCAAACCGGTCGGTTCCGGCTGCCTCCCTGGCGCGGACCGCGCACGGTCGACCTGTTCGACCGCCCGCCGCACCGCCTCCGTCACACCGGGTTCCCCCTCCCCCATCACGGCAGGATTGGACCGGAGCTGATCGAGGGACGTGCCCTCGAATTCTTCATGCCTCTTGAACTTGGTGAACACCGATCGGCCGGTCATGACCATCAGGCGCCGCACGACCAGATCGGGCGTCACGACGATCAGGGCGATGGTGCCCTTGTAGAGCCGCCCCTTCGAGTTGCCGGCGCCGACAAACCCGTCCTTGAAGCGGTTGGTGATGCCCTGGAACACGTCGGAATAATGGCGCATCTGCAGCCAGACGCCGAGCGACTGAAGCGCCCAGACGACCGCCAGAAGCAGCAGCGCCCATTGCCAGATCGCCATAAGGGTCCTCCTCCCAAGGCCCGTGCCGACAACCGCCTGCCAGGACGGTCATGAAGTGTCAGCTAGAGAACATTTGTTTTCTTCGATGTCAATATGTATGATTTTTACGAGCCGACACCGCTCGATAAACAGGGAACCGCGTGGCGCAGCGCCGGCGGCGATGGTAAAGGATAGCCGAGGAACCCGCCCATGGATACGAGCTTCAAAGACGAATTGGCACTTATGCCCGATCTTGGGCACCAGCTCAGGCGGCTGCGCTGGTTTCGTGCCACGTTCCGGGCCAATGCCAGGGCCGTGGCGGCCGCCTACGGCGTCCGTTTCGAGATCGACGACACGAAACTGGCCAAGGCGTTTCTCGACTGGATCGAGACGGTGGACGCCAGCAAGGGCCTCGCGCTGGTCGACCGCAGCGACTTCATCCGCTTCGCAGCGGGGCTGGCGCTGCGCGAACTGATCCGGCAGAATCCGGCAAGGGCTTCCGCTCCCGTCCTGCCCGGCTCCGGCGCGGACGCCGGAATGGCCGAGATCATCCGCTTCTGGCCGGAGGGTTTCCTCTACACCAACTATTGCGTCTCGGCGATCTCGGCTATCCACGAACAGGAATTCGGCCGCGCGCCAACCGTGGACGCTTGCGCCGACGATCTGCGCACATGGTGGTCCTACCGCGAGAACGCGACGGAAATGCCCGCCTACGCCGTCGCCTTCCTCGACCGGTTCCTGGGAACGGAACCGGACTGGATCCTGCCCGACAATCCGCGCTCGCGGCGCGACGTGCGCGACAGGGTCGCCGCCACGACCAGTCCCGGCATCCAAGGTCACTGAACATCCGGGCGTTTGCGGACCGCGATTTTCACAAGACCGATCGGCGAGAGCGCGACGGTTCGCCATTCATCATCCCCGGCCGCGATGGCGGGCCGGTCGACAGGGCCGATGCGCGTCAGTCCGCGGCCGCGCCGAGCGAATCGACGAAGGCGCCGGGCAGGCGCGTCTCGCCGAACCAGTTCAGCCGGTTGACGGTGACGAAGCCCGAATCGATCGCATCGTTCTCGTCCCCCGGCCTTGCCGCATGCGCACGGCCGCGCGGGAACACCAGCACCGTGCGATCGCCATCCCGTTCCACCACTTCCGCCTCGCGGCCGATCTTGTCGCGGCCGATCGCCGGCTGGCGGATCGCGGCCGGCAGCGCCTTCGGCAGGTTCACCGACAGGAAGTGGCCTTCGGCATGCCAATCGGCGCGGCGGTCCCACAGACCGGCGATCAACCCGGCCAGCCATTCGTCGTCGGGCGGTGAAAGGTCTGGCTTCTTCACCCGCGAGAAGCCGATGGCCGGCGCGCCCCAGAAGGAGGCCTCGCGTGCGATGCCGAGCGTGCCAGAATAAGCGAGGTCCTCGGCGACATTGCGGCCGTCGTTGACGCCCGACAGCACCAGATCGGGCTTGGCGTCGTCCTCGAACAGCCATGCGAAAGCGGCGATGACGCAGTCGGCCGGACGGCCGGAACAGGAATAGCGCCGCTCGCCGAGACGCGTCATGGCGATCGGCTTCGCCATCGTCAGGGACGGGCCGGCGGCCGTATGCTTTATCTCCGGCGCGACGACCCACACGTCGTCGCTCAGACGCAACGCCGCCGCCTCCAGCCGCGCGATGCCGGGGGCTTCGATGCCGTCGTCGTTCGAGATCAGGATTCGCATTCTTCTTTCCTCAGGGCACGGTGACGCTGTCGCCGGTGCGGCATTCGTCACGCAGGGTCGTGATGTGCGGCTTGAGCGCGGCGAGGTCGGCGGGCGGACAGGAATGGCCGATGGCGGCAGGCCGGCCGGACCCTTCCCAGATGGCGAGGTTGCCGGCCAGCGTCGGATGCGTCGGCATGCGGATCCAGTCCGCCCTGCCTTCTGAATGCAGGCGCTCGCCGGGCGAGTTTGCCGGCAAATGACCGGTCAGCAGCACCGGATAGGCTTGCGCTGCCGCCTGCGGCAGCAATTGCGCCGATGGACCGGCCTGCCCCATGCCGTCGTCGCACAGCAGCGGCGTCGCGGGCAGAGGATCGCCGTCGCACCAGTCGCCCGCCCCGGAAAGACGCCGGCGCAGCGTGTCGGCGATGCCGGAAGACAGAGCCGGACCCGCCTCGACCTGCGCCTCGAGCGCGGGCCGCATCGCGGCGTGGACGGCGAAGGGCCGGTCGATCGCCGCGATCAGTTCCAACGACCGGCCGAACAGGGGCGTCGGCAGCAGGCAGCCCCGCGGATGGGCCGCGATCCAGCGCCCGATCGCTTCGGCTCGCTCCGCGCCCGGCACCGGGTCGGCGCCGTAGGAGGCGTCGAAGACGAGCAGGTCGCAGGCCGGTATCGGATCCATGACGAAGACAGCGCTTTCGGGCACGACGTCGGCGCAATAGACCAGCCTGCGCGTGCCGTCATGGATGGCGAACCAGACGCCGCCGACGACATGGCCGGATCGGCCGGTGGCGATCTCCAGCCCGGCGATGCGCAGCGTGTCGCCCGGCGTGAAAAGCTCCACCCGCCCGGCCGGAAACGGATGGCCGCGAAGGTCGGCCGGATCGGCGTAGCCGGCGAGCGTCGCGGGCGCTTCCGCCCTTGTCTCCGCCGTCATCAGGATGCGGCCGCGAAACCCCTTGGCCAGCAGCCAGGACAGCGCGCCGATATGGTCCTCATGCGCATGCGAGATCAGCACCGCCTCGATGTCGTCCACCGGCCCTTCCAGCGCGGGATAGTATTCCGCGCCCGACGCGCCGACCTTGATGCCGAGGTCGAACAGCACGCGGCCGGACGGACGCCGCACGGCAAGCGAGGTGCGGCCCTTCTCGCCGAAGCCGCCCAGGAGATCGATCTGCATGGTCACGCAGCGCTCTCCGCCGGAATAAGCCAGCCTGAGGCGATGCGAAGGCGCGCGGCGCTTCCGGCCTCGAACGGATTGGGCTCGCGCTGCTCGAAATGGAGCGCGACGTCGGGCCATGCGGCCGGCACGAATTCGATGCGCGCCGCCCCCCCCTTGTAGACCGCGCGCTTGACCGACCCGTCCACGCCCTGTTCGCCGGCTTCGGCAGCGACCAGGTCGGAGGCGCGCACGCAGATCTGCGCATTGTCGCGCGGCCGTTCGCCGGGACGGCAGCGCACGACGACCTCCTGCCCCAGCGCCTCGACCCTGCAATGGCCGCTGTCTTCCGAAGTCAGAACCTTGGCCGGCAGCACCATGCCCTGGGCGATGAAGGAGGCGACCATGGCGTTGGCCGGCTCGCTGTAAAGCTCGCGCGGCGTGGCGAGCTGCGCCAGCCTGCCCTTGTCCATCACCGCGATGCGGTCGGCCAGCGCCATCGCCTCGGCCTGGTCGTGGGTGATGTAGACGATGGTTGTGCCGGTGCGTTCGTGGAAGGCGGCGAACTCGTCCTCCATGGCGGCGCGAAGATGCACGTCGAGGTTGGAGAGCGGCTCGTCGAACAGCACCAGCGAGGGAGCGGCGACAAGGCAGCGGGCGAGCGCGACGCGCTGACGCTGGCCGCCGGACAGGTTGGCCGGGCGTCGCTCGCCCAGCCCCTGGAGATTGACCAGGGCAAGTGCATCGTCGATGCGCTTCTTCGCCTCGGCCCGGTCGACCTTCGCCACTTTCAGCGAATAGCCGATGTTCTCGGCGACCGTCATGTGCGGCCACAGCGCATAGTTCTGGAAGACGATGCCGACGCGTCGCTTTTCCGGCGGCACGTTGAACGCGCCCGACGACACGCTGTCGGAGCCGATCCGGATCTCGCCTTCCGTCACCTTCTCGAAGCCGGCGACCAGACGCAGCAGAGTGGTCTTGCCGCAACCCGAAGGGCCGAGCACGGCGAGGAACTCGCCGTCCCTGACGTCGATGGAAACGTCCTTGACGGCGTCGAAATCGCCGAAGGATTTGGTGACGCCTGCAAGGCTCAATCCCGCCATGGCAGAACTCCGTTGGGAAGATAGGAAGCAAAAAGGTTGGCGCCGAGCATCAACACGAACGTGATGGAGACGGTGATCGCCGACATGGCGGCCGCGTAGCTGGAATCACCGCCCTGCTCGAAGGAGAACATGACGACGCCGATGGTCTCGGATCCCGACGACCACAAAAGCGCGGAGACGGTGAGTTCCGACAGCGCCGTCATGAAGATCAGCAGGCCGCCCGCCATCGCGGCCGGCGCCACCAGCGGAAAGACGATGGTGCGCAGGCGCGTGAACAGGCTGGCGCCGGCCACCTGCGCGGCCTCCTCCAGCGCCCGGTCGATCTGGTGGTAGCCGCTGACGGTGGGTCGCAGAGCCAGCACGAGGAAGCGCGCGAGATAGGCGTAGAGGATGATCCAGACGGTGTTGTAGATCTGGATGCCGGTGAAGGGGATCGGCTTCAGGAACAGCAGCAGCGAGGCGATCGCCAGCACCACGCCCGGCAGCGCATAGGGCAGCTCCACCGACAGGTTGATGAGGCGAAGCCACTTCTTCTGGCCCCAGGCGATCAGGTAGCCGACGGGAATGGCGACCACGACGGCGAAGACGGCGGCGGCGATCGACAGGCAGAAGGAATTGAAGAAGGCGCGGCCGGCCGCGTCATGCTCGAACAGGACGAAGCGATAATTGTCGAGCGTCGCGGTCTTGGCCGTCAGCGGAATGCCGTAGCCGGGCACCAGCGAGGTCAAAAGCAGGCCGAACAGCGGCAAAGCGAGGATCAGCACGATCAGCAGCCAGAGCGCTGCCTGCACGGGCGCACGCCAGCGGCCCAGCTCATAGGGCTCGGCCGGCAGCGACGTGGACGAGATGCGATAGTCGCGCCGGCGGCTCATGGCCTCCTGCGTGACGATGCCGGCCATGGCGATGACGCCGATCAGCACCGACAGGAAGGCGGTTTCGCCCAGAACCGCCGGCCCGGCGCCCGCCAGCCGCTGATAGATCAGCGTCGGCAGGACGAGATAGTTGGCCGGAATGCCGAGGAAGGCGGGGATGCCGAAATTGCCGACGCAGGAGACAAAGGCGAGCGCGGCCGCGGCGACGATGGACGGTGTCATCAGCGGCAGGATGACGGTGCGCAGCACCGTGAACCAGCCGGCGCCGCCGGCCCTTGCCGCCTCCACCAGTTCGCGCGGCAGCTTGCGCAGACCTGCCCGCACCAGCAGGAAAACCAGCGGGCCGTACTGGATGCCGAGCAAAAGGATGATGCCGCCGGGCGAATAGAGCGGGTTGCGGGTGCCGAGCGGCGGCGCCATGCCCAGCATCTTCAGGAACGGGCTGGCCGGGCCGAAAAGCTGAAGCCAGGCCAATGCCGTGACCTGCGGTGCGATCATCAGCGGCATGACGTAGAACAGGATGAAAGGACTGCGGCCGCGCATGTCGGTCAAGGTCACCACCAAGGCTACCAGCGTTCCCAGCACGACCGCCAGCAGCGTCCCGCACACGCCGACGAAGATGGTATGACCGGTAGCGACCCATGTGGCCGGGTTCGACAGGCCGGCGTCGATGGCCACCATCGACAGCGTGCCGCCGGGGAAAATGATCTCCCGGATCAGGCGCAGCATCGGCAGGATGGAGAGGACGAGAACGGCGACGGCCACCGCCGCCGTCAGAGCCATCTCCTGGCCCCGGCTTTCCTTGGTCCGTGATGACATGGTTACAGCCTGAGAGGTTCGAACAGCCTGTCGGCCGGGCAGGCCGAAGAGAGCGATGCGGCCCGCCGTGGGGGCAAGGCGCCGGACGAGGACCGCATCGGTTTCACGAGATCCTGCCTCAGCCGCCGAAGAGTTCGGAGAACTTCTTCTTGTCGGCGTCGGTGCGTTCGACGATGGCCTTGGTGTCGAAGGGCATGACCTTCACATTCACGCCTTCCGGCATCCAGTCCGGCCGGCCGACCGAAGCCTTCGCCGGCAGATAGCCCATCGACAGCGCCAGCTTCTGGCCTTCGTCCGACAGGATGAAGTCGACGAAATGCTTGGCGTTGTCCATGTTCTTGGCGGTCTTCATGATCGCGACGGGCTCGGTGACGGCCGGCACGCCTTCCGACGGGAAGACGAATTCGACGGGCGAGCCCTTCTTCTTGGCGTTCATCGCCATGAAGTCGACCAGCACGCCATAGGGCTTCTCGCCGCTGGCGACCGACTTCAGCACCGCGCCGTTGCCGCGCACGGCGATCGTGTTGTTGTCCTTGAGCTTCTGGTAGAAATCCCAACCATAATTGGGATCGCCGACGAAGCCGGACAGCATGTAGGCGGCGGCGCCCGAATAGAGCGGGCTCGGCATGACCAGCCCGTCCTTGTATTCGGGCTTGGCGAGATCGGCCCAGTGCTCGGGCTTTTCAGCCGCCTGGGTGTTGTAGACGATGCCGGTGGTGATCAGCTTGGAGCCGAAATAGGTCTTGTCCTTGTCGTAGGACGCCGGATCAATGCCGTCGAGCTTGGCTTCGGGATAGGCCTGAAGGTGATCGTCCTTCTTGAGCAGTTCCATCGACACCGCGTCGGCGATCAGCAGAACGTCGGGCTGCGGGCTGCCGGCGGCGAATTCGGCGGCGAGCTTGGTGAGGATGTCGCTGGTGCCCGAGCGGTAGATGTTCACCTGGACATCCGGGTAAGCCTTCTTGAAGGCATCGACGGTCTTGGCCGCGTCCGCCTCGGGCTGGGACGTGTAAAGGGTCAGCGTGCCCGCGCTGGCCGCGCCGGCAAACAAAGTCGCGGCGAGCATGAGCGGGCCCGCGAACGCTTTGGCGAATGTCGTTTTCATGAAACCTCCTGTTTCTGCGCGAGACGGACAGGCTTGTTTGCCGGCTCCGTCCGCTCCTCCCTGCACGGCGCATATGACCCGTGGATGACATCCATGGATGACAATTGCCTTAGCACCATCAAATATGTTCATTTGTTCATTGTCAAACACAAATGAACATATTTATGATCGGGCATGCAAATATCGCGCACCCTCGCGAATTGCGCTCGCGGGACGCTGCTGAGGAGAGCGGACATGCTGGAGAAGAAAGGCCGTTCGGGCCGGCGAACCAAGCTGGTGTCGTCCGACATCGCCGTCAAAACGGCCTGGCTCTACTACGTGGAAGGGATGACGCAGGAGCAGATCGCCGAACGGCTTGGCGTCAACCGTGTCAAGGTGATGCGCACGCTGGCCGCCTGCACGGCCGACGGCGTCGTCGTCACCTCGATCAATGCGCAGACGGCGCGGCAGGTCGAACTGGAACGGGCGCTGGAGACGCGCTGGGGGCTGGACGCGGCCGTCGTGGTGCCGACGCCCTCGGGCGAAGAGCATCTGGAGAAGTCGATCGGCCATGCGGTGGCGCTCTATCTCGGCGAGGAGATGCAGGACGGCATGACCCTCGCCATCGGCGGCGGCGCGACGCTGCATGCCAGCCTCGGCTTCATGGCGCGGCGCGCGCTGAAGGATGCGAGCGTGGTGGCGCTGGTCGGCAGCCTGCCGCATTCGCAATGGATCAACCCGTCGATCGTCGCCGCCAAGGTGGCGGATATCTTCGGCGTCGACAGCTACCAGATCACCGCGCCGGTGGTGGTCAACGATCCGGCGCTGCGCGATCTCCTGTGGAAACAGCCGGAACTGACGGACGTGCGCAACCGCGCGGCGGCGGCCGACATCGCGCTGCTGACGGTCGGCGAGATGTCGCCAACGGCAACCGTGTTCCGCTACGGTATCGTTCCCCCGGACGCCATGCGCGATCTGGAGCGGAAAGGCGCGGTCGCCAACATGCTGTGCTATTTCATCGACGCGGACGGCGGGCTTGTCGACCACGCGGTCAATGATCGCGTCATGGCGATCGATCTCGACGTCGTCAGTGCCGTGCCGAACGTCGTGCTGGCGGCTGGCGGCCCGCAGAAGGTCGCGCCGATCCGCGCCGCCCTGAAGGCCGTCGAGGCCAATGTGCTGATCACCGACAGCGAGACGGCGGCAGCGCTCACAAAAGACTGACGATGTGCAAGCCGGACTTCAGATCAGCCCGCGCTCGCGCAGGAAATCGTCGATGCCGACATGCGTCATTTCCTCGAATTCGGCGATGGCGTCGGCCATCCTGCGCCGCTGGGCGACCAGCAGGGAAAACACCTGGCGCATCTCGCCCGAGACGCCGAAGCGGCCCCAGCGCTCGGCGATATGCTGCGGCAGGCCGATATCGGCGCAGAAGGCTTCGAGGTCTTCATAGCCCAACTGGCTGACGAATTCGCGCGTCGCCTCCGGCGACAGGCGCTCCTCGAAGGCATGGTCATGCAGCCGCTGCGCCATGAGCCGGATGTCGGCAGGCGATGCGCCCATCACCTTGGTGATGAGGTTCCTCACGTCGGAAGGTGCAGGCATGCAATCCTCCATTGAACGCCGATAGTCGGCCTTTGCCCATATAATGGTGCCGCTCGCGGAAACGCACAAGCAGCCTCGTTGCGGGGCGGACGATGAGCGGCCAGATCTGCGCCGCCCTTCATTGAAAAGGCTACAAGGTAATTCTCGAAAGCGTACCCCCACCCCTAACCCCTCGCCTCAAGGGGGAGGGGAATCTTGCTCCTTTGTTTGCCCGCTACCGGAAGCCGTTCTGTTCGATGGGCGATACCGAAGTTCCCCTCCCTCCCCCTTGAGGGGAGGGGTTAGGGGTGGGGGTACCTTTCGATGCGCCGCAGCACGCTATGTCTCGGGGAGGCAGACATCTTCTCAAACCAGCATCGCCATCGGGTTTTCGATGAGCTTCCTGAAGGCGGCGATGAGTTCGGCACCGAGCGCGCCGTCGACGGCCTGGTGGTCGGTCGACAGCGTCACCGACATCACCGTGGCGATCTTGATCTCGCCGCCCTTCACCACCGCCCGCTGCTCGCCCGCGCCGACCGCCAGGATCGTCGCATGCGGCGGGTTGATGACGGCGGAAAAGTCCTTCACCCCGAACATGCCGAGAT